>Ga0209417_1002210_pt1 | contig 31239 bp, 24 predicted proteins | sample RifGroF2_FD_184002 | JGI IMG/M metagenome (GOLD analysis project Ga0209417, IMG submission 184002) | Groundwater microbial communities from Rifle, Colorado, USA - Groundwater F2 (SPAdes) (version 2) | ecosystem: Environmental > Aquatic > Deep subsurface > Groundwater | place: Rifle, Colorado... | reverse complement strand
TCTTGCTTATTTCCCCGCCGGCAAACTTTCCCATCGCAGGCGCAATTATCACGTCAGGCTTTGAGAGGATCACCCATTCCCTGGAACATTTCAGGTAGCCGATATTCTCTTCTCCTGCGACATTAATGCCGCCAGATATCGAAATAAGGTCATTGACAAATGATCTTTTCCCGACAGTCATTAGCGGATTGTCCCAGACCTCCAGATAAACTTTGGGCCTCTTGCCGGCAGGGATTCCATCGGTGATTTTTCTTTCCTCCATGAAAGCGTTCCTGACCCTCAGGATTTCCTTTTCAGCCTTATCCCGGCAGTCCAAAGCCTTTCCAAGCTCTGATACGGCAAGATAATATTCATCTATGGTCTCATTCGGGAGAAGCAGGAATTTGATCCCCAGCCCTTCAATGCTCTTCCTTATGCCTTCATCCTTGATACCCGAAGAAACCACATAGTCGGGTTTCAGTCCCGCGACAACTTCCATAGATGGAGCTCCGAATCTTCCGGCCACAGGAATTTTCTTTACCTCCTCCGGATAGTCGCACGCCGAACTCCTGCCGACAATGCAATCACCCTTCCCAAGATGGAAGATCAGCTCTGTAAGGTTCGGCGAAAGGGATACTATTTTAACCTTGTCTTCCGCCCATGCGTGAAGCCAAATTCCAACCAGGGTAGCGCACATCAGTATGACTTTAAGATGCTTTTTCATTCTATTGAAGTTATCCCCATTCCCATATTCCTTGTCTTCCTGATGTTGAGGACAATCTTTTCCTGAAGGCTCCTGATCTCAACCTTGTATGTGTCGTCCCATCCGGAATACCTGTATATCCTCCCTATCTCGGGCTGGCCGCCCCTGAGAACGTCCATCTTCGAGAGCATGCATGGCAAATCCTCCCTGCAACAGTCATCGTTCACAAGGCAGAATTTTTCTATGCTGCGGATGCCTCCTCTGGAATATCCGTCCATCACTTCCATTGTGAAACTCGCGGCATTCCTGTATTCCGGGCTTTGTGATTCCAGAGACACAAAACTGTATCCCTTGCCTGCCACGGTAATAGGATCTTTGCCTCTGCTGGAAGAATAAACGGCTGATATGACTATAATGACCAACATGCCTGTAGAAAACAGGATTGCTCTGGTTGGATATCTCCTTTTCCGTGGCATCATCAGTTTTTTTCTTTCAACTATCTGCTTTGAAAGGTCATAGAATGTCTTTCTCATCTTCATATGGTTCTCCATGTTTGGGTTAAAGCTATCATCCATCCATCATTCAAGAGGAATATCATCCATCCATCATTCAAGAGGAATATCGTCCTTCCATGGATCATAGAGCGAATTGTCCCTGGGACCGAAAAATCCTATCCGGTTATTGAATCGCTTGCCATCATCCGCACTGCTTCCTTCTGCGGATATATAGGAGGGTTCAAACTTCTCCTGGCTTACATGCCCGTCAACCCAGGACACATTGGCTGAGCCTATGTGCCTGAAATGGAACTTTGCGGTGTTGGTCGTCGTCGTGGGCTTTTTCGTCCTTAGTTTGTCGGCAGTCGCATTGTTTATCGTATATGGCGGACTAAGTGCCGGATTCTCCTGGACCTGTCCAGCCGTGTAGTGGGCGCCGTCTCCGAAAAGTATCGTGGACTCCGGGGATCCTATCTGTTCGGGGCGCATCGAAGATCCATAGTTCCATGCCGCCGAATATCCGGTCAGATAATGGTTGCTTCCCGCGCCATACCAGTTGTATCCGTAAATAAAACCGAGGCCTTCCGCATTGATTATCCTTGTCGATGTGCATCTTGCTGTTTTATCCCCGTCGTTGAAATAGGAGGAAAGGGTGCCCTTGGACGTATCCCAGGGAACGGTTGTCGTGCTTCTGTATGCAAGGCAATGCTCGCCTGAGGTCATTCCTCCTGAGGTTCTTGCCGGACAGTATACCTTGTAGTCCACTGAATAGCTGTGGTTGGCAAGCGTTAGCTGTTTCAAATTGTTTGCACAGGATGCCTTCCTGGCCATTTCCTTCGCAAGGGAGAGGGCTGGCAGCAGAAGCCCCGCAAGAATCGCAATTATCGCAATCACCACCAGCAATTCGACAAGGGTAAACTTTTCCAGGCACTGCTGTCTTCCTCTTCTCCAGCCGGACTTGGCGTCCTCTGCTTCGGCTTCAGATTTCCCTTGCTGCAATTGATAATCATCGACCGCAGCGATCATCTCCCATAATTTCAACCCCTTCAATGCGGCCCGGACTTCGATCTTCTCCTCTTTCATTGTTCTTCCTTCTGCTGCTGTGTTACGCGCACAAAAAAACTGCCGATGCTTCCTTGTCAGAAACACCGGCAGTTTGAATTTCGTTCGCAACTGTTTCGTCCCTGACGCGGAGACATCCCAATATCAGTCTTCAGCGAGGGTCTGGCTCTTGGATATTTGTTGATTTAGTGATTTGGTGATTTGGTGATTTTAAAATCGTCAATCACCCAATCGCCATATCGCCATATCACAAAATCCAAATACAGTGGCGCGACCGCCTCCGGATTCCACGGAGTTCCTCGCTAAATCTTCCTCTATACTAAATCCGCATTTATCTAATTCAAATTTAATTCAGCAATATCTGCTGTTTTCCCTTTCATCAAATGTAAAAAATATTCATATCCCGATCTTTCATCTCCTGTCCCAGAATATGGAGATCAGTGAAGGCTTGTCCGAGGATGAATCCAGTACAAATGATAGGATTCGACCATCGTTCCTATACATTGCCTTCAGCTTTCCGCCATGGAGTTTTTTAACGGTATCAGGGACAATGGTTCTGGAATTAATGCCAGACAGGATGGATTCACCATAGAATTTCGATTCCGGATCCACATGCGGACTCCAAAGCCCTGCATCCTCCCTCCTTGCCGCCTCCAGTATTTCACCCATTTGCCTGAATGCGGATGCCGCTTCACGTTCATTTGCCGTCTCGCCCTTGTCGACAGGTGCACCATTGCAGGCAACACAGGCATTGACGCCTCCGTATAAAACTATTCCAGAAGCGACAAGAAAAAACACAGCCGCCACTGTCTTGAGGAAAATAAACTTCCTTTTCAGCCTTGACTGCGCCTTCTTATCCTTGATTTTCTTCTTCTCCTCCTCCCTTTTCCTCTGCAGGATTTCATTGTAGATACTCTTCTTCTCGCTGCTCTTCAGATCAGAATTACACTGTTCTTTTTTTCTTTTCGCAATTTCAATCTTTTCCTTTATTGACCTAAGCTCTTTCATGCTGACATCTCCTATGGAAATTATTTGCAAAATACATTACCCGCAAGACAAAATCAATCATGGAACATATGTTGGACTGCTCGGCGACATGAACTCACCGACAAAATGGCGGTTCTGGGATTCCGTCCCGTCGCCAACCGTTTCCTCGAATGACAATGTCTCGACATGCGCATCCACAAAACAGTAGTTCGACATTTTAATGTGCCTCTGTTTCTGGAGCTTGCCTTCCCACACGCTGACAGCCTTGAAGGCAGGATATCCCTGATGGTTGAGAGTATCTCCGGAGTCTCCACGTTCAGAAATCATAATTCTGGCAGAACAATCATTTATGAGATCTTTTTTCTTGCCAAAAGAAAACATCCCGTTGAACACATAGCTTTCACGGGTGGTCCAATCATACGCGTCGCCTGAATTTCCGTCGTCAAATCCCGTCTGGACCGCCGGATCCTCGTCGCAGAGCAGATATTCCCTTTTCATGTTCTGATCCCCGAGATATTCCCACCACTCCTGAACTGCCGGTGAAGGGCTGGTATATGGGTTCACCCCATGGACAGGCGCAAAATAGCCTTTCCAGTCCTCCGTATAAATATTCAATGCAAGTCCGCATTGCTTCAAGTTTCCAACACATTTAATCTTCTTTGCCGTTTTTCTCGCATTGCTGAGCGCGGGGAGCAGCATCCCTGCGAGTATCGCAATTATTGCAATCACAACCAATAGCTCAATCAAAGTGAATTTGGTCTTCATTTTTACATGTATGTCCTTAGGATAGTTTCATTTCAGATAAAGACGGAATAATCCCAGGATGTTGCTTAATCCAGAGATTTAGTCAGCTGATAATGTCAAATGAAAAGCGGAGGCGCTGTAGGAGGGTTTGATAAGTCAATTGATTTTGCAGCGGCTATTTCAACATGATAGGATGGTAATTGGAAATTTGCATAATGAATGAATAAGCTGGTGTATATGACGCCTGAGACAGCACTGTAGCTTGCAAGGAAGGAGCATACAGGACAGTCGGCATCATCGTCCGAATCATCTCCAGAAGCACCACAATATGACGGCGTTTCAGTATCACTATTGAATCCGCAGCACAGGAGATGACTGGCAGGGGCATGGTCGGAATGCGGGCAGATAACTCCACCCATATGCAGGTATGGCATAAGAGCCACTGCCAGCAGGTATATTAATGCAGGCAGGCACAGTAAACAATTTTTTGGATTAAAGCTCATGTTTCCATTTAGAGGCACAACTCCAGTAATACATAGTATTACTGTAATGCGGGAAAAACAAATGTCAAATTATATTATTAAATATTGCCAATTGATGAATCTATATTATTCTTGTATTGCAAAACCGATAAAAATTCAGAGGCGATAAATCATGAGCGATTTTGACAGCAGGGCGCGGGAATGGGATAAGGAACAAAGGCACCTCGACAGATCTCAGGCAATAGCTTCAGAATTGATGAAAGCGATTCCAGTCAAAGCCGGTATGGGGGCCCTGGAATACGGTGCCGGCACAGGAATGCTCAGCTTTTTGCTAAAGGACAGGTTCACCGAGATCACCATGATGGACAGTTCCCGCGAAATGGTGAATGTAACACAGGAAAAGATCCAGTTCACTGCCGCCAAGAATATGAAGGCCATCTTCATCGATCTCGAGAAGGAGGATTTCAAAGGCGAGTTCGACATCATATACAATCAGATGACCATGCACCACGTATCCAACATCGAGTTAATCCTCGGGAAATTCCATTCTATGCTGTCAAAAGACGGATATCTCGCCATTGCCGATCTCTATAAGGAGGATGGATCGTTTCACGTCGACAAGAAGGTCCCTCACAACGGCTTTGACATGGAGGAGCTTTCTTCTCTGCTGAAGAAACACGGTTTTAAGGATATTGCGCATAAGCAGTGCTATATATTGAATAAGACTATTGCAGCAGGGGAACTCAGGGATTACCCCATTTTCCTGATGACCGCTGTAAAATGAGGAAGTCTAGTTTTTATTCCGCCCTCTACTTGCCGGAGATTTTTTAAAGGAGCAAGCAAATTCAATTTTACGAGATTTGATTTATATTTACAATACATGTATTTTAGTGGTTTATATGAAATGAAACATTCCTAAAAACTGAAGGAGAAAAACAATGAGTAAGAGCCATGATGTCAAGAAGGATGCAAAAAAGAAGCCGGCAAAGACCCTGATGGAGAAAAGGGCTGAGAAAAAAGCCAAGAAGGCGGCCAGATAGTAAATATTCACTGAAGGATCCACCACGGCGGATTCAATGAATATTTACTTTGGACTGATGCTCCTTTTTCTCCCACTCCACGAACTGGGCGTTCAGTTCCTCCCAGCTCTTGCGCGGGGGCTTCGGCCCCTTGACCCACTCGACCTCCCGGCCGCGCCATAGCGAGTAGATCGCGGGAACGATCTCAAGCGTGAGGATCGTGCTGGTGATCAGGCCGCCGATCATGGGCGCCGCGATGCGTTGTATTGCTTCAGCGCCGGCGCCATGCGCCCAAAGTGCCGGCAGAAGCGCCAGTATGGTCGTTGATACAACCATGAGTTTTGGACGGACACGCTGTACTGCGCCATAAGTTATCGCTTCGAAAAGATCGTACTGTGTCTTCATCCGTCCAGCCCTCTGGTAGGCATGGAAAGCCTCATCGAGATATATGATCATCACCGTGCCAGTCTGCGCGGCAAGTCCTGCAAGCGCGATGATACCGACCCAGACCGCGATGCTCAAATTGTAGTCCAGCAGCCAGAGCAGCCAGATGCTGCCTGTCATGGCGAACGGAATTGAAAGCAGGATGATGAATGTTTCAGGTACGCTTTTGAAGTTCATGTAGAGAAGCACGAAGATCAATATGAGCGTGATCGGAATCACCATCTTGAGCCGTTCGCTCACGCGGAGCATATGTTCGTATTGTCCGGACCATTCCAGCCGATAACCCACAGGAAGCAGTCCTGCCTTCTCAATTTTTTCCGACACGATCCTTTTTGCTTCATCTACGTAACCGCCGATGTCTCGGCCCGTCATGTCCACATATACCCAGCCTGTCAGGGAACCATTTTCATTGCGGATGAGCGGCGGACCGCTGGTAGTATGGATATCAACAAGCTGTCCAAGAGGCACCTGCTGGACGGCATCCGGCCTTGCACCGGCCGACATTCCTCTGACGGAGTTTTCCGTTGCATTTTGAATTGCGGGAGCAGACATGACTGGAACGAGAACGCGCTTGAGTTTGTCAACATCGTCGCGAAGTTCGCGGCTGTAGCGGACATTGATGGTGTATCGTTCGCGTCCTTCGATGGTGCGGGCGATTGCCATTCCTCCAATTGAGATTTCCACCTGCATGAGGACGTCCTCGACATTCAGCCCGTAACGGGCTATTTCTGCGCGTTTGGGAATTATGTCGATGTAGTATCCGCCCGTAGTGCGTTCGGCAAATACGCTGCGCGTGCCAGGAACCTCTTTCATAACTGATTCGAGATGTGTACCCAGTTTGCTTATTCCTTCCAGATCCGGACCGAATATCTTGATGCCGACCGGTGTCCGGATTCCGGTGGTGAGCATGTCGATGCGGCCTTTGATCGGCATTGTCCAGGCGTTGACCTGTCCTGGGATCTGCAGCGCCTCGTCCATTTCGGAGATCAGTTCATCCCAGGTCATCGGGCGGGAGTCGGGCCATATTTTCCGCAGGAGTTTTTGCATAAGCTCAGGAGACCAGCTCGAATACCAGCGCGGATTTGGGACATGCCTCCATTCGTCTTCCGGCTTCAACTGCACGACCGTCTCGAACATCTCCATCGGCGCAGGATCGGTGGCTGTCTCGGAACGCCCTGCCTTGCCATGGACGGTGAGCACCTCCGGGAACTGTTTGATGATGCGGTCCTGTATCTGCATGAGCCTCGTGGCTTCCGTAATCGACATCGTCGGCATCGAAGTCGGCATATAGAGGATGGTCCCTTCATTGAGAGGAGGCATGAATTCTGATCCGAGTCTCTTATAGATCGGATATGATGAAGCAACCGCAACTATGGCAATGGCAATCGATAATATGCGTCGTGTCATCAGCATACTGACCCATGGATAATACATTTTGTGGAGAAGACGGCTGATTGGATGCTTGTGTTCCGGAATGACCTTGACACCTGTCATCAGGACGATAAGAGCCGGCCCGATGGTGATGGAAAGAAATGCAGCCCATGCCATCACGAAAGTCTTGGTGAACGCCAGCGGTTTGAAAAGACGGCCTTCCTGGGCTTCAAGCGTAAACACGGGCATGAAGCTTACCGTGATGACCAGCAGTGCGAAGAACAGGGGCTTGCCAAGCTGCTTGCAGGCGCCGATGATGATCTCCTGACGCGCCCTCCGGTCAAGATCCGGCGGGGCGTATTCCAGTTTCTTATGCACGTTCTCCACCATCGATATCGCCTCGTCGCAGAGCACGCCGATGGAAATGGCGATGCCGGCCAGCGACATGATGTTCGTTGTAAGCCCCATGAAATACATGGGTATGAACGCCAGCGTCACTGCGATGGGGAGGGTGACGATCGCCCGTGTCGCGCCGCCGAAGTCCAGAAGGAAGATGAGGATGACGATTGAGACGATGATCGATTCCTCGATGAGTGTGCGCGTCAGGGTACTAATGGATCGGTTTATCAGGTCGGAGCGGTCGTAGGTCGTGACGATCTCCACGCCTTCCGGCAGTGACGGCTTTATCTCCTCAAGCCTGATCTTGATCCGGTCGATCACCTGCAACACGTTCTGTCCGAATCGCACCACAACTATGCCGCCCGTGGTCTCGCCTTCGCCGTTGAACTCGCCCGCGCCCCTTCGCATCTCGGGCCCGAATGCGATGTTGCGGGCGACATCGCTGAGCAGGATCGGAGTGCCCCGTGCGTCCGTGCCGACCACTACAAGGCGCAGATCCTCCAGCGAAGTTATGTAGCCTTTTCCGCGGACAAGATAGGTTGTGCCGTTCCGTTCGAGTTCACGTCCTCCCACATCATTGTTGGCGCTCCGGATGGAGGACACGATTTTTGTGATGGGAATATTATAGGCCAGCAGCTTGTCCGGATCGATCTCCACCTGGTATTGTTTTTCGAAACCGCCGATAGTTGCGACTTCCGCAACACCTTCCACACTCTGTATCCAGTAGCGCAGGTGCCATTGCTGGAATGAACGCAGCTCCGCCAGATCATGCTTGCCGCTCTTGTCCACCAGGGCATATTGGAATCCCCATCCGACACCCGTTGCGTCCGGCCCGAGGGTCGGTGTGATGCCCGGAGGCAGGCTGTCGGCCAGTCCCTGCATATATTCCAGGACACGGGAACGCGCCCAGTAGAGGTCGGTTCCATCCTTGAAGATCACATACACGAAAGAGTATCCGAAGAAGGAATAGCCGCGCACCGTCTTTACATTTGGCGCACTGATCAGCTTTGTGACTATGGGATAAGTGATCTGATCTTCAACTAGGTTCGGACTGCGCCCCTCCCACTGCGTGAAGACGATGACCTGCACGTCGGTAAGATCTGGAATGGCGTCCAACGGAGTGTTGCGCATGCAGAAGATTCCGCCTATGGTGAGTGCTCCCACGAGCATGAAGACCATGAACTTGTTCCGGGCGCTCCACTCTATGACACGCTCGATGAAGCTGTCCCTGGTCTCTGAGGATTTAAATTGTGAGCCCATAAAATAATCCAAGAACATGCCTTGCGGCATTGACTACAAACGAATTCAGAATTTGTTCGTAGTTAAGCTCGCAAGAGCTGTTCTTTTTCTTTCTTTGAGTTAATGCTTTTTCCCGCCGGCTTCACCCATTCCCGATATGGCCGCTTTCAGCTGGCTCTCGGAATCCACGAGGAACAGGGCGCGCGTGACGACTTTCTCGCCTTCCTTCACCCCTTCCAGAACTTCGTAGTAGTCGTCTGTCTTTGCGCCTATTTTCAGCTCGCGGGGCTCCAGGTGTCCATCTGCGGCATCCACGAAAGCTACATGACGAGTGCCGGAATCGATGACAGCGCTGGACGGCACTGTAAGTTTTTTACCGAGAACCACCTTTAGATCAATGTTGGCCCACATGTCGGGCCTGAGCAGATGTCCGGGGTTGTCCAGTTCGAGCCGGAATTCACCGCGCCGCGTCAAGGAGTCGATGTGAGGATAGATGAAGGTGACTTTGGATGGGAATGACTTGTTGCCCAAATATGGAAAACTGATTGTGGCATCCTCTCCTACGCTGATCAATGGCATTTCATATTCGAAGACTGAAGCCCTGAGCCACAAGTGGGAGAGATCAGCAATCTCATACAGGGTCTCTCCTGCAGTGAAAGCTCTGCCTTCAACGGCCGTCTTTGCGATCACATGTCCCGAAAAAGGCGCGCGCAACAGCGTTTCATCGGCGGGTGTGCGGGTTTCTTCAAGGTCGCGGATTTCCTTTTCGTCTATCTGCCATAATACGAGCCTCCTGCGGGAGGACTCCCAGAGCCGCTGGGCTGACAGAACCTGTTCTTTGTCAGGACTGCTTTTAAATTTCTCGTAATTCTGCAGGGCGAGCAGATATTCCTTTTCGGCAGTCAGAAGTTCCGGACTGTATACCGTGCACAACGGCTGTCCTTTTTCCACGGGCTCGCCGGTGAAGTTGACCTTGAGGGAGCGAATCCATCCATTGAAGCGGGGAGAGATGCTTGCCAGCCGCGTTTCATCGTGTTCGACTCGAGCAGTAGTGCGTAGGACAAAGGACAAATCCCTCTTTTCAACAGCTGAAAGCTGCATCCCGATCATCTGCCGCTTTTCGGGCGAGAGCATAATGCTGACACGACCTGGAGCAGCAGCCTTGCCGCTGTGTTCTGCGTGTCCGTCCTTCTGCATATCGGCTTCAAATGGTACAAGTTTCATATTGCAGATGGGACAGTCGCCCGGACGTTCAGTGACGTAGGTAGGATGCATCGGGCAATGATATTTCTGCTTTTTGACTTCTATTGCCACGTGCTTTCCGGAATTGCTTGAATCAGACTTCCCGCATCCCGGCAGGAGGGCAGTCAAGGCTATTGCAATCGACAAAGCAAGAAAATGTGTGAGTGCAGTCTTCATGGATTTCATTCCTTTGTTGATGGTTTGGGGTTGTTGACACCTGTGACGGGCGCGCCTTCAGGCTGAATGCCAATGATAAGGGAAAGTTCGGCCAGGGTCAGTTCACATTGTGTGCGCGCTCCCACTTCAGCCAGCTGGAACAACAACAGAGTGCGTTCGGCATCCAGGAGATTTATGAAATCGATCTGGCCTGCGGAATAAGCGGCCCTCGCAACCTCAAGGGACATCTGGGCCTTGGCTGTCAGATTGCCGTTGAGCAGCTGCAGGTTTCGTCTGGCTTCGCGGTACAGATACGCCCTGTCGGCAAATGCCACCGCCAGCTGGATCTGCTCTTCCGACAGTCTGGCCGAGGCTGAAAGTTTCCGTGCCTGTGATGCGGCGATCTCCGCAGCAATCTTATCGAGCCAGACGGGGAGGGTCACTTCCAGTTTTGGTCTTACCATGATCGGAGAGGCCTTCACATCACCCTCCAAGCCTACAGTGAAATCCGGGAACCTGCTCAAACGGGCAAGATGAATGCCCTCTTCAGCTGCATGGACTTCCGCCTCCATTGATTTGATCCGCGGATTATGCGCCATTGCAATTGACAGGAGCTGATCGGAATTAACATCCAGAGGTGTAGAATCAAACTTTGCCGGTATGGGAGGATTTGGCTGTTCGATTGACATTCCCAATGCGGTTTTTAGCTTTGCCAGAAGCGGATTGCGCGAATCCTCAAGGTTGGCAATTTCAGTTTTCAGCCGTTCCTGTTCAATCTGCGCCCGAAGAACGTCCTGCAATGTAACCTTCCCGGATTCATTGAGTGCACGGGCAATTTCCTCCACTTCGTTCATCTGTGCCAGCATCTTGCGGTTGATGCGGATGCGCTCCTCGAGAAAGTGAAGCTGGTAGTATGGGCTTTTGACATCGAACGCCGTCTGCAGCACAGCACTTTCAAAGTCGTAATACCGTGCCTGGCTCTCGGCCGAGGCGATATCCGCCTTGGTGCTGAGCTTTGTCGGCCACGGGATGTCAATCATCAGGCCTGGCATTACGGTATTGATTACGTTTGTAATGTCCATCTGGAATGTGAATCTCGGATCTGCGAGGGAGCGTTCAAGAGTGATTTTCTCGACCGATGCCGCATATTCGTAATAAGCCGCTTCGACACGCGGCTGGTTGAGCATGGCGTAAGTTATCAACGTAGCCAGCGTTGAATTGCTGTCGAGGACGGGAAGGGCAGCTTTATTGCCGTCAGGACGGTACTGTTTGGACAACGCCTCAAAATCGGTCCGTGCCTGACGTTCGCTCTTGGTCGTGAGGCCATAACAGCCGGACAGGGAAATTGAGACCAGTACTGTCATCAGCATCAAGCATCGCCAGTATTTCAGATTTGACTTCTTCATTACCAGCCTCCCAAGCGCGAGCTTTGAATGTAACACAGGCATCTTGCCTGTGGATTTTAATACAAATTCCTAGACGATTAAAATACTCTGAGTTGATTGTAAAAACACATATAACGGTTGTCACGGAAATATATCCGTTGGAGTACAAACTTTAGTTTGTCTTTGTATCAATAGTTCAAGCAAGCTGAAGCTTGTACTCCAACATAAGCAATCAGCTAAAAAGAGGCAATTTTGCAATTGTCTTATCCTCAATGCCTCTTTTTCATTTAAAAAGATTACCTTATTTCTTTTCCGTTTTCGGAGTGTCTTCCTTCTTTTCAGTGGCAGGCTTGTCTTTTGGCGTTTCTTCTATGGTAATGCCCTTTGCCTCCATAGCCTTTATATATTTTTCAGGATCAGCCTTTATTTTTCCAATGCAACCACCACAGCAGACGTAGATCCTTTTACCTTTCGCGTCTACAAAAAGACTCTTGTCTATTTTTCCGCCCATCACCGGACACTCGGTCTGCGCTACAGCTTTCTTTTCCTGGGGATTCGGCTTTGCCGCTTCCTCCGCGGATAAGTTTCCTATCAGAAAAAAGATTCCGGACACAGCGACCGCCAAAATAATTTTCTTGTTCATAATCTTCAAGTCCTTTTTACGTTATTGATGATGTAATTGATTCATTGTCTTGCACTTAGCCAAATATATATTTCATTTATATTTAAACAAGAACAGGTAGGGTAAGTACCCATCCTTGCTTCAATCTTCCTTATGGGAAAATTTACCCCTTCCCAATAATTAAGGTTTCTAAATATTCCTTGGCGAAATCTCCCGCGTTTTCAGCGGGAATGATCCTGTCATCGGAGTTCACTGCAAGCCTGCCGTTCTTCAAGTCCGCTCCTGTGTAGACCTTCAGATATGGCAGCATCTTCCCCCCGACATCCTTCTTCATCCCTTGGAATCCAAGGATTGCCGAAGGGTGCCCGCCGCATGCGTTCGGACAGCCGGAAATCTTTATGGAATTCAAAATGCTCGGAAGATATTTCGCCCGCTTTTCAGGATTACCTGCGAATAGCAATTCCAACGATTCAGCAATTGATTTTGCTATAGCCGGAGAGTCCAGGATTCCAATCTTGCAGACTGTCGCCCCGACACAGCACGTGAGAAGCCCGTTGAAGGATTTTCCAGTGAGATTCAATTTTGAAAGAACTTCATATAAGGATTCCAGATTGCTGGAATTAACTGACGGCAAAAGGATGTCCTGCCCTTGCGATATCCGCATATATCCGGCTTCGCCGGCTATATTACAGACTTCTTCGAAGTCTGGAAGAGACAGGTTACCGTTTGGGACGAAAATTCTGACGGAGAAGATGTCCTTGCCGAAGACTGTTGGCGAAAGAGAGTAGTTTTTCCAAAGGTCATAATTTTTATTAATATTTTGGGAGGAGTCCGCAGGAGATATTGCTTTTGCAGTAGAGGCCAACGTGTCCGACAAGAAATACTTTATTTGGTCAGTGCGTCCAAAATATTCATAAAAATTATTGGCGAAGGCATTCGCCCCGATCTTCTGGACATAGAAGCGCAGTCTTGCCTTTGCACGGTTTGTCCTGTCGCCGTGGTCATGGAAGATTTCCAGCACCGCCTTTATGCATCTGAGGAGCTCCTCTTCTGGAAGGAAATCGAAGATTTTGACTCCAGTCGAACTTTCCCTTCCCATTCCACCGCCGGCCCAGACCTCGAACCCCTTCTTTCCTCCTGCGAACTTCGCAATGAAACCGAGATCCTGCACGACAGCCATGGAGGCGTCGTCCTTGCAGCAGGAGAATCCCACTTTGAACTTTCTCGGCAGCTGGAATGCCTTCTCCTGTTCACGGAGAAATTCGTCTGCGGCTTTCGCATATGGCTGAACGTCAAAAATTGAATCCGGAGAAATTCCGCTGTGCGGACACGCGACAATGTTCCTGTATGTGTCTCCGCCTCCGCCCCTGAACAGGATGCCGTTGTCATTCAGTTCTGTGACAATCGGATGAATTTTATCTGTTGCAACTTCGTGCAGCTGCAAATCCTGCCTTGTCGTAAGGTGGATGTGTCCAGTTTCGTTCTTCCTTGCGACATTGATGATTGTCCTTGCATCAGACAAAGTCAAATGCCCGCCGGTAACTCTTATCCTCACCATGAACCTCCCATTGCTCTGTTCGTAAATCCCGAGCGGCGCTGCGGACTTCTTGAATTCCGCAGAATTTATCTTTCCTGCGGACAGTTCCTCAGCCCTGAGCTTGAGATTATCGTATTTTCCCTTCCAGAAATTCTTATCCATTGATTCTCCTTAAAAGTATGGACGGCCTTTAGGCTGTCCCATGAATTTATAAGCTGGTACACCCTAAAGGGCGTACCTACTTCATTTATATGCAATAACTCGGTATTATGTCCGAAGCGCTCATAAGTCCCTTTATCTTCTCCGTCGCCTCCTTCACCGGAGTATTGGCCGGGAAATTCAGATCCGGACTGAACTTCGTATAATAGTTTTCCCCGACGTTTACTACAAGTATTTCATTCGGGGAATTGAGAAGTTTCAGCTTGTCGAGATCATACTCGTCGGCACCGTCGATGACGGTTATAAAGATAAGTCCGGCATCGGTCATTATCCTCGCAAGCTCGCCAATCCTCCGGATATGCTCGTCCCTGTCCTCAATGACTGCCTTCATGTCCGAATCGAGTCCTCCTACAAGGCTGGACATTCCAAGATAATAGACATTTAAATTCAGGTTGAAAAGGCCCTGTTCGAGATTCTTGGCGATCTCACGCGTGCCTGAATCCTTGTCCCCGGTGAATACTATGAACTTCCCCCGGTGATGGTTTCTTCCTGCACGAACTGAGCTGGTGACGAGTCCTCTTTCCCAGGAATATTCGCGCTTCTGGACGTGATCCTTGAGCAGAGAGCTTTCATCCTCAGCCTTTCCTATGACAATTCCACCGCCTGCGATTTCGTAGTTGTCTACAATCACAAAACGTCCGGTGCTTTCGATGTCGGTGACAAAATCGAATGCGATTGGCTTCAAGGTCTCTATGATACACTCGCCCACGTCATGCCTGTCAAGCTGCTTCTTGCCCTTTATGGAACTGAGCTCCGATGCGTCGAGCACATTTATTATGTCCACGAGTTCAGCATTGACCCGTGCTGCTGCAAGTTTCAGCTTGTACTTCTTTCCTTTTATGAACGGCGCCTTGCCCATCCAGAAGATGTTCACGTGGAACCGGGATGCGACTGTCGGCAGGGCATCTCCCTTCTTGCACATTATCTCGCCGGGATTTATGTAGATCTGCGTGGCAAGGGTGAATCCGGTCGCGTATGGAGCTCCGATTTCCTTGCGGACCGGGCTGTTGAAGCCTTCGATCGAACTGATCCTGTTTTCCTTTCCTGAAGGAAGGAAAACCACATCGTCGCCGACCTTGATGCTTCCAGTTTCAATTGTTCCCGCAACTATCCGGCGTTCGTCGTTTTGTTCGGTGAACTTGTAGATGTCCTGCACCGGCATCCTGAAGCTCTTTTCAAGATTATCGGGTTTCAGGGCGAAAGTCTCGAGCTGCTCGAGAATGGACGGCCCCTTGTACCAGGAAATGTTCTCAGATCCCTTGACGATGTTGTCGCCGAAACGCCCGCTGGCCGGAATGAAACTTGAGGCTGTCACGCCGATGTTCTTCAGGAACTCGGAATATTCCTTGACGATGTTTTCATATACGTCCTTCTTATAATCAGCAAGATCGAATTTATTGATTATGACAGCGACCTGCTTGATCCCGAGCATCCCGAGGATATAGCCGTGGCGTTTTGAATTCTCCTGGATGCCCTCGTGCGCGTCGATCACGAGCAGTGCTGCATCGGCGCGCGCTGCGCCTGTCACCATGTTCTTCAGGAACTCAATGTGTCCGGGGGCATCGATGATCATGTAGTTTCGGTTCGCAGTCTTGAAGAAGCAGCGCGCCATGTCGATGGTTATTCCCTGGCGCTGCTCATTCTTCAGCGCATCTAGGAGGAACGCGTATTCAAACGGTTTTGAATTACGGCGGCAGTTCTCCTGCACCTGCTCCAATTTGCCATTCGGCAGGGAGCCGGTATCGGCGAGAAGCCGCCCGATGATCGTACTCTTCCCGTGGTCCACATGCCCCACTATCACTATCTTAAGTAAATTTTTCGTTTCCATCTTTGTTTTCCTATGTCTTTAAATCAAAAATCGAAAATTAAAAATCGAAAATCACATGTATCCTTCTCTCCTAAGCGTCTCCAATCCCCCTCCATCGTCCTTGTCCTGGGCCCTGCCGGAACGTTCTGCGATATTCGCAAATTTCCCGCTTTTGAGTTCGGCGATGATCTCCTTCACGTTCCTGGCGGTCGATTCGACGGACCCGGTACACGGATAGCATCCGAGCGAACGATACCTTTTCCCCTTGCCATTGTCGAAATACAGAGACGTGATCGGAATATTCTCCTTTTCGATGTATTCCCATATGTTGAGTTCGGTCCAGTCGAGCAGGGGGTGCACCCTTATATGAGTTCCCGGAGCGAAATCGGTCTTGTACTGGTTCCAGAGTTCAGGAGGCTGGTCGTCCACGTTCCAGTCGCTCTGCTTGTCGCGCGGCGAGAAATATCTCTCCTTGGACCGGCTTCCCTCCTCGTCTGCACGGACACCGACGATCACTCCAGTGTATGCTTCCTTGTTTACGTCAATGTCGAATTTCCCCGTGCTGTGATTGAGCCTGTAGCGCGGCCATTCGCCTGCCAGCGTGTGCTTCAAGGCTTCGCTCTTGAGATATCTGCAGCAGGTCAGCCTGTCGATTTTCCCGTCGGGATAAGTCTGTTTCTCCTCAAGCGCCTTCTTGTTCTGTCCGACGATCAGGTTCAGCTTCCACTCGAGCGCGATATTGTTGCGGTATTCTATCATTTCCGGTATTTTGAACGCCGTATCGATGTGCATGAGAGGGAAGGGGGCATGACCGAAGAACGCCTTCCTCGCAAGCCACAGCAGGACAGTGCTGTCCTTGCCGATGGACCAGAGCATCACAAGGCTTTTGAACTCCCTGTATGCTTCACGGAGTATGTGAACGCTCTGCGCTTCCAAAGATTCGAGATGATCCATTTTAATTCTTCCTTATAATTTTGAACTTCCAACATTCAATTAGGAAATGTGACATAGGCGTCTCGCCTGTGATTTCCCTTCGAAATATAGTTGTCCGATCCCCTGATGAGAACAAGAAACAGGCGAGACGCCTGTCTTACATTCTTTTTCAAATCCAATTCACGATCTGCTGCTACTCCTCAAATTCTAAGTTCAAAGTTGAGAGTTCGACCTGTCCCCCGTAGCCTTGGCGAAGGAGGATGTTCAATGTTCAGTTATTTTCCCTTATCAATTTCCCGCCCGCCACATGCAATCCGCATTCCTTCTTGTCCGCTTCCTCCCACCACCAGCGGCCGGCACGCGGATGTTCTCCGAGTTTTACGGCCCTTGTGCATGGAGAACACCCGATGCTCGGATATCCGAGGTCGTGGAGCTTGTTATATGGAACATTGTTTTTCCTTATGTAGTTCCAGACGTCAGATTCGCTCCAGTCCGCAAGCGGATTCAGCTTCGCCAGCCCGAAGTTAGCGTCCCATTCAATATTATCGATGCCTGTCCGGGTGATGCTCTGCTCCCTGCGAAGTCCGCAGATCCATGCGTCCACTTTCGACAAGTATTTTCTCAATGGCCTGATCTTGCGGATTTCGCAGCACAGTTTCCTTTTTTCAATGCTTTCAAGGAAGAAGTTCGGGCCGTTTTCCCTCTCCATTGTCTCAACCTGCGCCTGGTCCGGGAAGAGTATGTCGTATTTTATGGAATATTTCGCCATGGTTGCAGTGATGGTGTCATAGGTCTCCTGCGGAAGACGGCCTGTGTCAATCGTAAAGATCCTGGCCTTGGGATTGATCTTTAAAATCATGTCTGTCAGCACCTGGTCCTCGGCGCCAAGGCTTGACGAAAGGGAGATTTTGTCGGAACCGAAGAAATCCAGCGCCCATCCAAGTAATTCTTCAGGAGCTATCCGTGCAAATCCCTTATTGAGTTCTTCTATTTCTTTTCTTCTATTCATATTTCTCCTCATATATAAACATGCCTGAATGTTTATATGCTGTAATCAGTTTCCTTTGGTGCAACTCTGCCGAATTTGATCTTGTTCCATATCCGTTCATGGCCATAATAGAGGAACATCTTGGTGAAGAGCTCTACGGCTCCGATTGAAATCGCAAATGTCAGCTTTCCCGTGATCAACCAGGATATTAAAATTGTATCAAGCGTCCCGATTGTCCGCCAGGAAATGGCCTTCGCCGCGCTTCTCCAGTGTTTGTCCACCATAAGCCTGCTCCAATCAGATATTGTTCCTTTTCTGTTATAGTATATTATGTATATCGACAAAGTAAACATTAAAAACAGGAAAATATTTAAAATAGTTGTAACATGCATATCATCATGATCATAAGCCTATGCAAAAAGACTTATTTAAGTGTTCCGGCACATGTTCGTAGTTACTAATAGTCTCGAAATAGTATTTACAAAAAAGGTAGGGCACTCTCGCCGAGAGCGCCGCGGACGACTCGGCGAGTCGTCCCTGCCTAGGATGTCAATATAATTATAGGACTATTAGTAATGTCGCAAGACATGTTCTTGAATTAAGTTTCACAAGATATGTTCTTTGCGGGATTTGTTCGTTCAAAATTCCTTGACTCTTCAGAGATTCCGTATTACTTTCAGCGTATTATGGGAAAGAATGATTCCTGCCAGCAAGGACAATTAATCAACAGATCTAGCTCGTGTCTGGCAGGTGAAAACCGCTGAAACAAGGATGGCTCCGAATGTCGGACAAAGACAGAGATTTCCATAAGACATCAATTCATAAGACGGTGAAGGGGCAGCTGATAGAGCTCTTCAAAGGTTGCAAGCTTGGCGCCCGTCTGCCTTCCACCAGGGCCTTGACCAGGGATCTTGATGCGTCATACATGACCATCAACCGGATTCTCCTGGAATTGGAATGGGAGGGATATATACAGCGCATCCCCCGGAAAGGGACATTCCTCTCTTCGCGCGAACGGACCGTCAGCAGTGGAACAAGAACCGGAACTATTCCATTGAAGACCGTTATTTTCGCCTACCCCCAGTATTATTCCTATCCAATCTGGCAGCGTCTCAACTTGACTGAGGAGAAGGCTATAAAGAGGGGGTGGGCGGTCCTTGAATATAAGATGAATGCTGAAGCCTCCTATGATGGATTGGTTCGTTTAGTCAAAGAAAATGACTCAGCGTGCGGTGTCATCATTGTTTCCGTCCCCAAAAGCCTTGGAATAAAGGAGATAAGCATTTTAGATTCCATCGGAATCCCGATTGTGCTCCTGGACTACTGCGATCTTGTTTCAAATGCCAGGCAGGTCTGGTCCCTGTCTCCGGACTGGTATCAGAAAGGATACCTGTCGGTACAGACAATGATTTCACATGGGCACAGGAAGCTTGCCTATATCAAGGCTGAGCCCGGGGGATTGGGTGGACAGTCACTTCGGCTGGGGCAGCTGCAGGCCCTGAAGGACTCCGGGCTCAAGCAGAGGGACTTCAAAGTTTTTGACGGGGAAACCCGTTCCGGGGAAAGTAGCAGGTCCGCTGGATATGAACTGTTCCGTAAGGCGATGAAGGGGGGGAGGTTCACCGGTGTCCTGTTTGATTCTGTCGCTGCAGTGCGCGGAGCTACGCGTGCGGCATGGGAGATGAAACTGAAGATACCTGAAGACGTAAGCATCCTTGCGTTGTCCTCGGACAACGGAGATGAGTCGTTTTTTGGACCTCCGCTGACCGCTCTGGAAACATCCTGTGAGTGTGAAATAGATCAGGCACTGAAATGCATTGCCGATCCCGGTTCCTGCCCGGTGAGGAAACTCAGCTACCCTTCAAGACTGATCGAAAGGGAAAGCGTATTGCGCATCTGATTCGGCCAAGCACAGTTATTTTTCATTTTTCCATACAGCACGCTTGACAGGAATCCAGAGCAGTGTAGAATACTGTGTATAACAGATAGATTATTTAGTTGTCTGATATATTCATTGTGGCCCGGTCTGGAAGGAAAATGATGATGGAGGTTGACGATGGACTTCTGGAAAGCTGGAAAAAAGGTAAGAGTTTAGTTGATAAAAGTTGAGATGGAAGATTGACAGGATTTTGTAAAGGTATGGGATTTTGGGAAACAAAGGGTAATCCGTTACCGAAGCTGAAAAGAACGAATAACGGACAGGAATCAACGGCAAAGAGAGAAACAAGAACAGGGATTTTGATGATTAAGTTGACACAAGAAAGCTATGAGGGCACAATGGAGAGTTCCGGAATATTGACCGGGTTTGAGTGTGTTTTGACTGCCGGACAGTCTGCGCCTCAGGGAGCCTGGGGCATGACTGGCGGTATTCCGAACTGTCCGAGAAGTTCCTGCGTCACACCCTCGGTCAGGACGGTTTTCAGTACGCCGATGGGGCTGAGCATTTTTAACTGGGCGGTGCGCAGGATGGTCATGATCAGGGACACATTCCTTTTGCCTTGTTCACATCTGTTCCCGAATATGATTTTCCTGAAGATTACCGAGCTTCGCAAGCCCTGTTCCGATCTGTTGTTGGTGGGCTCCACTTCCAGATATTTGAGGAACGTAAAGAGTTCGTTCTTATGTGTCATGAGTCGTTTGCGTATGGTCTCCGACTCCTTGTGGGAGATGGGATTTGAATACAGTTTCCTGAACCTCCGGAGGATGTCTTTTCTTCCGGAACGCCGGAGCTCCGGGGACATGGAGGGATATAGCTTATGAAGGTCAATGGCATCCTGTACAAGCTGTTTGAGGTCGTTGAGGAAAGCCGCCGCCCCGGGGTTTTCCGGAAGCCCCTTGTCGAGAAGCTCCTTCACATCCCTGAGCAGATGGGTGCAGCACTTCTGCTTGGCGAACGCAGGAACAAGGCTCCTGTATGCGGAGTAGAAGTCGGTGACGAGGACACCCTTGTAGAACTCTCCGAGATGATCCCTGACCACGCTGGAAGAGCGGTGCTCGTCAATGTGATAAAAAGCGATCTGCCTGTTCGTAAAGATCCAGAGCCAGTCGCGCTTCCATCCGGTCTCGTCGGCATAAATGCATCGTGTTTCCGGAAGAGTCTCCTTGAGTGCTTCATACAAGGGCGCTCCCTTCCGGCAGACCTTGTTGTCGAAGCCGACGATGGCGCCCGGTGTAACGCTCAGGCCGCAGAGGCTCTGGAGGACTCGCGGCACGTCGTCATAGGAGACCTTGATTTCATACCGGAGAAAGGCCGCCTTGGCTCTGGCATCAGGACCGATGAAGGCGTTAGGGATTTCGTTCGCTCCCCTGCCATGGACAACCTTTTTGCAGACGGCGCACCAATAATGGGAGTGGATAAAGCACGTTGTCTTCAGCCTGCCGCTTTCAATGTCCTCCTGGACATGCTCCGCGGTATGACTGCACGGGGAGAGTCTTTCGTTTCCGCAATGAGGGCATTTGCCAAGACGGACATCAACATACTCGTCAATATGGTCGGGACTCTTCCTGAAGTATCCCGGATGGCCGAAAGGGGCTCCTCTCTTCTTCGGGTTTTCAGGAACGTCCTTCTTTTCATATTTTTTGAACGGTGCTTGAAGAGCCTGGACGAGTTCCGTTTCAAGCTGGTTCTTATCCTTCCTGAGTTCTTCATTTTCCCTTACGAGCTTTCTCACCTGGCTGTTGGAAAAGTCCATAGCGAACTCAAGCTCGTCAACTCTTTGCCGGAGGTAATTCCTTGCGGAAAGGATTCCTTCTGGGGATTCGCCGCCGAGAAACACGCAGAATTTCTTGAAGGGACAGAAAGGGGAATGATGTTTTCTCAGAGCCTGATTAGACCACCCGTGTTCCATGACAATAATTCCAAGTTGCTTGAATCGTTGCAACTAACTCAACATCCGGCAAGAACGTTTGCCGGATGTGCTACTGGGTGGCAAGTTTCATTTTATCAAAAGACGAGACCAATGTCAATATGAATGTCTGAAGAAATTACATTGGTTCAAAAAAAATAGAAGAGGCAGTTCACATGAAAAAGATCCTGGTAGTCGATGATTCTCCGGCGATAAGACTGCTGTTTACCAATATCATAATCAGGAAGGCAGGTTTCCATGTGACCACCGCCTCGTCTGTCAGGGATGCAGCATCGCTCTGTGCGGCAAACAAGTATGACCTGATATTCCTCGACTATAGGCTTAGGGATGGTGTCGGATGGGAGATTGCGGAGATGATATCCCTTGATCCGCAAAAACATGGCAGCCCCAGGATAATAGCCATGTCAGGCAGTGTCATTCCCGACAAGGACGACAAGGGGCGGAAATACTATTCGCAGTTCATACCAAAGCCATTTATGCTTGTGCAGATCGACGAAATACTGGAAAAACTTTCGGAAGAATCATTCGCTTTTGCGCTTCCGGAACAGGATTGAAGGCTCTGGACCAGAATGTGAGAACGCTTGTTGAAATCGTAAAAGTCCAGCTGTTGGAGGTGAATTCGGATTTTGAGTTAGAAACAAGGGAGGATAAAAAATGAAGGTTTTTTCAAAAGGTCAACTTTTAAACACTAAACTATTACGAAAAAAGGAAAGGATCTTCACTCTCATCGAGCTGCTCGCTGTGCCAGGCGTAGCCCCTCGGGCGACTGTGTCCGGCGTAGCCTCTTTGCGAAGTCGGAAGAGCTCAAGCAGGTTCACCCTGATTGAGCTCCTGGTGGTGATTGCGATCGTCGCAATACTTGCCGCATTGCTGCTGCCTGCGCTTCAGCAGGCCAAGGAAACTGCAACCCAGGTGCTCTGCCTTGGCAGGCAGAAACAAGTTGGAATCTCATTCGCCGGTTACGCCGTTGATTTCAATTTTATCATCCCGGGAGCAGATACCTGGGATGAATCAGCGGGAGCCAATAAACGCTGGTATGACATATATCAGGGAGACGGTTCCATGGAGTATATCGCCACGCGCGATACGGATGCCGTCAGATGTCCGAAGAATACCAAAGGGGGCAGCTTCGGAGTCTACTGGGGCATTTACAGCATGTCGACCTACCAGGACAGGGCATATATGATAACCGACTCCCATGCCTATTCATGCTATTATGTAATTAACCGGATAAAGGAACCGGAAAATTATTTTTTCCTCGGTTGTACATCCGCCGCCGACCTCAGCCGGATTGAATTTTATACCGGCTGCCACCGGGTGCATCCAAAACAGTTCTGGGCCGGAGGATCCTGGACTGAAATGGGATTGTGGATGTCACACGGCAGTGTCAACTGCCTGTTTGTCGATGGACATGCTGTAAGGTACAAGGGGTCAGAACTGCTGGATACACATAACAACCGTAAGACAAATGATCCCACTTACGCTGGAGGAATCCGGGTATGGAAGACCAAGGGCGGAGCACCCTTGACCTACTGAACCATCCAGTTCCAGAAATTAGCAGATGTAAATTCTTCCTGAAGCTTTTCAATTGCGTCATTCCTTCTTTGGACTAGAGTATGATCATTATGCATCCATTCCCTGACATCTACATAGCCGCGATAATAACCACAATGCTGGCTTGGCTGGTGATCGGAGGACTTCTTTTCCATCGCGCTCCGAAGGAGGATCGTTTTCTTCTCGGAATCCTGATCATCGTTATGCTTCCCATGAACGCGCTTGCGTTCCATGCCGTCCGTATGCCGCTTGATTCACTTATCTCCGAAATGCTTTCACAAAATCGGGGAATATTAGGATTCATTAGAGTCCTCTATGCTCCCTTGACCGAGGAGCCTGCCAAGCTATGGCCCCTTATGATCCCGTGGATTTTCCTGAAAATCAACAGGAAAAACCTGGTGATGGCCGCAATCGCCATCGGACTCGGTTTCGGAATCGGCGAAGCGTGGAACGTTGCCTATCTCTTATCAAAGAATCCGGAAATTGCAAAATATCCATGGTACATGCTCGGTGGATATGTCGGCGAAAGGGCAATGGTATGCATCATGCATGCGGCTTTTACCGTCACAGCCCTTTATTTCATTGTCCTACGGAAATCCATTGTCAAGGGACTGCTGTTCTGCATGACCCTGCATTTCATTGGTAACTTCCCAATCTACCTTGCCGGAAACAACCTGTTCGGACTCGGGAAAGTAGCTTGGATGATCATTCTGAATATCTGGGTCCTGGCTTATTTTCTGGCGATGGGAGGCATCCTCGCCTACTTGGAATACGGTGACAAATGGCTTCAGAAAATATTTAAAGGTGTCATGAAATGCCCGGAATGCGGCATTATTTACCAGAGACCAGTCTTCAAGTTCAATCTCTTCCATAAATGCTATGAGAAGTGTCCTGCCTGCAGGCGTTGGCATCTGGTGAGCGCTTTCGATTACGAAGAAAACAAGAATGTAATCACAGAACATCCGCCTTTGCTGGATAGCTACGGCGGGACAGGCACAGATAACACAAAAACAAAGAAAAAGCACATACGTCTAAATTTTCCAGTCGTGGTCTTTGCCATAGTAATTGTTCTTTTTCTTATTTTTGTTCTGAAATTTTCAAACAAGGATGAGAGGCTGTATTGGAAGCTCAAGTCGCCTGATAAATTCCTGGAATTGTTTAGTTGTTATGTATATCATTTAAATTTAGGACAGGATGAGCAAGCATGGAAAGAATTGGAATCAATGGGATCCAAAGCTATGCCAATATTGATTCGTTTGATGCAAAATGATCGAGAGAAAGTTATTCGAACATACGCCATATGGAAAATTGAAATATTATTAAACAACAAAGAAGATAATTCTGCACTGGAGCCGCTTTGCAAAGCTCTCTTGAACGATGAAAGTGAAGACGTAAGATCTGCCGCCGCTGATGCTCTGGAAATATGGGATAAAAAGGCTTCCTTGAATTCCTTAATTGAAGCATACAAGCAGGAAAGGAATAGCTTTGTTAGAAAGCATGTGGTCGATGCACTCGGTGCGATTGGAGACAAATCGGCCTTGGACACACTGATAAATGCACTGCAAAAAGATAAAAGTGAGGATGTCCGTGCCTCTGCAGCTATAGGTCTTAGCTCTTTTAAATATCAAAATTCAGGATCTCATCTGATTAATGCGCTTCATAATGATGAAAGCGTTCTTGTACGACTCTATGCCGCGCAAGCCCTCATGTTCTTAAAGGATCAAGCAGCTGTGCCATCATTGATTGAAGCTTTGGAAAAAGACAAGGACAGTGATGTTTTATATGAGATATGCAGTGCACTCGGGAAATTGGGAGATAAATCTGCCATCGGGCCTTTGAAGAAAGCCATGCAGAATGACAAAAGCAAACTTGTGCAGGTCATTGCAGCAGCGGCCCTTGTCGAATTGGGAGACTTCTCTGGAGAAGAATTTCTCCGTAGTGAGTATTTAAAACATAAAATCGATAATAAGGATGACTCGGTGATAGATTTGCGCGAGACGATAAAAGAAACCTTGAAGAAAATTGATAAATTACGAAAAGATAAATTATCCGGAACAGAAAACATAAAATAATGACAGACGAAGGAAATAAACGAAGGACCGGGGCGGCGCTGATTTGGGCGCTGACTGTCAACTATGCCGGTATGGTGGCGCTGGCCGTCGCGGTGAACCTTACGCCGATTTTCCTGACGACTTTCAGCCGTGAACTCGGTGGTGTCGCAGGTCTCACCAACGAGCAGCTTGGACGAATCGGAGCGGTGACATTTCTCGGACTGATCATTGGAATTCTGATCACTGGTCCTCTTGCCGACCGTCTCGGAGCGAAAATATTTGCGATCCTCGGAAATGTTTTGGTGAGCGTAGGACTTTTGATCCTTGGAACGTCTCAAAGCTACGAAATGGTCCTGCTTGCGTCAGCGGTCATGGGGTTCGGTGCTGGAGTCCTGGACATGGTGCTGAGTCCGATCGTCTGTGCGCTTCAGCCGGAAAAAAGATCCGTTGCCATGAATTTACTTCATTCGTTTTATTGCACAGGTGCGGTTCTTACGATCCTGATGGGAGCATTGGCACTTAAACTTGACTGGGGCTGGCGCAACATTTCGCTCTGGCTTGCTTTGATGCCTGCGGCTGTCGGTTTCTGTTTCATCCTGTTGAAGCTTCCTCCTCTTGTCCAGCATGTGGAAGGAAGGATGCGCCTCCGCGAACTCATATTCAAGCCGTTTTTCCTTGTAGCAGTAGTGGCATTGTTCTTCGGAGGAGCGACTGAACTCGCCATGGCGCAGTGGCTTCCCGCATACGCAGAGAAACAGCTCCATTTCTCTGCTTGGACTGGTGGAATGGCGTTCCTCGGATTTTCTGTCGCTATGGCAGTTGGTCGTATCGGAGCAGGAATCCTCGGTAACAAGATCGATCCATACAAGATCATGCTTTTCTGCTGCTGGGGTTCGGTTGTGCTGTTCCTGATCGCATGTTCGCCGTGGTTTCCGGGTGTTGCCCTGACCGCCTGCATATTTGCGGGACTCGCAGGAAGCTGTCTCTGGCCGTGCCTTCTCGGTGTCACTGCTGACAGATATCCTCGGGGAGGGGCCTCGATGTTCGGTTTCCTTTCGACGTTCGGGAATGCTGGCGGCATCTTCATGCCATGGGCCGTTGGAATTATCGCCGACCGCTCATCACTCGCGACCGGACTCCTGATTTCCGCGGCATGCCCGCTTCTGATGGGGATACTGCTTTTGTGGATGAGGAAGCATCGGGGAATTGAAAGCTGAACTTCGAACATCCAACATTGAACATCCAACGGCGAATGGAAAAGGAATTTGAATATCCAACAAGGAGTGTCCAATCTCCAAGTAGATTATTTTTGAGTTGCCTTCGGATATGTTTGTAGTCAAGCTCGCAAGAGCTGTGCATGAAGGAGACATGTCTTGCGACATTGACAAACGAAATCAACTCCGCAACTTCAAGGTGTAATATTCATTGATGTCATTAAAAGTATGTCGGGTTTCAACCCGACGGTTTACTTGTCGGTTTAAAAACCGACATACTATCTAAGCGAATTAATCAAATTTCTATCCTTCTCGATGTCGCGTCCGGGGATGGTGAGATATCCGCCGATGAGCATTCCGTTGGCGCCTGCATGGAAGACAAGCCCCTGGTAGTCTGCAAGGATCGAGTTTCTTCCGGCAGCGATCTTGATGCCTTTTGTCGGATTCACAAGGCGTAGAACAGCGATAAAATTTAAAATCTCCGTCAAGGAGATATTCGATTCCGGAAGTTTTGTTCCGGGGATCTTCTGGTGGATATTCACAGGAATGGCATCGACATCGAGTTCTTTAAGGGCAAATGCGAACTCGACTCTCTGCTGCAATGTTTCGCCAAGTCCGATGATTCCTCCGCAGCAGACTTTCAGCCCGACATATTTGGCCGCTTTCACAGTGTTTATCCTGTCCTGGATCTTGTGAGTAGTGCAGATATCCTTGAAATTCGAAGGGGCGGTCTCAAGATTATGGTTTATCATGATTGCGCCAGCATCCTTGATCATCTTCGCGGTCTCCTTTGTAAGGATCCCCGGAGAACAGTGAAGTTCGAGTCCGGTCTCCCTACGGATCAGCCCGATGCTCTCGATGATGCTGTTGAATTCGGCGTTCGCCTTTGGATAACCTTTTCCGCTGACGACGATGCAGAAGCTTTCTGCACCGTGCCCTTTTGCGATCTTCGCAGCCTTGAGCAGCTCCTCCTTGGTCTTCAGGGAATAGACCGAGGCATTTGTCTTATGGTGTGCCGACTGCGCGCAGAACGAGCAGTCCTCGGAACATGCGCCTGATTTTGCATTGGTTATCTCGCAGGTGTCGATCTTGGACTTGAAGAACTTCAGCCGCGTCTTGTCGGCAAGCGAATACAAGTCCATGAGATACGGCGGCTTGGTCTGTATGAGGGCAAGCGCCTCGCCGGGAGTCAGTTCCTCCCCGTTAAGGACCTTATATGCGTCCAGTATTTCCTTGCTCGTGATAGATTTCATATTTCCGCCAATCTTAAACATATTATGAACATCAGGATTCCTGCCTTTTTTACCGGGAGAGGAGCCATTTCCAGATAGGGATTAGCTTAATGGCCTTCCCGTCTATTTTGTCATCGCCCTCAGTGTCAAAAGTGATGACAGACAGGTTCCGGCATCCTAATTCGTCTCCTGCGTCCGCCAGGGAGCATAATTCCCTTTTCATGGTCTTTGAATCATCGGTCAGGAAGCAGACTTGGATAAGAGAGTCCGGGCGCAATCCTTTCCTGACGAGAAAATCAACTTCCTTTCCAGTCCTTGTCCTATAGTAGAACAATTCCAGATTCGGCCTGGCGCCGCGTCTCAGCAGTTCAATGAAGACGAGATTTTCAAGGAGTCTCCCATAGTCCGGGCTAATCCGGAAGGCGCAGCTTGTGACATATCCGTTGTCCACCATGTAGATTTTCCTTGGGGAGCGGATCTGCTCCTTGAATTTGAACGAAAACCTGTTGAGTGAAAAGAACAGATATGTCTCTTCAAGGAATCCGACGTAGTTCTGGACAGTCAGGGTGCTGTTGAAAAGAAGATTCTTACGCAGGCTTCCAAAGGTGTATTCCGAAGCGACATTCGAGGCGAGATATACCGCAAGATCATAAAGCTGTCTTGCAAACCTCACCTTGTATCTTGTGACAACGTCCTTTAGAAGTGTGGATTCGAAAAGCGCATCAAGATATGATTTTGCATTTACAGGTTCCTGGCTGAGTTCCGGGAATCCTCCGAAAGTCATATAAGTCCTCAATGAGTTCAGCAGTGCACCCTTTTTCTCCGGGGACATTGCATCTCCAGCCTTGTAATCGCAGCTGCAGGTCTTCAAAAACTCGGCAAAGCTGAACGGGAACACTTCCCGCAGGCAATGGCGTCCTGTCAGGGCGCCTGACATTTCCCTGCTCAGGAGCTTTGAATTTGATCCGGTGATTACAAGCTTATAACCCCTCCGATGAAGCTTGTTGACAAACAGCTCCCATCCGGAAAGATTCTGTATTTCATCAAAGAATATCAGCTTTGTCCCGCCATAGACGGAAACAATTCCTTCGACGATGTCGTCGGTGTTTGAAACCTGCCGGAGCCTGTCGTCGTCAAAATTCAGATATGCGAAATCCGCACCATCCAGTCCAAGCATGCTGAACACGGATTTTCCGGCCCTTCTGGGACCCGCCACTATGTTCACAAGGCTGGACTGCAGGGAGTCCCGGAATTCCTGAAGCCCTTCCCTGTCAACATATTTTCTGGAAAGGATCTCCTTCTTTTCCTCCATCGCCCCTGTCATTATTTTTTCAACCAGTTTTGACATTGTAATGGCCATTATTATATATATTATGTTCAGTACAGTGAATATTATGAACAAAATATCATGGCAACTGCGGAAGTCAAGGTATAGATATTTTTCCGGGAGTGGGAAAATATGATGAAGTTGAGATTCCTTATAATTACTCGGAACCCAAAAAGTATTTCCGATGAAAATTTCTATTAGCTCAAGCCCTGATGCCTCTAATGTCAAATTCTTATATTCCTTCCGTCCCTTAGCTTCTCCATGACGGAATCTACGGAGTTCTTGTCTTCTGCGTTCATTTCGAAGAATGTATGATACTTGATTTTCATCTTGGTAGAAGTTACTGAATTCCGGATCTTTAAGCGACTGCATTTACATCTATTATTTTTCTTCATATCGTGAAAATCCTGTAATCCTGTCTATATATTCCTAAAGTTCTATTTGATTGCCGGCCAGACCTGTCCTGACCTGTGCTGAGCATGGTCGAAGCAGCTTGTCGAAGGAGGCCAGCGCTCTATAAAATAACATAAAAGAAGATTTTCTCCACCCGACTTCCATTGGACATATGGGTGAACTGACGTTAAAGTGTTCATTATGAATGCAGAAGTCGTATACATGTTTGCCTTGGACATCGCACAGGAGGCCGATCTTGTAAAGATAGAGAAGCTTCTGAGCGGATCCGCCGAACTGCACAAGATTGGCAGGCTGAAGGACACTCCCCGCCATTTTCCTGTATTCCAGCCCCTTTCGATCCAGGTAGAGGGAGTTAGAGGTGAAGGTCCGTCTGGCCCTGTCGAGCTTTCCGCGTCAGTGAAACTTTTCGCCATAGGTGCCATGTCGCTCAAGCTCAGGCTCCCTGTGGTGGTTGACAAGTTCTCAGATCTCCTGCCGTATCGAAAATTAAAGTTCAAGGACGGTACGGATCTTGAACATCGCGCCATGGAACTGGCCCTCAAGGTGTTTGAAAGCGTAAAGCCGGGATTGGACACTCCGGTGCAGGAAATGCCGACTCCGGAAGTTTTCACAGTATTCTGCATCAGCTCTCCAATGGTTGGAGGTTCCGACGGAGAGCCGGGAATGGACAGCGAAACCTGGATGCGGAAAAAAGCGCGCGATGTCGCCGCACTCCTTGTCGGAGAGACAGATCCTTCACGCCTGAGTTCGCAGGAGGTTGAGGACATAACAAGATGCTGGTATTCCTACTATTGCAGGGATCTGACTGTAATTGACTGGGATACGGCCCTGCTCATAGATATTCCTGAAGACTACAATGACACATTGTACGTCATGGAAATGGCGAATCTCCAGCTCGAGGAACTGAAGGTCTATGACATGTATCTCGACCAGGTGCTCGACAAGGCATACGACGAGGTCGAACGCGCTTCAAAGCTGAAATACTGGTTCTCGAGGCAGAAAATGGTCAGGGATCTCCGCGAGGTGAGGATGGATCTTTCAAAAGTCACCGATGAAATTACAAACATCACGAAGTTCTTCGGCGAATGGCATCTTGCCCGCATCTACATGGGATGCGCAACCCGTTTCCATCTCTCCGAGTGGGAAAATGCGGTCAACCAGAAGCTGCATGCGCTTGACGGGATCTATTCAATACTCCAGCAGGATACTTTCAACTTTGCCATGTTCCTGCTCGAGGCTGCAATCGTCGCCCTCTTCATCATCGATCTGATCATAATCATCTTCCTAGGGATGTAGGATATTTGATAAGAGTCGAAAAGAAGATTGAACTTTCCGATTTTACTTGATTTTTATAATTATTTCAAATAGGCTCTTGACAAAATAAATGTAAGCGTATAAATTTACGTATAATTTACGAAAATAATATTACATTCATGATATCAAGGTGTTATGATATGCCAAGGCCAAGAAAAATAAATATTGTCTCTTTAGCTCAGGAAGCCAATGTTTCCATCGCTACCATATCAAGGGTTTTAAATAACCACCAGGGGGTCAGCGAACCTTTGAGAATGTCAGTAAGAAAGATGCTGGAGGGCAAGGGATATCGGCCTAGGATGGTCACAAACCGCAGGGCAAATATTGCAATTATATCTGAAATGGCGACCGTCACCATCGAAAACTTCATGTCGCAAGTTCTTTCCGGTATTGCAGAATACGGTTTTGAACAGTGCGTTGATACTTCCATTGTCTTCGTCAATCCGGGAAACTCC
>Ga0209417_1002207_pt1 | contig 31296 bp, 29 predicted proteins | sample RifGroF2_FD_184002 | JGI IMG/M metagenome (GOLD analysis project Ga0209417, IMG submission 184002) | Groundwater microbial communities from Rifle, Colorado, USA - Groundwater F2 (SPAdes) (version 2) | ecosystem: Environmental > Aquatic > Deep subsurface > Groundwater | place: Rifle, Colorado... | reverse complement strand
CTGCAGGGTGCCGAATGCCGCCTTTATCTTACCCAACAGCGCGGCGGGCGCTTCGCCGCCGCCTTTGGGCGCCAGGCTGCGCCAGTAGAAAGCATGGTTCCAGGCCTGCGAGGCATTATTAAAGATAGCGGCCTTGTCCGCTTTGCCGGCTGTCGCGGTGATTATTTCTTCCAGCTTCAGCCCCTCGTACTCCGTTCCCGCCGCCAGCTTGTTCAGGTTATCGATATAGCCCTTGTGATGCTTCCCGTAATGGAAACCAATGGTCTTCTCCGAGATCGCCGGGGCCAGCGCGCTGTCCGCGTAGGGCAGGGCCGATAGTACATGCGCAGACGCGCTCACTGTTTTGATATTGTTCATTTTTTCTCCTGTATTTAACGAAGGCTCTTAACGCCGCCTCCTGATGTGCGTCCTTTTAACTGTAATATTTCTCCTGCCCCGTCTCTATTCGTATTTCTGCCGGGACTGTTCAGTAGTATTACTCAGCCCGGCTTTTTTTGCCTCCGCGCTGAAGTACAGCGGTTGCGGGCAGTAGCAGGTCCAGGCCGCGGTCAGGATAGGCGGGCCCGCGGCGCCGGAGGCGCCGTGTATGGCGTTGAAGGTTGAACTTTAGCGGCCGAAGCAGGCCGACATCCAGCGCAAGGCGCGCGGCCGGGCGGGCAATTAATCAGCCGCTTGCCCTGTCTTCCCGCAGCAGGCCGTTCCGCCGTACAAGGAGCCCCCCGCGTATTCCGGGCCCCGGGCGGGCTCGCAGGTGAGGTCATCCACAGACAACAGCCGCAGGCCCGGCAGGCACGCCGAAGAAAAAGGCCCGGGCTTGTCCCACGCCTTCACCTGGTCCGCTACCCGGCTCTTGAAGTTGTCCATGCGCACGGCGCAGGTCGTCGCGTCGGGGTCGTGCAGGCCGCCGACCACCGCGGTTTTCACGCATCTCGGGGCCGGCGGCTCTCCGCAGCAGGCCGTCCCTTTATACACGGCCCCCGAAGAGAAGCCGTTTACCGGGTGATCCTGGCAGGAGATATCCTGGACCGACAACAGGATGTCCGGCGCGCACCTGGAAATGAAGTGGGAACTGGTCATCATGCCGCCCATGAAATCGGCCTTGCTCTGCGCGCAGTTCAGGGCAGGATAATGCATCCCCGTGACCACTACGGCTTTTTTGCAGCCGGCGCGGGCAAAGCTTTCAGGGGCGCCTGCGCAGTTGCATCCCCCTTTTGCCACGCTGTCGCAATATTTCGCGAACCCCGGCTTGGATCCGTGTTTCAGCGCGTGGGAGGCACATACCCGTTCCAGGTCGCACGCCATCTTTGCGGCCTCAAGGCCCGCGCAAAGCTTTGCCGCGGGCGCCGCGCCGCCGACCAGGGGCCCGAGCGTCTTTACGCAATGTTCTCTTGAGCAAACCGCGCCAGGCCCGCCGGCGAAGCCGCTGCCGGCCAAAGCGGCCAGCAAAGCCGTGATGAAAACCAGCTTCTTCATGATCGATCACTCCCGTGCTCGTCCCTTGCTGACTGCCTGCCTCACAAGTATAGCCGGCCGAACTCCGCCTTTTCGGATAAATGTCTCTACGGCCGCAGTGCTTTCAGGGCGGACTTGTCTCTGCGCGATCATTAATATGTGCAGGGCAATTAAAGGGACAGTATACTTAACTATTCGAACCGCACTACCCTTACTATCACCGTCAATGCCTGAAGTGGCGCAGGCCGGTGAGGACCATGGACAGGCCCAGCTTGTCGGCGGCGGCTATCACCTCGGGGTCCTTTACGGAGCCGCCGGGCTGTATCACCGCCGTAACGCCCAGCTTCGCCGCGGTCTCGATGGAATCCGGGAACGGGAAGAACGCGTCCGACGCCAGTACCAGCGCGGCGGGTTTGGGATTATCTTTCAGGAAAGCCCCGTACTTGTGGCCGGCCATGAACACGGCGTCCACGCGGGACATCTGCCCGGCGCCGATGCCGACGGTGCGGTCCCTGTCGGCCAGCACGATGGCGTTGGAGCGCACGTATTTTACCGCCGTCCAGGCGAAGCGCAGCGCCTCCTCTTCTTCCTTCGAGGGTTTCTTCACCGTGGGGACTTCCCACTTGTCGCCCAGCAGCTTATTGTCGTCGCCGCTTACCAGCACTTCGTCGCCGACGGAGCGCAGGACCAGGTTATCTTCCGGGAAAGCCCCCCACTTCAAGAGGCGCAGGTTCTGCTTTTTGGCGAAGATCTCCAGGGCGCGCGCGTCGAAATCCGGCGCGCAGATGACTTCCACGAATTTTTTGGCCAGGAACTCGGCTATGCGGCCGTCCAGCGGGCGGTTAACGGCTATGATGCCGCCGAAGGCCGAGAGCGGGTCGGTGCTCCAGGCGCGCTCGAAGGCCTCGGCGATGTCCGCGCCGGTGCCCAGGCCGCACGGCGTTACGTGCTTGAAGATGACGGCGGCGGGCTTATCGAATTCACGCACGGCCTGCCAGGTACCGTAAGCGTCCAGGATATTGTTGTAGGAAAGCTCCTTGCCCTGCAGCTGGGAGAACGGCAGGCCACCTTTGCGCGAATACAGGGCGCAGGGCTGGTGCGGGTTCTCGCCGTAGCGCAGCTGCTGCACCCTTTCCAGGCCGAGGTTCAGTTTTGCCGGGAGAAGTTCCTGCGCCGGAGCGGCAAGCGCGCCGCTGATGGCCCCGTCGTAAGCGGCGGTGCGCGCGAAGGCCTTTACGGCCAGCTCTTTTTTCAGCCCGGCCGCCACCGCGCCGCCATTGGCGCGCATGGATTCCAGCACGGGCGCGTAGTCGGCCGGCGAGGTGAGGACGGCGACGGCGTCGTAGTTCTTGGCCGCGGCGCGCAGCAGGGCCACGCCGCCTATGTCTATGTTCTCGATAAGCTCTTCGGACCAGGGCGCGGCTTTTCTTGCGGTCTCTTCGAAGGGGTAAAGGTTGACGGCCACCAGGTCGATAGGCTCGATGCCGAAGCGGAAGACGGTGTCGGCGTGCTGCGGGTTGTCGCGGCGGTAAAGGATGCCGCCGTGCACGGCGGGGTGCAGGGTTTTCACACGGCCGTCGAGCATTTCGGGGAACCCTGTCAGGGTTTCAAGGGCGCGCACGGGCACGCCTTTTTCTTTGAGCAGCTTGTAGGTGCCGGAGGTGGAAACCACCTCCACGCCCTGCCCGGCCAGGCCTTTGGCGAAGTCCACCACGCCGGCTTTATCTGAGACGGAGATGAGGGCGCGGCGGACCTTGCCGGTTTCGGGCAGGGGGCCGGCGATCTTCACTTTGCCGCTGGCCAGGGTCAGCCTGCCGGCGCAGAACAGCGCGGCGGCGGCGGGGTAGACGGCATGCTCGGCGGTGAGCACGCGCGCGGCCAGGGTGTCGGGCATGTCGCCCTCCAGCACAGGCACGGCCTGCTGCATTATGATGGGGCCGCGGTCGTAATTCTCGTCCACGAAATGGACGGTGGCGCCGCTGAGCTTTGCGCCGGCTTCTATTACGGCTTCATGCACCTTGATGCCGTAGTAGCCTTTGCCGCCGAAGGCGGGCAGCAGGGCGGGGTGCACGTTTATGATGCGGTCGCGGTAGTCGGAGAGCATTTTGGGGCCGAGCTTTAGCATGTAGCCGGCGAGGCAGATGAGGTCTGCACTGTGGTTGCGGCAGAGGTCGGCGAGGTGTTCGTCGTGGTTGCCGGGGGCGAAATCTTTGGGGCTGGCTGTTTCGAAGGGGATACCGGCCTTGCGTGCGCGCTCGAGGGCGCCGGCGCCGGGTTTGCTGGAGACTACTAGGGTTATCCTGCCGTCGATGCGGCCGTCCTGGACGGCGTCTATGAGTGCCTGCAGGTTGGTGCCGCTGCCTGATGCGAAGACGACGATATTTTTCATGAAGCTCCTGGGAAATATGGAGATGGCAGGTTGCGGGTTCGCGGGTGTCGCTGGGACAGGGCTATCAAAACGCGCTCGGGCACACCGTGCCCGTCGCTCATCCTCCTCCCTCGCCGCTTATGCAAGGCTCGGTCGTCGGAAGGTTTTGCTAACCCTGTCCCAGCGCCACCCGCTCCTGCTATTTGCCTGCCACTTCCTTACAAAGACCTTATTTCAGAATCACTTCGTTCTTGCCTTTTACTACTTCGCCGATGAGCATGGAACCTTTTAATGTTTTGAGAACCGTTTTGCCGGCTTCTTTGCGGACGACGATGATCATGCCCAGGCCCATATTGAAGGAGTCCCACATGTCGGGTTCGGGGATGCGGCCGAGCTGCTGGATTTCGCGCATTATGGCGGGGGTTTTCCAGGCGTCCTTGTAGACCACGGCGCCGAGGTGCCTGGGGAGGACGCGGGGGAGGTTGCCGGGGATGCCGGCGCCGGTTATGTGGGCGAGGCCAAGCACGTCCTGTTTATTCTTGCGGAGCGCGGCGCGCAGCTTTTTAATGTCCTTTACGTAGATCTTCGTGGGGGTGAGCAGGCGGGCGGCGTATTTTTTTAGCAGCTTTTTATCTTCCAGCACTTTCCTTATCAGCGAGAAGCCGTTGGAGTGGAAGCCGGTGGAGGGCAGGCCGATGAGGATGTCGCCGGCGCGGACTTTTTTTCCGTCGAGGATCTCGGAGTTCTTTACTATGCCCACGGAGAAGCCGGCCAGGTCGTATTCGCCGGGCTGGTAGAAGCCGGGCATCTCGGCGGTCTCCCCCCCGAGCAGCACGGATTCGCCCTGCCGGCAGCCTTCCATGATGCCGTTTATCATTTTCTTGGAGCGTTCCAGGTCCAACTTGCCGGTGGCGTAGTAGTCGAGGAAGATCATGGGCCGCGCGCCGCAGCAGAGCAGGTCGTTGACGCACATGGCTACCAGGTCTATGCCGATGGTGTCGTGGCGGTCCAGCAGGAAAGCGAGCTTGAGCTTGGTGCCCACGCCGTCGGTGGAGGCCACGATGCTGTATTTATCGCCGGTCTCGTTTATGGGCAGCAGTCCCGCGAAACCGCCAATGGCCTTGGATTTCTTCTCCAGGAAGTCGGTGAACCTGTCCGCCAGCTTGATATCCACCCCGCTCTTCTTATAAGTGGTCATTATATTCTCCTGTGTGCGAGCCGATAAATTCCTGAGAATCCGCGGGCGCCGCTGGGGCCGGGTTAGCAAACCCTTCCGTAGGCCGAGGCTTGCATAGCGCCGAGGCCGGAGGATGAGCGAGGCACGGTGTGCCGAGCGCGGTTTGCGTTCCGGCCCCAGCGGCACACGCGCAACGAGAGCAATTCTGATGAAGATTCAAGTTAAACACCTATATCCTTCCTGTACTGCATACCGTCGAAATGGATCTTCTCCACCGCTTCATAGACGCGGGCGCGGGCCTGCGCCAGGTCCGGGGCCAGGGCGGTAACGGTCAGCACGCGGCCGCCGCTGGTAGCGAAACCGCCGCCCTTAAGCGCCGTGCCGGCGTGGAACACCGTCACGTCCCGCGCCACCTCGTCCAGGCCCGTTATGGCCCGGCCCTTCTCCGGGTTCTCCGGGTAGCCGGCCGAGGCCAGCACCACGCCCGCGCAGACGCCGTCGTTGAGTTCCAGGGTCTTGCCCGCCAGGTCCCCGCAGGCGCACGCGTACAAGAGCGGCAGCAGGTCGCTCTTTATCACCGGCATTATAGCCTGGGTCTCCGGGTCGCCGAAGCGCACGTTGAATTCCAGCAGCTTCGGCCCCTCCGCCGTGAACATCAGCCCGGCGTAGATCACCCCGCGGAAAGGCATGCGGGCCTGCTTCGTACCGTTCACGAAACGCTGCAGGATCTCCTTCTTGATGGTCTCCAGGTCGGCCGCGGGGATGTCCACCGGGCAGACCGCGCCCATGCCGCCAGTATTGGGCCCGGCGTCGCCGTCCTGCAGGCGCTTGTGGTCGCGCGAGACCGGCAGCATGAGGAAATCGTGCCCGTCCACCAGCGCCATCACCGAAGCTTCGCGGCCCGTCAGGAACTCCTCGAGCACCACCTTGGAGCCGGAAAAGCCGAAGATCCTTTTCTCCATGAAATCGGAAACGGCCTCCAGCGCCTCGGCCTCGTCCTGGCAGATGCGCACCCCTTTGCCGGCGGCAAGCCCGTCGGCCTTTATCACCACCGGGTATTTTTTATTGGCCTTTATCTTTTCTCGGGCGAACTCGACTGAATACAGGATAGAGAAGGCCGCGGTAGGCATGGAATTCTTCTGCATGAATTCCTTGGCGAACTGTTTGGAGGCTTCCAGCATGGCCCCTTTCTGCGACGGGCCGAAGACCTTGATATTTTTAGCGGAGAGCCGGTCCGCTATCCCCTTGGCGAGCGGCGCCTCGGGGCCCACTACCACCAGCCCTATCTCCTTCTCCGCGCAGAAGGCGCAGATCCGGTCGAAATCTTCCTGCCCGATGTCATGGCACTCGGCCAGGCCCGACATGGCGGCAGAGCCGGGTATGGCGTGGAGCTTCCCCAACTCGGGGCTTTGCGCCAATTTCCAGGCCAGCGCATGTTCGCGCCCGCCGGAGCCGATCAACAATACGTTCACAGGGCCTCCAGGTACTTCCCGGTAAAGCAGGAGGTGCAGAAATTCCTGTCCTTGCGGTCTCCGCAGGCGTCCACCAGGCTTTCCAGGCTGAGGTAATGCAGTTCGTCCGCGCCGATGAAGCGCCGGATCTTGTCCAGGCTCATCGTATTGGCTATCAGCTCGCCCTTATTGGGGGTATCGATGCCGTAATAGCACGGCGAGATTATCGGCGGCGAGGCTATGGCCATTATTATCTTTTTCGCGCCGGAGCGCTTGAGGCTCTTTACTATCTTTCGCGAGGTGGTGCCCCGCACCAGCGAATCGTCTATCAATATTATCGTTTTGCCCTTTATGACGTCGCGTATCGGGGCCAGCTTGAGCTGGGCGGTGAATTCCCTCAGGCGCTGGTCCGGCTGGATGAAGGAGCGGCCGGTATAATGGTTGCGCATGAAGACCGTCTGGTAGGGGATGCCGGACTCCTTGGAGAAGCCCAGCGCGTACACGGTGCCGGAATCCGGCACGCCGGAGACTATGTCCGCCTTAATGTTGCTTAGCTCTTTTGCCAGCCGGGCGCCTATCTCGTAGCGCGCCGTCTGCACCGAGCGGCCGGCCACTTCCGAATCCGGGCGGGCGAAGTAGACCTGCTCGAAGATGCAGCGGGTGTATCGCTTAGATTTGGCGAAGCGCCTGAAAGAGGCCTTGCCGTTCTCTATGACCACCATCTCGCCGGGCTCCAGCTCGCGCACCGTGCGGCCGCCTGCCACGTCGATGGCGCAGGTCTCGGAGGCGAGGATGAAGGACTTTCCTTTTTTGCCGAGCACCAGCGGCCGGTAACCGTGGGGGTCCCGGGCGCCTATCACTTTGCCGGGGGCCATGAACAGGAAGGCGTAGGAGCCTTCGAGCTTCGGCAGGTTCTTGGCCAGGGTGTCTTCGAGCGTTCTTCCGCGGTACCTGGCGGCCAGGTGGAGTATCACTTCGGTGTCGCTGGTGGACTGGAAGATGGCGCCGCCGCGCTGTAGGTCTTTCTTGAGGCGGTCGGAGTTGGTGATGTTGCCGTTATGGGCTACGGCTACCTGGCCCAGGCAGGAGTCGAGCAGCAGGGGCTGGGCGTTCTTGAGATGGCTGGAGCCGGTGGTGGAGTAGCGGATATGGCCGATGGCGCTGCGGCCTTTGAGCCCGTCGAGCACTTCGTTGTTGAAGATCTCGCTGACGAGGCCCATATCGTTATGGGGGAGCAGCCTGCCGCCGTGGTCGGTGACCATGCCGGCGGATTCCTGGCCCCGGTGCTGCAGGGTGAACAGGCCGACGTAGGCCAGTTTGGAGGCGTCTTTAGTGTCTGTTATGCCGAATATTCCGCACATATGGTCCTTTAACTTTCTATATCTCCCGGGCCGCGGGTGCTGCAGCGGGGCGGGTTTTCAAAACGCGTTCGGCACTGGCCTATGGCCGTGCCGCATCAAGCGCTATGCGCCTCAGGCGGCCACCGTGCCCGTCGCTCATCCTCCTCCCTCGCCGCTTACGCAAGGCTCGGTCGTCGGACGGTTTTGCTAACCCGCCCCGCTGCATCCCCCGCTCCCCCCATTTTCGCTAGAAAACATTATCTCAACCTACTACATAATCCACTGCGTTCTTGAAGAACTGGTAGCCGGCGGCTACCGTTTCACGGGCGGCGGCGGGCCGGTCGGGGTGCTGCCAGGCGAAGAAATTGCGTTCCGGGTGCGGCATCAGGCCGAAGCAGGTGCCTGCGGTGTTGGTTATGCCGGCGATGTCGAGCATGGAGCCGTTGGGATTTTCGGAGTAGGTCATTGCGTGCAGGTTGCGCGCTATGATCGAATCCAGCACCTTGCCGTCCTCTACTATGAATTTCCCCTCGCCGTGGGCTATGGGCAGTTCTATCTCGTCGGGCAGACCCTTGGTGAAGAGGCAGGGGCTTTTCTTGTTTATCTTCACTTTTACCCACTTGGCCAGGAAATGGCCGCAGTCGTTGGTGTAGAGCGTGGAGACCTGCGCGTTGGCTTTGTTCTCGGGCAGGAGGCCGGTCTTTACGAGGATCTGGAAGCCGTTGCAGATGCCGATGACGGGCCGCTGGTCACGCACGAAGGCCTCGAAGTCGGCCGCCAGGGCGGCCATCTTCACGGCGTAGATCTTGCCGGCCGAGATGTCGTCGCCGTAGGAGAAGCCGCCGGGGAAGGCCATCAGGGCATAGTCCAGCACCCTGCGCTCCCCGGCCAGCAGCTGGTTTATATGCACCAGTTCCGGCTCCGCTCCCACGTACCTGAAAGAATTAAGAGTCTCTATGTCGCAGTTGGTGCCGGTGCCGCGCAGGATTATAGCTTTGGGTTTTTTCATATCAGTTCTTTCTTCCAGCAGCGCTTTAGGTCGTTGATGTCTTCCCGGAAAAACCGCTCCCCGCCCAGGAGCGCTTCGAGGACGGGCTCTTCGGAGACGTAGCCTATCTCGGCCACGGGCCGGCCTTTTACCAGTTTCAGGAATTCGGCTTCTTTTTCTTTTACTACCTCCAGGACCAGCCGGGCGGGGCTTTCGCCGAAAAGCAGCTCCAGCGGGGTCAGCCCTTTTTCCGCGGCGGCGCCGGACAGGTCAAGCTCGGCGCCGAAGCCGCCGGAGAAAGCCATTTCCGCCAGCGTCACGCCCAGGCCGCCCTGCGACACGTCGTGGGCCGCGGCCACGCAGCCGGCTTTCATCGCTTTCGAAAGCGCCGCGTACAGCTTCACGGAGGCTTCCATATCCAGCGGGCTCACCTGGTTGTTGCCCGAGTAGGTCATATCGTTGTAGACCGAACCGCCCATCCCCCGGCAGGAAACGCCGGCCAGGTAGACCGGGTTGCCGGCTTCCTTGAAGTTCATGGTGATGGCCGTGCGCACGTCGCGCACCGGGGCCGTGGCGGAGATGAGCAGTGAGATGGGAATGGGGTATTCCTTACCCTCGGCGTCTTTGGCCTGGTTATAGAAGCTGTCCTTGCCGGAGATGAAGGGCGCGCCGTAAGCCATGGCCGCGTCGTGGCAACCCTCGGCCGCCAGCACCAGGTCGCCCATCACTTCGGGGTCGCGCGGACTGGCCGCGCAGAAATTATCCAGGATGGCCGTGCGGGAAACGTCCGCGCCCACGCAGAGCAGGTTGCGGACGGCCTCGTCCACGGAATGGAGCGCCATCTGGTACGGGTCTATCCTGCCCACGCCGGGCCCGAAGCCGTGCGTAACGGCGAAGCCGGCGAAATCCTCCTGGTCCAGCGTGGCCGCCCGGGGGCAGATCACCGTGGCGTCTCCGGGGCCGTCGCCGTATTTGCCCTGCAGCGGCTTTATGGCCGTGCCGCCCTGCACTTCGTGGTCGTACTGAGTAATGACGGAATGGCGCGAACAGACGTTGGGATGGGCCAGCAGGTCTTTGAGCACGGCGCCGAGCCCGGCCGGCCGGGCGGGAGGAGCGGCGGAGATCTTAACCTTGCGGCGGGCTGCCGGCTTCTCGAAATTGGGCACGCCGCCGTGCAGGAAGGCCATCGGCAAGTCCACCACCTTTTCCTCGCCGTGCGTCACCAGGAGCCTGCCGTCGCCGGGGAAAGACCCCAGCACGCAGTACTCGCAGCTCTCGGCGTTCAGGATGGTCTCGAGCTTGCCCAGCTTGGCCTCCGGGACGGAAAGTATCATCCGCTCCTGCGACTCGGAAACCCAGATCTCCCAGGGCTCGATGCGGGTGTCCTTGAGCTGCGCTTTCTCCAGCCGCACCCGCGCGCCGGTGTCCGACCCCAGCTCGCCTATCGCCGAAGAGAAGCCGCCGGCGCCGCAGTCCGTGACCGCGTTGTAAAGCCCCAGGTCGCGGGCGCGCATCAGCACGTCCAGCGTCTTCTTCTCGTTCACCGCGTGGCCGATCTGCACCGCGGAGGCGGAAGTTTCCTCGTCGATATTGGCCGAGGAGAACGTGGCGCCGTGTATGCCGTCGCGCCCGGTCCGGCCGCCTATGGAGACTATCAGGTCGCCGGGCAGCACCTTTTTCTCTATCTTATCCACGGGGATAAGTCCCGCGCAGCCTACGTACACCAGCGGGTTGAGCAGGTAGCCGTCGTCGAAATAGATGCCGCCGGAGGCGGTGGGAATGCCGATGCGGTTGCCGTAGTCGCGCACGCCCTCCACCACGCCGCGCATGATGCGCTCCGGCGAATGCGAGTTCCTGGGCAGCTTCTTTTTGGTGTCCAGGCGGCCGAAGCAGAAATTGTCGGTATTAAGCACGGGCTTGGCGCCCAGGCCCACGCCCAGGATGTCGCGGATCACGCCGCCCACGCCGGTCTCGGCGCCGCCGTAGGGCTCCACGGCGCAGGGGTGGTTGTGCGTTTCGGCCTTGAAGGCCAGGCCCCATTTCCCGCCGGTCCCGAACTCCACTATCCCGGCGTTATCGGTGAACACCGACAGGCACCACTTTTTATTCAGCGTCTTCGTGGCTTTTACTATGGTTTCCTTGAAAAGATTCTTGTATTTCTTTACTTTCCCGCCGTCGCGGAAGCTGACCGGGCCGGAGAAGGTCTTGTGCTTGCAGTGCTCGGACCAGGTCTGCGCTATGGTCTCGAGTTCCCCGCGGCTGGGCTGCCGCCCCATCTTCCTGAACTGGCGCTGCACCTCTTTGAGTTCCAGGCCGCTCAGCGACCAGCCGCAGGCCGCGTCCAGTTCGGCGAGTTCTTTTTCGTCCAGGCCGTTGAATGCTGAAAGTGTGGTGGGCATAGTTTTATACTTTTTCTATTTTGAACTTGTTGACTACCGCGTTGACGAGGGTCCTGGTGACCGCGTGCTTTAGTTTGACTTCGGAATCGCAGCGGACATAGTAGGCGCGGCCGAACCTTACGGCGCCGGGCGCTTTGCCCATTACGCCGGTGATGGCCTCTTTCACGCTTTCCCCCACCACGTCGGTCACCGACTCCTTCAGCCAGACTTCCACGCGGTACGCGTCTTTGAGGCCGGTTTTCCCGGGCGACAGCGAATAGCGTTCGGTTATGGGATCGGTGAGCAGGCTGGAACCCAGCTTATCGAACTCGTCGCGCGTGAACTCCGCGTCCACGCGGTACAGCCTTGAGAGGCGCGCCGCCTCTATCTTGAGCCCCGCGTGGGCCAGCCTGCCTATGAACGAGGCTTCCTCGTTGCCCGCGTACTTTTCCTTGGTCCAGATCTCTATTATCATTATATTTCCCCGGTTATTTTCCTGAGGGCCTCCTCGTATTTTTTGAGGGTGCCCCGCACTACTTCGGCGGGCAGCGCCGGCGGCGCGGACTTTTTGTCCCAGCCGCTGCCCTCCAGCCAGTTCCGGACGTACTGCTTGTCGTAGCTCTCCGGGCTGGTCCCCATCCTGTACTTTTCCGCGTCCCAGAACCGGGAGGAATCAGGCGTCAGCGCCTCGTCTATCAGGATCAGTTCGTCGCCCAGCAGGCCGAACTCGAACTTGGTATCGGCCAGCAGGATGCCGCGCGCCTTAAGGTGCCCGGCGGCGTACTTATAAAGGGCGAGGCTCTTCTCTTTTATCTCCTGCGCGAGGCCGGGCCGCAGCGCCGCCGCCATTTGTTCGAAAGTGACGTTCTCGTCGTGGCCCTGGTCGGCCTTGCTGGTGGGCGTAAAGACGGGCTCCGGCAGCTGCTGGGCTTCCTGCAGCCCGGGCGGCAGCTTTATGCCGCAGACGCTGCCGGTCTTCTGATATTCCTTCCAGCCGGAACCCGTAATATACCCGCGCACGATGCACTCAAAATCCACACGCTTAGTGCGGTGCACCAGCACGGCCCTGCCGTCCAGGTACTGCCAGTCGAGCGCGGAGGTGTCATAAGAGGAGAGCCGCGCTTTTATGCCGGCTATTTCGGAGGCTACGATATGGTTCTTGATCAACTGCCCGGTCCTGGAGAACCAGAAGGAACTTATTTTATTGAGGATGGCCCCTTTGCCCGTGATGGGCGTGGGCAGTATGAAATCGAAAGCCGAGATCCTGTCCGATGAAACTATAAGGAGGTACTTCTCTCCCGCCGCGTATAAATCCCTGACCTTGCCTTTATGTATCAACTTCAGTTCAGCCATGCTCATCTCCTTTCGGTAGACTGCCGTTGGACCCCGCAGTTGACTGATCAGCCGCGCTATTTCATCTCTTCGAGATATTTCTTATACCCCAGCTTCTCCAGTTTCTCCGTCTTAGCCAGCACTTCGTTCTTCATCGTCTCGCGGTATTCCTTAAGCTTCGCCCTGAGCGGCGCTTCCGCCAGGGCCAGCACCTGCACCGCCAGCAGGCCGGCGTTCCTGGCGTTGTTGACGCCTACGGTGGCCACCGGGATGCCGGCCGGCATCTGCACTATCGCCAGCAGCGCGTCCATGCCGTTGAGCGGCGTGGCGTTGATGGGCACGCCTATCACGGGCAGCGTGGTTACCGCGGCCAGCACGCCCGGCAGGTGGGCGGCCGCCCCCGCCCCGGCGATGATCACGCCGAAGCCGTTCTTTTCCGCCGAGGCGGCGTAAGCAAGCGCCGCTTCGGTGGTGCGGTGGGCGGAAAGTATCTTTATTTCGAAAGGGACCGAGAAGTGCTCGAGGATCCCGGCGGCGGCCGACAATACTCCCAGGTCTGAATCGCTCCCCATGACGATGGCTGCTTTTAGCATACGCACCTCTTGTCCGAGAGTTTTTTGCCGGTCAGCTAATTCTACGATTTTAAGACTTGCGACACAAATTTCCCGAGGTAAACGGCCGATTCGCGGCGCGGCCCTTTTTTGTACAATAGCAGGTATGGAAATTACGCCGGAAATCCGCAGCATCCTGTTGGAGTCCATCGAACAGACCTCCGAAAGCTTCTTTATCACGGACACGGAGGGCACGATACTCTATGTGAACCCGGCGTTCGAGGCCCTGACCGGCTACAAAGCCGCGGAACTCGTCGGGCAGAAGCCGAGCATGCTGCGCAGCGGCGAACATCCGCCGGAATTTTACCGCGAGATGTGGGAAGTCCCGAAATCCGGCAGGCGCTGGACCGGCAGGGTGATGAACCGCAGAAAGGACGGCGCCCTCTACAACGAAGAGATCCGCATCTTCCCCATAAAGGGAACGGACGGCGCTATAAAGTATTTCCTTACGCTCCGGCACGACATAACCAAGGAAACAGAACTTGAATCCCAGCTGATCCAGAGCCAGAAGATGGAATCTTTGGGCATGCTGGCCGGCCAGATCGCCCACGATTTCAATAACCTGCTCACGATCATCATCGGCTCCATGGAACTCGTTTCCGAGGACCTCCAGCCCGGCACCGTCGGCGCCAAGCTGGCTACGGAGATACTGCGCTCCTCCAAGGAACACGCGGGCATGATAAAGCAGCTCATGTCCTTCACGCGCAAGCAGGATTCCATCCAGCTGCCGCTTAACCCCGCGGCGCCTTTAGGCGAGCTGAAGATACTCCTGGAGGGGCTGCTGGGCAAGTCGATGAAGATAGAATACGACCTTGCCGCGGACATCGTTACCGTAAAAGCGGACCCCGAGCAGCTCAAGCAGGCGGTCATGAACATAGTTATAAACGCCAGGGACGCCATGTCCGGCCTGGGCAAGCTGAAAATAAGCATGCGCAACTCCGGTCCCGAAGAGCTTCCCCCTTCCCTGCCCCGGGCCCGCTACGCGCTGATAGAGATCGCCGACTCGGGCCCCGGCATACCGCCCGAGATCCTGCCGCGCATCTTCGAACCCTTCTTCACCACCAAACCCAAAGGAAAGGGCACGGGCCTCGGGCTTTCCACCGTCTACGGCTCCATAGCGCAGGCCCGCGGGTTCATCTTCGCCTCCAACAGGCCCGAAGGCGGGGCCCTCTTCCGCATCTACCTGCCGGAACACCGCGCCTGACGCGGCGCTCCCCTTGTCCGGCGGGCGGCGCCGGGGGCTTGACAATTTGCGCATATACTGGTATATTTATACCAGATTACCACAAAGGAAACCCAACGCATGCAAAGCATACTGAAGATCTCCGACGCCGCAGCCATAGCCATACACACCGCCGACTACCTGACCCGGGCACGCCGCAGGGCCAAAGAAGGCGCGCCCAGCACCGCGGCGGAAATAGCCGCGGGCCTCGGCGTCTCCTACAACCATCTTTCGAAGGTGCTCCAGCAGCTGACAAAAGCGGGCCTCATAAAAACGGAACGCGGGCCGAAAGGCGGGTTCGCGCTTTCGGCTTCGGGCCTGAAAGGCAGGGTTAAGGATTTTATAGGCGCCATAGACGGCCCCCCCTCGCCGAAGACCTGCCTGCTCAAGCGCAAGGCCTGCTGCTACAAAGCCTGCGTGTTCGGGGAATTCCTCAGCGAGACCAATAAACGTTTTGAAAAAGTGATGAACACGGAGATTTCGAAATTAGGCAGATAAAACAGCAAAGGAGATAATATATATGGGGAACGATATGTTCTGTTACCAGTGCGAGCAGACGGCGAAGTGCACGGGCTGCACCGTGCAGGGTGTGTGCGGCAAGGACCCTGAGACGGCGAAGTTGCAGGACCTGCTGCTATGGCAGGCTAAGGGCATAAGCATGTACGCGCACCGCGCCGCCAAGGCCGGCAAGCGCGACCGCGACATAGACGTGTTCGTGACCGAGGCGCTGTTCACCACCGTCACCAACGTAAATTTCGACGCGAAGAACATCGAGCAGCAGCTGCGCAAAGGACAGCTCATAAAGGATAAGGCCCGCGCGCTGGCCGGGACCTCCGAAAAGCTCGGCGGCCCCGCCGCCTGGGTTCCCCCCTCTGACCACAAGGCCCTCCTCGCGGCCGCGGATGAGATAGGCATAGTCGCCCGCAAAAAAGCGCTGGGCGACGACGCCGCCGGCCTTCAGGAACTGCTGACCTACGGTCTCAAAGGCATGGCCGCCTACGCGGACCACGCCCTGATCCTCGGCCAGGAAGACGAAAAAGTCTACGCCTTCATCCATGAAGCCCTGGACTTCCTGACCAAACCCGACCCGACGGTGGACGAGCTGGTAGGCTACAACATGAAATGCGGCGAGGTGAACCTGCGCGTGATGGAACTGCTGGACAAGGCCAACACCGAAGCCTACGGCCACCCCGTGCCCACCCCCGTGCGGATAAATCCCCTCAAGGGCAAGGCCCTGCTGGTGAGCGGCCACGACCTGAAGGACCTGGAGAACATCCTGAAGCAGACCGAGGGCAAAGGCGTGAACGTCTATACGCACGGCGAGATGCTGCCCGCCCACGGCTATCCCGGCCTTAAGAAATACAAGCACCTGGCCGGCAACTACGGCGGCGCCTGGCAGGACCAGCAGAAGGAATTCAACGCCTTCCCCGGTTCGGTGATAATGACGACCAACTGCATACAGAAGCCCCTGGACGGCTACAAGAGCCGCATCTTCACCACCGGCCTGGTGGAATGGCCCGGCGTGCCCCACCTCGCCAACGGCAGCTTCGGCCCGGCCGTGGAAGCCGCGCTCAAGGCCCCCGGCTTCGACCAGGACGGCGATCCGGTGACCATCCTGGTGGGCTTCGCGCGCAATAGCGTGATGAGCGTAGCGGGCACCGTGATAGACGCCGTGAAGGCCGGGAAGATAAAGCACTTCTTCCTGGTGGGCGGCTGCGACGGCGCCAAGCCCGGGCGCAACTACTACACCGAGTTCGCGGAGAAAGCGCCTAAGGACACCGTCATCCTGACCCTGGCCTGCGGGAAGTTCCGCTTCAACAAGCTGGAATTCGGCGACATCGGCGGCATTCCGCGCCTGCTGGACATGGGCCAGTGCAACGACGCCTACTCGGCCATACAGGTGGCGGTAGCGCTGTCCAAGGCCTTCGAGGTCGGCGTCAACGAGCTGCCGCTCTCGATGATCCTGAGCTGGTACGAGCAGAAAGCCGTCTGCATCCTGCTGACGCTGCTCTCCCTGGGGATAAAGAACATCCGCCTGGGCCCCACGCTGCCGGCTTTCGTGACGCCGGCCGTACTGAAGGTGCTGATAGAGAAGTTTAATATAATGCCGGTAACGACCCCGGACGCGGACCTGGAAGCCATACTCGGCGCCAAAGCCGCGAAGTAGGACACGCGTCCGCCGGCCCCGCGCGGGGCCGGCGGGCGATATTATGGAACAAGACAGGAAATATTTCGAAAGGGTATACCGGACGATGAACCGGCCGGAATTCATACACCCGGACCCGCTGGAATTCGTCTGGCGCTACAAGGCCCCCGCGGACAGGGAAGCAGCCGGCTTCATAGCCGCCTGCCTGGCTTACGGCAACGTGACGCAGATCCTCAGGAGCGTGGAGAAAGTGCTGGCCCCGATGGGCCCCTCGCCCGCCGCCTGGCTCAGGAAGACGCCGGACGCCGCCATCAACAAGGCCATGAAAGGTTTCAAGCACCGTTTTACTACGGGCGCGGAAATGGCGATCTTCCTGCGCAATATTAAAAGGGCGTTCGCAAAGTACGGCTCCCTGGAAGCCCTGTTCCTCAAAGGGTTCAACCCCGCCGACGCTACGGTGGAGAACGCGCTCTACAAATTTATCGACGCTTTCAATTCGGCCGGCTGCGCCCCCTCGCTTACTCCCTGCACGGAGCTGAAGAGCTCTTTTAAAAGGGTGAACCTCTACCTGCGCTGGATGGTGCGCCGCGACGCGGTGGACCCGGGCGTCTGGGAAGGCGTGCCTGCCTCCAAACTGCTGATACCGCTGGACACGCATATGCGCCAGGTCGCCATGAGCCTGGGCATGACCAAAAGGAAGGATACCTCCATGAAGACGGCGGCGGAGATCACGGCTTTCTTCAGGAAGGTCTCCCCCGCGGACCCGGTCAAGTACGATTTCGCCCTGACCCGGGCCGGGATAAGGGGGAACAATGCGCACTAATAGTTCCCGAATAAGGTAGCGCTGCACGGACTAATTTTCATAGAATTCTTAAATCGGGATCAAGGAGAAATGCATGAAACTTAAAGGCTCTAAAACAGAAAAGAACCTGCTCGGCGCTTTTGCCGGCGAATCACAGGCGCGCAACCGCTACACCTATTTCGCCGGCGCGGCCAAGAAAGAGGGCTATGTACAGATAGCCATGGCCTTTGAAGAGACCGCAAACCAGGAAAAGGAGCATGCCAAGCGCTTCTTTAAATTCCTCGAAGGCGGGGACCTTTCCATAACCGCCACTTTCCCGGCCGGCATGATCAGCGACACTAAAACCAACCTGAAAGCCTCCGCCGACGGCGAAAGGCACGAATGGGGCAGCCTGTATCCTGATTTCGCCAAAACGGCCCGCGAGGAAGGTTTCGAGCCGGTCGCCAGGGCTTTCGAAGCCATCTCCGTGGCCGAGAAACAGCACGAGGCCCGCTACCGCGGCTTCCTCAAGAACCTGGAGGAAGGCACGGCCTTCAAGAAGGCGAAGAAAACGGTCTGGCGCTGCATCAACTGCGGCTACACCCACGAAGGCGAAGAGGCCCCGGAGAACTGCCTGGCCTGCGCGCACCCCAAGGCTTATTTCGAAGTGCTGGCGGAGAACTGGTAACGGGAATAAAGGCTTATATCATGGACGAGAACAATACCAACGAAGAAGCGACGAAAGAAGTTATAAAGCGCACCGTGACCATGCAGGGCAGGCCGATGACGCTGGTGGGAGAGGAAATAAAGGTAGGGATGACGGCGCCGGATTTCAAGGTAACCGACAACGACATGCTGCCCATGAAGTTCTCCCGCAGCTACGGGGGCAAGGTGGCCGTGATCAGCGTGGTGCCCTCGCTGGACACTTCGGTCTGCGACCTGCAGACCCGCCGCTTCAACAAAGAGGCGGAAGTCCTCGGGCCCGACGTGGGAGTACTGACCGTCAGCATGGACCTGCCTTTCGCCCAGAGGCGCTGGTGCGGCGCGGCAGGGGTGAAGAACGTGCGCACTTTCTCCGACTACCAGAAAGCCGAATTCGGCAAAAGCTGGGGCGTGCTCATAAAAGAGCTGCGCCTGCTGGCCCGCGCCGTGTTCATCGTGGACAAGGACGGCATAGTGAAATACGTGCAGCTGGTGCCGGAAGTGGCCAAAGAGCCGAATTACGACGAGGTCCTTACCGCGCTGAAAGCGCTGGTATAATTTAAAAGGGTTAAGGAGGGAACAATGGCTGAAAAACGAGAAGTTTACAAATGCGACGCCTGCGGGAACATCGTGGAAGTGCTGCATGGCGGGGCCGGAGTGCTGATCTGCTGCGGGGCCGATATGCGCGAGATGGTGGAGAACACCACCGACGCCGCCAAGGAAAAGCACGTGCCGGTCATAGAGAAGACAGACAAGGGCGTAAAAGTTAAAGTCGGCTCCGTGCCGCATCCCATGGAAGAGAAACACTTCATAGAATGGATCGAGCTCCTGGCTGACGGCAAGGTCTTCAGGGAATACCTGAAACCCGGCGCCGCCCCGGAGGCCACGTTCTGCCTGTGCTTCACGCCCAAGACGATAGAGGCGCGCGAATATTGCAACCTGCACGGGCTCTGGAAAGCCTGACCTTCAAGGAGACAAGATGAAAAAATACGTGTGCAAGCTCTGCAGTTACGTTTATGATCCCGCTGCAGGCGATCCCGACAACGGCGTCCCCCCCGGCACGGCCTTCGACAAGCTGCCCGCGGCCTGGGTGTGCCCCGTATGCGGCGCCGGCAAGGACGAGTTCGAAGCCGAAGCCTGACGCGCCGGAGAGCTGCTGGAGAAAGGCCGGGACCTCCCGGCCTTTTTCTTTTGGCGGCCTGCCCCGCGCGCTTGTATCCGGGCCTGTATTTGTTTAGAATAGGGCTTGGGGGGATAATATGAAAATAATGGAAGGCACCGTCGCGGCCAAAGTCTGCGCCGCGATGCCGGTCTGGCTGCTTATCGCCGACAAGGACATGCGCATCATTTACCGCAACAAGGCGGCCATAAATCTGCTCGGGCGCGGAAAAGTCTACAAGACCAGGCTGGGCGAAGCGCTTAACTGCATAAACTCCACGGAAGGCTGCGGCCTGTCCCACGAATGCGGCCACTGCCCGGTCAGGAACTCAGCGAAAAAAGTATTCAAAGGCGGCGCCGTAGAGCGCAGCCGGGTGACGGTCTCGGTCGCCGACAAGCGCATGAAGACCACGCGGGAAGTCCCCATGCTGCTGACCGCCTCGCCCATCAAGCTGCTTGGCAAGGAACTCTGCCTGCTGGCGCTCGAAGATATCAGCGAAATAACAGAGCTGCGCGCCATCCTCCCTATCTGCGCCTCCTGCAAGAAGATACGCAACGGCAAGGATTACTGGGAGAGGGTGGAAACCTACATCCACAACCACATCGCCGACGTGGAATTCTCCAACGGGCTGTGCCCGGAATGCTTCAGCAAAGCCTACAAGGACGGCAAGCCCCCGGAAATAAACTAGTCTGTCCCAGCTAAAACGACCGCAGGCCTTCCGTAGTGGAGGCCTGCGTTTTATTTGGGCGCGACGAAGGGCCCAGGCCCGCGCCGCCAAAAGACGCCGGAGAACTGCCTTTAAGACCCGCTCGGAAGAACGCCGAACAAAACTACAATATAGTTCACAAGATGATAAAGAACCTTTTATTCCTGCTGGTCCTGGTTCTCCAAGCCGCTCCCGTTCTTGCCGGTCCGTTCGTTTATGACGCCGGGGTCAACGCCAGGATAGCAGAAAAACTCGACATCCCGGTCTTCTATACTTTCCCCGATACGGCGTTCGCCCCCGACCCGGTTAAGCCCGGGGCCCTCGAAGGCCTTTACGAGTTCCGCCATCCCGCTTCCGCCGCCGCCGCGAAGACCACGGGCCTGCATGTCTATGCCACCCGCCGCCAGAACGTAGCCGCCAGGCTCGCCGCCAGCGGGCTGGTGCAGACCGGCGATATCATCCTTACTTTCAGGCCCGAATGGGCCTTCAGGGGGCCGTACCCCAATGTGCAGATGGGCGTAAGCCACGCGGGGCTGGCTTTCGTGGAGAACGGCACCGTCCTCAACCTGGACACCCCGATGACCGACGAGTACCTGGGCCCGATGAGCGCGGCCCACTACAAGGAGGCCGCCGCGCTGCACATAGTGCGCCCGCGCGGCCTTACCAAAGAGCAGCGCGGCAACCTGCTGGGCTGGGCCCAGAAGCTCTACAAGCGCGCGGCGGCCCTGTACCCGGCACAGATCTCTTTCAACCAGAATTATTTCGAACCCAAATACGCTTCCGATCCCGCTTTCGCGTCCACCCTGGGCCGGATAGCGCTGCAGCTGGACAAGACCGCCAAGCTGGACATATACTGTTCGGAATTCGTCTGGGCCATACTCTCGCTTAAAGGCTGCGATCCCGCACAGCCCGAAGCCTTCGCCGCTCCCGGGTCCCCGGCCTGCGTCAAACAGCCTTTCGCCCCGCTTCAGATGACCGGTGATTATTTCTCCGGTCCCGGCCCGGCGATGGGCCGCCTCGGCCTTTCCGACGGCCCGCTGGCCGTCATCTCGGCGCTGGGCCTGCCGGCCGAAGCCAAACGGCAGCTCATACACGAAGTCTTCGAGACCAAGCGCCCGCTGGACAACATGTCCCCCGGCCACCGCGCCGTGGCCGAGCGCCTGGCGCCTTTCTTCGCCCCCCTGGAAAATTACTACGCGGGAATAGAGGCCGGGGCACCGGCGGCCCTCCAGACGGCCAACGCTTTCAACAGCAGCGTCAAAGCCAATTACTCGCCTACCGCGTTCCTCGTGAATACGCTCCTGCCTCCGGCCAGCGAAGAGCGGAAGCTGGACGTAGTGGCCACCGTACTGTTCATGGACTAATATGAAAAATCTCTCACGCGCCGTCTTATTGACCCTGTTCCTGCTGCCTTCCGGCCTCCTGAGGGCGCAGCCCTCCACCGGCACCGCCGAAACGCTGCATGAGGGCGACCTCATCTTCATACACAGCAACAGCTCCCAGGCCCCGGCCATAGAGGAGGCGACCGGGTCGGACTGGACCCACGTCGGCGTGCTGCTCTCGCGCAGCAAGTCCTGGTACGTGGCCGAGGCCGCGCAGGAAGTCACGCTCACCCCGCTGGAGCAGTTCATAGCCCGGGGCCAGAAGAGAGAATACGAGGTGAAGCGGCTGAAGGCCTGGAGCGCGGCCCCGGACAAAAAAGCTCTTTCCAGGCTTACGAAGTGGCTGCTGGACAACAGGGGCAAAAAATACGATATCTATTTCGAATGGTCGGATAGAACGATGTACTGCAGCGAATACGTCTGGAAAGCCTATAATTACGCGCTGCGCGGCCGGCCGGTCCTTTCCGAGCCGCAGAAGTTCTCGGAGCTGAAGCTGGAAGGCCCGAAGGCGCAGGAGCTGTTCTCAAAACGCTATGTAGCCGCCGGCAAGAAACTGAACCAGCAGGAAAAGATAGTAACTCCAGTCGCCCTGTTCAACTCCGAGCTCCTGGAAACAGTACCGCAGCCGTAGGCGTACCGCCCCGGGCTCCACTAAATATTTATATTTTATTCCGCCCGCAGCGCGTCTGCGGGCTTGAGGCCCGCGGCTACCCAGGCCGGGTAAATAGCGAAGATGAAAGCCGTCAGCACGGCGATAAAGACCGAGACCAGCGGCATCCACGGCTTTATCTGGCTTGGGTCCATGCCGACCATCACCTTGATAGGGATGCCCCACAGGTAGCCGATAGCGGAGCCGAGCACGCCGCCTATCAGGCCCAGCATCACCGCCTCCACGATAAATTGCAGCATGATATCGCCGCGGCTGGCGCCTATGGCCCGCCGGATGCCTATCTCCTTGGTGCGCGCGAACACCGTGGCCAGCGTCACGTTCATGATGCCTATGCCGCCGGCCAGGAAGGCCAGCATGCCCAGCGAAATGGTGACCAGCGAGGACTTGATGCTGTCCCCGATGCGCTCCTTGATGAGCTCCAGCTGGTTCTCGATCACGAAGAACTCGTCGTCGCCGAAGCGGATCTTCAGGAAGTTCTTGATCTTGCGCTGGGCCTCGTCGAAGCCGCGCTCGTCGCCGGTATCGATATTTACGTCCAGGGACTGGTACGACCCGATGATGTTGTGATGCGTCAGCGTGGTCACCGGCGCGAGCACTTTATAATCCTGGTTGGAACCGAGGATGGTGTGGGGCCGCTTGGAGAAAGGCAGTTCCTCCAGCATGCCGATAACGGTGAAGGTGAAGCCGTCCAGCTTTACGGTCTTGCCCAGCAGGTCGTTGTGCCCGACCAGCGTGTCGAAGCCGCCGGTAAAGTTCCACTTCTTCATCATGCTCTTGAAGAAGATATTGGTGGGCGGCGGCGCGCTCTTGCGGACCATGACGCAGACCCTGAGCTTATTATCCACATCGTGCTGGTCGATGAAGCGCCCCCTGAGCTTGTAGACGAAATCGCGCTTGACCCACTCGTGCGAGACGCCGGTGATATTGGTCACCATGCGCCGCCCTTCGTACTCCAGCACGTTGTGCCAGTCCTTGACCTCCGGGGAGACCATGAAGAAATCCGGCATCTTCTCCCGCAGCTTGATCACGTCGTCGTAGGTTATCACCGGCGGCGGGACGTAGTCGTCGGGCGAGGAATAGGTCTGGCTGTAGTTCTGCGTGACCTTGAGCCTGGCCATGCCGGACGTGGTCTTCTGCTGCTCCAGGCGGGCGTAGGTGGCGAAAATAGCCGAGAAAGCGTCGATGAACACCACGGAGCCGGCCGCTATGGCCAGGAAGCTCAGCACGGAGCGCATCTTGTGCGCCCAGATCTCGGCGAAGCCGGTCTTGATGGCGTTGGCTATCGCCCTCATTCTTCCAGCCTCCCGTCGCGCAGCTTGATGTTGCGGCCCGCCCTGGCCGCTATCTCCTTGTCGTGCGTGACCATGACCACCGTTATGCCTTCGGCGTTAAGGCCGAAAAGCAGGTCGACTATCTCCCGGCTGGAAGCCGTATCCAGGTTGCCGGTGGGTTCGTCGGCCAGTATCAGCCTGGGGGAATTGGCCAGGGCCCGGGCTATGGCCACGCGCTGGCGCTCGCCGCCGGAAAGCTCCAGCGGGGTTTTGCGCTCCTTGCCCTTCAGTCCCACCTTGTGCAGCAGCGAGGAGGCCCGTACCTTCATCTCTCGCGAATCGATCCCGGCGTACAGCAGGGGCAGGCAGACGTTCTCCAGGGACGACATGCGGTTGAGCAGGTGGAAAGACTGGAACACGAAGCCGATCTGGCCCAGCCGCGCTTCGGAGCGCTCCTGGTCGGTCATGGAAACCACGTTCCTGCCGTTGAATTCGTATTTCCCGCCGCTGGGCTCGTCGAGCAGGCCGATGATATTGAGCAGCGTGGATTTGCCGCAGCCGGAAGGGCCGGTGACGGCCACGAACTCGCCGGTTTTGATCTCGAACGAAACGCCGCGCAGGGCCGGCCAGCCGGACTTGCCGCCTTCGTAGACCTTAGCGAGGTCCGCGCAGCGTATGCTCATTTATTTAAGGGTCTCCGGTACTGCGGTGAATAGCTTGTCGCCGGGCTTGACGGCGCCGCCGGCCAGTTCCACGTCCGACTCCGAACGCAGCCCGGGGAACACCTGCAGCTTGTCGGCCTCGTAGCCGGTCTTCTGCCGGTAAACGAAGTAGTTCAGGCCTTCCTGGAAAACCACCTCGATGGGGGCCTTCACCACGTTCTTCTTCGCCTGCAGGTTGGCGGTGACCACGGCGCTCATGCCGACGCGCATCTTGGGGGTGGGCCTGTCGATATTTATGACCACGCGGAAAACCTTGGAGCCGCCGCCGCCCCAGTTGCTGGACTTGGTCTCGGCCATGGGCGCGATCACGTCTATCTTGCCGGAGAACTTTTCGCCGGGGATGGCGGTGAAGGTGAGCGTGACCGGCATGTTCAGCTTCAGCTTGAAGATATCTATCTCGCTGATCTTGAGGTTCACCGCCAGGGTCTTCATGTCCACGATCCTGGTGATGCAGGTGCCGGCGCTGTCCACGCGCTTGCCCTCGCGCACCTCGTCGTCGCTCTGCCCGTAGCGGCTGATGCAGCGCGTCAGCAGGCCGTCGCGCGAAGCCACTATGGGCACGGGCACGTACTGGGTGGAGTCGATGCGCTCGCCGCCCTTGAACATCATGAGCTTCTCGTTCTTGGTCACGTACTCGCCTTCTTTCTTTATTATCTCCACGATAAAACCCTTGCTCGGCGGGAAGACGTCCACCGAGTCGCGCGATACCAGCTCGCCGGATTCCTGCAGGTCCAGCTTCAGGTCGCCCTTGTTCACCGCGCGCAGGAACTCGGTAATATCCTGCCGCACGGACATCTTCTTGTACCTGTGGTAGCCGGCATAAGAAGCGGCGCCCAACAGCGCGAGCACCAGTATCCAGATCGTCGGCTTTAATATTTTTCTGATCATCTAAAGTCTCCTATTCCCAGATGTTCTCACCGAGCAGCACCTTGTAATCCGCAAGGGCCAGGTCCATGTCGTTGATGGCGGCTATCTGGGAATTGCTGGCGTCCAAAAGCTTGGTCTGCGAACTGTCGAGCTGGAGGAAAGAGGTGCCGCCCAGGGAATATTCCGTGATCAGGTTATCCGTGGCGTCCTTCTGCGCGTTCACCTGGAACTCCAGCAGCTGGCGCGATTTTACCTGCAGCTCTATGTCTTTCTGCGCGGACAAGACGCCGGTCTTCAGCGCGCGGATGGAATCCTTCAGGTCCAGCTCGGCGGAGCTGAGCACCGCTTTCTGGGTCTGGATATCGCGGTAGTTCTGCGCGCCGGCGAAGCCGAAAGGGAAACTTAGCGTTGCGCCCACGCCGTAGCCCTGGTGGTCGCCCCAGGAGCCGCCCGGTGTGCCCAGCAGCGCCAGCTGGGACTTGGTCCAACCGGCGTCAACTTTAAGGCGGGGATAAGCCGCCCAGGTGCCGTTGCGGACCGCGATCCTGGTCCTGTCGAGAGACAGCTTCTTCTGGCGCAGGCCTAAATTATTCTCCAGCGCGCGGGCCACGTCCTCTTTGGGGAGCGGCAGCTTTATTTCCTTGGCCAGGGTGGAGACCTGCACTTCCTGCGCGGCGTCCGGGTCGGCGTTGATGAGTTCGTTGAAGGACATCAGCGCTTTGCGCTCGGCGGATTCGGCCTGGGCCAGGGACAGTTCGCTCTGCAGCTTGTCGCCCTCGCTCTGGGTCACCTCTATCTTGCTCCTGGTGCCGGACTGGTACTGCTCGTTGGTGTCCTTGTACTGGCGCTCGCGCGAAACCAGGTTCATTTTGGCGGTGATGATCTTCTGCTGGGCGGAATACAGGGCGTAAAAGCGCCTGAGGGCCTTCACGGCCTCGCCCTGCTTGGCTATCAGGTAGGTCAGCCTGGCGGATTCATATTCCAGCTTGGAGAGCTTTATCTTGCGGAAAGGCCCGGAGGCGGAATCGTACAGGTTCCAGGCCGCGGACAGGCTCGAATCCACGTCGCCCCTGGCAACGCGGGGCGCGGTCCGGTTCTCGTTGTAGAAACTTTCCGACAGGCTGAGCGTGAACGACGGCAGCGCCGCGTCCACTATGGCGTTCTTATGCGTATTCTCCGCCTGCTTCAGCGCCTCATCGGCCTTCTGCATGGAAAGGGAAGCCCCCAGGACCTTGCCGATATAGGCCTTGGCGGTGAAAGACTCGGCGGCGCAGTTAGAGGAAAATATAAGGGACAGCGCTAACGCGGTAAATATTTTATTCATGATGTCATCTATGCCCGTCGTAACAGTTTACAATATAAAGTCGGCCCGTGAAAGTTAACCGTGATACCGCTCTAACCTGCGGCGCTCTGCCGGCGACCGGCTCGGTTCACAGGAAAGCTCTGTGTTTGCTACTATAGCCCTTGCGGGGAACCGGTTGCGCTGTTTTGGGGGCCCGGATCTTCGCCGATAACCTAAATATGGCGTCAAAGTGATGGAACAGTACCTGGCACAAGCCCTCGCGATCTGGAATTCCCCTGAGTTCCAGGCGCTGCTGGTGCCTTTCCGCATCCTCAGCAGCATCAGCGCCATGTTCTGGATGCTGGCGCGGCTGGCGGACCTGTTCATGGCCGGGCTCAAGCGCCTTGTCTTCGAGGAGATCGGCTCCCTGCTGAGCTTTCTCTACGTCGCGGCGCTGTCCGTCGCCTACGCGGCCATGATGTTCAACACCGCCCTGCAGGGGGTTTGGCACCCCTCCCTGCTCTGGCGGGAGATCTGCGGCTTCGGCTTCATGTACGTGATGCTGGGCGTGACCTTTACGGACCTTTCCACCCGGCGCCTCAAGCCCAACACCCCGACCGCTTTTTTCCTGGGGGTGCTCGCCTACCTTTTACTCGCCAGGGCGCCGGGCATGGCGCGCCACCCCGGGCTGCTGGAGTTCCACCGCGTGCTCGAGCTCTTCGCCACGGGCGGCTGGGGCAACGTGATGACCGCTCTGACGGTGCTGGTGGCGGCCTGGTCCCTGCTTTCCCTGGCGGCCTCCGAGCTGGCTTTCGGCCTGAGCCCGCTGCTGTACCGGCTGCGCCTCATCAAGGCGCTGCCGGTCCGCTTTAATTTCAGCAGGCAGGAAGACGGCCCGGCCGGGCGGTGGCGCCCTCCCTGCTCCGCTCCTGGTTCATACTGACGCTGCTGGCCGGCGGAGCCGCCATGGCCATGTACTGGTGGCCCAGGCTGAAGGCGGCCGGCGAGGCCGCGGCGCCGGCCATTCAAAGCCGGGCCCAGTCCCCGGAGGCTGCGGAGGCCGCGGCCAAACTGCGGCGCGTGCTGCCCGCCGTCTCCTTTGCGGCTGTCAGCGCCCTGCCCCGCCGGGGAGCCGTAGCCGAACTGTCCCTCCCCGTCTTCCGCAGCCTGCTCGCCGCGCCGGGCGACGCCGACCGGTGGCTGGCCGCCGCGGCCCTCGACCGGCTGGACCCCGGCTTCAGCATCTCGCCGAAGGAGCTCTTCCGCTCGACGGCCGCCGCGGTCCTGCCGTGCTCCTGGAAAAAACGCTCTTTCGAGATCCTGCTGGCGCCGCTTCCGGGCGACGCGCCTGACAAGGCCCGCACCTACTGGATAGCCGACAGCCGCGGCGTGCATTTTACCGGGGTGGGCCCGGGCGAACTGCGGGAGGTGGCCGGCTCCAGCGGCTGCGCGGTGGCCGCCTTCGGCTCCGCGCACGGGTCGCTCTTGCTGGCTTTCACCGAGGCGCCCCGGTCGCCTGGCGCCGCGCCGCAGTTGTGGCTTACCGCCTATGACCCGGAACGCCGCGAAGTGCTCGCCGCCGTGCGCGCCGGGGGCAACGCCTCGGGGGACTTCTCGCTTTCCGCGGTAGCGGCCGGGGTGATCTTCGCCGACGCGCCAGTCAGCTCGTCCGCCGCGGCCTGCAGCGGGGCCTGCGGCAAAGTGCTGGACGTGCCGATACTGTCCCTTGCCACCAGGCCGCTGGTGGAATACCGCGGCGCGGCGGTGTCGGGCGGCGCCATCAGGCTGGTGCCGCTCTCCGACCGGACTTTCGAACGCAGCGGCCTGGAGAAAAATTTCAGGTCCCTGGTATTTTTCGAGACGGCTTTCCAGTTCGACCCCGCGGCCGGCTTCCTTAACCGCTGGTACCGCCTGGCCGAGCTTTCCGACGGGCGCCGCTGCGTCAGCGTAGCGCTGGACCCCTCCCTGCCCGGGCTGGAGCAGGCGCCGGCCGCCTGGAACTGCGGCCCTTAAAAGAAAACCCCGGGGTTTAAGCCCGGGGTTCTATTCGCATCGGAGTTTGGTTCGGCTGGCTAAGGCGCGAGCAGTTTTTCCACGTGCGCAAGGCCGGCCTTAATATCGCTGTCGGCCGGGTCCAGTTCTTTACCTTTCCTGAACTCCGTCCGGGCAAGTTCGTAGCGGCCATCCTGCAGGTATTTGAGGCCGGCCAGGTAATGTTCCTTGGCTTTCAGCCTGCGCTTTTCCTCCGGCATTACGGCTCTTTCCGCGGCCGATATTTCCGCGGGAGTGGGCGCCACTCCCATGGCGGCGCTCTCATTGCCGGGGCGATGCCTGTATTCCACAATGCCGTAGGTGGCGCCGCAGCAGACGACCGCCACTATTACCGCTACCTTAACGCAGGAGCAGGGCGCTTTTTCAAGAGAAGACATAAGACCTCCGGAATATCGACCGCAATATCCTAACACATGGATATTACGTATTTATTGAGCCGCCGCGGCTTCGCTATTTCTTCAACCTGTTAGGCGCGTTCTCCGGCCTCACCCTTATCCCGCCCCTGGCCGCTTTCTGCGCCCATTCATGCAGCGTCGCCGTTAGTTTATGGTCGTGGTTCTTGTTAAGGTGCTCCTCATTGAAGTGTTTTTCCTTCACGAGCTTATTGCAGAAGCTGCAATAATAGACGTCGGCCGTCCCCTCTATCAGGTCTCAATGCGCGTAAAATCTTTTAACTTTCTTTTCATTTTCCATAAGTTCCTTTTTTTCGGACAGGCGCATGGAGCGCGTCAAAAAAGGCTCCGGTCGCCTTCCCTGCCGTGAGTCGCCGCGGGCTGCGTGGCTGCCAGGTCCGCCAGGACGCGCGCGGCCTCCTCCAGCACGAAATCACCTACGGGAGGGGCCCTGGCGTAGCCGGTCCCTTCCGCCGCGGCGGTGGAAACAGCTGCGCCGGCCACGGCGGCGCCCGGGACCACCGGCGCGGGAGCAGCGGCGGCCGTGGAGACGGCCAGCGCCGCCGCGGAGGCGCCCTGCGGCGCCGCGGTGGAGTACGCAACCTCCGCAGCCGAGGTAGAAGCGAACACCAGTGGTTTCCCCGCCTCGATATCCTGCAGGGTGATAGTGGCGACGGGCAGGGGCGCCAGCCCGAGCGCCGCGCGTTCCTTGTTGCGCGCGGTTTTCCTGGCTTCGTCCGCCTTGCGCTCGGCCAGGCGCTTGTCGTAGTTAAGGGAAACGGCCTTATCCTTCTTGCGCTCGAGATAAAGCGCTATGTCCTCCCTGACGAACTTGAAATCGGCCGAGGCCGCCACTCTTTTCGCCGAAGCAGCGCCCAGCCGGGCCAGCAGCTCCGGCGTTACGCCGCCGCTCCTGCCGAACCGGGCCGGGGCGATCTCGTCATAGGCCAGGGCGTTGGGCAGCGAGGACTCGGTGAAATCCAGGTAATCGTCCAGCGACGGCAGCACGATGTCCGGGGCCACCCCGCGGTTCTGCGTGGAGCCGCCGGAAACCCGGTAGAATTTCTGGATGGTCAGCCGCAGCCCCCCGGCCTTGTACTGGCGCAGGTCCGGCGGCATGAACCGGTCCAGGTCCACCACGGTCTGCACCGTGCCTTTGCCGAAAGTGCTTTTCTCCCCCACCAGCACGGCGCGGCCGTAATCCTTAAGCGCGGCGGAAACTATCTCCGAAGCCGAGGCGGAGAAGCGAGAATCCAGCACCACCAGGGGCCCGGTATAGACCGGGACGACCGGCGGCGCGCTCAGGACACGGACCTGGCCGAGGCTGTCTTTTATCTGCACCACCGGCCCGCCGTCCAGGAAAAGCCCGGTCATGACCACGGCTTCCTCCAGCGAGCCGCCGCCGTTGCCCCGCAGGTCGAGGACCAGGCCCGCCACATCCTGCTTCTTGAGATGCTCTACCAGGATCCTGACGTCGCGCGCGGTGCTCTCCTCGCCCGAGGGGCCCACCTTGGCGTAGAACGACGGGAGCCGGATGACGCCCAGCCGCAGGTCCGGGCCGTTCTTTTGCGGCACAAGCAAGATCTGCGCCCTGGCCTGCTGGTCCCGCAGCAGGATCTTCTCGCGCACCAGCGCTACCGTGACGCGGGCCGCCGGGTCCAGCGCGTCGGCGGCCCCGGCGGACCGGCGGACTACGGTACCTTTCTCCCCCCGGATCATTTTTACCACGCGGTCCAGCCTCATGCCCGGGACTTCCAGGAAGGGACCGTCGGCGCCCTGCGCCACGGCCTCTATGCGGTCGTTGGGATGGAACACGCCGCTCTTTTCCGCCGGTCCGCCGGGGACCAGGGAAACGACCTTGGCGTAACCTTCCTCGCTCTGTAGTGTAACCCCGATGCCCACCAGGGAAATGCCCAGGCCGATATCGAAATTCTCCTCGGTATGGGCGGCCATATACTCGCTGTGCGGGTCGTAACAGGCGCCCAGGGCCGTAAGATAGCTCTGCAGCACGTCCACCGAATCCAGCTCCCTGTAATTATCCAGCAGCCGGTCGTAGTTCTTGCGCACGTCCCTGGCCCGGTCCTCCGGCTTGGCTCCTTCCAGCTTGCCCTGCAGCAGTTCAAATTCCACCCGTTTGCTCCAGAGCCCGCGCGCCCCGGCTTCGTCGGCCGGCCAGGCGGCCTCGCGCCGGTCCGCCAGCACGGTCTCGTCGGAAGCGAAGGTGTACGTGGAGCGGGACAGTTCATGCACCCAGCCCACCCGCTCCGTCAGGCGCGCCATGAACCGGTTGAAGATGAAGTACGCCGGCCCCACGTCGCCGGACTTCAGGCGCGGGGCCAGCCCGGCGCCGAAGCGGGAATTGAATTCTTCTACGTCCGAAGCCAGGAAGAACAGGCGGTAAGGATCGTAGATCCGCAGGTAAAATTTGAGCAGTTCGGGAGAAGTCGCGGCGGTGATGGCCTTGTGGTCGTAGTGCCCCTCCTCCAGGATGCGCGCCGCTATCGCCGCCGTAGCCGGCGCCGCAGGCCCCGCCTCAACCGGCGCGGTAGAGACCGCCACCGCGGTCCCCGTGGACGCCGCCGAGCAGGGCGCTGCCGCCAGGGACATGAAAAGGATCAGGGAGATATTCAAGTTTAAAAGTGATCTCATATATTGGAATGCACGTAGCATAAGCGCGGACCGTCTACGCCTATAATAGCAAAACAGGGAAGCTCTTTAGCGGGGCCGCCGGTAAGTCCAATGTCCCCCTGTCAAATCAATTAAGAATGTTACCCAAGCAGTAGCCCGCAGGCCAGGCCTCCTTTCTGTTGATTATGCTGTTACCAAGTCTGTAGTGCTGTTTCAT
>Ga0209417_1002203_pt1 | contig 31348 bp, 55 predicted proteins | sample RifGroF2_FD_184002 | JGI IMG/M metagenome (GOLD analysis project Ga0209417, IMG submission 184002) | Groundwater microbial communities from Rifle, Colorado, USA - Groundwater F2 (SPAdes) (version 2) | ecosystem: Environmental > Aquatic > Deep subsurface > Groundwater | place: Rifle, Colorado... | reverse complement strand
CCTGCCGACGATAAATACATCGCGCCGGATGAATCGGTATGGGAGAGCAAGCAGGCATACGAGGATCACACAGGCCGATGCGCTACCCCGTAACAATCGATGCCGTCGAGCGCGTCCTTAAACTCCTCGGCAAGGAATGGCGCGGTGAATGGCAACGAGAGGCAGCCCACGCCTGCGTCACATACCCGGAGGTCGTAATCCAGGGGCCGCGACAGATTTTCGGTAAGACCTTTATCGTGTCCATCACCGGCGCAACGTCGCTTCTCGCAGGCAACACCCACGCTATCGGTTTCCCGACGCTGACACAATCGACACGCATCCTTGCGCGTGAGACCAGCTTTAACGTGGACAAGCTCGGCGGTTACATTCCCGGCGGTTTCAAGAAGGTCGTAGACACCATCACAGAGCGCATGTGGCGGCTCAAGGACAACGCTGATTACCTTCCCCGGCTCTTGGCTTTATCGACAAACGAAATCTCACGCAGCAAGCCGGAAGGCTACACGGTGGACACCCTCGCGATTGATGAGTCACACCGTTCAACACCGGCCATGCTTGCGATCTTCTCCCCGTTCCTCAACGTCGCCCGGCTGGAAGGGCGCGATCACATCTGGTACTCTGGCGTTGGCGGTCACAAGTCCTCACTCATCGAGGAGCGCAAGACACATCCAAACGTAAAGGTTATCCGATATCCCGCATCTGTCATCATGGAAATGGCACCGGAATGGAAGCCGATATTTGAAACGGAACGCGCCTCACTATCCGACTGGCAGTGGCGACAGCACTACGAATGCCTGCCTGCCACTGAAGGTATGCGGCTAATGTATCCGGAAGTACCGGGCGCAATCGACATGCAGCAGGAGATTGCAAAGAACATCGCCCCTAAGATATTTTTTGGCATTGACGTGGGCAAGGTTGTGGACAGCACGGTCGTCAAGGTAATCAGTGTGGTGTACGGTATCCGAAATAACGAAATGAAAAAGCTGGTCAACGAGCTTGAATCCTTCGAGATTACCGGCACGAATTACGAGGATCAAGCCCTCGCGGTTTACAACTGGATTAACGGTCGATACTTCTGGCGGCCTGAAAATATCGTCGTAGAATTGAACGGCGTCGGGCAGGCGTTCTACGACATCCTATGCAAGGTGTTCGCCCGGCGTTTACGCGGCATCTACACCACGGCGGAACTCAAGGAACAATTCTGGCATGAGACAAGCGCGGCGATTCGTGAGCAGAGATTCGGGGTAAAAAATGCGGAAGCCCGTGCACATTATGAAAGTCTGATGTATAATGTGCGCGTGGAAGATGGTAAATTAGAATTCGAGCACAGCGACCATTGGATGGCTTTATGCATGGCATGGATCGCGATGCAGACGGTGGAGGTGCTATAATGCTGCGACAGTGGGCAGTCAACGATAAGGCAATCCCCCCGACGCTCAACCGCGCCATGAACAAATGTAAACATTGTCAGCGTGAATTTAAAGTGACCGGAAACGTAAACGCCGTGTGCTCGTACCACGCCGAGGCTCTCGAAAAATACGCCCGCGAGATCGGTGCCCCTCCCCCGGATTTAAAGCGTACCGCCCTGCGCTTGCACTATACTGCATACTTGGATGAGGACGCGCCCAGTCAGGATTTCGGCTACCTAAAGGACAAACAGGAAGCCAGGATAAGCGGAGAAAAAATATAATGCCAGAATCAATCGGTATCGCCGACACAATCGCAACGCCCGCCTGGAAAGAATCTGATTATAAGGTCGTGAAAGGCCGAGAGGTATACGAGGAGGTAAGCCTCACCGGAATCAACCGCGCTGTGATCGACAGCCTGACTGCGTTCATTACCGGTGAAGCCGACATGAAGGAAACAGGCAGCCCGGCGTGGCCTGAGATTCCGCCCGATAAGCTCGTGGAATATTTTCTCGTTGACGGCTCATTCGCGCTCCGGCTCATCAGCGAAAAGGAAATGGAAGCGGATGAAAAGCTGGACGATAACTTTGAATTTTTAACCGACCTGATAGAAGTCCATCGCCGGTTAGTTACGCAGCAATTACGCGATCCGGACGATAAGCTCACGGACGTTACTCGCGTATGGCAGCAGCAGAAGACTGACTGGCTTGTGCGCGATGTCAAAAATTACGGGTTAGACGGCGAACAGATACTGGAAACAAACCATTACCCGCTCGATGCTTTCCTGCCATATCCGAATGGCTTCGGCCTTCTTTACTGGAATCAATTCACATACCGCCGGATCGAGGAGATTGAACAGGGCATCAGGCAACAGACGGGCAAGGCCGCGCTGTCACTGATACTGACCGGCTACATGGGTGACATAAAGCAGGCACAGCAGGCGTTTGCGACCGGCAGCGAGATTGTCCACATCCCCGGTAACCCGACGGTCACCCGCGTGGCTTCGACATCGACCGCTGACCAGCTTATGCGGAGCGGGGAAAGTTTGATGCTACGGTTTCTGAAGAACACGCATCAGGTCGAAATCAGTGAGACGGCTACACTGTCGGGCGTGGCGCGGCGGTTGGCAATGACGCCGATGCTGCATTTCATCCGCATGATTCAACGGCAAATCACAGCTATATATGCAACGCTTGGATACGAACTATCGTTGCGGGGCCTGAATATTATGACGCCGGAAGAGCGGTCAGCGGAGCTTGACTTCCTGAAGCGCGGTCGTGACGAGGGGCACCTGGACGAGCAGGAATACCGTACAGGGGCAAAGGCATTATATAATTGACAACTCATAAAAAGTGTGGTATACGAAAACCATGACAGAAGAGACACCGACACCAACCCCGACACCGCAACCTGCGCCAACTCCCGCGCCCGCCCCTGCGCCGCCTGTAGTAAGCGATGAAGCCCGAAAACAAGCCGGGTACTATGCAAGGCACCCCGATGAATTCGAGGCCGTCCTGAGCGAACTGGAAGCGTCTGGGCAGGTGGCAATTCGCGCAGAGGTGAACAATCTTAGGCGCGAGATAACGATCCGTGACGCGATTACCGATCACGGACTGACCCGCGCCGATGCGGATTTCATCCGAGGGAACACACCGGAAGAAATAAACGCGAGCGCGGCCAAACTCAAAGCAAGGCTGGAAGCGGCCACGCCTTCACCGACACTGGGCGACAAACCTCCACTGGCAGCTCCGGCGGACGTCCCCACACCTAAACCTGCACCCACTGAACCGCCGCCGCTACCGGAGCATCGCGGTGGGCGCACATCGATAGAGCAGGCGGAAGCCGATTTACTCGAAGCCTGTGCGAATACAAATTGGACTGAATTGCTCAATCCAAGACGTTAAACGCTGCCGACTTGCGCCAATAGTCGAGAAGCAGCCGCCCTGATGCTGGGCGAGACCTCTTACCGGCCATGTGCCGAGACGAACCCCGTAAACGCGGGAGAAAAATAATCCCCTAAGAGGTCAAATATCATGGCATTCGCAATGCCCATCGCTTATAGCCGATTAACGCATCAAAAGATCATCGGCTCGAAAGGATTCGTGAATTCATTCGCGAATAACGTTGTAGTCCCCGACGGGCCGCACACCGGCAATGTGACCTGTACAGTCCTGAGTGCCGCGACACCTACTACCATCGCCGAGGGTACAGGCGTTACCAACGCAGCCGTGACGGTTGCGACCGCTCTCACGTTCGTCGATGGTCAGGTGACAATGACCCTGAAGCCTTCAGAGTCAAAATCGTTTTTCACTAAGCCGGAAAACATCGTGCGGATTTCGGAGAACCATGCCGATGCGTTTGTATACGGCGCGACTGGCAGCATGATCGCCGACATGTACGCCGCGACACCGGGCTTGTCCAAAACACTCCCGGACGGACAGGGCAACTTCTACGCCGACGGCACGGCAGCCGAGGCACATTTAAACTGGCAGGCGTTCATGGCTCTCGTTGCCTATTGCATGAGCCTGCAACAGACCGCCAAAGCCGAGGACTTCGGAATCATCGCCCACTATCTGACTTTCGGTAACATGATTACCCTGCGGTCGGATTCATACAAGGCTATCTATGACAGCTCGACAAGCATCTGGCGGTTCCTCGGAATCCCCATTTACTCAACGGCCTACTCAACCAACTTCGGGGCAGCCTCCAGACCTGCCGCCTTCGTCTATCACAAGGACGCTGGCGCTATTGTCTGGGATGAGCCGCAGCTAATGGGCGACGGCCCGATGTGGCATTGGGATGCCTGCTTAAAGTGGACAACCATTTGCCCCTATGGGCATGCGCTGCATAACGCCGCGCTACTTGGCGAACTTCTCAACCTCGCCGCTCTCTAAGTCGTAACGGTTAAAGTGTTCGTGTCTTCGTGTCTTCTGTACATAACGCGGGGGGAGGGGACAATTATGGCCCCTCCCCCAGGTTTCAATTATGGCAGACTATCCGCGCATCGTAAGAGGCTATTACTACATGGCAGATATGCACCCCGGCCTGTATGTGATCGAAACCGGCGGGCGCGGCACTCCCGGCGATGGTGACGTGATCCGTGAAGCGGACGGTAGGCCAAAATTTATGTGCCTGGATGACGCGCAGAAACAACTCAAGGGCGAGTATGCCGCCATAAAGGAAGCCCTGTCTACTGATATTTTTAATCACCTCGACGAACTGACACTCACGGATCGTATTCAGATTGTGGCTCCGGGCATTAACGGTAAAAACTACTACAACCAGCTTGACCCTGAATGCTTCACCATCATCGTCAACAAGGCGTGCGAAATCCCCGGCATACGCCGTGACTTATGGATGGTGGCAGACCCGACACCGTATTATGCGAAAGTACGCGGATACCTTGACTGGTTTGGCGAGGGGCTTAAAACGTGTGAATCAATCGGTTGCTTTAACAGCCTGACCATGCTGGAATATTTCGACAAAGTTAAGTATACGCATGAGTGGGCTGGGGAAATATTCGATGATTTTATTGACCCGATAAAGAACCGCATACGGGGCGGCCTCACGATAAGCGGCATGGCCGTGCAAATGGCATACTGGCTCGGTGCAAAAGAGATCGTCCTTTGCGGCGTGGACTTATCGGGCATGTATTATTTCGACGGGAGCGAGCGGGGCACGGCGGCGCAACATCACACCGCTTGGGTACGCGTGCTGCCCTTATTCCAGCAGCTTGTCGAGTGGGTACAGGCTCGCGGCGTCAAAGTTTATTCATTGTCGGAAACCGCATTAAACCTTGAGAGGATACCAACATGGCAGCAGGAAGTTACACGGTCGTAACGGTTACGGATCACGTCCGGTTGGCAATCGATATGCGGGGTACGGATGCCTGGCTTACGGATACCGAAATAAACGGTTTTATTTATGAAAATATAACGTCAACGCGAGGGGATTTCAGTTTTCAACTCGTAACGTCAGCTACAACCGGGCCGTCCGGATTGTACAAATGCTTTCACGGTTATTCATACGGCCTTTATTTGTGGGGGCCGACGATGACCTGCGAAGCTGATTGCGTTTATGTTCTGAACAGCAAAGGGGCGATCACGGTAACGAGCGGGACGCCGACGGCGACGGCGATAACCGTTACGGGCGCGGTCGTTGATTTCAGCAATGTCATGGTGCAACTGTTGCACTGGCTGGCGACGCACCGGGCGAAAGAAATCAGCGCAAGCGCGGGGGGCGGGTCGGTAAACTCTCAGGGCATACACGCGCAGTTGCTTGAAATGGCGGATTACTGGACGGGGATACGACAGATAGCATAATGCCGCGAGAACAGAAAATAGTTTTAAAGGGCTGGGATCGTCCTCTGGTTGTGGATTGGGACTTCCAGACGGGATTGCTCAGGCTTGAAATTCAGCGACTGGCACCAGGGCGTGGTAGCGGTAACTTAAAAGAAGCGTTTGAGCACTCCGATACGGCGGTCATAAACGAGGAAGGGAATGTAATCGATATCACCGTGGGGAAGCAACATAAGGCGTGGCCTTATGCGAAAATTCAGGAACACGGAGGAACCATACCGGCATTCGATATCAGGAAGGCGCAACGTGCTTTTAAAAGTACATATCTGGCAATGGTACGCGGACGCAAAATCAGCGCGGGGCGATACGGCAGATGGTTCCGGCGGTCGTCCGTCGGCGGATATAAACCAGTTATGGTTGCATGGATCGGCGGCATGAAAAGATTCTTTACCAAGCGCGGCCCGATTGTAATCTTGGGTTCGCATTACGTCGAGCGGGGCGTCCATAACTGGTGGCGCAAATTGTGCGGGGCATCAAGTGGCGTCGGTGGCGGTGCTCCGGTAGGCGGGGCAACGCGGACGGTCTTCTGGTCTAAGGAACATTACAGCCGGGGGATAGATAAAAGATGAGCAAACTTTCCGACATCATGGCTGCTACCGGCATGACCCGCGAACAGATACGCAGGGCGGTTGCGACAGGCTACGGGAGATTCAACCCTGACACATACGCACGTCTTAAATCCGAAGCCGACACCCGCCTTGCTAATTTATTCCAGGCGATGACTGAGCGGAGCCGTGGCTTAATCGCGCCGCTTGAAACGCAAGAGGACGCGGACAAACTTCGACACTTAATCCAAGACTTTGCGCCGGTCGATACGGGCGCACTCAGGGATAGCTTCGACGATCCGCGCACGGTCGTTGTACAACCGGACGGGAATGTGATGATCGACTTCTCCCTGCCCTATGCGCGTATTCAGGACTTGGGCGGCACGATCCATCGGACGAGCAGCACCGGAAAATCTTACACGATCCGCATACCGGCGCAGCATTACGTCCAAAAGGCTGTGACCGCGTACAATGCGTCTAGAGACGCGGAGGATGTTCCTCTGCAAGTTATATCGGAAGGCGACATAGGTATCGGCATAGCTGGCCTGATAGCGCGTGGCATGGCTTTCATACGGTCGGTGAACCCGATAGGAGCGGCATAATGGCAAGCGTACTATCGGCAATACAGACGCAACTTGTGACCGACGTCGAAACCACGTCGATTAATAAATGCTATGTCGGCAAGGCGTCGGATACCACGGTCGAAACGCCGTGGTGCGAAATGTACATTGTCAGCGGCAGCCAGTCCTATGACATGACCAGCGTGATAGACCGGGACATGACGGTTATTCTGAATATACATGGGAAGTCACAGGAGCAGGTTGAGTTGGCCTCCGAGGAACTAATGAAGCTCTGGCGGAGCGCGGCATTACTCGCGGCATTACGCGCCCTGAGCGTCCTGCATATTTATTGCGTGTCGGATTCCCCGGCAATCGTCTATTCCAATTCAGCGACGCAACAGCCGATCATGGCGGATATCGAATTCGCGATGACCGTTCGGTATACAGCATAAGGAGAAAATTACAATGGCAGCACCACACGTTGTTCAATTATCGGAGATCGGATTCAACAGCAAGACCCGGACGGTCAAGGCCTTGAACCTACAGGTGGCGGATGCGATCATGTACGATGACACCGCGCAATATCCGCTTAATGCGAGGCAGGCAGCGCAGGCGGGGCCGAAGTTCGCTCGGATGAGTTTCATAACGGAAATGAATCCGTCGGGATCATCCGGGGGCGCGAAGACACCGCCTGATGCGCTTCTGTTGAAGGCATGCGGAATAAAGGAAACCGTCGCCACGACCGTTAGCACGACCTATGACATCGATGGGGCGATAGCCGTAAACCAGACTGCTGTTGCGCTGATTTCAAAGCACGGTAGCGGCACCGGCTATTATCAGCTTTGCAGTAATGCCGTCGGGAACCTGACAATATCCGGGACACCGAATACCCCGCTGATATGCGCGTGGAATTTCGACGGGACTTACACCGCGCCCACGGAAGCGGACTTGACGGACGCGATAGATAACGGCGGCTTGGCTCCGATGTGCATCGGTACGATTACGCTTAACACCGACGCGCTCGTTATGAAGTCATTTTCCATCGCTTTGAATAACGCAAATAACGCGCCAAATCTGAATATGGCGGGCGCGAATGGGGTAAGCAATCCGGTGCTCGTTAACCAGGCTCCGACGTTTGAAACGGTCGTGGAACTTCCGGCCATGTCAACAGCAAACTACTGGACGGACTTAACGAGCCACACCATAACGCCGTTCTCGTTTGCGATAGGCACCGGCGCGGGCTATGTGATCACGATCACCGGCAAGGGCTACCTCATGGCATCCCAGCAGCTTCAGAGCCTTAACGGTGTCCTCGGAGCGCGGCTCTCATACCGCATGGATTGGGCGAGCGGCTCCCCGATATCGATTGCCTTTACTTAAACCACATAAACACAGGAGACACACATGAAAGCATTGCCAGTAAGATTTCAGAAGCAAGAGCACACGTTTGAGGACGTTCGGTACACGATCCAACCGCTCACGAATCAACTCCGGGCGCATATCCAGACCGAGAACCTTGAACGAATCGGGACGGATGACCGGGGCTTTCCGATCCTCGGCACCAACAAGGGCGGCATCATTTACGATGTGATAGGTTTTTCCCTCATTGAACTTTCGGGACTCGAAGGACTCGAAGTTGAATACGAGGATGTCAATATTGGGAAAAACATCTATACCCGCGTGAAGGATTACTGCCTCGATTTATTTCCAATGACTCTGTTTGACGATATCAAGATTAAGGCCACAACCGCCAGCATAATCACCGAGGAGGAAACCGAGGAAATGGGTTTTACGCCGGACTCGTCTACGGAGACTTCACCTGCACCGGAGACGAGCGGTACTGTGGCTGCCGAACCGGAATTGAAGTCGGATTTACCATTACCGACAACGGATGTCGAAACCCAACCGTTATCAGGGGATGCGTCTGGAAGCGAATAAGCCCGTTCATGCGGTATCTCGCGGAGCTTTATCAGGCGTACAAGGACGGGCATTTACTGGAGCGGGGGAGTTGGGGCGAACAGCCGGCATGGTATACGGATGCGATGAGTTTGATGTCAAATGAGATGAACTCAGCCGAAGCCGACAGAATGAAGAGGATGCAAAATACATGACTTACGGCGATCCGACATTACATACCAAAGTAGTCATCGACGGCACCGAGGAAGTCAACGAGCAGCTCGCGGGCGTCCAGAAAAAGGGCGAGGAAGCCGCCGCTAAAGTTGACGACGCTTTTCAGAAGTCCTCGCAGTCGTTATTACAACTATCGGAAAAGGCCGGTCGGTTCGGAAGCATCTGGACGCATAACGTGACCATGCCGATAATCGCGCTTGGCACGGCGGCGGTTGCGATGAGCGCGGACGTGTTGAAGGGCGAGGAAAGCGTTGCGAAACTCACGGACGCGTGGAAGGGATTAAAGAGCGATGTGGCGACGGCGATAGTGCCGACGATAAACGCGCTGATAACGGATACGCTGATTCCGCTGGTTGATACGCTGGGGGACTTGGTAACAAAATGGGGCGAACAAAGTGAGGCAGCGAAAAATTCACAATTAGCCATTCTCGGATTAGTAGCCATCGTCGGCCCGGTTACAACGGCGGCAGCTAATATCGGGAAGGCAATCGGACTTTTAAAACTCGCCTTTATCGCATTGAAAACAGAAGCAGCGGCTGCATGGCTCGCCGTTGCAGGGCCGGTTGGAATAGTCGTTGGTGCTGCTGCGCTTACATATTATGGTGTAAGCGAGATCGCTAAGGCTACTGGAATCGATGAAGGAACCAATAGGTATAGGTCACCAGAACATACGGATTATGGTGATTTAATTCAGCGCGGCGGCCCTTATTTTGATATCGGTGCAGTTGAAGAGCGGGAACGCGATGCTATATGGGCAATGATGAAGGATAAAGAGCGCAGAGATGCATTAGCTGCTTTAGGCGGCGGCGGAGGCGGGACAGTTCCCAAAGAAGAAATCAAAGAAGTGTTCAATATCTGGAACAACGCTATAACCGATGCCTTGATTGTTCGCATGTGGAATAATCTATACGATGCTGCCGGGAATCTCAGGGCTGAGGGCGGGGTTTTTGGCGCGGACATACCGTTTAATCAGCCTGAAGGAATATCGCCTTTTGCCGGTGTAGCTCCCTCTTCATGGAGTATGCCACGTCTTGGTAGCGCGGGACTTTATGGCGGCCTTAATCTTTCAGGTGCCGCAGCCGCGAAGCGCGGTGCCGGGAAGCCCGGTACGAAAGGATATAAAGCGGACGGCGGGGATTCCTGGTACGACGCCCTCATGTCCAATGACTTCCTGATGAACGCAGGCGCGCAGGTAGCGGGAACTTTGGCAGGCGGCGGTAAATTTGGCCTTGCCGAAGCGCTGCCCCTTATCGGTTCTGCCTTTGGAGCACCCGGTGCTGCTATCGGCGCGTTGCTTGGCGGATTATTCCAGAAGAAACAGCGCGGCGACACTCCGCAAAATCCGGTACACGTCAAGGTGATCAATCCCGGCGATCTCGCAACCGCGCTGTCGAACGCCGTTAAGAGCCTCATCGCACAGGTGGGCGCGGTAGGGATGGATGATCTCGTTGAGCAAGTCCGCAAGCAGGGGCAGTTAAAGGGGTACAGCTAATGGCAGTTGGACAGATAACAATTACGCAATATGACGGTAACATCCAATATTGCCGCGTCTATAATGGTGCCGCTTTTACGAATAATGACGCGGAAGCCACGAGCATCGGCGGCACTCCCTTTACGCTCTGGACGGATTCAAACGATTATGTTTACGTCGGTGCCGATGCAACCTTCGCTTATGTCGGATTTCGCGTTGCCACGGCAGGCGTCGGGTATGGGACTTTCACTTTTGAATATTGGAATGGCGCATGGACGGCGTTGACGGCGCTTTTTAACAATACATCCTCATTCAGCGTATCGGGCTATCTTGCATGGAGCGTTCCCGGCGATTGGGCAGCCACAACGGTTGATACTAAATCCGCATATTGGATTCGAGCCTCGCAATCCGCCGTTGCTCCCGGCACAGCCGCGACCGCCTATCATCTCTTGCGGAATCTGACACTGACAGAGCCGCTCCATAATTATGGCCCGGAATTTGAATACGACACTGTCTACCCCGATATCAACGGCGCGCTCCACAAAAAAGACATGACTTACAAGGGGCCGTCCAAGCTGACAGTCGGGATTACGCAGATCGCCTGCACTTACGCGAACTTCCAGCTATTGCAGGACTGGAAGTTATATCGAAACTCACTTTACACTTCCGATCTGGCGGTTACGTCACCGATTGATTTAACGGCGGATTCATACTACCGGATCATGGAGGGATATCTGGTTTATGTGCCGCCCGAGATGATGGCGGCGGGGAAAATGCCGCTTGACCCGGGCGCGTATTACCCGCTTGTTTTCAAGATCGACACCATCGTTACGCAGACGAGCCTTTTAGGAAAAGCACTATGAGCCGCTTTAAATGGTTAACAGCATGGGTTTACTGCCCCGTATGCCAGAAGGAATGGGTAGCGGTCATGCCGATTGATGCGGTAAAAGAACAGATCGAATGCCCGTACTGCGGGGCGTGTCACGCGAGGCTTTATAGCGAATGCCGCAAATAACAGTCACATTCAGTAATCCCACCTATAACCTCAATGCCGATCCCGCTCTGGGGAAAACCGCCACGGACATCCCGGTCGAGACATTTACAAAGCAACACGCCTTCGATTCGATCTCGACCGCCACGCTTTACATCAGGACGGATGTACTTTCGATTTACAGCATCGAAACCGCCGACCTGACAAACGCCTGTCAACTCAACAGCACGGTTACGGTTGTCGAAGGCGCGGCTTACCACTTCCGGGGATACGTCCACAGCAAGCCGCTTTACAAGACTTTTGAGGAAGGGAATTATCTGGTTGTCGAGTGCATGGGATGGGATGGGATTCTCGGACAGGCCTTGTGCGTGGATGCTTCCGGAAATGACATCTGGACGCTGGAATCAAGTAAGTATGCGCTGACAAACATGCCCTTGCAGGCGACGGCTGCTTACGGCACCTTTCAGGGCAGCACGCTTTGGCCTGACCCGGACGATGCTACGGGGTTAGAGTGTTACGTCGCGGGCGCGAATGATGTCTTGTACACGGACGGAGTAGGCACGGTGCTATCGGCTGTTGCCACAACGATTATTTTAACGAGCACGACAAAGGGCTTTGTCCCTCGCGGCTGGATTAAGATTGATTCGGAATGGATATATTTTGACGGATATGACAACTCAAATGCTGACACAAAATACCGCTTGTATAACTGCGTCCGTGGTCAGTTGGGTACGGCGGCGGCTACTCATGCGGAGGGCGTCACGGTCTACGAAAAGCTCGGCAAGCAAATCGCTCCGGCGGCACTCGACCTCCAAAACGACCCGCTTGGCGGCACGGCCTGGAAAACGGTGAGGCGCGGGGCTGAATTCGACGTCCACGACGCGCTGGGATGCTTCGTGTTACGCGATCCGGCGGCAGGCACGTATCGAGCCACTTGCTCGGTTTACGACGAGGACAGCTCACTTGACGCTGCCTCAGTACCTATTTCGTTGAACGATGTGGTGACAAAGATAATGACCGGCACGGCTGCCAACTTTGGGCCGGGGTTCGTCGCCGGTGATTTAGATTTAAGCAGCACGACCGCCGCCTTGAAAGTTAACCGCTACGATTACGACCCGCAGAAAAAACAGCAATACGCCTTCGATGCGATTCAGGAGCTTCTTGCCGCCGTGGGTTTGGAGAATGAGATTAAGTTTTGGTACAAGCATTCGACCGGGAAATTCCGTCTGACAGTTTTGGCAAATGACACGTCCAGTTTCACGCTTCCGAACACGTCGCGGGTGGAGCATGAGTTCACGCTTGCGGATGTCTATTCAGCGATCCGGGTTGAATTCAGCGATGACCAGAACCTTAACCGCGCCTGCAAAACGTATTCATGGCATCAGGCCGCCACAGACAGCGGCACAAGTCCAACTGCTTACTGGGGCGTTGAAAAAGGCGGCGCGTCGTGGGGATGGGATTCCCATACGACCGTTACGGCTGCCGGTAACGATGATATGCAGTGGACTTGCGACGGGAAAAACGACAGCAAGGTCGGGGCGATCTGGACGAATGAGAATCCCGGCGCGTCTATTAACTTCGCTGATTTCTTTTTTGGCACAGGCACGACACCGCCGTCAATTGACCTTGATAAAATCAAACTCGCGGTCGGAAATTACAGGGCAATCGAGGGATGGAATCGCAGCACCGATAACACGACCTTTACTTGGGTTGTGCGCGTATACGGTTGTGACAATTACGACACTACCAGCGCGGCGACACGGAACGCTTCTACCTGGGTTGACCTCGGCTTTTCGATGGAAGGGACACCGGCTGCCGAAGGTTCGTGGGTCGAAGGTGAAGCCCTTGCCTTTGCCAAGCGTCGTGTAAACGCGATCCGGCTTGTGTGGGATTACATGCCCGGCCCGAAAACATCAGGGGAATATTATTATGCAGTGCTGCATGACATCGAAATCCTCGGCAATTTAATCAAATACGCTCGTTGTCAACTGGCTTCCACAGGCGCGGGCGATGCGGCAAAGTTAGTGGCACCCGCGAGTTATGAAAAGCTCCGGGGTGGCGTGAAGGCGTCGACCGGGGTAGCAGGCTGCCAGCGCGTGAAGAGTGTCAAACTTGGTGCCGCGTCCGGTCCGGCTGCGCAAAGCATGGCGCGGATACTTTTGCTGACTTACTTGCGGATGTCCGAGATGCGCCGGTACAGTTATCAGGGCGTACTGCCCGGCACACCGGAGCTTGGCATTACGATTGCCTGCGATGAGGACAACGACACGGTCGTCGATTATACCGGCGTGCTCCGGGAGTATTCGTTTGCAATCGGCCCGGTGGGGATTAGTGAAGCGACGGGTACGATCCTATCGACGGTACAGGCGGTGATCGACTAATGCCGTGGGACTCAGTAGATAACCGCCTGACCCGAAACCGGACACTGGCCGACGAAATCCAGGCGCAAATCAGACGGGCGATCAATCATAGGCCAGCCAAGCCGTCCACAATAGGCGTGGGGGCACTCAAATATACCGACACTACTCCCGGGTCAGGGCAGCGGGATGTCGCCTTTGTAGACCTCACAGACACGCCGGATACTTACGTCACCGCAGGGAATATATACAAAATTAATGCAGGGAAAACAGCATTGGAGGAAGTCGCTCCGGCTGACTTGGGGCTTGTTTCCGTACAATCATTGGCCGCCGGTTTTGCCCCTGTAACGGTAATAGCGGCAGCTTTAAGTGCGAGTGTCATAAATATAATAGCGACTCCGGGTACAATCGACTGGATCGCGATTAACATAAATGTTTGGACGCCGGATATCAGCGCGGACACGATTACCGTGACGCTTTATAAAAATAGCAGTCCGACTGATTCATTCACGAATACAGACGGGACTGCGGGAGTGAAAAGCGGAGCGGTATCGGAAGCCGTCGTGCAGGGCGACATTGTCGAAATCAAGGCACAAGTAACGACGCAGCGGTTGGGATTGGATACGATTCAGTTTAACGCATGGAGCGGGCGAGTAAGCGGGGCAATAACCTAAATGGAAAAAATCGTACCGGCCTTTACCTGAGAGGTGAAGCGATGGACTTAGACGATTTCCTCTATATCCTTGACGAACCGATTACGAAGCTCACGAATGAGATCGAGCGCATCGGCCTTGAAAGCGGCATACCGATTATTCCCGGTTTAATCCGCGAGCTATTCGAGGATACAGCCGAGGAAATATTCGACGTGAATTTTCTCAAATCCAAAGTGCGTAAGTTCTCAAAGTGGACTAAGCGCGCCTGGAAGAAAATAAAGAAGGTATTCTCTTAATGGAATTATCAACGCTGGATTTTATTGAAGGGCTTGTCAACCGCATCGGGCTTTCCCTCACAATCAGTATCTTTTCCATCTGGATTGTGATCGACATTTACTTGACTATTAAAAAGAAAATTGTTAAACATTTAGAGTTGCAAACCATCAATGGTTCTGCGATTGCCCAAACAGCAAGTGACCAGCTTAAAATCTTAGAGGTCATGCAGATGGATCAAAGGGTGCATTGCGCGGAAGCTCACGATTTCATGCTCGAAGCCCGGATCAAACTCCTGGGTGACGAACCGACGGAAGGTGGAAAGTAAGATGCTAATCGCAAAATGGATTATCGAGCGGACACTCAGGATTCAGGCTATCGAAGACAAATCCAATGAGGTCACTAAGAAATTGCAGGAGAACAAAGAGGAGTCCGAGCGGATCCTGAAGAAGCTCAACGGGGCGGTAAAAGGGGCGACGGCAACGCTGGCTGAAAAATAAACACGGGGGCGCGGGCGGTTCCTCCCCTCTTCCTTAAAACCTCCTAGTCATACAACACCACGATTCACTCCCCCGCGCTCCCTCTCAGAACAGCTTGCCCTCTGGCTCGTAAGACTTCTGAATCCCGGCCTTGCCCAATGCTTCTGTAATTTTCTCCACTGGGGATTTGTCTGATTATTTTGATTCCGATAAAGCATCGCCATCGGGATCGCCCCAAGACTCATAATCCATTCCAACCGTTCCGTAGCCTCATCGAAAGTATCATGCGAAAAGCCGATCAAAACAAAACATCGGACTGAATGACTTGCCTGTGTGAACCCAGCTTGCCAGCAATTCATAATTGCCCTCTCGACAAACTCTTTATCATCGTCGGAATCATAGGCCGTGAAAATCTGCTTTGGGTTTAATACGCGAATCTCCCGCATGATCTCGACCGTCATGTATCGGGGATCGAGACCGCCTGTAAATTCCGGAGCATGTCGTTGCCTTCTAAGCATTTCAAAAACTGTCGCGATATGCTTCTCAGAACAAGCTAACAAATTATCGTCCAGGATATTCCATCCCTCAGTAATCGGCAATTCCCGGATCGTACCCTCGCGCTTCCAGACGCTGCAAAACCAGCATCGGTTCGGGCAGCCCCGCGACGTAATCACATAACCCGGTTTCAAATACATCCCCGGTGTGAAGTCCTCTCCCCTCATGCCCGTTGCGGGACCACCTATCTTGACCGTGTATCCTTGCGCTTCGTATTCATCCCGGAGTCGATTCGCCTCTGGTAAATCCCATGTAAAGGCAACACTGATATGGACTTCATCGCAGTCCTGCTTAAAGAGGGACGGCGAACCGACCCTGACCAGTTCATCGTCGGGAGTGGCATTAGTTCGTCGTGGGAATACTCGCAGGATTTTCATTGTCTTAATCACGATCAGAACAGCTTGCCCTGCGCCGCCTCGTCGCCTATGCGCTGGCTTGTCACCACGTTATGCTCGATGCCGTTCATTCATGCACCGCCCAATCGATTCCATGCTTCTCTAACCACTCGTGAAACCTGCCCGTTACCAATGGCTTTAAGTCGGTCCACCCGATAGGCCACCCCATGAGCCACTCGACCCACGAAGGATTTAGCTGTCCCCCTATCACTGTCTGTAAATCCTTCCCCCCCTGTCCATGCTCTCCCGGACTGTTCGCACATTGCCTTTTCGGTGTCGGGTAAGCTATTCGAGTCGCAAGGTGTTGCGCTTTCTCCGGCGGTCTGCCCGTCGTTCTCGGAAGCCCGAACTCCCCGTCCGATGCTTTCGGAGTCGGGTAAGTCTGCCGGGTCGATGTCCCACCATGTGCAACGGCATTTGGCAGGCAGTCCCCCGGTGCATGTATCCCCCGCTGACTCATGCCCTTGTAATCGCGGGACTTCGGGGACGGCCATCTGACTTGCATCGATAGCGGAGTTCCGCCCTGTTTGTATTTCGTGTTCCGACCACCCGTGTCCCCACTGGTCGGGGTTGTCCACATTATTTGTTCTGCCAGACTCCCCGGTACATAATGCCGTCCTATCGATTCCCGATATGCTGTCCGCTTTTCTACTCTGTCCTCTCCCCCGGCTATTTGTTGTACAGTCGGAGTCAAATAAACGAATCCACAATCGTTTCCGTCTGTGCGGTGCTCCGACATCATCAGCCCCGATAACTCCCCACCGGCAATCATACCCCAGTTCGGAAATATCTCCAAAGATGCGCCCCATGTATCCTGAAACAAGCAGCCCTGGAACGTTCTCCAAGAGCGCGTATCGAGGTCGTACTTCGCCAATGATACGGATTGTTTCAGGCCACATGTTCCGTTCGTCGTCGGCTCCCCGTCGCTTGCCTGCGATCGAGAATGGTTGACACGGAAAACCCGCAGAGATGCAATCCACGATTCCACGCCACGGCTTTCCGTCGAAGGTTCGCACATCATCCCAGATTGGGAAGGCTTCGAGGATACCTTCTTCTTGTCGCCGTAACAGGACTTCTCGGCAATACGGTTCGATTTCAACTGCGCACACGATTCGGTGTCCAAGCAGTTTTGCTCCGAGAATTCCTCCACCAGCACCAGCGAAGAGTGCAAGTTCTCTAATTCCGCTATCATTGTTAGGGATAAATACCATGTCATAATTTCCCCTTAACTTTTTGCAATTCAATCCAGAGTTTTTCTCGTTTAGCCCAAATTTGTGGATTAAGACGATGACCGGGTTTTCCAATAAGTTTTCGAATTTTTAGGGCAAGATCAATTTGTCTGCGTTTAACTATGCTATATTTTCGAATTGCTTTCAGGAATAATTCTGCTTCTTTACCGTGAATTCTCCATCGATGACAGCCAGATTTAGTCATACTATCACATGTAGAACCACCAAACTTAGCATGAATTAAATCTAGTGGAGTTCTATCTTGCTGTCCTAGTTGAACACTAAGAAAATGCTCAATAAAATTTCCGCGCTGTCGTCTTATAACAGAAACGGAACCTTCTCCATCAAAAAACCCCGCTACCCATTGATTTGAAATTTTATAATTCATAAGATAATGATAGCACATCATTAATGTATTGTCAAATATGCCAACTCATTCATGCACCGCCCCCGGCTTGTCGTCACGGCTGATCGCGTCGTCGATGTCAATAAATCCAGCGTCCAGGGCATCGCGCCAGGTAGCAAAACCTCTCGCCCCATTCCTGATGACCTCCATCGTTTTGCGCGTCAGAATCCGATAGCCCCACTCCGATGTCAGGTTGCCGTCATCATCCAAGAACCTTTGGAGTTGCATGACATCGTACGGATACATTTCATCCTCGGAGTTTATCGCAACTACTTTCTCCAACCGCCTGCTGTCAGCTTCGAGGGCGGCGAGTTCGACTGTGGCTGCCTGTGCCAACCCGTCAAATCTGATTATCGGTGTGCCTTGTACGGCATCGATCAACTCTTTAATCGCGCTCATGTCCGCCTCCGTCCCCAGCTGCGGGGGTTATAGGGTCCATCTACCTATATTGGTATTAAGTCTCTCGTTGATCGCCACAACCAGAGCCTCGTCGCACACCGTATCAGTAGCCCCGTACTTTCGGAATCTCTCTGCACTCATTACTGATCGCATGAGATTCCTGACGCCAATCGCCGGGGCTTCGTCGGTAGACGGCGACTCGTTCGCATAGGACATGAGGGTTTCAAAGATTTCATCGAGTTCTCTTTCGGCATCCTCGTGTCCTTCTACGGTTGTAAATAATCCAAATTTAATCATCGTTCATTCTCCTTTAGTTATTGTCGTACCCGCAGATCGTCGGGGAATTTTGCCATGTCACGCTCGACGTGTAGTTTAACTTTGCCTTCACCCCTGCATGTAGCGCAAAACGCGTAATCCCGATTGATTCCCACATTAACAAAAGCCTTGCCGTCGCAATCGGGACAAATATCACTTTCTATCTGTTTAACAAAACAATCCACGCCAGCTTCCCGGCACTGCCCCACGATGTCTCGCGCCCACTCCAGTTTCATCGGACGGCGACCGGGGCCAGACTCGCAGCCGATGATTACTTGATTAAGTCTCTGCAATTTAGTGTTAACGAATGGCATTTTGATTTCTGATAGCAATGGCTCCGCGCTGACGAACCGATACGCAGCCGGTGTCCTGAGCAGCCACGGGATGTTGCGGTCGGCATCGGCTTGCATGGACACGGACACACCGAGACGGATATTTTCGTAAAATCCCATGTGCCAGAATTCAATAAGGGAATACATCCTTTGTGGACGCTTGGTTAATATCATAAATATGTGTCGAGGAGTTCCACGCATGACATTCCAAACATCCCATATAAACTCATCCGGCACATCCTCATGGAATAGATCGCTCATGCTGCAAACGAAAATCTTGGTGGGCTTCCGCCAATGCAGCGGTTGATCTAAGCGGTCGGGATGTAACGTCACCTTGAAATTGTCCGGTGCAGGCGGGTATCCGGCACGTCCGGCAAGGCGTTTACTCATGCGCTTGGCGTAGCAGAAACGGCAGCCCTCTGCAATCTGAGAGCATCCTGTCACGGGATTCCAGCTCTTGCCGTCTGAACCATCATCGTTTTTCGTCCATTCGATTTTTGTCATGCTAATCCCCTCGTATCATCGATGTATACAACCTTGCGGTTCTCCTCGTGCCACTGCCGCAGGGCGTTTACTTCCAGGATAAATTTTTCTTTATAACCGGACGGGCTTATTTGTTTTTGGTTAAAATGAAGCGTATAAAACAGTCCCCCATAGGGACCTAATATCTTTTTCATCACCAGCCCGTTCGCCCGCGCCCACTGCCTGACCTGCTTCAGCGTTGTCATCGGTTTGTAGTCGTTCATGATTGATACTACCCAAAAATTGAATTCTACCACCAGAGGGAAATGTTATAGTATCCTGAGTTTGCTTAAAATCAATACCTCCACAAGTTCGACCCTGATTGCTTTTAAATCTTCCTGTCGCCAAATGCGCTTGAGTTCGGAATCGCGTTGGGCTTGGGTTAATGAATCAACACCACCGGGATATTCTCGCCCGTTCATAAATATATCCAATATGGCATTATTGGCTTGCCTTTTAGTCCGATAAAATTCACCCCAAAGCCACGACTTTTCGCCCGACATTGACATTACTCCCCAACCGATTGTTTTTCTATAGTCTGTCATTTCGTCACCACTTCATCCGCGTAATAATTAATTTGTGATTCTGCCCTTACTTTAAATTGCCGTATACTCCCTGCCTCGTCCGACACTACCACGATAACTTCCTCGCCCTCTGCAACCGTGTAATCGCCCGTATCCCACGCCTCCACATAATCGGCGGCAGCTTGCTCCATGCTGTGATAGCCAATCATGTCGGTCGCATCGTCCGGTTCTTGGTGTTCTTTTATGTAACATTTGTAATCCATCACGATTTCGCCACCTCTCTTATCGCGTCCTCGATAGCTTTCGGCTCCATCTCAAGTTCCTTCGCAAGCTCTTTAACCGAAAAGCCGTAGCAGAACGCCGCGAATATGATTCGTTGCATGTTCCAGGTCATGGGGTCACCTCACGCCGTAGAACGAAGTCGGGGCAGGCACGAGTATGTGGCTCGGTTGGTCGTGTCGGCTTTGTTGAACAACCACAATCAACCAGCATTCTTGTGCCTGTGTCGTTATCTGACACTTCATCTGTAAACCAGAAATATCCGCATTCGATACATCTGTGGCTCTCGTAGTCAGACACCTTAGTCAAATCTGCGTTGAGCAATTCCAACTTCTTCCCCTCGTAATCAAGGAAACCTAGCTGGCATTGCGCTACGATCTGGTAGAAGTCCACCAGTCGTGTGAACTTATACATGAATCTTTCAAACTGTTCGTCTGTCATTTCTATTCGACCTCCTCGACGTGTAGCCAGCGCGTCACCGACTCCGGTAGTGTGCCAGCGTGGTAGGCTTCATATGTGAGTTTCTTGATACCATCCATTGTACCTTTCCCCAAGTCTGGTACGATATAATGTCCAGGATATGATGGATCACTAGATTCCCATGCTTCCACCCACCCGACCAGCCGGACGGTGCATGTGCCCGTGCCGTGGCATTTCGGGCATGGATGAGACTTTCCACCCAAACGTCGAGAATCATACGCTAACTTGTGACCCAAACAAGATTTACAAACAACCTCCCACGGCTTACTCACGACCGGCATGAGCAATCCCACGACCTCCGACGGGTGCGGTGTGTTATTGGTCATCGGGTTTGTCCTCCACGAATTTGGCGGTTAGACCGAGGTCTGCAAGATAATCGTTAGCTCTGTCTTTTGCTTCTTGTTCCGTCGCTTCTGCCAAATGAATCCTCAATTTACTACCTGATTTTGTTTTAATTACATATCCCCACATATCCTTGTAGGGACCAACTTTAATCAGATAGACATTCGTTTCCAGCGTCCCCCGGCAACTGGCTTCGAGGGCGGCGCGGTGGGTTTCCAATAGTTTGACAAGTTTTCGTCTTGCCGACTCGTTCGCAGTCTGGTCAGGAGCCGTTATCCCGTATGAATTTTCATCAGCCCAATCCATTAAATCGTCGGCAAGGGGTTCCCATCGTTCTTCAAACGTTATTGTCTTTTCCATCGTTAGCCTCCGGTTTCCGTAATATCGACTCTAAATCTGCCGGTGTTTGCGTCGTGTCTGCCGGGTATGACGTGTTGAAAACAATAGTAATCGGCGGCGGTCCCGAATACCCGCAGCATCCGCATCCTATTCCGTGAGAAGTATTCGACGCATTACAGTTAGGGCATATCCACATCAGAGCATCTCCTCTTGCAATCGCATGATAAACCGCACACACATAGCAGCGGTTTGCGTCGCCTCGTTAATCATGTCATCAACGGTCGCCTTATCGAAAAAGCGATTGTCCACGACGGCCTTCTGGAGTTCGCCAAACTCCTCCCCGATAATCGCCACAGCATGCAGCGGGTCTACTGGCCAGAGAGGGAATTTACGCATCGCTGCTTTAACCTCTGCGGTAATATCGTAGGACGTTTCCATCATCAGGCATTCATCCTGTCTTGTTTCATCCGGTCGTTTCATCTGGCGTCACCTCCTGCACCTTTCGGTTAAATTCGCATTCCGCATACTTGCATGTTTCAGGTTCACACGTTACCGCATCAAACTGACATGCGGGCCACGTATATGGACGCGTCACCTCCACCAGCTTGCGCGCTTTCACGGCGGGGCACGCGGGGTTGGTGCAGAAATACTGCTCTATGATTCCTTCAATATAATTCCTGATAGCACCACAAAATATACATCTCATGTGCGGGCCCGAATCGCAGAAATCGGTTTTGCGCCAAAGCGGATTTGTCAACCCCCTCACGCACGCCTCAAGCTCTGCAATGCGGTCTGTCAGCGCGGTTAGTTCTGTGAGGGCTTCATCCTGCCAGTCACACTTTTCGATAAGCAGTTCTATCGCTTCTGTTTTCATGGTTATGGCGTCACTTCCAGGTTGTCGGGTTCTTTAACTCTGCATGGACATGCTCAGGATTGATCGGCCCCTTGTGATAGACCCGGAAATCAAGCCCTTCCAGAATCTTCACCATCTCCGCCTTCTGCTTTTTGATTCGCGTTGTGAGGCTTTTATCAGGCGCATAGAATCCCTCGATGTCGATCCCGTAGCTCCCGGTCGTACGGTCAGGCCATGCCTTGAAATCTGGGTATGTCCCGTCGCTGTGCCGGGATGTTTTGTTGACCTTCCGCATCTTGCGGTTATTTCGGATCCCCCGCGTCGCAAGTTTCGTGTAGCCGTTCTCTTTCAGCCACAGGCAGAGGGCTTCCATCAGCGGGGCGAACTTCGGGTTCACCTTCCGGGCGTTCGCTGATAGCACCTTGCCCTGGAAAACCTTGATCTCGATCCCGTGGTCATTGAAATTAACTGGTCCGTTCATCGTGTGTCTCCTCATCGTCGATTGCCTTCCACAGATGCACATCGTCCATGCGCTTGACCTCAAACGACCGCTTGCACTGTCGGCATTTGATTACTTTCCTGAGAGTGAAAACCGCCTTATCATAGACATCGCTGCTCCGGCAGCCGAAAGGGCAGTAAACCCGGACGAAATCATGCCTATTAACAACGCCCTCGTGAACAAAGCCGGCAGGATCAACTCTAAGCCCAGTCTGCCAGCCGATAGGTTCGAGCCGGTAGTCTACCCCTGCCGGAGCCGGGATCGTCGCTTGTGGGGCACTTGGGAGCGTCAGGTTTCGGGCTTTGACGGCTGGACAATCGGGATTCTGGCAAAAAGTATGATTCTCTTTGTCCTGACGTCCGCAAACACCGCATCGATAAATTGCCCTACCGTCGTCGAATTCATCCCAATTATCAAGACAAGCGAATGCCATTGTCCCCCTTTCGGTATGTTCATTTAATCCGCTCACAATTGCTTCCAACTCTGCAACTCGCGACGCATCCTGGACGCCGTCCTCAGTCAGTAGCTGGCCTTTCGGTTCAACCTCTATCATCGTCGAATCGGGATACTTATCGCTGAATTCATCAACAAGGTGTGGAAGTTTGAAATATTGCTCCCATGTCAGGCCGTCTGGACGTGGATAAATATCGTCGATGTATTGCCCGGTATATGCGTTTTTCATCCAATCTGGCATGAGTCCAGGTGATAAATCTTCTACCTTAATTTCCTTCAGAAGCTCGACCTTGAACCGTTGCATTGCTTGCACCAGTTCCCAGCCAAGCCGGAGTAACTCAGGGTTTGTGCTCATGTCTTTTTCCCCCTGCCTTTGATCGTGACCGGTTCATGTCCTGGCAAACTCGTTGAGATTGTCGTGGAGTTCCCTTCCGGCATGGACTCGCAGGTATCGATTAATTCCTTGACGGCTTCGATGACCTTTGGAGTCACTTCCCCGGTGTCACGGTTGAATAGCGTCGGCTCAATGTCGACCGTAATGGTGACGTTCCCGCCGATGGTGAACCGCTCCGCATTGCCCACATCCATTTTGATCGTGGACGTTCTTTTCTCGGACAGCACCTTGATACTGTCGCACTCCTCGCCCTCTGTTACCTCGATGATTCTGCCTTCAATTTTCATTGTGGTTTGTCCTTTTTCATCTTGATGTATTGGTCGATTAACTTCCGGTACATTTTCGTCTGGAAGTTTTCGTTAACGTAATCGATGAGATAATCCAGCCTGATGGATTCCAAGATTCGCCACTTAATGCCGTTGTGATACCCATGCAGGTAGCCCAAAAAGTAGCAGCTGATAATGATAGTGAGTAATCCCCCGGCGATCCAAAAGTTGTCAGTCATGCGGAACCTCCATAATTATGACGTTTCCCTTGCCGACATAATCTTCCACCTTTTGGATTACTTCCGCGAAAGTAGCCGGTTGCTTTGTTTCAAGCTCATGGATTAAATCTTTAGGATGCGCAAATTCGTGCGTCCAGACAGGACGCCCCAGCAATCCCTCGAATCGTTTGTGCATATCGGAGAATGGGACGGTTGTAATTTCCGCCTCAACCCACATTTTGAGTTCTGCCAATCGCCCTTCATGTGTTGTAGGAATCACAGATTTAAGTATCTCCATGCAACCCGGACACCAATCATCCTGAGTTGTTTTATGTTTCGGACATGTGTAAATCATAACGTCGCCTCCATGAATTCTGTCCAGTCCCGTTCGTAAATCTGGACATTAGTATGTGCGCTCTTATGTGCGTCGATGAATACATATCCCGCCGTGATTTGCAGGATGTCCTTATCGTCCCGGTACGCGATTCCATTCAGCGCGTCGCATACACTTTTCACCACGTTATCGATGTCCGGCCTGCGTCGCGGTTCCTCGATTCGATCCGCTTTCGTTTTAAATTCTATCAGGCGAACCGGGATCGCGATGCTGATTTTAACGGTGCATTGCGACATCGGAGTTACCCCGGCCTGCGTCGCACACAGCTTGACCAGGGCTTCAAAGTTCCTTGTTTTCGGCGGGGTCGTAGTGACCGGGAATTTCCCGCCTGGGGGCATGAACGTCCGACCGCGCTGCTTGCCGACAGGATCACCGGGGATTGAAAATTCATACTGTCTCATTCGTGGCCTCCATCGCGGTGTCATATTCCTTGATCGCCTCAAACGCGATTCTCAAATGGTTTATGAATTCCCCCCGGATTCTATTCTGTCGGCTATCGCGTAATGAACCGGACACAAACGACCGCTCCACCTTGACTTCATTGTCCGCGCATTTATCCCGTTCGCCCTCGATCAGACGGCGGAGAAGTTCTGCTCGCAGTTCGGACGGCTCTAACAACCCATCCGCACCCTGTAGCGTTCCAGATATTCGTTGAGCCAACTCCTCGTTGCTAAGTTTCGTCAGGTCTGTCAAGGTCGATCACCTCCCCGCTGTCCTGAATGAATTCATAGATCGCGGCATTGAAAGTCCGGCTGATTCCGAGCAGTTGCGTAATCAGCTTTTGCGTCGGATTCAGTTTGCCCGTTGCGATGAATTTAATCCGCTGCATTTTGTGCATGACCTCATCTGACCAGCCCCGGTCACATTTGAGCTCAATCGGTTCATCGTTTGGATCTCTGAGTTCCATCATTTCCACCCCTTCCACTTCTTAACCGCTGTCGCCAGCTTGTGCATCAGCGACGAGCCTTTGTCCGCCCAGACTTCCAGCGCGGGAGTCAGTAAGGACGTGAAGCAAGCTGATGAAATATCAGCTTCAACCATCGGAAGCATTCCCGCTTCGAGCATGATGTTCGCGGTCGGCATTATTGTCGGCTCGAAAACCTGAGCGGTCAAGCTATCATCGTCCAGTTGGAAGATTTCAATCGTTGCGATTTTCGTTCTCATCGTGTTCCTCCTTGTAATTGATCGAGTAATGTATTCATTTTCTTTGCCTGCTTATCTACCGCCCTAAAAACTCGTACTTGAATCTTGGGATCAAACTCGCATCCGCAATCCGGGCATTTCACCGTATGCGTCCGCTTCGCTTTTTCGATAAGCGCGGTAACCGGATGCTTTTTCTTTTCGATGATTTCCCGACGTTTCGCCTTTTGGATTAGCGGACGATCTTGGAAATGCTCCGAGCCGGGAATTTCGGGAAAGTCATCGGGTATTGCTATGCTCATGTTTCATGTCCTCCGTGAGTTTGTGGATTCGACCCCGCCAGAACGCCGTCGCCACAGCCCCGCCTGCTAACGTCGCGACGATGACAGCGAATACCAGCGTGGCGAGGATTTGAGCGGCGGTGAACGTGTCAAGGATTTCGGTCATTTCGGTTCCTCTGGTATTGGCAGTCCAGCCTTTAGTCCCTCAAATGCCTTTTCAATCGAATCGATAATAGCTTGTGCATCGGCGTCCAACTTATCCGTATAATTACTTTCTATACCGACCTTCCTGCACCAATTCCGAAAAGCAAGTCCGATTTCTTCATCATGGTAAAGCATCCAATATAAACGCTTTTCGTGATGGATGTCGCGGATTGCATCTCTGAGCCAGCCAAGCCATGACCACTTATAACCGCTGGCAAGCTCGCCCTCGATTTTAGTTAACAATTCCTGTCTGATTCTTCCATCTGTGCTTGCCCACCATCCACCTTCATCGCCGAGCATCCGGTCAATAACCGCTCGTGCGATATGATCCTCGTATGACAAATTCCTGAGCAAGCATTTTGCCAAACCGATTCTTTCTTCATCATCGAGTTCGGCGGCGATTCTGTGAATATTCAGACTGATTGAATAATCCCCACGTTTTTCGTCATGGTGAAATCTGAGAATCCCGTCATCGAATGTTGTTCTATTCATCGTATGTTCCTCCGGTCATAGTTCAAAGGTGGGGGCTGGCCGGATCGGATGTCGTTGGAGGTTCCATGAATTTCCGACCAGCCCCGGAGCGCAAACTCTATCTATCCTTCCGGTGTCGCTTCAAGTGATTTCAGGTGTGCGATTACTGCCTGCCCTTCATCGTAAGTCAGTTCTGCCGGATCAGCGGTTCGGCCTTTTGTGTACTCGTTGATCCATTCGCCAAAATCCCGACTGACTACCTTTTCGGCAATGGCGTAAATCATCTTGACCTGCTTTTCGGTCGGGTGTCCGGAGCTACCCCGCTTGACCGTGTCCGCTTTCTGTGCGCGTCCTGCATCAACCGCTTGTGCTACCTGACCGCTTTCGCCGGGTGTCCATTCTGGTTGTCCGGACGCCGGTCGACGCTTGTTCATGTCCTCGATATCCTGCGTGAAAACTTCCGATGCTCCGGTAACTTTCAGGACAGCCGCCACGAAAGCCCGCTTATCAGCCATTTTCTCGCAGGTGTTGTATACGTCCGCGATGTCGGGGTTCTCGACCTTGCCAACTTCCTGGTCAGTAATCGCCGGATCGTCGTCGTCAAATGTCGCTCCGCATCCGCCCTTCTTTTTAAAGCAGACCCATCCGCCGCCGTATTCAGCCTTGCCTTTGATGATCGCGGACTCGCCACAAGCCGGGCAAACGCGCTCTGAATTGCGGTAGCGGTACTTACTCTCCATTGTCGAGCATGACCCCGAACCATCGCCGAGGAAGGTCCCGTCCGTCGCATAAAGGCTGCATGTCGCACGGTATTCTCGGTGTCCGTTCGGCATGTCGATGATCTCAAAAACGGTTTTGGGTGCCAGCCTGAAAAGATTCGCTATCTTTTCAGCACCGGGTTTAAGTAGCGTCGGCTTGGGGCCGCAACCGGGGATTTTCCCGAAATCGATGTTCGGTTTCATCGCCCGGGACATCGCCTCCTGGAGAATCTGTCGCCGCTTTATGATGCGGTCGATAGTCGGCGTGTCATCAACCGTGCTTATCGCCGTCCTCGTCGGTGTAGCCTGTGTGATTTTGTCTTCTGTCATTTATTGTTCGCTCCCGTAAATTTCTCGATTTCTGATTCTGTCCGCGTCAAGCCCGTCCTGCCATTCCCGGCGCTCCCGATCCGCATCCCCGTCTGTAAAGTCAACCGGCCCGGTATCCGCGAGTTCTGCAAGATGTCTCACAGATACCGCCTGTACGCTCTCACAGGGCAGCAAGCGCGATTCCCGCCATTCGATAGCCTCTACCACCTGCCCCGGCGCACATCGTACCAGGACGCCACTAAGCGACGTCTGGATATGGACGCCTATCCGGTCAGTTCCTTTGTGCATCTGCGGGCCTCCCGATCTTACAGAGTCGATCCGGTCGTGGGCATCCGGCATCCCCGGCGTCGGCGAAACACTGCCAGTACTCCGGACAACCGATGCAGGGGCAGGATTCATCGGACGATGTGGGGATGTCAATTAGTCGTTCCATCGGTAACCTCCCCGTTGAGCAGGTCGAGGACGCGGGTGTATGCTGTTTCTCTGCTTTTCCAGTCCGCTTTAATGTCCACCCTGATAATCGCTTCACCCTTTGTCCGCGCCTCATCCCTGAGCTTGGTGACCTCTGCGCGGATGCGGGTGCGCTCGGCCTGCTTGCTGTCAGACGCGAGCTTTTTCAAATCATCCAACGTAATCCAATGTTTCCAGGTACACCATGTTCCGTCGTCGGCAATAAATTCAAAGCTGTTTGGTTCGATTGGATGTGCCGACATCCTTACTGCTTTTTCGAGTCCCTCAAAAATTGAGTTCCGTGTCATGTTCGTTCACGCTCCTGCCGTTTAAGGTCGGTGCCTTTAAGATAAGACAAGCTTAACAAATGGTTTTACACTTGTCAAGTTTTATTTCCGCTTATCCGCACTTTTTTTCTCTTTTTCCCATTGCTTCATTAACCGCATTTCCCCTAACTGCATGCGTAGAAGCGTCCCGGCGTTTACCTCATGCTTCCCTGATTTGATGCGGGATATATGAGATTCAAGACATTCACATTCCCAGGCTATATCTCGCTGACTGAATCCGAGATTTACCAAATGTAAAATAATATTTTTTGCCTGTTCGCTCCGGTTCATTTGTTTTTCTTTTGGGTTCATGTCTCAGATTCTAAAAGAATAATTGTATTTTGTCAAGCCGAAAATTTGACAAACGGGAAATCACTGGTTATAATCCTGAGTGTGAGTAAGTTGCAGTACCCCCATTTAATCCTCCTCTTTGAGAAATGCCCCGGCGACATGGATGTTTCCGGGGCTACTTTTTTCGCTTGACAAACGGATAAAATTAGTTTAAGATTCCCCCAGCGTTCTGTGAGACGCCCGAATAATACCCGAAGCCCCGTCTCACAGCGGGGTTCTTTTTTGGGAAGCGGAGCCGCGCTTATCCCCCGGCTCCCTTCCCGAAGGGGATAAGAATATGTCTGACCGCACGTGGAACCGCATTGAAGCTGCCCTTTACGAAGAAGAATGGTCACAGGCAGCGAGAATAATAGCTGGGGTAGTGCTTGCCAAATGCCCGAATCAGTACGGTATATTCAAATTTCCTTGGCAATTCCTGAAAGATCTTTTTGCCGGTATTTATAGTCGGACGGATATTGCCGGAGTGATAGCCGAATGGGAAGCGGACGGATGGGTTAAACTTTACGACGATCAGAAAATAATCTGGATCAAAAAGAAGTGGCAAAAGGAACAACCGAATCGCTCAACAAAGCATTGGCAAGGGCTTGCGACGTTTCTGAATGACTATCCGATGGTCATTAAAGACTTCATGGATTGTTACAATCCCCATGCCATCCCCATTCAATCCCCATGCCATCCCCCTGTCAACTCTGATACTGATACTGAAACTGAAAAAAAGAAAGAAACTAATTTGGCGTCAAAAAGCGACGCCGATATAAAAAACGCTTCGCTTCCACCGGGAAACGGGAAGCCCTCAAAGCCACACATCCCCATCGAGGAACGGAAAGCCAACACCCCCATATCCCGCCTCGTCCAACAATGGTTCCGCCATTACCTGAAGTACGAACAGATTCGCTGGTCAGGTGATCCTGCCGCGATGTCCGGGCAAGCTAAGATTCTCCTGAAATCCCACGATTACCCGACGCTCATAATGGCGATGGGGCACCTATTCGACAAGCCCCACGAAAAATACCGCCCCCACGAATGGAATTTTTACGTCCGCAAAATCTCAACCCTCATCCTGGAAGCGCAGGACGCCGGTTGCTTCCCCGATCCCCAACTGAAATTGGAGCGAACAAATCATGCCTAACCTTTACGTTTACCACCTATCGGAGCAGGTGCTTAACCTGTCCCGGTTCGATGTTCCCGAAGCGGTCGATACCTTTGGCAAGGATACCCCGGAATTCTGCGAGTGCATGTTAGCCCGTCAAAAGGCCTGGGCGAACCTGATCGTCCAGGACTACCTGCAATATACAGATATCCGCGAGAATGAAGGCCATCGTTTGATCCAGCCTTACGAAACCGTAGAATCCTGCCATGAAGCTGCTGTCAACGGAATCATCAAATGGGAGAATCGGCTTAAACGCGCAATCTGGCTACGAGCGCACAAAAAAGCAAAGAGAGACCCGAAGGGGGAAGTATGACCACATCCAACCTGACCGCCGCCGAACAGGACGTCTACAATCACATTCGCCAGTGGGGGAAGCCGTCGCCCGGCATGTTCGCCAAGATCGCCCGGCACATGGGAGTCAAACGGCAGTGGGTGTCCTACGTTCTCCGTCGCTTAGTGGCTTCCGGGCATCTCCGGAAGGTCAGCCGTGGCATCTATGAGGTACTCTATGACCCGAAGTTTAACCAGAATGTATCCCTTAGCTGAAAACCAAGCGAGTCCGCCACGGCGGGTTCAGAATCATCCCAGCTTGACTGGTCAGGCGATTAGGCGACGGGTTATCAGATTAGCCGGGAGACTGCAAACCAAGAACTCAATGAACCTCTTGGGGCTTAATGCATGCAGTCTCCCGGCCTTTTTTCTTATCGCAGTCTCTGAAGGTTTGACATCCTGACTAATGTGATATAATAATTGCGAGGGGATGGTGGCCGGGGTGAGGGTAGGTCGGGACAATTTAGTTAATCTGTAAGTGCAACCGCGATTCAACGTTACTTGACAATGCCTGACTCAACTGAAACCAGACGCCGCGAAATTGCCAGACTCGATTTTGAGTCAGCATTCACCATGACCGGAGCGCAACACGCTGCCAAGTATGAAGTGTCGCAGTCCCAGATAAGCCAGGACAGGCATTCAGACACCTACGCGGATGAACTATCCAAGTGCGACGGCGGACGCCTTAATCGCGTTAACACGAAGTCATGGGTCTTCATTGAAGCTGCTATCGACATGGGGATTGAATACATGACTGCCGACAAAATCACCCTTGCTCCCAAAGGCGTCCTATATCGGGCGATGGACTGCATCCGGCTTGTCCTGGAACACAGCGGCGAAATAAAACCACCTGGCGACGAAACCGGCTCCTCTCTAATCGACCGTGTTTTCATGCCCGCGAGTGCGCTTGAAATAGAGAATGCACGGCTGAATCAGCGCATCGCCATAATCGAGGCGCGGCTGTCGCGGTTGAACGGGATCGGCGAGGACGTGCTCAAGGACTTGCCGCCTGCCGACGATAAATACATCGCGCCGGATGAATCGGTATGGGAGAGCAAGCAGGCATACGAGGATCACACAGGCCGATGCGCTACCCCGTAACAATCGATGCCGTCGAGCGCGTCCTTAAACTCCAGGGGCCGC
>Ga0209417_1002202_pt1 | contig 31348 bp, 53 predicted proteins | sample RifGroF2_FD_184002 | JGI IMG/M metagenome (GOLD analysis project Ga0209417, IMG submission 184002) | Groundwater microbial communities from Rifle, Colorado, USA - Groundwater F2 (SPAdes) (version 2) | ecosystem: Environmental > Aquatic > Deep subsurface > Groundwater | place: Rifle, Colorado... | reverse complement strand
CCCGCCGTCATCGGCAGGTAATCATTTCCGTTGGGCAGCCTCGGAGCAAACATGATCGACTCTACAAGTGAAATAAAAATAACAACAAACGCATCTGCTCGCGATTGGGAAGGGCAGTATATAAGTGTTTCCACCGGCAAGCATAGAAGGCACGGTAAGGTATTGCTTGCAAATAACACCACCCTAACCGTGCAGTGGTATTCTCGCTGGCAGTGGTTTTGGCTTAGTTTGTGGCTATTGCCCGGTCGTGTGGCCGCCCAACTACGCTTGCACTTGACCGCCTTTGGTGTGGGTATGCAGGCGCAATTTGCCCTCTTTGTATCTTATATTCAATCTTTGCCTGCCCGAATCGGCGGCAAGTAAAGCCAGTCCGTTCGACCCCTAAGCGAAGGTGGTTCCAATGGAATTTACAGAAGAATTAGTTTTCCGAATTATCCACGAATTCCCGCAGTGCATTGAGTGCGGCGATGACCATTTGAGTATGCGTGAAATGTATTTCCATCGTGGCGATTGTCGGCGTGGAGCGAGTTTGTCCGCCGACGAACTGTACCGCCGTATGTGTGAGCGTGCGTCAGCTTTGCGCCCCGTCGAAGTTGCGCGGTGTCGCTGTGGTCAGATAGCCACTGGTACAGGTTGGGTAAAATATCATACCCATCACAATATTGTTGAGTTTTTCCCGCTCTGCGATGAGCATTCTTTTTGGGAAGATGAAACAGGCCGTCAAGTTGGTTTTCTGCCTGGCTTCTTCTCGAAAAACACTCAGGTTGTAGAGCGCAGGGTGTTTGATACGGGGTCGAACACCGCATGAAGGCGGACGCTGAGAAACGCGCCGCTTATGCAAACCGTTGGGCGGACTGCTCAACGCAGAAAGGAATTGCTTATGGCAACGATTAACCTAGCACTTATAAGTTTGACAGATAATGTAAAGCGTATTACGGCTGATGTGAATCGTATCCAAAAGGCATACGATAGCCTGAAAAATAAATCTACTAAATACGCTTTGGATCATCAAGCATTGCTTATGGCATATAAAGAAGTTTTGGCGGTGTATGTTCGCCACCTGAAAGCCGCCCAACACCAGATCAAGACGGACAGGGTTATAGTCGCGCCAGGGAAGGCACTAGAGAACGCGTGAGGCGCTTGGCGGCAGGACCTCCTTCCAACCCTGCCGCTTATCTAACCCGTTAGAAGGCTCGAAAGGAGTCAAATGATAAAGTATAAATTTCAGTCTCTCGTAAATTTTGCCAAGCTCGACCATCACCGTGAGCAAACTTGGATATGCCCCGAGTGTAGCGAGACTATAAACGGTCACGGCATTGATAAGTTAGCCTACACAATGGATGTTTGTACTTGTCGTGTCACCGCCGATTACGATCATGTTGTAGAGCAAATTTGGCATAAGGCTTGTTTGGTCACATATCTAACCAAGCATCCAGAACAGCAGAAGGATTATCGCTATCTTCCTACGCCTTCTAACAAAAGCGTGGAGCCGACTGTTTCCAAGTGTGGCGATTCTGCCCGCAAAAAATCAAGTAAATCAAAAGTGAGTGTGCCCGCATAGGGCGGCTCACACAAACCGTTATGCCGCTCCCTTGCAAAAGGAAGTCAGGCGAAAGGAAATAAAATGTTACCTAAAAAATTGTTTATCTATCGTGAAAATGAGGGCAATGAAGATGAATTTTTGCTCTGCGAGAATACTGTCGAAGATTGCGCCAAGAAGGGAGAAGTTGTCTTGGTTGGCGTTTATGAACTCAAGGAACAATTAGAAGTCACTCTTGAGGTCAAAGAAACCGTGCATATCCAGAGCGCGGCATAACAAAGCGTGTACCCGACGCGCGGAAGTCTGCGCCGAAAAGTCGTTCTAAAACTAGCAAAGGTTCTGCGAAGCCCGCGCGCGGGTAACGCGAGCCGTAGAAGGCTAAAACAAACCACCCTGGCTTGACTGCCTGGAGGACAGTCAAGCCAGGGTGTGATTATGCGGGAGGGGGTTACAGATGCGCCTATGCAATCGGCAGGACGGTGATTTTGCGCAGGAAGATGGTCAACACGCCAACCACCAGCAAAATGATGGCCTCGGCGGTAAACTGACCCGCGCCGATGAATGTCGCCACCAGCCCCAGGACGCCAATCAAAATTTCAATGACGCCCGTCCAGAGGGTTTTTGACACGTACCACTTTTTGGTATTTGTAGCCATTTCGTTTACTCCTTTGTCTAATTTCCGGGTTGCCCCGGTTGAAAAACCTATAGTTTACGCCGGGACTTGTTCTGCCTGGCAAAAGGGACGCACCGAAGTTTCATCGGTATGCTCCCGCAACGCGCCTTCAATATTGTCCATGCGGCTCGTTAGAGCAGTAGCCATTTCCCCGACCCTGTTGGTCAGTTCACCCAAAGCGGCGTTATTCGCTTCGCGTTGCTCGCGAATGGCTTGCATGAATAGGGTTATCTGCTCGCGCATGGCAGTCATGAATCCGGTCATCTGTTCCTTGCCGTTTTTCAGGAACAGGATGACGACCAGAACAACTACGCCCGCAAGCGGGATTTGCAAGAGTAAATTCCAAGTGCTTTCAGACATTGTTGTAACTCCATCCCGGCGGCATTGGAGCGGCGCAGGTGGGGCAGGCCAGGGTGGGGAGCGGTTCCGGGTTTTCGTCTGGCTTCGCCCACTTCCACAGATCCTCTACCGATCCGTTGAATACGTTCAGGTCGAGACCCTTCGAGTGTACGCCGTACTCATACCCGCGCCCGCCTTGCCCGTTCGGGTCATACTGCCAGAATTTCCAATTGCGCTTCATGGTATCCGCGCCCCGCACCGTCCAGTAGTTCGGCTGCTTGTCGGGATTAGGAACCCACCAGTAGTGAGCTACCCACATATCGTAGGCAAGCAAATCCTGCTGGAATGGTTTCAGCCAGGTTCCCCACATGTCGGGGCCGGTGTAGAAAAGCCCTGGCTTTCCAGATTGTTTGAGAAGGTACTCCATCCCCGGTACTGCGCCATCGGCCACACTCGCCCCATTGTAAGCCTTCTCCACATCCCAGGCGAAAAAGTCATACTTGCCGGCCATGAGTTGCAGGAACAGATCGCATTGGTCTATCCAGCTTGCCGCGCTGGAAACGTACCAGTACGCTCCACGCACGGCGGTCTGCAAAACAGCCGGGGCGAGTTCCTTTGTCCGATCATCCTTCACCATCCCGTAACCGAGCCGTTGGATCACAAAATCCACCGGACGGGGAGGGGAGGCGGTTGGCGTGTACGTCCAGTTCCAGCGTGATATGTCAATTCCGTGCGCTCTGTTTGCCATGCTGATCTCCTAGAATATCATAACGCGAGGAATGAAAGACGGCGAGTAAACGATCTCGACCCCCGACAACGACCCGCGCCCGCTAGCATGAGAATAACTGATAGTTGTGGACGCGCCCACTGACACCAGGCTGCCGCCCTTGTCCCATGATGCGCCAGAGAGTTGTGTCGTCTGCCCGGCGGTGGGGGTCGGTTCTTCTGTACCGTTCGCGTCAATGTCCAGCACCAGGTTATTCACAGCCGAGGTAACAGACTGACTCGGCGCGCTTGAAAGATAATCGTATCCTGCAAAATTGACGGGGATTGAATTTGCCCCGTCAATAATCGAATAAATATATGCCCCGGTGATGGATCCGCCGCCGCTATTGCCGAAAGCCAAGTCATGCACCCCTGCTGCCGGGGTGAGCAAAACCCACCAGGAGGTATACCAGTAATTGCTGTACTCGCAAATTTGCGTCAGGGCAACCCCGTTGTAGGTTACTGACACGCCAGTAGGCCCTCCGCCGCCAGCATATTGCCCGCCCCACAGGGCAACAATCAAGAGCGCGCCGTTGTTGTCGTGAGAAATAGGCGAACTGGTTCCACGCGTTTTGTTTCCGATGGTGGGATTTGGCATGTTAAGATTCCCGAATGTCCAGCCAGACGACCAGCCCCTTCGCGGGGGTTGTCTGTATGCTATCCACGTCAAACGTCAAGATCGCATTGGCGGTATATGCCGTTGTGGTCAAGGCCGGTTGAGTAGCCCCGCCATCTTCACTTGATTTTTGTGTGGTCGCGATGGTAATCTTGTTGGTTGTCATAATTGTAGTACCGGCCAAGTGGATGTCTATCACCATATTGCCAGTTACACCAGCGGTGGAAACATACGCGCCCACATCTACAATTGTTCCCGTCACGGTGGGGAGGCGTTTGTCGCCATCAATAGACGCCGCCACTGCCACATCGGTAGTTCCTGCAACCAACTCGATTTCAATGTGTTTCAGGTTGCGCTTCGATGCTACAAATTGGTCAACCGGAACGATCTTGGTCGCGTCCGTACCGGTATTGATTTCGGCGGCACTTGCCAGATGTGTTGACCACGCCTTGCGCTTGGTAACCGGCACGGTTGCCATACTCTCATCAACGAGATAGTTATCCGTTGCGACGGGTGCGGTGGTGCTGAGGGGTTGTAGTGATATTTTTGCCATTGACTGCTCCTACTGGAAAAGCATGATTGCCTTGCCGATAAAAATCAGCCATTGCCAGCCGTGCGCTTTGCTTTCGGGCGAGAACGTGTCCCCACTCGTCCCGGCAGTGATACCGAGTTGCCAGGCTTGCTCGATGGCTTCCTGTTCTGCAAGTCCCGCAACATCTCGGAAATGGCTCCCCGCTTCCGGCAACTCCCCGCCCAGCGCGGCGTAGACCGTCACCACCATCTGAACAGCCGTCCGGCGCGGCAGGTTTACCGCCACGAGCGGGATAACCAGTTCCAGCGCAAAAACCACGAGCAGGGTAATCGCAAGAAGCTTCCAGAGATTTTTTTTCATTTTTGCTCCGATCATGTCAAATCTTTCAGCAGTGTAACGCCGAAATTCGGCCTTGCGCCGTCAGAATCGTAGATGATGTCGAGATTGCCGCCGCTGGTTTGGCACGCTAACACGGTTAGATAATCGCTGGCGGCCAGGCGCGTTATGAAGGAAACATTAAAAGTGTTGTCAATGGAACTATTGGCAGGTTTGATTTCATAGGCCAAATCAGCCGTACCGCCATTAACCTGAATGGAGTAATAATCAAAGCCGGTGGCATGAGCTGTAAATTGAAGGAAACTCACCGAAACCAGATAAATTCCTGTTCGTAAAATGTTAATCCTGTCAGGGTTGGTTGAATTGTCGTGCATGGCGTTCGAGTCTTCGCGCTCGGCATTGAATAAGATATTGGTTGGGGTATCATTTGCCAGGGTTTGATTGGATGTGCGTTTTACCAAACAGGCGTCCGCGCGCAATACCTGAAAATTGGTATTAATGCCATCCAGCCACGCCACTGGAACAACTACGCCCAGAGTTGGATCATGTAAAGCGGCCAAATCAATATAAGATGTCATGGTGTAATCTCCTAAAATCCAGGGGCAGTATCAATTCCAGCGCGTGCTACTCCAGCAATCCAGAATACATAAAACCCCGGATCGTCCTTCAATACTGGCGTCCAGAGTACATAAGGCATCCCATCTTTTCCGGGGTACAACTCGGCGGAGTAGCCGTTGATAAAATAATCATGCGAAACGCCGGACTGTGTTTCGACGAATGTCGCCTTTGTTCCTGGCTCCAGTTGTAAAAATCCAGCCATGCGCATCGAATCCGAGTTCGCCCAAATTGGGCAGGCGTCAACAGCCTGGCGCGGGTAGGCTTCCTTCGAGAGTACATAGGAGGCGAAGGTTGCGGCCTTGCGCGCGTCCGCCTGGTACTTGTGATCCAGCGTCAGGGGGATAACGCCGTGTTGTGCTGCTTGCGCCGCAGTGTCATCCTGGACGTTCTGGATGGTCTCGTACACGTAGACGCCCTTCCCCTTGACTTGCAAAATCTGTATCCACAGGTCGGTGGAAGCGTGCGTGTTTTGCAGGGTGAAGGAAACGCGGGCGGTGTCGGTGAAGTCGGGAGTAACCACCAGGGAGGCGGTCATGCTCCCGCCCGTGCCGTCTTCGTTTACTGTTGCGGTGTAATCCGTGCCGGATACCATCGCCTGCATATCAATGCCAGAAACTTTCGTTTTAGGATTGGCAGGATCACGGTATGCCCCGACATAGCCGGTGATGGTCTCACCCGCGCGCACGCGGAAAGACTTCTGCAATGCCCACAAAACAATCGTGGCCGCCGCGTCCACCCGGCGGGGGTAGGCGGTGTCTATCACCCGGTTGGCAACATTTTTTCCATAGGACACGACCATCCCCTCGACCATCGTATTGTCGAAACTGGCACTTTGCACGGCGTCGGCTAGGATGTCCACCCCCAATTCGTCCTGGATCGTCACGCCGCTCTCGTCCATGATCGCTTCGCTCTCAGCGGACGGGAGGGACAGGCTGGTCACAGCCACGCTGCTCGTGCGGGTGGTCTGGTTCTCAACAACCAGCGTTTCACCGCCGGTCTTGTCGCCGATGACATAGATATAACCCCACTCGCTCATGGCTCCTTTTATGTACTCCGCCAGTGGGGTAGTGCGCGTTCCCAGCATGTCGAAAATGGTGGGGAAATTCTCGACCCCGGTGGCGATCGACGTAGCCAGCGGCGCAACAGGCATATTGGCATTGATTAGCGTCACGAGTTGACCGATATTCTGATTCTGTGCGAAGGCCATCCCCTTGAGTTCGTGCAGCGCAGCCCGCCACATAAAGTCGCCGCAAGTTACCGCAACCGTGCGCGCGCCATAAATACCAGGCTCCACGTCTATCCCGTCCGGCTTGATATGCCCATAATATTTATAGCGGGTTACGCCGTCGAAGCCGAAAGACAGTCTGACCGCCAGCCCGGTGGTCCACCCAGCCCAGCAATTTGCATGTCCGGGGGAGTAGTAGCCCGCCAGCCCCGCAGAGTTTGAAATGGAATTATTCAGGGTGAACGTCAGGAAGCCGGGTTGCCCCACGCGGTCCGCCTGACGGTTTGACATAATCCCGCGATTCCATTTCGGGCGCAGGTCGTGTCTCACGTCTGACGTGACATTGACCCAACTCCCGTTATAAATCTCGAAAGCATAACTGGAAAAGACTTGCAGGGTCATAGCACTGCCGCCAATTCAACTTTCAGCGCGAACGCCAGTTCCCGGATTGATTCGGGATCCAATTTGATTGTATCCTTCGTCGGCGGCACCACCCCGCCCGAGGCCATCGGGGGGGCGGCGCGTCCGCTCATCTGCGACTGGTTGTACACGGTTGCGCCTTGCGGAGCATAGACGTACTCGGTGTAGGGCGTCTTGCCGCCGCCGGGCGCGTCGCCTACCATTGCCCAGCCGGAGAAAGAGCCGCCGCCCGCTTCGCCAGTCGGAGCATATATTTCTGGATGTGCGTTGGCATAAGCAATATCTGCGGCAGAGGCCCAGGGAGCAAGTGTCATAGTCCCGCCGCCACCAACCGCCGGGGCGCTAGTAGGATAAGGATTGCCCCATATATCAGCACCTCCGCCTCCACCACTTGCCTGAACAAGGAAACTCACTACTATAGGAACGGCAATGCCCCTCTTCAGCATTGACTCGGCTGTCAAGAAAATGCTATACACGCGCGCGAACTCACGCGCGGCGGCGGGTGAAATTTCACCAGTCGCGGCCAGAAAGCCGTTCCAGACCAAAGCCCCCTCGTTTCCCATGTCGCCCATAATTCCCTGAACCTGCTTTCCGAGCCAATCCATGCTTTGCGCGCTTCGCTCTGCCGCGTCCTTCGCGTCAGTGTACATAACTTCCCATGCAGTCTGATCTATCATGGCGTCTTGCGCCCGTTTTGCGGCATCGGCAATTTCATCAAGAGTTGGCGGTATGGTTTCCGCCACCTCGCCAGCGTGTTCCATCGCATAAGCCCACTCCATATATGACAGAGTGGCAGAATCTACTTCTTGCCGATACAAGCGCATACCGTCAACTGCTTTCCGGTTATCTGCAAGATAATTAAAAAATGTTTCCCAGCCCTTTATAGACTTGTCCACATAAAGCAGAAAATCATTAAGGGCAGGAATGATATATTGCCCGATGGATACCTTGACGCCTTTGGAGGCGTCTTGTAGTTTGTCGAGAGCTTTTTCGTAATCACGCGTCGCCTTTAATGACCGCTCAGTCATAAGCAGGCCGCCAGACAAAGCAGCAGCTTGATCGCGGATTGCCTTACTTCCTGCCCCCATTATCTCCGCGAATGTCGTACCCGTTCGCCCGAAATTCTCAATCAAATAGCGCGTCTTTTCCGCACTCGTTCCGAGCGCCAGGTACTCGTCAGACATTGCCGCCAGTGTTTCGGTTGTCAGGCTCTTGCCTTCTACCGACAACTTGCGGGTTGCCATTGACAACGCGTCTACGCTTATTTTGTAATCGTCTGTGACTTGGATCAGGCGGCTGGTTTGTTCGGCGTTTGTTCCGTTGAGTTGGGATAAACGGCGCACCTGGTCGGCATATTTAACATATTCCCCAACTGTTGCTTCAATCGCCTTGCTAATAGCATAATACGCCGTAACTGCAATACCGGCAGCCGCGGCAACAGAGCCAAAACCCTCTTTAACGCCAGCGAGTCCGGTCTTGGTGCTTTTCAGCCCATTTTCGAGCCGGGTAGTGTCCGCAGAAATTTCCGCATACAGCGAAGCAATTTTGACGCTCATCTAACCTCACAAAATGCTTGACCTGACGTGAGCTATCCCATCTGTCACATTCAAAAACTCGTGCAGTTTTTCGATGGACAGCGCATCTATGTACTCCAGCGTCCAGCCGGTGGCGAATACCAGTTCCCAGAGATAGCGTTCGACAGGCGCACCTACTTTGTCAACGTGGGCTTGATAGATGCGCCTGCTCAGTTTTTTGGATCTTCCGGGTTGAGCGGCTTGGCGGCCTTTTCGATCACCGCCTGGAACAGAGCGCGGTAATCGTAGAGCGGCAGGGCGTGGACTTCCTTCACGGTCAGCCCAGATACCTTCGCCAGCGTTTTGTCGCCCTCGTGTTCCGGCTGGGTGGACACGAACAGGGCGCGCCATTCAGAAACGGTTATCTCCCGGAGGTTGATCTCCGGGATTGGTTTACCGCTAATCGGGAAATCGGACATTGTTAATCCTTTCGATTAATAAGCACCATACAACGCAGTGCCGTTACCGACAAACGACACGTTGAACTCGGTCAGTGCGTCATATTGCGTGTTCACGGGGCAGCCCTGTGAGATAACCGGCAGGGTGTACTTGTCCCGTCCGGTAGCCGTTCCTTCGGGGGCCAGGATGAGCGTACCGATTTCGCCGAAGCGCAGCGTGTTGCGGACGGCAGTTGCAGCGGTCCCGGCGGTCCCGGCTTGCCACAGACCTTTGAATGAGGCGGTGAAGTCCAGCACGCCGACTTGCCGCGTCTCGTAGGTGGCTGCGCCAGTGGTGTTAACGTCGATTTTTCCCGACGGTGAAAACGATGCGCCGCGCGCCCACTCTGAACAATCCAGAGTACCAGCGGTTCCGATCCATTGCACAACCAAACCACTTCCAAAAAATTCAGCCATTTCGAATCTCCTTTATCCTTTCGTGATTTCGACGCGGTAATCCGCGCCGCTTGTGTAGTACCTGATACCCGCCTCGCTGGTGGTTATCAGTTGATACCCGTTTTCTCTCCGCAACCAGAGCGGTGTCCAGCCCGTTGCGGTTCCGAATGTCAACGTGCCGTTATGCAAGAGCGTGTCAATCGCCGCGTCAATCGTTCCGGCCTGTGCGGGGGCGGCGGCCACGCCATACGCCCGGATTACAATATCCTTCATCCGATGCGATATTAGATTTTCGTCCAACTCGGACGGGTACAACCAGACCACATACGGCAGCGCCGCACCGTCCGGGGCTTGCTCGAAATAGACGCTGGGAGCCGCCGTCCCGCCCGCCAGAAGGCTTGATAGCGCCGTCCCGGAGAGCTTGGTATAAAGCGCCGCGTTCAAGGCATTTTGTGAACTCATGGGTCAAGTACCTTGCCCAAATCATCGGTAAACCGCTTCGCTTCTTGTTCTACCGCCGGGGTCAGGAATGGGCGGGCGGGCAGGTTGATCGCCGGTGCGCCAAGTTCCTGGTGGACGGCATATTCCTGAAAATATTCGACGTTCTGCGTCAGTCCTTGCGGGTCAACCTTTACCACGTCGCTGTTCGCCCGGAGTTCGCCAGAGACAGGTCGGCTCATATCTTGCGGCGGGCGGGCGGGGTCACGCGGGGTTATCATGCGCGCGTTTTTTAGGATGCGAAAGGCGGTTTTACCGACCACCTCCGCAACCTTTGCCGGACTGGTACGGATTAGCTCGTCCAGCTTTGTGGTGTCCAGCACGAAGGTTTGATTATGTTGCAAAATCGCCATGCTACACCTTTTGCACAGTGGCGCGCTTCACACCCAGCCATGAGCCGACATTTACCGCCTGGACGGTGTAAGTATTGCCGCCGTGCTCGATCTTGTTTTGCGCCGTGATCGCCGTATTTTGCGGCAGCGTCACGATTGCGGCGGTGTAGGGCAACAGCGCCCCGCCGGTGACAGACTCGCGCCCGCCGATGAAATCCAGACGACAGGCGATTGAAGTACCAGCCGTGCCCCAGGCTTCCGACCAGCCGCCCTGCCCGTCGCTGGTACGGGTCAACAAAGACAGAATATTGCACGTGTCCGGCATTGCATCCAGTAAATCCGTGCGGAGTTGGTCAAGTTCAGCAGCAGGTAACATTATTTATCCGTATCTCCGCGCTCGACGGTCACGGAATAGACCGCTGCGCCTTTGGCGTATTCTTTCGCCATCGCCATACACCCGGCGATTATCTGCGAGCGTTTCAGACTGTGGTTATCGGTACTCACATCGTAGGCCGTGACATAATGCGCGGCCTTCTGCGTCCATACGTCTGCGGCGGCGGCGTTCATGTCGAAAGAGTAGCCGGTCACATAGCGGGACAGTCCAGTAGTATCAGTTCCAAATGTCACTACACCGCGTGGATAGTCAACGGTATAAGCGGCAGTACCAACCGTTCCGCCCGTGTCATCTTGCACAATGAACCGGGCAGTACCGCCACTGGTGGATTCCAGGAAGCGGCGGGCGCATTGATAGTCGAAGTATGTCAGGCTCCCCCCGCTTCCCGTGATTGGCAAGGGCGCAAGGCTTTCGTGCCGGAACGATGTAACGTGCCGGTCAAGAACGGCCTGTAATTGATCGTCTGTCCAGTAGGCAGACCCGTTGACGGTGTATTCCGCACTCCCGGCATTTGCCAGGCCGCGCAGGGTCAAGAGTAAGTCAGCCATCGAAGCACGAGCGCTCATTATCCTAACTCCAGTTTATGTTCTACGCCGAGTTCCGCCAGCACCAGCGCGGCAATATCGGCCTGGTCTGTGCAGGCTTCGACCTTCGCCAGCATTGGCGCGTACTTGGCGGCCTTGAAGTGCTTGGCGAGTTTGGTTCTGATTGCTTTCGCCTTCGTCTTTGTGATCTTTTCGGATTTGGTATTATTCTGGGATGGCATTCTCGGCCTCCACAATCTCGCTCAAATACACCCAATCAGGGTCGGCGTCTAACAGGTCGCGCTTCTCCGGCGACGTATGCACCAGCACCAGGGCGACGGTATTCTGTCCCTGATAATTCGGCGTCACAAGCAAAATTCCGCCAGCAACTTCGTCAATCGTCTCGTCGAAGGATAGTCCCCAACCGACAAAAACACGCTCGGTCTTACCTGTTGGATTGCCATCCATGTCCAGGACGGGTCTATCTTCAAACCGCTCCAGCCGCTGGGTACGTTCGACCTGCTTGCCAGTTGGATATTTGATGTCTAATGCCTGGTCGCCGTCCTTTGGAAAGACGATCAGATTGTTTTCGAAGGGAGCAATGAAAAGATATTTACCCATGTTACACAACTCCCAACTGCGCGTATTCACCGCTTGTGCCTTTGGCGTAGATGTTGTAATTGTCAATGCTGTTGGCAGAGTAGGTGCTGAACAACCCGTGCAGAACATTGTCCTTCACACCTGCATCGGCAACGGTGAACGTGCCAACCAGCAGGTTGTTGTAGTACACCCGCCCGACTCCATCGTTGATGTCCACTCGGAGCATGTAGCCTGCGCCATAGGTGACTGCGCCGCTGAGGACGTTGGTGTACGTTCCAGCCACGCATTTATCTACAATGACATTTGTACCATCGCAGTAGACGATGATGAAGTTTGCCGGAGTAGTTGCATCGTCCAGACAGAGTACCAATCCTGCTTGCGTTCCAGCAGTCAAGACCAAATCCACGCTCGCCACGACATCGGGGGTGGATTCGGAGATGGAGGTGAAGAGGGAGGAGAGGGTGAGGGGCTTTAGAGTAATGTTATCCCACGTTGCAATTTTCCCGGAGGCCATGTCCCTGTTATGGATAACATTTGTCGTAGCATGTAACGCTCGCCATCTGTGGTTTATCGTGACAGGCGTTTCTGATGTTACGACGGTATCGTATGTTGCACCTAATGTCTTTGACCTAAATCCAACAGACGCACCAGCATTAACGTTGGCGTCAAATTGTAGCGCATACCACGTATTCACAACTAAATTTGCGTTCAAGTCAGCTGCACTATTTAGCGCTTCTGTTGCCCCATCGCTATCGCCGCCCGAAACGAATGTCACTACTAATTTATTTCCGACATTTGTAACTGTGTTAGGAGAATAGGGCGACCAGGCATATGTGCCACTTGCGAATGTACCCGCTCCCGCATCAAACATATCCGCCCCCAACGTCGGTGTATTGACCAGCGCACCGCCCACGATTGCCCAGGTTCCACCAACCCACGTCTTGCCTGCGCCTCCAGCACCAACTGTCACACCTTCGGGATGACCAAGTCCGTCCGTGGTTGGGTATGTGCCACCGAACCCGTCGCTGGACAGAGGCGCTGGCAGCTTGAGCATGACGGGAATAATGAAGTTATCGGCTTCGATGGTGGCGTTATAGTCAGAAATGCCGAAATAAAGCGAGGTACTGGTATTCGTTCCCCACTTCCCGAAATATAACCAGTTCGTGGAGATTTTGATGTAGAGATGAGCACCACCCCCTTGGGCGCAGATGAGACAGATTGGGTATTCGGTGGCATCAACGGCTGCATAAACCACCGGCCCGGTCGCAGCTTCAATGGCCGAAAGATTATCGTCTCCAATCATAATGGCATTAGCTGTTACGCCGCTTTTATTGGTGCTATATCCAAGCGTACTATAATAGGTTGTATCCGCAACCTTTATCGTCCCATACGCCCTCTGCCCCACGACACGGGTGATGGCAACATCCAACCACAGTCCAGGGTCGCCCCAGGCGGGTGTGGTGCGCGGGGATAGCAGCAGTTTCCCGCCAGCGATGGACAGTTTACCGTCTGTGTCTACAACGGTGCGGGTGCTGGGACCGGGATTGCAGGCAGTACCGTTGATCGTACCCGTAGCACGGTCAATGGTAAACAAATCGCGCGCTCGATAGAGCCGTTTGGCAAGTCTGTTGAGCAGCAGGTTCATGGTACTCCAAAACAAACATGATATAATGTCATCGTTTTAGTTATCAATCGGAGGTCGTTATGCCAAGTGTCAATCTTATCAAAAATCGGTTTTGCCCGGTCTGTGGAGAAAAGTTTTATGCTTCTCCAAAACGTCTTATCCGCTCCAAAGGCGTTCTTTATTGCTCGCGAGAGTGCCAAAAAAATGATCCTAAAAATGGGCTGAAGCTCGCCAATCGCCATTGTAAAAGATGCGGAAAGCCATTTTATGCAAAGAGGGTTGATACCGAACGGGGTTATGGGCATTATTGTTCCAAAAGTTGCAGTTCTTTGAGTACCGTGCCTAGAGGCAAGAATCATTCCCGCTATCGAGGGGAAATGAACAATCATGGTTATATTTATTCTGTTGCCCCAGAGGGCCATCCAAGAGCGACTAAACATGGATACATTGCAAAACATACGCTCATTATGGAAACACATCTTGGGCGCTATCTCGTTGCCGATGAAGTTGTTCATCATATCAATGGCATCCGAGATGATAATCGTTTGGAGAATCTGCAACTGATGAAAGTCGGCGAACACCATTCTTATCACTCCAGTTCTCGTATCTATACAAAGCTTGGACAGAATATGAATTGTCCTATTTGCGGAATTGAGTTTTACCGTTTTCCGCATAGTCTCCAAATGACCTGCTCGCGCAAATGTGGTCAGGTTTATCGCAAATTACGATATAGCGAGATAACATAAATCGTCTCCAGCATTGTCGCAAATGCGATAGAAAATTGACAAATTCGACGCAGGTATCCAGCCAGTATCCTCACCAGCCGAGAGCTCCAGACCGGTGGTTGTGTCAGTCGTGCCATCCGGTTTAGTGACAGATGCACCACCTACGTACACATTTCCCGCATTGCTCAAAACAGCACGGAAGCGGACGAATTTACAAGCCACGTTCGGCAATTGTAGAGCAGTGGCCGATCCTTGCAGTTCACCGCACGCGACAGTTGACAGCCCGGGTGGGTGGATATTGGTCTTGACCACCACCTCATTGGCATTGGCGGTTGCTTGGTCAATGCCAACCTTACCGACGAGGGCGGTTCCGGCCAGCAGAGTTACGTCACCGATGTCAGTCGTGGGAGTTGCAACCAGGGCAGTACTTATGGATCCGTCAACGATATTGACATTCTCCTCGGGGCCGCCGGGATTTCCAAGTCTAATAGTTTTAGTTGTCATCTTATTACTCCTTGTCGCCTATTCCGACTTATCCGCCGGGGCGGGGCGTCCCTTCTCGGCCTTGCCGTATTTCTTCCCTTCCAACTCGGCTACGCGTTCCCGCAGCGCCCGAATTTCGGCGCGTGCGGCGAAGTCGTGCTGAGTCGGGAAGTTCTGTTCGCTGAAGAATTCTTCGATTAGGATTTCTTGCAAAGTTTTGGTGTCCATAAAACGACTCCTTTCGTCAAATTTTCTCATTGGCTTCCAGTTTCGCCAACGCTTCCCGCATCACTTGCAGGCGTTCTTGATAGCCGTGAAAGCCCAGGATGACCGGATGCGGGCAGGGGTTGACGTAATCCACCGAGTTCCACTCCGCGCCGATGGTAGCAATCAGCCCGGTTTCCTTTCCGACTTCGGCAAATGCGCCCTGTTCCAGCCAGGGGAATTCTGGCTTTCCGGGATACTTCGCCAACCACTTGTCGAAAAAGATTTTTACCTCATCACAATTCGAGACAGCCAGCACCCCGACGTTGTGGTGTCCGAGTATCTGCCCGTTCTGTTTCAGGTCATGCCAGACCGCCCCAACCTTTCCGGGGACAACAGCGGTACGGATATCCACAGACAGGTCAGCGATAATCACATCCGCGTCAAGCCAGATGATGTTCCGATAGCGCTTTACTTCCATCGCTTTGCGGATCAGGGCGACTTTGCCAAATCCAAGCGTGCTATCCTCAACGCGGTACTGGTCAATATCAGCCAGGATAGTTTGGAAATCGACCTTATGACGCAGGCAGTAATCCACGTTGCGGGTCATGGTCAGCGCCATCATGCGTCCGTGTTCGGAGTTCTTGCCGCACTGCTGGAGTATGAGCGTGTCATTATCTTCGCGCGGTTGTGCCGGGACAATGGCGGCCTTGCGCGCCTTGTCCGCCTGGACCTTCTCGTTAATTATTGCGAGTACCGGCTTCCAGTATTTCTCTGCAATCAGATCCGCGTCAAACGCCATCGCCCCGGCGCGTGCCTGCGCCCGTAGTTCCAGGTTATCCCGCTCCGCACAGGCCAGTTCCAGCTTCTCGTAAATGGCGTGCCAGTGCGGGTCGAACATGTAATTGTCCAGGAAGTTCCACCAGGGTTCGGCGTCTTTTTTGTCTACCTTCCATCCGGCGAATAACAGTTCTGGCATGGATGTCCAATCACCCACAATAACCGGGCAGCCAGCCGCTTGCGCTTCGATGATCGGAATTCCAAAACCTTCGCCGAGCGAGCAGGCCGCCAGGACGCCGGATGAGTTGTAAAGTGAGTTCATAAACTCATCTGGGTAGCCGTTCAGCATAACCTGCTGGTCTGGGAAGAAAACATCCACGCCGATTTTCAGGCCGAGATTTTCGATGTACGGCGGCAGGTTGATCCCGCCCAGGCCGCCATCGTGCCCGTCCGTGCAATGCAGGTACAGGGCGGTGTCGGGGTGTTTTTCGTGAAGTTCTTTGAACGCCCGGATGTTCTGAATAAATGCTTTTCTGCTTGGGTTGCCTTTGTTCATGGCAACCATCGAAACGATGAATTTATCATCGGGTATTTTCAAGGGGATATGGTCATTGAATTCTTTGCGCGCCAGGGCACGATCCATCGGGTAGATAGCCTTCGTGTCCACGCCCATCGGGACGTAGTGCGCCGACAAGCCGACCTTCTCGCATTCGGCGAGCGCAAACTTGCTGTACACGATCCTGTCAAACGCTACGCGGACGCGAGACTCAACTGCTTTTGGCATGGGTTCGGAGTCCACCGGGAACCAGGGGACCCAGCGGGTATTCGCAAACATGGGCGGCTCTACCACCCAGGTATCAATATTGGTCAGGAGAATGTCGGCTCCGGCAGCATTGGCGTTATTCGCGGCCACATCCAGCCCATACGGGTGGAAGCCGACGGGGAAAACGAGCATCCCATCCAGGTTGAGCGTATGGCCTTGCAGACCGTAAAAGGCAGTCATACTCTGCTCGTATCCAAACGCTTTCAGGCGTTTAATGAACAGGCGGGCTTGCACGCCATAACCAGAGGGTGCCCAAGTTGCATTCGATAGCCAGTGCATCCCCATTTTGGGGGAAGTTGGATTGACAACTTGCGGTTTGGGGGATTTTCGTTTGCTCACGTTTCGCAACTTTCTACACAGGAGGGCGTTTCGCCCTCCTGTGTGCTAAATCAGGAAATTAACGGCCTTGAACGTAGGTGATATACACCTTGTTCTGCCCTGCGGCGGCCATCGTGCCGATGCGGAAGCCGATCCAGTTGTCACCAGGAACGACTGCCGAATCAACGCTGCCGGAGACCAGGCACATGGCCGGGAACGTACCCCCGCCCGTGCCGAAGGTCGTACCGATGGTTGCAACGGGGACAATCGTCCCGTTGGCCGCGTTCAGCGTGCCATACATCAGCACGCCGGTTCCGGCCACCATCGCGGTGGCAATGGAAACCTGCCACTCAAGGATCGTGATCGCGCCCTGTTTGGCAGGGACGTGGAACATCGGGGTCGGGATACCATCCGCCAGAGTACCGGGGAGGGTCACACAAACAGCTTGAACATTGAAAGCGTCAGACATGGTTCACCATCCTTATGCAACCGGCAGGGTCGCAAATCCGGCGACGCCGACGCCCAGGTTGGGACGCCAGACGCCGTGAGCGTAGAGGGCGGACATGTTCAATTCGACGCCGCGCCGCGACTCGTCGCGCTGGGCGCGGATGCGAATCGGGCGACGCCAATCAAGCGCGAGCGCCTCAGCCGGGAACACGCCGCCGGTGAACCAGGCGGTTCCGCCTGCGCCGTTGACCGCCGGGGTTCCGGGGTAGACCTGCACAACGTCAACACCCATGAATTGCTGGACAAAGCCCTTGCGGGTCATTTCTTCGGTGTACTGCGGGGCTTGCGTCATGGTGGCCGCACCGGCTACCGAGGCGGAGGCAGCCAGCTTGAGGTACTGGTATCCGTGGCAGACGTAGACCAACGGAACGCCGCTGGATTTGTTGACCTGGCGAGCCGCGCCAATGGCAGCGGCCACATGACCCCAGGCCAGGGCAGAGCCATACGCGCCGAGGGTAGCTCCGGTCAGGCTGGCAATGTCAATCAGGAGATGTTCCTGCAACTTGTCGCCGGCCGCAAATGCAAGTTCTTTGGCAGCGTCAATCAGGATGTTTTCCGGGACATTGCCGCTCGAATCGGCGCGCTTGTCGCTGATAAAGAATTGCAGACCGATTTCGATGGGAGTCAAGGTCTGGTCAGCAGAGGGGATGAAGGATTGCGAAGTCAGGTCGTCGCCTTCCGCGATCGTTCCAGCCACACTCTGGTTGTACTTGTACCCAACACGCGGGTTCGCCCCGCTCATGTCGTTGAACGTTTTGACCAGGGAGGGCATCACGTAGGTTTCGCGCACGACGAAGATCGCTTCGTCTTGCACGTTCTGCGCGATGGATCCCAGATCGGAATAGAGATTCAAACCGGCCATAAAGGCCTCCTTGTGTTATCCACGCTTAAGTCCGAGACGGATTCTGTGTTCGTCATCGGTTTCGCCTGTCTGCGGTGCGCTTGGGTTGGTTGGATTCAACGGGGGGGCGACTTTGACGGGCATCGCTGCAAGCATTATGGCAAGATCAGCTTCCATTTCCTCGCGAGTATCACCCCGTAAACGGGCGGCGAGTTCTGCGGGTAACTTGTCTCTGACCACGTCCCGGCGGAGAATGTCAAGCCTTGCGGACTTTGCTTCGGCTTCGGCCTTCTCTGCACGCTGATTGGCCTTCTCAAGTTCGGATAATTCTGCCTCGTGGCGGGCTTGCTCCGCCGCTTCCAGTTTGGCGAGTTTCTTGGCAGTGGCAACCTTTTCGGCCTCCATCGCTTTCGCCTTGCTCTCCCACCAGGCCGCATCTTTCACGGGTTCGGCGGGGGGCACTGATACTGGTTCGGTTGTTACGGGGTCGGCTACGACCGGCAGGGTTTCGGGGGTCGTGGCTGTCGTAGGATCGGCAGCGGTTGGTTTAGCCATTTTGATATTCTCCTTTCGGATAACAAAAAACCCGCCTCCGAATGGAGACGGGCTGTGTCCGGGCTTTCGCCCTTCGTTTCGCTCGATTATGCGCGGGGTTTATCCCGCTTGAATTGTTTGCAGCTATGCCATTTGGTTTGGCCTATTCCTGCTGTCACCCGGTCACACTATCCGGGTTGCCCTCTGTTAGAATTGTTTTCCATAGTGGGCAATGCAATAATTTATTTTACCACTGTTTTGGTGTCTTGCAATCCTTCCACCTGCCCTTGTTTCACTTGCCAGCAGACGGGAGCGCCCTTCTCGTCAATGGTCACGGTGATCGTAACCATCTGCGCGGGGCTGTCTTCCACGAGTTGCACGACGCGGGCTATCAGCCGCTCAAGCTGGGTCATTTGCGGAGTCCTTGAAAAATGCGCGCGATGGAAGTTACGGTATATTCAAGCGGCGTTATCTCAGAACTTTCTTGAAGCGGGGAAACGAGTAAATGAGTCAATTCGTGGATAACAACATATTCAATTTCTTTTTCATCCATGTCATGCCCCTTTTTTAGATTGATATAAATAACCGCCTCAAGATACTTGAAATTAATAACCGTGTAACCAATGCAATCCTCTCCCGCTTCCTTCGGCATATCTTCATGGCAATCGTAGTAATACATAGTCAGTTTCCAACCGTAATGCTTGACCATGTATGTCCAACGCTTGAATTGGCGCTTGAATATCTTTAGGACTTCGGCGCTAGTCATTTAAATGCTTCCAAATATGCGCTTATTGAAAACTTCACGTTCCCGACAACACCGTCTACCCATACTTTCGGAAAATCCTCATATAATTCTTCTTTGCTTATCAGCCCTATCGGAATGTCGTGTTTCCACATCGCAATGGTAACATCCATCCATTTTTTCCCTTGAGCATACCCATTATTAATAGACACCCCTCCTTTTCCGGTGCTTTCAAGTATGAATAACTCCTCTGCCATTTTTTCAGAGAAATCGCCCTTGAATTCTGGCTGACAGAATTGTTTGTACATTTCTGATTTCTGACGCCATTTTTTTGTTGTCATTGTTTACGACTCCGAATAAAACTCTACTCGCAGATTGCCGTTCTTGTAATCATCTTTTGTTGGAGACAAGACCAGTCGCTTTTTGCAAACAGCAATCATCGCGTTCCAGCATATTTTTAAGTTTTCCTCTCTGGTTCGTCCGAAATTACTGCTAATATCAAATGGATGCGCATACGCTGGATAATAAGTGAGTCTTACGCCTATTCTATTCATTGCGCACGTTCTCCGCGTGTTCATCCTCCGGCAACAACGGCGACTGATTATCGAGCGCATTCCCAAATTGCACCTTCGGGAAAATACGCGCGGCGGGGTCAATGTCAACGTCACAGACGCACGGGCCAGGATACTTGAGCGCCTCAGCAGACATCCATCCTGCCACTGTATTGTTCAGTATGCGTAAGCACCGAATCCCATAGGCAGCCGCAACCCGCTGAAAATCCGGGGAGGAATACCCGCCCGCTTCGTCCGTTGCTTCGTACCGGCTTTCATACAGTTCTTCCTGGAATTGCTTGATAATCCCGTAGGAATGATTATTCAGGATGAACACCTTTACCGGAATATCGTAGTGCGCCAGCGTCTGCAATTCCTGGATGTTCATCTGCATCCCGCCGTCGCCAGTGATGGCAATTATCGGCTTTCCCGTTGCGTAGTGCGCGCCGATCGCGGCGGGCAGGGCGTATCCCATCGCAGAAAAGCCGAAGTCCGAGAATGTCCGCTGATTACCGCGAATTGTCATTGCTTGTTGCGCCCATGAGAGATTAGCCCCGGAGTCGGTGACGATTATCGCGTCGTCAAGGAGTAGGCCACAGAGTTGGCAGATAAAATTTAGCGGCTGAATTACTCCCACTTCGCCCGCCGGGGTAAGCGGCGTCACCATCGGATATTTCTGCTTCCATGCGGCGATGCGGTCATACCAACCAAATAATGGCAATCTCGTTGCAATGCTGATAGATGTACATCTTATCGCCCGCAAGAAATCCAGCGCATCCGCACAGATGGTCACATTCGGCTTGCACGTCTTTTCCATCTCGCCCCGGTCAATATCCACCTGTACCAGTTTTGCGCCCGGCGCGAATTTTGACGGGTTGCCAGTCATGCGCCCATCCAGCCGCGTGCCAATTGCAATTATCAGATCCGCGTTCTGTACCGCCAGATTCCCCGCCCGCGAACCGTACACGCCGAAGGTATCCACGTACAGCGGGTGGTCGTGTGAGACCAGGTCAAGCGCCGCCCAGGATGGCAGACAAGGTATCCCGGTCATCACAATAAACTGCAACAGTTCCACCCGTGCATGACGCGCGCCCTGCCCGTAAACGACAACCGGGCGCTTTGATTGCGCAATCAATTTGACTGTCTCGGAAATCCCGTAATCAATATGCGGCTTTTCGGGTGCGGCTGGTGCATATTCTATCAGGGTATCCGGGTCAATCTTTGCCCGCAAAACATCCATCGGAATGTCGAGCAGAACAGGCCCAGGACGCCCAGACTGAGCCAACCACGCGGCCTGTTCGAGCGCAAATTGAATATTGCCGGCATCTGTAACCTGCCGCGCCAATTTCGTGATTGGCCTGACAATGCTCACAATGTCCGTCTCTTGAAAGCCGCGTTGTCTGACTTGCATCGTGCCGCGCGCCTCGTAGGTGGGGACTTGCCCGGTGATGTAGATCACGGGGATAGAGTCGAACCAGGACGCGGCAATCCCGGTTATCAGGTTGGTCGCGCCGGGTCCAGACGTGGCGATTGCACACCCCAACCCGGCGAAACGGGCGTAACCGTCCGCCGCCATTGCCGCGGCCTGCTCGTGCTGGGTACAGATGTATTTTATGTCTGTCCGCCCGTGGAAGGCGTCAAACAGCGGCGCGATAAATCCTCCCTGAATTCCAAAAATCGTTGTAACTCCTTGATTTACCAAGTAGTTAAGAATATAAGTTGATACGTTCACAGGGATTCCTTTCACTCAATCGGCTCATTCGTCACCGGGTTGTCGTCGCCGATAACATGGGGGAGTTCCACGCAGCGACAATTCCAGATATGCGCCGTCAGGTCAGTAAGGCTTTCACCCGCTTCGTGGAATGTTCCGTGATTCTCCGCGCAACTTTCGCACGTTCTGTCATCCACCTGCGCCCACCATGTCCAGCCGTCTACAATGTTCGAATTCTCTAGCATCGTGTTGTGGCTGGTCTCGCGGTACGCCTCCATCTGGATTGTCCGCGCCCATCTCATTGCATCTGACAGCCCCAGCCCCAGGTCATCCACGATCAGCCTGCCAAGTTTCTCGTACCCGTAACCACTGTTTATCCCCACGAGCAGGTTGTCAATGATTGTCTGCGCTTGCAGCGGGGCGAGTTCATGCAGCCGCTTCCACGCCGCGGATCCTTCGGCCAGCACTTCGGAGATAGCCGTTGATTGCGGTACTTGGGCGGGCTTGACCGGCAGGCCGCGCAGAAGTAAAGCGGCGGCAATCAGGGCAGCGGAGTCAAGCCGCGCCTGTGATTGCGCTTCGGTGGTTATCCTTTGTAGTTCGGTTTCGAGATAAGCATCGTACCGGGCGAATTCGGAATTGAGCGCATCTACCAGGTCGTTGTACCGGCGCATCTGCGTAATGTTCGCGCCCGGGTTGCGTTCTATTTCCAGCAGTAGCAAATCAACTTTGTCCTTGAGACGCGCGGACATGAGGCCGTATGCGTTTATGAGCCGGTCTAAATCCGCCGCGTTTTGCTTATCCAGCCGGGCGCGGTATTTTGAGACTTGGGCGAGTAAGGGGTTATCGGGCATGTTCGTTTTGATTTTGTTTTACCGCTACATATCCATTGGCTTTTCTACAAAAATCTTCCAAATTCATCCATGATGGAGGCGCGGACGTTCCAACAAAATTTTCGTGGTCGCTAAAATAATCATAGTCGCGCTGGGTAAGAACGAAAGGCAATATACCAGCACCAAGTTTTATTTCCCATCCACCGGCTCTCAATTCCTTTACATATTTCGATGGGTCGGTTAAGCGAACTGTATTTGGGGGAATTTTTGGTAAATCAAGCGTCATCTCCAATCCTTTCACTATTTACCAGTCTTCAAAAACTGGTTGAGCAACTCTGCGCCGACATTGCCCGACGCGGTCTTTTCCGCCAGCATCCGTTCTTGTACCTTTTCCCAATCATAGCCACGTGCTTCGGCGGCGGTCTGCTTGTCTACAATGCCCATGTTCATGTCCGCTTGCAACGCGGTGGTTTCTTCCTGCTCGTTGACCGGGAGCGGGTCAGGCCAGTTGATAATGCAGGTCTCTGGCTCATAACCACCGAGTACCAACATGCGACCGCGATTTTCTTGGTAAGCATTCCCGTACAAAAGCCTTTTTGTCCCCAACTTATCCAGAAAATCGCGGTACAGCACGCGTAGGGCAAAGTTCGTGATCGCCCCGACTTTATCCTTCATGCTCATCGTGTCCACTTCTCTCGAAAGCATGAATGCCGACTCCCGCAGGGATTGCAGGAACAGCATAGCACCAGGCAGGTCACCCACCGGAGGCAGTTGCGCAATCTCTCCCTCCCCATTGAACATCGGCATTTCGTCTGGTCCCATCAGAAATTCGGATTGTCCAGTTTTTGGGTCAATTGTCATCTGCGTAGACAAGTTCTTCCCGTATCGCTGCGGATGGGCGAACAGCCTGATAATTTTGCTGATATTTGACACGAGGAAATTGTACCGATCCTGAATGCCGATAATCGCTTCGATGTCTGACCGTCCATCACGAGAGTCGGTTCGTGGAAGATTCTGCCAGTCTAAAATATGCGGGAAAGGGTATTCCCATTTTATTGGCGTTCCTACGGTTTCCCACTTCTTGCCCCCCGTTTTCTTTTCGAGTGTAATCAGCCAGGATGACGGGTTGCCGTCATCATCGAGCGCAAAAGGAATAGTCACTTCGCGGTATTGTACTTCCTTACCGCCTTCCTCGACCCGGTACGAGATTATGTAAGCCGTTACTTTATCCCGGTCTTGCGGGTCGGTTTCAACGGTCACGGTACAGGGGTCGAGATTGACCGGCTTAACCCCGCCCGTGCCATTCGGGACCAACTTTACAATCGGTGAGCCAGACTGCGCACCCCCCAGCGCGTTTTTATGCAGCCACTGCTCGCGATTGACAGCTTCCCATTGTGCATCGAGCCACTGGATGCCCTTCGATTTCGTCCCGTCGGTTTCGCTGGGGAATGTCCAGGTTAACCCGCGCCCGTCCGCCGGGTCACCAACCAGGGCGGATACGGTCTTGTCCACGATCAGCCCGCACAGGTTGATTGTCAGGTTGTCGTCAAACTTATTCGGCTTGACGCGGAGTTGCTTTTTCTGCTTGCCTTCGTAGTATTCGCGGAATTCTTCAAGCCGCTCTACTCGTTCGCGCCTGACGGAATCCGTCCCCTCGATCCCCAACCAATCTAATACCCATGATTTCAGTCCCATCGCTTGCTCCTTCCCGTTATTCAAACGGGTCTGGCATCGCGCCGATTACACTGCCACTTTTCAGTTCCGTGTCAGCCCAAACTTTTGCATCCAACCGGTTCGGGCTTTTGTCGCCCTGTACCCACAGACATAATTCATCTTCCAACGCCGGGAAATTACCGACCAGATGATCTTCGCCGCGTTCGGTCAATGCGCTTATCGGTTCCGCCCGGATCGCCTTGCCGCGCGTGGCTGATACAAGTTTGACATTCACAGTTGGGTCGGTATCCCGAATTACTTTTTCGACCATCTCGCCGCCGTAATTTTTCTCCGCGACCAACACATCCGCTTTAAGTTTGTGGTACGTCTTGCACGCTTCGCGCGCCCACATGTCTGGACTGCCCTGAATGCTGTTATCTTCCAACGTGTAGTGGTGATTGTTGCGGGCAATACCTGCCCCAATTATACCGCAAGCGTCACCGTTCGCAGAACCGGACGGGTCTACACCCACCACCACCCGGATCAGTTCGGGAAACTCGAATACCCGGTTATCTTCCAATCCGAGAACCCGCTGAGTACCAATCATCGTTGTCCGCCTGTGCCAGAGTGCGCCCGGCGCTTCGTCCACGTCCTCCGCCATGATTTCCATGCGGTAGGCCAGGGCGGTCATATCGCTGGTAATCTCGCCCAGCGCGTCTTTCGAGATGTAGGGGTTATCGTGGCTGGTGAAGGTGGTTGCAAAATAGCGGGAGTTGCCTGCATCCATCAGCCCCTTGAATTTCTTGTACATCTTGGCGGCGTGCTGCGGGTCACGCGCTTTTGACACTGACCTGGAATGCAGGGAGGGCGGGGTATAAATAAACGTCACATCCCCGTCATTATCCAGCAGCATAGGCGCGCCCACGAGTTCCCACGCTTCCTCGTCCATGAGCTGCCATTCGTCGAGCGTCAAGTCATCCGCGTAATCACCCCGAAGGGTATTACTGTTCCAGGCGGTTTTTCCCCGCAATCGCTGCTCTGTACCTTTCAATTCGATAATGTGTTCCGTTTCGTTTTTGTAGAATACCCCCGCCGCTATTGGTTCTGCCAATGCCTGGGTGACAACCGTCCACCACCTTCCCAATTGGTCGCTCGTGGGTGCGGCGTAAAGTACCCGCTTCCCAGCCAGGAATTTCTCCACATTGCCGATTGCCACCCCTTCGGTTTTCCCGCCACGCCGTCCAGCACGAATAATCTTACGCTTCGCCGGACTGCGGAGAAAAGCCTCCTGCTTGGCGTGCGGAACAGGCAGGGTGACATTAAGTTCCATCGGTGTCGCCTTGCTTGGGCTTCGGTTTTTCCTGATAGATTACATTCAAGGTGACTTCCTTCCCCCCGCTGGTCAGGTCTATCTCGTCTCGGAATAAATGGTGGTGCTTTCCTATCTTTTCCAACGCGGCTTGAGCATCGTGTAATTCAACCTCAACCCACTCATCTTCCCATACCTCAGCATTTTCACCCTTGCCCTCGACCCGGCGCGTTCGCTTTGTTTTGATTTTCTTTATCAAATGGAAGTAATTTTTTGCATCTGGGTGCGAAAAGTCAAAATAAGTAAAACCCTCATCGGTTATTCGTATGAACGGGAGTAAATTCGCCTTGCCCATATCCGACAATCGTTTGAGAACCTCGCTCGGACTCATGACTTGTTCTGAGAAAATTCGGTCAATTTCAGACCGGATGTCCGTATTTGTCAGTAGAGTAGAACCATTTCGGCGCGCAGTTTCCCTTGACGCTTTCGGATATGCCTCCGCGTATGCGTCCGTTGCGTTCATTGCCAAACGGAAATAAGCATCCACAAATGCTTTATGCTTCGGTTTTAGTTTGTTTGGCGTAGGGGGTAAAATGCTTTGCTTTGGGTCTATCATTTCTGATTTCTTTCTCCGCGCTTGGTTGCTTGACAACTGCCATTACTGCGCATTCAAGAATCGCTCCTGCTTGCTTTGCCTGCATCATTGCTGCGGCTATATCTATGGCTGTCTCTGGCAAGTCAATCGCAACACGAATGCCACCATCTGCCATCGTTTTCACCTGTGCAACAGTTGCAGAAAACCGAAGCGCCTGCTCGCTCATCCCACCCCCACTTCTACCGCACCGTTGTCAACCAACCAACGCGCCCACTTTTCGCATTCCTTATCCCATTCCACAATCTCTATCCATGTTTTGGGAAGCAGAACAATTAGACTGATAATAAACTTCATAACGTCCAAAACAAAAAAAGCCCATTTTCTGAATCTGACAGTTATTTCGATTGTTGGGTTCGCCATCATTCCACCCCCACCAGTGCGCCGATATGCAGCCAGTCCACCGGGACCCGCTCAACCTGCTTCTCGCGGCGCACGGTCACGATCACCGAATCGCCCTCGGGGATGTCCAGTTGGCGCGAGTAGTAAGTGAACGTTTGCAGCACGACGCCCTGATCGACTGCGGCATCCGCAAGCATGAGCGCCAGCGCGTTCAAATCGTCTGCATCTGCTTCGGTTGGTTTTGGGGGGATTGTGTTCATGCCCACATTTTACCACTTTTGCGGTATACTTACTGTGATGAGACGCATTACGCCAGGCTTTTTTATTTCCAGTACAACTCTCCGCTATTCTGCTTCCGGCTCTGTCGGTGCGTCTCATCAACGTATGCAGGATAGCGGAGATTTGTATTAAGTAGACGCATTGGAGAACTATGAAAATCATCATTGACGAGTGGGTTGGCTGTTATCCTTCCGCATGGAAGGGAATGATTGTCCCGGATGCAATTACTCACCCTGCGAAATTCTCATCAAAACTCATCCGCCGTATTTACGAACACATGCGGGCGGAGGGGTGGGCTAGTCCTGGCGATACAATAATTGATCCCTTCGGCGGAGTCGCCCTGGGCGCGTTGGACGCGATGCGACTCGGCCTGAAATGGCGTGGCGTAGAACTTGAAGCAAAATTCGCGGATCTCGGAAACGCCAATATCGCTTTGTGGAACTCCCGTTTCCGCACCATGCCGAATTGGTCTGGTGATGCAGCGTTGCTGCATGGCGATAGCCGGGAGTTGGCGAAGGTGTTGACCAAAGCGGGGATTGTTGTATCAAGTCCACCTTACGCCGATTGTATAAAGGAAAACGAGCACGGCAGCGGAATTGATTGGGACAAGGTCGAGTCGGGGGGACATAAACGAACGCCAGCGAGAGAAGCCATCGCAAAAGGTTACAGTATTTCTGGCGCACTATCCAGTCCGCCGTATTCCGAAGCCCGAATCGGTCAGGAAAGCGGGCAAGAACATTGTGGACATGGCGACCAGTACGGCGCCACCCCCGGTCAACTCGGCGCAATGAAAGCCAACGGCTTCGACGCCGCAATATCCTCCCCGCCCTTCAAGGGGCAGAGTGCCGATGGTGGTTGGCAGATGCTTGGTAAATATGCCGAAGAAGGAAAGTTGACCGTCAAGCAGGTGAAGGGCAAAAGTGACCAAGCCTATCCATCCTGGTCGAAAGAGCGCGATACGTCCTACGGAAAAACAGATGGGCAGCTGGCAAATGAAGATGATGACGACTTCTGGACCGCCGCCCGCACCATCGTTGACCAGGTGTACCAGGTGCTTATTCCCGGCGGTCATGCCGTCTGGGTTTGTAAAGACTTCGTCAAAAACAAGCAGATTGTCCCGTTCTGCGACCAGTGGCGGCAGATGTGCGAGGCGGCCGGATTCGTCACGCTCCACGAACATCATGCCATGCTGGTACATTCCACCGAACACGACTTCGATGGCAAAGAAAAGCGCCGGGAAAGTAAAAGTTTCTTCCGCCGATTGGCTGAAAACAAAGGCAGCCCCCGGATAGATTACGAAGTAGTGCTGTGCATGTCGAAAGATTAGGAGGTCGAGCAATGACAATCAAATACTGGCAACGCTCCCGCAAGCCCGGCGCAAAACAACCGCCCGGAACAATCTATTGCGGGCGGCCTACTCAATGGGGAAATCCATATACCGGAGAAGGCGCGGTAGAGAAGTATCGCGCAATGGCAGAATCAATGGGCGAATTTATTCTCCCTGAATTATTGGCGTCAGCAAAATATCTCTCCTGCTGGTGCGCCCCCGGTGCGCCGTGCCACGTCCAAGATGTGCTCATCCCGGCGGTGAATGCGTTGCTGGAAGCAGTTTGAGTTCCACGAAATCCATCCCCAAGCGTTTCATCGGATCGCGCACCCGCCCTGGGTGCGCTTTTTCCATCCGCCGCCTGTATGCCCCGCGAATGGCCGCGTCTCGCACTGATTCCCGATGCGCTTCGTAGGCACATTCACGGCAGTATTTCCGGTTTGGGCGGCTGTGTTCCGGGAGCGGGTCGCCGCAAATTTCACATTCAAGGATTGTTATCATAATTCCTTGTAGATTGCTTATTTTTCATGCCTTTCCGGCTCGCGGGACGCGTTTGCGGTGATTTTTTCACACCGCCCGCATATAGAGTCACAGGCTCCTGATTGCCAGTTCCCGCGCCCGCTCCGGCGTGATGCTCGTTCCGGGTTCGAACCCCGGAACCGGCCAGCGCATGATAAATACTTCATCCGCCGCGTACACCCACACCAGCAGGCTGATACCGTCCAGGTCGGCGTGAAGCGTCAACCGCCCCGGCTGATGTTCCCGCAGGTCGGAGTAAACCAGGTTGCGCCCGACAATCGTTTTGGTTTCCGCCAGAACCGATATGCCCCCCGGCGCAACTCCTCGGTGATCCCCGGATACCCGCTCGCCGTAGATGGGACGGCGACCAGGGACGATCCGCACGGGCGTGCCAATTTTCTCGACCATCCGCACCCCGACGGCTTCGAGCGCGCGGCGGGCGAATTCTTCCCCGACCTTGCCGGTACGCTGCTGTTGACGGCTCATGCACCGATTATACACCTTGCTTGTCAAATAGACGGTTATCTATTATAATAATCATGTCTGGACATTGCGCGCCACGAGCAATCCCATAACGCGCAAAATCGAACCAGGCCAAAGGGATTGAGGCAAGGTTGATGAGACCCAATGCCACACCGAGATAGACCTCCTGCGCAGGAGGTCTATCGCTTTAATGGGGGAAATGAATATTAGAAAATACCTTGACATATTTTCTATATTGGGTTTATAATCAGGCTATCAAACTAATTCCCCCACCCAATCAGGAGATGAGATAATGACAGACAGCTTTTTCAACTGCCCCCGCTGCGGAAATCATGTACCGCAACTTTGTAAAGAATGCGCCGGGGACGACTCCCACGAAGTCCGCATCGCGGAACTCGAAGCAATGCTCAATGCCACCCTTCCCTATTTTGCTAAAATGCAGGCGGACGGGATACAGACCGTCATCACCCCCGCGACGGTAGCCAAGAAAATCGAAGCCCTGCTTGAAAAGGATGAAACCCATGCCAAATAAAAAACTGACCCACGACTTTTTGATGCAGTGCCTTGAGAAGGCGAAGGAAATCCAGGATCGCACCGGCGCGTTGGGTATCCGCGAATGCGGCGAAGCCTGGGGATACCCAAGCACATCGGCTACTGCTTACGTCATGAAAAAAATGGTGACCGCAGGAATGCTGCTGGAATACCAAGCCGGAACCTACACCCGCCGCCGGGTCAACCCGGATTACACAGTGGAGGTATAACATGAGCGATCTAGCTTATTCTATATTTGCAGTATTAGTGATTTTTTCTCTTCTCGCGCTCGTGGCATTTTGGGCGCTGAAAGGAAACAAATCATGACACTCTTCGAAGGGATCATAATCTTTCTGTTCGGCATGTTGTTTCTCATCTTGGCCGAGAAGGATTGGGACAGCCCAAAGGCGCGGCGTAGGCTGGGCCTAAAACTTGGCAACGTGTGGATCAACCATGACCTGGTCTACCGCCGCTACGGAAAAGAGTGGCGCGGCAGCGACCACAAAGTAATCAGCGATGCCAAGTTCCGCGCCTGGTTGACCAGGTACGAATTGATATAGGACTAATGGGGGATGGGAACGACCCCTGAAACAAAGTAAGATAATCACGTGAGAGGTACGAGGGTTCCCCGGTACCTGGGTGTTACGGTGTAGCCAGCTCTCACAAACCCCGGCGTCGGGATAACAAAACTGCCAACCCGACAATGTAAGCAGAGGCGGCTCCGTGGCCGAAGCCGGGGTTCAAAAAAGGAGATCGGTATGATGAACACAATAGCCAACCCGAAAACCAGTCTCTTGCCTGTTTTGTTTTTGTTCCTTACTGTCGGCGCGCTTGTTCTCTTGTTCTTGTCAACAGTAACCACCCTGCCCCCCGTAACCGTGCCTGACTACACCGCCCACGAAGTGGATCGTCATGCCGATGTTATCTCTGTGGCAACAACCTGCTTTAGCGGCTACGGCACTATCAGCCCGCAGATGATGTACAACCCCGAGACCAAGCGATCAGCCTGGATGTGCCAAATGGACGACTCGATGTTCGTCTGGATTCTGGACGAACTTGGAAATACCGTAACTATGTTCAAGAACAAGTCCAAAACTTTTGCCGACGCCATCAAATATCTTGCGAACCGAGGGTACTTGCCATGAAAAAATACATAGAAATTATCGCAACCTTCTTGTTCATCGTGTCTCTCGCTTGCATCTTCGGCGCTGCCTTGACCGTGGGCGCGTGGTTGGGGCAATAACCCGAACAGGAGGATCACCCATGACCCCTTTCGACCCCACCAATGAACATCTGTCTAACCCGGACGTAGTGGTTGACGCCACGATCTTCTGTGCGCTTTGCGGGGGTGATGTTTCCCCGGAGCGCGCATTGCACCTGTATGATGAGATGCAGGACATAGCCGACACCCGCCGCGAGGCGAGATTCGGGGAAGGGCTTTGAGATGAATAACATAACCCCCGTAAGGCATGACGCGGATTTAGTTTATGGAAGCAGAGAGGAAATCTCCGCCCTGGCAAAGCGTATCAAGACCATGTGTCCAGGTGGCGACAAACTCAACGAAAACGAAGCCCTCGCCCTGGCGCAAGTGGCAACCGTTACCAAACTTAATCCTTTTATCGGGGAAGTCTGGTACATCCCCGGCAAGGGGCCGATGATTGGAATCAAGGGCGCGCGGCGCATAGAGAATGAAGAAACAAGAAAAGAGAACGGGTATTCGTGGCTCCAATTTGAGATTATCACCGCAGTTGAGAGTGG
>Ga0209417_1002200_pt1 | contig 31369 bp, 26 predicted proteins | sample RifGroF2_FD_184002 | JGI IMG/M metagenome (GOLD analysis project Ga0209417, IMG submission 184002) | Groundwater microbial communities from Rifle, Colorado, USA - Groundwater F2 (SPAdes) (version 2) | ecosystem: Environmental > Aquatic > Deep subsurface > Groundwater | place: Rifle, Colorado... | reverse complement strand
CCGAGGAATTCAGGAAATGGTACGAGAGGACTCTCGAGGATTATATAAGGAGCAATTATCACGCCAGGGAAGCCATATGGTCGGAGTCGCTTGCCATAGGCAGCAGGGAATGGCTTTTAAAACTGGGGAAAGGCATACATGGCCTTGAGTTGAAAGAACTCGACAAATCATATTTCCGTACCGGGGAAAATGCCGCACTATACAGCCTTACAGGTTCCAGCAGGGGAAAAGAGGCATTCTGGAGAAAGCATCAGGAATAGCTTAAAATGCGAAATCGACCCTTAATAATCATCCTAAGCCACTAAAACCATCTAAATATTATCATATTATATTTATAATAAATAACTTAAGTGCTAACGACACCGACTTAGCAAATAACTTAAGTGCTAACGACACCGACTTAGCCGCTGTCATTCCTCCACCGGATTTGCCAATGCTCCTACACCGCCACCGAGCATTCCGCCCATGCCCATCCCCCTCGCCTGTATGAATTCAACGAGCCTGGCAGGGCTGTATATGATTGTCATCCTGCCTTTTTCCAGCTTAAGTTCGGAAATGACATTCAGTACCGCCTGCCCGTCCTCCGTCTGTTCAAGCATGGCGAGCTCGCTGGAAAGCCTGCCCTGGACGGCGGATTCAGGGAAGCCTATCGAGCCTACTGAAACAGCTTTTGGAATGACATAGAAATGATGGTTCTGGATTCCAGGCACGAATGAGACTTTGATGTTCAGATATTTTCCGAACGGATTGCCGACTATGACCTTCTTTGAAATCATGACCGTAAGCGCGCCATCCTTGAAATAAGCGTCCCTGAACTCCTGGTCCGCTCCCTGACTTGACGCCATCTGCATGGTCATCCCAGTCGTCAGCAACGCATTGACCTCGTTCTCGGTAAGCTCGATAGTTTCTATTTTTTCTAACTTCTTTAAATTAACTCGACCAACCTGACCATCCGATTCACTACCTCTTTCAATACTATCATCTCTACCACCTAACACAGAAACCAGTTTGTCATTTATATCCAACTTTTTCATGGCGCTTGCCGTAGTCTGCATGTCAGGAACCCTTATGGATATTTCAAAAGGCTTTTCCGATATCACGCTCGATGCAAACCACCACAGGAGTCCCAGGGCCATGATCAGCATGACAGAAAATATTCCTGCAATCCAGAGGAGAACCTTGAGCCAGAATTTCATAATCTTCCCTTCAACGAGCTATTTTTGTTTGAAAGTCATCGCTTGCTTGTTAACCTATATTTTGCGTTTAAGGTAGCAAAATGTACATAATTGATTTCCACACGCACTATTTTCCAGATAAGATAGCACATGATGCGATTATTTCCCTCGAACAGAAGGGCGCGATCAAGGCTTTCACGGAAGGAACCCGCCCGGCGCTTGAAAAGAGCATGTCCGGAGCAGGGATAGGGCTGTCGCTTAATCTGCCGGTGGCGACCTCTCCGGAGCAGGTTGACAGCATCAACAGATGGTCTGAAAAAAACAACACGGCGCCGGTATTGTGCACTGGCGCCATCCATCCTCTCTCGGAAAATCCCGGCAGGATAATTTCCGACATAAAGACCCGGGGCCTGCGCGGAGTAAAGATGCATCCGGAATACCAGGATTTCTCGCCTGACGACATTTCCCTGGATCCCATATGGAAGGCCTGCATAACGAATTCGGTGTTCGTAGTTTTCCATGCCGGCGCTGATGTCGCCTTCAAGATGCCGTTCAGGTCGAATCCCGCGAAATTCGCAACGCTGCACAGGAGATTTCCGGAACTCAGGATGGTGCTCGCCCATTTCGGATCCTAGACCCAGTGGGATGAAGTCGAAAAAGACCTCATAGGCCTGGATATTTTTCTTGACACATCCTTCACCTCCGGATTCATTGAAGATTCGAAGTTCGCCCGGCTCATAAGGGAGCACGGCGCCGACAAGGTCCTTTTCGGTACCGACAGCCCATGGCGCGACCAGAGCCGGGAAGTAAAGGCGATAAGCGCTCTTCCCCTGAGCGAAACCGAACTGGAGCTTGTGTTCCATAGGAACGCAGAAAATCTACTGGGATTGCAGCGGTGGCCGCCTTCTTAAGGGGTTGCTGGAACAGCAGGAGCAGGCACAGGTGCAGGCGCGGCCTTTTTAGCTTCTTCTTCGGAAATGAAGTCTTTTCCAAGAATAGAGACAATCTCCTCCCTGCAGTTCTCGTAGCCCAGCATGCCGGAGAATTCCTTGTAGACGAACTGTGCCTTGGCCAGCGCCTTCTTCTTGTCGCTTGGAGCAACATATTTTATCGAATCCATGGTGTTCCTGTAGAACAAGTTGCTGATGGCATTGATCTCAGGATCGTTTGGATTGAGCCTTTTAGCCTCGCCGGGTCTGCCGGCAAGAAAGGCGATATCCGTCTTGATGATGCCCTCGTCAATGTCCTTGAAGTCATTTTTAATTATTGAATAGAGGCTGTTAACCGACAAGGAACTCCATCTTTTCAGGGAGAAAGTGCCGCTCGGATCCTGGATGTCCGCTTCGCCGTTCACTATCTTGATAAGCTTGCCCTCATCAAGCTGGGCTCCTGTATACTTTGTGCCACTGCTTGTCAGGAGAGGATACATCTTGTCCATCCTGTCAAGACGGGCCGCCTTTACAGCAAACCAAGGAGAGAACGGCTCAGGCCTCGACTGCGCCATGTTCTTCAGCATTTCAACGCCTTCCGCGAACCTCGCCTGGGTAATCATTGACATGACCTTCATCCTCACATCGTCCTTCCAGTATTCCTCATATTCCCTGGCAAGCCTGGTGGATTCTGTTTTCAGGTCGTCGTAATCTTTTTTAAGCTTGTTCTTTTCCTTTATGAACGATGCGTTGTTGCCCATGTTGCTGATATAGCTGTCCTTGTTTTTAAGCTCCTCGGCCTTCTTCGCAAGCTGGTTCCGGAGATCATCCCTCTCCTGTACAAGTTCATCCAGCTTCTTCTGGACCTTGTCCTTCTCCTTCTGCGATCCCTGCGAAGCCAGAACAAAGCGCCGGCTATCCTTTACAAGACCCATCTTGTCGACTTCCAGCTTGTGTATCTGCATCCTCATGACGAGTATTTTCACCTTGTCATCATTCGGGGTTCCAAGATAGGCGATGATCTCATCGCATTTCTTCTCGAGATCCTCGATGGAATAGGACGTACTTGATTTCATCACGCTGTCAAAGTCGTCGACCAGCTTCGTCTTGGTGCGCAGCGCTTTTGAATTGCTGTAGCCTACCCCTGACATGATAATTATGATAAGGAGGACAACTGGAATCGCAAATGCCATGATTGAAAGCCAGACTCCAGTCCTCTTCTTGTTTTCCAGATCATCGAGCTTCAACTTCTCCCTCTTCTCCTTGGATTCGGTCTGCAGCGTGTAATCGAGGCGCTTGATCGAAACCGTGTGCACATCAGGAACCAGATCCTTGCTTGGAGCCGTTGTCTGTCTGACTTCCCATATCTGCTTGAGAAGCTCGTCCATGCTCTGGAAACGGTTGTCAGGATGCTTTTCAATCATCTTCTTGACCAGCGCATTTACTTTCGCCGGTATGAATGCATCAATCTTGTTCAAAGGGGTAGGTTTCTGGTAGAAATGCTGCTTGGCCATTGAATTCAATGTGCTGGCATCGAAGGGCAGCTTGCCGCTAAGCATCTGGTAGAGGCTTATCCCCAGGCTGTAGACATCGCTCCTGGTGTCAAGCTTGTCGCCGATGAACTGCTCCGGGCTCATATAGGAGGGGCTTCCAGAGATCTCCATGCCCTGGTACCAGTCGGCCTGATGCATGGCAAGACCAAGATCGGTAAGTTTGGCAACGCCGTCTTCGTCAAGCATTATATTCTCAGGTTTGACATCGCGGTGGATGAGCTTGGATTCCTCCCACGCATAATGCAGGGCTTCCGCGACCTGCTGGATTATATGGAGGGCCTCATCGACAGGGATCTTCTTATCACGCTTAACCTTGGCCTTTACAGTTTCCCCGCGGACATATGTCATAGCCATGAACAATGTCCCGTCATCGTCCCCGACGCTCAGCGCCTGCACGAGGTTCGGATGGCTGAGCTTGGCCGCCGCCCTGGCTTCAGCGAGAAATGACGCCATTCCTTTTGCATTCGTGTATTTCTTCGATAGGATCTTAAGGGCTACGTTCCTGTCAAGGGACCTCTGCTGCGCGAAATATACTGCGCCAATGGATCCTTCCCCGATCTTCTCCTTGATCAGGAAATCCCCGATGATCCTTCCCGGCGCAAAATGATCCGTAGGAATGAACACCTGGTGCGCGCAATTCGGACACAGCACCTTGTCCCCAAGGCTGCTTTCGGCAATATCCTTGAGGATAAAAGAACAAAATGGACATTCAAACCGCATGACTATTTAAAAACCCCTGATTACAATAATTTCCTCTGTTTTCTTCCATCATCTGGCATCCGGAATCCAGCTTCATTCATTCCCCGATTATCTTCACCAGAACCCTTTTTGGGCGGCGTCCGTCGAATTCACCGTAGAACACCTGCTCCCAGGGGCCAAAATCAAGACGCCCCTTGGTGACCGCCACAACGACTTCACGCCCCATGACCTGGCGTTTCAGATGCGCATCACCGTTGTCCTCCCCGGTCCTGTTGTGCTGATACGCACTGACAGGCTCATGCGGAGCCAGCTTTTCGAGCCACTTCTCATAGTCCTGGTGAAGCCCCGATTCATCGTCGTTTATAAAGACCGAGGCTGTTATGTGCATGGCATTGCACAGCAGAAGCCCTTCCCTGACCCCTGATTCCACAAGGGCCTCCTCAAGCTGTCCTGTAATATTGACAAATGCCCTTCTTGTCGGCACATTAAAGACCAGTTCTTTTCTAAAACTCTTCATGGCAACCCTTTATAATTGTTTATGCGCATAAACTTACAGCCTGGAAAATCATCTGGAAAAGGAGCCGCAAAACATAGTATATATCTTGAAAATAGCAAGCTCCGGAGCAAAAATAATCCAGACAGGGCCAGTCTACCATTTAAGCGGTTCTTTATTTGGCTTCTTTTCTTCTTCTTTCTTTACTGTAGGGGGCTGGTCCTTCTTGTCAGCTGGAGAGGATTTCTGATCCTGCTTCTTCTTTGCTTCCCTGGCGAGAAACTCCTGAAGCTCTTTTTGGGTTGGTTCGTCGATGCCACGTGCAGTCCTATCGTTTGACGAGCTGATCTCCTCAACGGAGATCCTGTTGCTCTTCTTCGCATCAAAATAGTATTTCTTGACAAGGAAAAATGCGGCTATTGAGACAACTGCCATCATGAGAAGAACGAAAACAACTAAAATAGCAGCGATCTTCCAGGATATCCTGGATTTGGACGGCTTAGCACCTGTAGAATCTTTTTTGCCTTCGGCGGATTCTGGCTCCTTGATCTCCCCTTGCAGAGCCTGATCAGCGCCAGCCGCCATTGTTTTATGATTCGGAGAAACTGCGGTCTTGGCCTTGCTCATCTGTTCGGAATCCGAAGCAATGAATATCTGGCCTTCCTCTTTCTTCGGAGGAACAGTCTTCGGGAACTGGCCTTTGAGCACGAGTTCGACATCCTCCCTCATCTCCTGCCAGCTCTGCGGTCTTTCCTCGCGCCTCTTTGCCATCATGACCTCAAGAAGCGTGCAGCACTGGCTTGAAAGCGCAGGATTCCGTTCATTGGCCGGCGGAAGCGGATCCTTCAGATGCCTCGAAATAATGGCCATGGCGGTGCTCGCATCAAACGGAACCGTACCAGTGACCATATGGTAGAGAGTCGCCCCAAGGGAATATATGTCTGCACGGAAGTCTATGTTCTTGTCGCCAAGCGCCTGTTCAGGACTCATATAGAAAGGCGTCCCGACAAAGGTGCCTGTCATTGTCAGCTGGTTGTCCTCATCAATGCTTTTCGAGATTCCCAGGTCCAGCACCTTGGCGACTCCCTTGCGGTCAATTATGATGTTGGCCGGCTTGATGTCCCTGTGGACGATCTTGCATTCAGCCCAGGCGTAATCAAGGGCGTCCACGATTGATTTTGTTATAAGAAGAGCTTCACGTTCAAGTATTATCTCGCCGTTGTCCAGCCTGTCCTTGAGATTCTTGCCATCGACATATGAAATCGCAAGGTAGTATACGCCATTTTCCACGCCTGCATGGAAGGCTGTGACGATGTTCGGATGGCTGAGTTTTCCGGAATTCTTCGCCTCCTTGGCGAACCTGTCGAGGAACACCTTGTTCGAAGTGAATTTCGGGGAAAGGATCTTGAGTGCTACATGCCTGTCCATCGCCGCATGGTATGCAAGCCAGACTTCACCCATGCCGCCGGTCCCGAGCTTGCTCTTGAGGACGAAATCGCCTATCTTCATGCCCTCTGTGATGCCTGGGATTGGAATGACGACGCTGTTGCCGCAGTCCTTGCAGCTTATTAAGCTGCCGCAGAGGCTGTTGTCAGCTACAAGCTTCGTATGGCATCCCGGACATTCAAAAGAGATAGTCGACATCTTAACCGCTCCGTTATTATGACGTACAAAGTAACCATTTATTGCTGATTTGCAAGGCAATTCAATTGTTAAGTTTTTGCGGAGCAAAAAGTTGACAATTATGAATTTTTCGTGTGCTTCGTGTGTTTCGTGGTTTATATTTCTTCTTGTATTTCTGTGTGGTCTGTGTATTCTGTGGTTATAAAAGCATGAATTCAAATTTTACAAAACCCGAACTGCTCGCTCCGGCCGGAAACCTTGTTTCGGCCCTGACCGCGTTTGACGCTGGGGCAGACGCCGTCTATGGCGGACTCAAGAGGTTCAACGCCCGCGAGCGCACCGAGAACTTCTCTTCCGAGGAAATGTCCAAGCTCATCACCTATGCCCGTTCAAACGGCAGGAAAGTCTACATCACATTCAATACCCTCATCAAGGAATCCGAGATCATTTCGGCGGCGGAAATGCTTTCGGAAATAACCGCGCTGAAACCGGATGCGGTGATCATCCAGGACATGGGAGTCCTTCATCTCATCAGGGAGTATTTCCCATCTCTTGCCATACATGGATCCACGCAGATGGGCATCCACAACAGCGAAGGCGTCAAGGCCGCGGCCTCAATGGGGATCAAAAGAGTGATTTTGGAACGCCAGGTCACAATGGATGAAATAAGGGCCATCAAGTCGGCGTCCCCGATAGAAATAGAACTTTTCATACATGGCGCACTCTGCTGCTCGCTTTCCGGAAAATGCCTCTTCTCGTCCTTCCACGGCGGATTCAGCGGAAACCGCGGCAAATGCAAGCAGCCATGCCGCTACAATTATTTCAACGGCCCCAACGAAGGCTACTATTTCTCCACCAGGGATCTCTGCTCCCTGGAACTTATTCCTGAACTCAAGCGGATAGGAATCGCATCGCTTAAGATCGAAGGACGTCTCCGCAAGCAGGACTATGTGAAGAATGTCGTCTCCGCATACCGCCTCATGCTGGACGCAGTCCCGGAAAGGGAGCAGTCCACCCTCAACGAGGCGATGGACCTTCTTGAACTTTCATACGGACGCGAATTCTTTACCGGGTTCACCTCGGACAAATCCTTCTCAGATCTCATACGTCCGGAATCCAGCGGCGTGTCCGGTTCGCTCTGCGGAAAAGTTGCGAGCATCGCAGATGGCGGATTTGCCGTGGCTCTCTCAAGGAAGCTCCATCTCGGCGACAGGATCCGCATCCAGTCGAAGTCCGGTAAAAAAGGTACAGCGCTGACAATCACCGAGATGACCGTGAACGGCAGGCATATCACCGAAGGCCGGAGCGGCGAAACGTGTTTCATAACCACCAAGGACAGGGAAATCCTGCCGGACGGATTCGTATATAAGATCGGAGAAAGCATTGACGAATTGACCGGACGGATCTCCAGGCTACCCCTCGCCTTGAAAAGAACTATTGATTTCGCCGTGACCGTCTCGAAACAGGGTTTCAACATCCAGGTCAAGGACGGCGACTCCAAGCTTTACTGGAAGAAGCAGATTGAACTTGCCCAGGCGCAGAAGCATCCCCTGAACGAAGAAAAGATCAGGAGCGAATTTGCAGCTGCAAGCTCGGAAATACTGGCGCCCGGAGAAATAAGCGCCGAAGTCAACGGGGAATTCTTCATACCTCTCAGCATCCTGAAAGAGGTGCGCCGCGAATTCTGGAAATGGGCCGAGGAAAATGTCTCCAAAGACAAGTCCGGGGAAATGTCCAGGGCATGCCTCGAAAGTTTCCTGCAATTTTACGGCGGATTGAACTTCACCGACTGCGACAGGGAAAAGACAACTGCAACTAATTTAGACCCGACAGCCCTCACGGGCTTAACTACAAACGAATCTCCCGGGAATGAAATCAATTCGTTCGTAGTCAATGCCGCAAGGCATGTTCCAATTTCTTCATCCACTGAGATTATTTTGCCCCACTTCTGTCCGGAATCAAAACTTTCTGAATTGAGATCAAAAATTGCTGAAGCATATGGCCGTGGCATCCGCAGGTTCAGGGTGACGTCCATCTTCCAGCTCGGACTGCTGAAGAATTTGAAGGATTTGAAGCTCTCATCGTCATATCCGCTGCCCGTGACAAACTCCCTATCGATCTGCGAACTCCGCAAAACTGGGTTGACAAAAGTTCAGGCATGGCCGGAGCTGGAGGAAAGGGAAATCGAGATGATGATTGCAAAATCCGAAATCCCGGTCGAGATATACCGTTACGGACGCCTGCCGCTCATGATGACCCGCGCCGCGATTCCCGCAAGCGGCGAGATCCGCGACACGCGAGGGAACAGACTGGCCTTGAAGAAGGACGATCTGACAGGGCTTGCCTATGTATATTCCGATTTTGTCATCTGTATTCCTGAAGTCAGCGGTTCCTCGGACTTCTTCGACTTCACCAACGCAAGCCCCGGCGAGAAGAACACTTCCTATTTCAACTCCAAAAGCGTCTGGGAATAAATTTGCGGACGCAAATTTATAATTTAGGCAAACGCATGGGCGAACTGAGGACAAAGCTTAATCTGGACTTTCAGATCTTCTTCCTCGGCAAGTCTTATGCAGTCAAGCTCATATCCTTTCTGGAAATTAAGCCATAGTTCTGGCGATGTCCCAAAATAAAGGCTCAGTCTCAATGCGGTGTCTGCGGTAACAGCCCGTTTTTTCAGGCATATTTCATTTATCCTCCTAGGATCGACTTTTATGTCTCTTGCAAGCCTGTTCTGGCTTATGCCCATCGGCTCAAGAAACTCCTTGAGAAGGAATTCTCCTGCATGTATCGGCTTCAATCTTTTCATCTTAATCCACCTTTCCTAATGATAATCAACTATCTCAACATCATATGCGCTTCCGTCAACCCATCTGAAGCATATTCTCCACTTGCTGTTAATCCTGATGCTATGCTTCCCCTTCCTGTCGCCTTTCAAGACCTCCAGATGATTGCTTGGGGGCACCCTTAAATCATTTATATTGATGGCATATGAAATATTCTTAAGTTTCATCAGCGCCGTCTGCTGCACATCAGGCGGCAGGCCTTTTGAGAACTCCAAATTATAAATCTTCTTTGTTTCTTTATCAGCAAAGCTTTTTATCATAAATATATCCTATAGCGCGTTGCGCTATAAGTCAAGAGACAACTCAAATATTTTCACGTGTCATGGCACATATAACTTTAACCCTGTTTTTCTGTCAATTGCGCAGACGGATCGCGAAGCTCCACAAAAAAAACGGAACTAATTCATCTGCCAGATTAACACTTATGCAGTTACCATACCGCCACTTCCGCAGACTGGCACGTGCTCACTCCTATTTCAACTCAAAAAGCATATGGGAATAAATTTGCGGGGCAACTTTATGCCTTGACACTTCAATAACCAGCAATATCTTACTCTTGTCTTACATATTCAACGAGGCATTTATGGTTACCACTCATCTGTCATCAAAGGGCCAGATCGTGATTCCGAGCTCAATCTGCAAATCGCACAGATGGAGACCGGGGTTGGAATTCATAATTGAAAATGCAGGGGAATCCATCATACTCAAGCCGATAAGGCCATTTGCGGCAACCTCCTTCTCGCAGGTGTCCGGATGCCTGAATTATAAGGGCAGAAGGAAATCATTGGCGGATATGGATAAAGGAATAAAGAAGGGGGCGAAAGCGAGCGATGACAGCCGTTGACACAAACATTCTTGTCAGGTTTCTGGTGAAAGACGACAAGGCGCAGTATGAATCAGGCTTGGAATTCGCCGATGCGCTGCATTTGGCGTCAAGCAGGGGAGCTGATAAATTCATGAGCTTCGATAAATCCCTTGTAAAAAAAGCTGGGAAACTAACTCATCTGGCAGTTGAGATTCCAAAATAATTATCAAATGATAACCCCAGGCGGAACCTTGCAGACAACATGGTAAAAGAAAAATATAAGAAGATTGCCTCACACCCGAAAATGATCTCGGGAATACACAACTACTGCGACAAATGGTGCGAAAGATGCAGGTTCATCACACGCTGCGCCGTGGGTGTGATGGAGCTGGAAGACAAGAAGGACAACCCAGAGGGATTATCTCTGGACAGTCCAGAATTCTTCAATAAGCTGCATGGCATATTCGCCGATACCTTCGAGATGATAAGGGAGTGGGCAAAGAAGAACGGGGTCGATGTCGATGCTCCCATACCAGATGAATACTGGATCCAGCAGGATAAGATAGACAAGAACGCCAAGGAACACATCTGCGCAAAAGCAAGCCTGAGATATCTGGACATGGTCAGGAAATGGATGGACGACTCATCGGATGATTTTAAAAAAAAGGCCGCTGCCCTCATGAAGGAGGCCAGTCTTGAACTACCTGGCACAAGTCCGGAAATGAAAGCATTGGAAATCAAGGATGCCGTTGACGCCATCATATGGTTTCATACGTTGATACACGTCAAGCTCATGAGGGCGGTACAGCAGATCTTCGACGATGAGCCGGAAGAACTGGAGGACTATCCCAAGGATTACGACGGTTCTGCGAAAGTCGCACTTATCGGGATGGACAATTCAATAGACGCATGGAAGACATTGCTGGCCCATTTCCCCGAAAACGAGGACGACATATTGAAGATGCTCGCGCATCTGCAGAAACTCCGCACCCGCACCGAACAGGAATTCCCGGGTGCCAGGTCCTTCAAGCGCCCCGGCTTCGACGGCATCGAATAGGAGGGGAGGGTTCCTCACCGTCCTCTCACACCACTCGGACATACGGATCCGTATCCGGAGGTTCCTTAAATTGTTCTCTTTAGTCTTTCGTCCAGCAAGGACACCACCCCAAGTCCATCAAAAAATCTTTTCGGGAACGCCTCATTCATATGGGCCGCACCGGAATTCCGCCATGCACCGCGCCCGTTAACAGAATATTTCCATGCTCCTTCAGACGTAACTCCCCGTTTTATCAAGTTCTTCCGCCCTTCACGTTTGCGCCCGCCCAATATACATGCCTCTTATTGGATTCCTGTCCTACTTCTGAGCAAACAGATAATATGCTTGCCTGGGGTGGAATTCCAGGATTAGAAAATTATCTTAACAGCTTAATCTTTAGGAAATATTATTAAATTCCACAGGCAAGATGCCTGTGTTACATTTGTCAACCAATCCAGACAGGGGCTTATGCCGCTTATCACATTCAAGCCGTCAGGGATTAAGATAGAGGTTCCACCTGGGACCGAGTTGCTGGAGGCTGCCAGGAAGGCGGGCATCAGCATCGATTCGCCGTGCGGAGGCAAAGGCACCTGCGGGAAATGCATGGTCCAGATACTTGCCGGCAATGTGGATTCCGACAGCCTGGGCGTACTTCCGCAGAACGTTGTCGCCGAGGGATATGTGCTCGCCTGCAAGACAAAGGTCCTCGGCGATGCGGTTGTTGTCGAGGTGCCGGAACAGCTCGGGCGCGAGGGCGGAAAATTCACGAAGACAAGCGAGGATTTCAGCCTTGTCAGCAAGGAGCTCTTTCCGGAGAAGTGGGAATACGAACCATTAGCCATCAAATGGCTTGTCAAGATTCTACCGCCGCAGATAGAGGACGGGATGTCCGACTTCGACAGGCTAGCCAAGGCCATCAGGGGGCAATGGGGCGAATGCCAGATAACATGCAAGCTTCCGGTATTGAGGATGATCGCCGACACTATCCGCGAGAAGGACGGTCTCATAACGATAACCATAATCTATGATTCAGCCCGCTGCTACGTCATCAACGTCCAGGCAGGAGACACCACGGCGAAAAACTACGGAATAGCAGTCGACGTCGGCACGACGACCGTCGCCGTGGAACTCGTATATCTTTTCCTTGGAGAAGTCGTAGCCGTACGGAGCGAATACAACGAGCAGGTCGAATGCGGACTCGACGTCATCAGCCGCATAAACTATGCGAAGAAGCCGGAACGCCTCGAGGAGCTCCGCAGAAGAGTCCTCGCGACGATCAACCGTCTGATAAAGCAGATTGTGGACACGCATGACATCGACATCAACGATGTATCCAGCGGTGTCATTTCCGGGAACACCACCATGATGCATCTGCTGCTCGGTCTCAAACCCGAATATATCCGCCTTGACCCATATACGCCGACGATCAAGGAGACGCCGTTCATGTCCGCCGCAGAAGTAGGCATAAACATCAACCGGCAGGCGTGGCTTTATTTTTCACCGCATGTCGGGAGCTATGTAGGAGGCGACATCACAGCCGGCGTCCTTTGCACGGATCTTGCGACCGACAGCAAGGAGATGAGCCTTTTCATCGACATCGGGACAAATGGCGAGATCGTCATCGGCAACTCTGAATTCATGCTGACCTGCGCATGTTCAGCCGGTCCAGCCTTCGAGGGTGGCGGGATCGAGTGCGGAATGCGCGCCGCCCTGGGTGCGATCGAGAAGGCTGAAGTAGATCTGGAGACAGGCGTGGCCACATGCGAAAACATCGGCAATGTCAAGGCCAAGGGAATCTGCGGTTCAGGGATGATAGCCCTCCTGGCAAGTCTGTATCTCACCGGCTGGATCGACGAATCCGGCAAGTTCAACAGGAGCAAGAAATCCAAGGCAGTGATTGTCGAGGGGCGTTTTGCAAAATATGTGATCGTCCCCGCGTCCGAGAGCGCCTCCGGGAAGGACATTACGATAAGCGAGATGGACATCGAAAACATAATCCGGGCGAAAGCCGCAATCTATTCGGCGTGCAACCTGATGCTCGAACAGGTCGGGATGACATTTGAAGACCTTTCGACCGTCTACATCGCCGGAGGATTTGGCAGGTCGCTGGATCTTGAGAAGGCCATGGTGATCGGGCTTATCCCCGACCTTCCCCGTGAAAAGTTCAAGTACATCGGCAACGCCTCGCTCATGGGGACCTACATGGTTCTACTGTCCAAGGAATACCGCGAGAAGCAGCTTGAACTCGCCAGGAAGATGACCTACCTCGAGCTGAACACGGCACCCGCTTACATGGACCAGTACACCGGCGCCCTCTTCCTCCCGCACACCGACATCAACCTCTTTCCTACCGTTAAAAAGATGAAAGATAAATTTTCCCAGACTGGGAAAATTTATAAATAAAAGAGAACAGGTGCAATGTCGAAGACCGAAGGCCAGAACGAGGCGATAAGAATTGCAGTTGCGAAACTCGCAGAATCCGACCTGTCAGCGCGCGCGGGAAACCTCGGTTTCACACTCCTGGACAAGCATGCGATTCTCATCAGGGCTTTCGGTTCCGACTGCACCGTTGAACTTAATAGCTTCGAGGTCAGGAATAAAAAAACAGGCCAGCCGGTGAAACCCGACCTGAAGATCATTATTCTTCATTATCTGCTATTCGATAATACTTTTTCCGAGACCGGAAGAATTATAACGTTCAGGGACTTGCCAGGAGGACAATTCTATCTCGGCCCATACCAGTCAAGGAGCGTAGACATCCTGCTTTCGAGGATAAAGTACGATATCGGGCTCCTGAAAAAGAATCTCGGACGTCTTGAATGGGAAGAGACAAGGCCCGGAGATATAGGCGCAAGAATCCACGCAATTGGCAGGATATTCGCGACTCTCGTCTATTACAAGGGTGACGAGGAGATGCCCTCATCGGCAGACATCCTGTACGATTCATCAATAAGAAAAGTATTTAACACGGAAGATGTTACTGTGATAGCTTCGCTGATATGCAGGAGCCTGCTTTAGGGAACCTCTAAAAACTGGCATATGCAAGGCGGAAACTATTCCATGGAAAGAAAAATGGTCGGGATGGTGAGATTCGAACTCACGACCTACAGACCCCCAGTCTGACGCGCTAACCAGGCTGCGCTACATCCCGACACCGGCTCTTAAAATGGAGCAAAGGTGTTTTTTTTCAAGTTTGACAACGGAATAATCCAAAATTTAAGAAAAATGAGTTTTTTATTTGAAAGAATGGATATTTTGTATAAAGTAATTGGATTGCATAATAAATTCTATTAATTTTATTTTGAAAGTATCAGGGAAAGGACTTATAAATGATGAAGAAATTTGTTGCTCTGGTGGCGATTGTCGTTGCAATGACGGCTGGGACCGTAACTCAGGCTTCGGTGCTTGACAAGATCGTAATGTACATTCCGAACAGGATCGTTGATTGCATGGATATGTTCTCGATCTCTCTTGCCTTTGGCCCTACCGCAAGAGGCGAAGTATGGTGCACAAGGCCATTTGCGTTCGGAGCAGGAACCGGTGTTCTGGCGAAGGCGGCAAAAGCCTACAACCGCCAGTATGGTTTCGGTCTTGAATCAGGCTGGGAGACAAGCTTCGGCGCAGTCTCCGCCGAACAGAAGGAACTTTCCCACAGCGTAGGCTCATTGAAGGACTACAGCTACTATTCCACAGGCGCACCGAATACTTCTGAAAGAATCTACAATTTCACAAATGGGGAGAGAGACTACTGGTCACTTGGAATGACAGGCGGTCTGGCCATAGCTGAAGTAAGCGGTGAATTCCATCCTGTCGAGATCTTCGATTTCTTCTCAGGCTTCGTATTCATCGATCTCAAGGATGACGACTACGTATTGCTTGACACCAAGAACTGATACTTGATTAGTTGCTGAATATCAAAAGGCGCGGTTTGAACCGCGCCTTTTTTTTACACATATTCGTCGCGTTCAGCACCGGGACAGAAAACATCTACAGGCGCCTCGCCGAAGAAATTTCCCCGAAATAAAAAATATCGGTTTGACAAATCCTCTATTTACATTTAATTGCTTGTCATAATAAACGGAGAAATTTCGATGAGTGATTCTGAAAATCTCAAAGTGACACCTCTATATGACAGGCATCTGGCCCTTGGCGCAAAAATGGTTCCGTTCGCAGGCTGGCTGATGCCCGTCCAGTACGCCGAAGGAATAATTGCGGAACACAGGCACACCAGGACGCTTGTTTCCATATTCGACATTTTCCATATGGGTGAGTTCCGCGTAAAAGGGGAAGATTCTGCGATTGCCCTTGACAAGATCCTTGCAAGGGCCGTAGCCGACCAGAAACCCGGAACTTGCCGTTATAATTTCATGCTGAACGACAAAGGCGCCGTAATAGACGACCTGATCGTCTACAGGATAGCCGAAAATGAATTCTTCATCGTCGTCAACGCAGGCACGAGGGACAATGACGCGGCCAGGTTCCGGGAACTTCTTCCGGAGAACATCACCTTCACCGATGAATCCGACTCAACGGCAAAGATAGATCTCCAGGGACCGGAAAGCGCGGACGTGCTTGCAGCTCTCGGTCTCAAAAAGGAATCCCTTCCTCTCTATTACAGATGGATGAACACCGCGATCAACGGAATCCCCTGCCTGCTCAGCCGCACCGGATACACAGGCGAACTTGGTTTTGAAATTTATTTCCCCGCGGACAAATCAGAATCCATGTGGGATCTGCTCCTGAAGCAGAAAAATGTAAAGCCGGCGGGACTCGGGGCGCGCGACACACTGCGCCTTGAAATGGGATATCCCCTCTACGGGCATGAACTGAATCTCAATACGACTCCAGTAGAGGCGGGATTCTCCGAGATCATCAGGCTTGGAGAGAAACGTGATTTCATCGGATCCGATGTCCTGCGGAATTCGCAGCCGAAAAAAAGATTGGTCGGGATCGAGCTGGATGGCAGGCGCGCCGCAAGAGAGGGTACGAACGTGCTGGTTGGCGGAAAGCCCGCAGGAACTGTTTCATCCGGAGCCTTCTCGCCGTCGCTCGAAAAAGCTGTCGCCATGGCTTTTATTTCCGAAGAATTCAAGATTAGTGATGGAATGGGGCTTGAACTTGCAACCGAAAGATTCAAAGTATCAGGAAAGATAGTACCTGTTCCATTCTATAAGAACGGCACGGCGAGGACTAAGATATAAAATAATTTAAAGATTTATTTTTTTTGCTCTGTTATTTTCTTAAAAACAAATTATATAAAAACATTTCTTTTGAAATTCACTTGGAGGATTAGATGAAAAGATACACAAAAGAACATGAGTGGGTGGAGATAAAAGGCACCGAGGCATACATTGGCGTAACAGCCTTTGCTGCGAAGGAACTCGGCGACATCACTTTTGTTGAAATGCAGCCTGAAGGGACGGATCTTATAATCGGAGATGTCCTCGGGACCATCGAGTCGGTCAAGGCCGCATCCGATGTATACTCACCGATCAGCGGGACTGTCGCGGCAATAAACACCGACCTCGAAGAGGAACCAGGGATCATCAATAATTCCCCCGAGGAGAAGGGCTGGGTCTGCAAGCTGGACAACATCGACCTTGTCGAGCTAGACGAGCTAATGACAAAGGAACAGTACGACAAATACCTCAAGGAAACATCGACGCCGTCCAAGAAATAAACTCCAGCTGGAATATCTGAATCCGAATTTGGTTGCTGATAATATCTTTATCTGGTTCTATTAAAAAGGGAAAAATGCCTTACATTCCGAATACTGATGCCGACAGGAAGGAGATGCTCGAAGCCGCAGACTGCAAAAGCATTGCCGAACTGTGGCAGAAAGCTCAGATAAGGACAGCTCCCCCGGCTCTTGAGCACATCCCGGCAGGAATGTCTGAATACGAAGTCACGCGCCATCTCAGTTCACTGGCCTCACAAAACGCAATACATCTTGTGAACTTCGTGGGAAGCGGATATTATGACCATCTCATTCCCGCCGCAGTCGGAACAATGGTCGGACGCTCGGAATTCTATACAGCATATACGCCGTACCAGCCTGAAGCCTCGCAGGGAACCCTCCAGGCAATATATGAATACCAGTCTGCAATATGCCGTCTGACATCCATGCCGATGTCGAACGCCTCCCTCTACGACGGCGGAACTGCACTGTTCGAAGCAATCATGATGGCTGTCAGGATCACAAACCGCCGCCAGGCCGTGATATCCGGAGCCGTATCTCCCATATTCCGTGAAATGATCAAATGCTACAGCAGCAATCTTGACATTGAACTTGTAGTTGTGCCTGTCAACGCTTCAAAAACAGATTCCTCGCAGGACGCATTGGTTGAAGCCGTCTCCGACAAGACAGCCTGCGTAATCGTCCAATACCCGAACGTGTTCGGAACTGTAGAAGAATGGTCTGAAACAGTTGAAAAGGTACATGCCAAAAAAGCCATTGCCGTATGTTCCGCCTATCCAATCGCACTTGCAATGCTGAAAACTCCCGGGGAAATGGGATTTGATATTGTCACCGGCGAAGGACAGAGCCTTGGAATTCCGCTCAGTTTCGGCGGTCCCTACCTCGGCTTCATGGCAGTCAGGGAAAAACTTGTCCGCAAGATGCCTGGAAGAATTGTCGGCAGGACAGTCGATCTCGACGGCAAACCCGGATTCGTACTTACGCTCCAGGCCCGCGAACAGCACATCCGCCGTGAACACGCGATGTCCAACATCTGTTCGAACGAAAGTCTTTGCGCGCTGACCGCCCTCGCCTATCTCACATGCATCGGCAAGGAAGGGCTCCTCCAGGTTGGAAACCTCTGCGCGGCAAAAGCGAATTTCGCAAGGGATCTTCTTCTTCAAATAAAAGGGATCGAACCAGTCGGCGAAAAAGCGTTCTTCAATGAATTTGTGATAAAGCTTCCCGGAGATTCATCTGAAATAGTTGGAAAGATGATCGACAAGGGTTTCGCCGCAGGATTTCCGCTTGGAAGATATTACCATGACAGAAAGAACCAGTTGCTTGTGGCCGTCACTGAAAAGAGGACCCGCGAGGAGATCAAGGCATTTGCAAACGCAATGGAGGCCGTGCTGTGGAGCTGATCTATTCAAAAGGCAAATCTGGAAGACACGGTTCATCGCTGCCGAAGCTTGATGTTCCGGACGCGAATTCCATTCCGGACTCCCTCAAGAGGAAGAAGGCCGCACAAATGCCGGAAGTATCCGAGCTTGAGGCCGTAAGGCATTTCACGCTCCTAAGCAGGAAGAACATGGGCATCGACTCGACTTTCTATCCACTCGGCTCCTGCACTATGAAATACAATCCGAAGGTAAATGAGAAAATTGCGGCGATGCCCGGTTTTGCGGATCTTCATCCTCTACTTCCCCAGCTCAGACGCGGTGGAGCCCTCACACAGGGAGCGCTTGCCGTAATATATGAAACTGAACGCATGCTCAGCGAACTCCTCGGTTTCTCGCAGACCACTATGCAGCCCCTCGCCGGCGCGCATGGCGAGCTTACCGGCGTCATGCTTATCGCCGCATACCATAAGGCACATGGCGACAAGAAAAGAAAAATCATGCTGATCCCCGATGCCGCCCACGGAACAAATCCGGCAAGCGCGGCAATGGCGGGATTCGATACCGTTACGATTCCTTCTGATCCGGATGGGAACGTTGATCTTGACGCCCTCAAGAAGGAACTGAATGAAAATGTCGCCGGAATAATGCTCACATGTCCGAACACTCTTGGAATGTTCGACAAGAACGTCAAGGAAATCTGCGATCTCGTCCACAAGGCAGGAGCTCTGGCATACTGCGACGGCGCCAATTTCAACGCTATCATCGGAAGGCTTCGCCCAGGCGATATCGGATTCGATGTCATGCACGTCAACCTACACAAGACTTTCTCCACACCGCACGGTGCAGGCGGCCCCGGTTCGGGCCCTGTCGGAGTCTGCGAGAAGCTTGTTCCTTACCTGCCGGTTTCCTGCGTCGTCAAGCGCAGCGACGGAACCTATGCTCTTGAATACCATCACAAGGAAAGCATCGGATATATTGCACCTTTCTACGGAAACTTCGGAATAATCCTGAGAGCTTATGCGTATCTTCTGGTTCTCGGCAGGGAAGGCATTGTAAAAGTCAGCGAAAACGCAGTCCTGAATGCGAACTATATACGTGTCAAGCTTCTTCCGTACTACGACCAGCAGTATCCCGGCTACTGCATGCATGAATGCGTGTTCTCCGCTACGCGCCAGACCGAAAAAGGCGTGCACGCCCTGGACATCGCCAAGGCCCTGATCGACCGCGGAATACATCCTCCGACAATCTATTTCCCGCTCATCGTCAAGGAAGCCATCATGATCGAGCCGACGGAAACCGAATCAAAGGAAGACATCGACAAGTTCATCCAGGTGATGATCGATATTGCGAAACTCGCAGATTCAAATCCTGATGCAATCACGGTTTGCCCGTTGACAACTCCTGTCAAGCGCCTCGACGAGACGCAGGCAGCCCGGAAACTGGATTTGGCTTCGCTGGAATAATTCTTCAGGCGCAGAGGCGCAGAGGCACAAAGGCACATAGTTATTCCGATCATGAATCAAGAACGCCCGAACGGGCTATCCTCATAAGTATGTCGGTTTTTAAACCGATAATTGAATCGTCGGGTTGAAACCCGACATACTGCAAGATGGCGGGGGTCTCGAAGTATGTTGGGCTTCAGCCCGACATATTAAGCCTTATCCAGCACTTAAATGTTCAAGACATTGTCGGGCTAAAGCCCAACATACTTGTATTGGTATTAAGAACTAATCGGCATCCAATAAGTCAATCCAAGAACAGCCAATATTGGCTTAACTACTAACGAAGAAATCCTCCTGCACCCATCCATCGCGAAGGTAGGGCGCTTTCGCCGAAAGCGCCGCTTGCCCTGAGCCTGTCGAAGGGCGGACGACTCGGCGAGTCGTCCCTACCTTTAATACAAACTTTGTGCCTTTGAGCCTTTGCCCCTTTGTAACTTTTCCTACGGATTCTTCGACAGGATCTTCTTGATTTTCTTCATGTCGAATTTTTCCGAGCGGTCATAGTTGTAGATGCCGTTCTGCTCCTGCTCGACATCCGTCAGCTGAGTGTAGCAGTAGCCTTTGATATGCTTCAGGCTCAACAGGGCATTTACCTGTCCTTCCAGACGGCTGTAGACTTCATCGAGAGATTTAGGAGCATCTCCGTATCCCCAGGTATTATCCGCAAATGCCGTACCTACAACCCATTTGATCCCGCCGAATTCATCTACGAAATAAGGCTGTCCCTGATACTTCACTTCCTTCTCAGGAAAGTTCCTCCAGACACCCTTCCCGCTGTCAGGCGTAAGCTGCGTCTTTAGCTTTTCAGGATTCTGCTCGTAGTTGTGGACGGTCCATAGATCAGTTTTCACATGTACATAACCGCTGGCCTCGTTGACAGGCCTAGATGGATCAAGCATTTTGGTAATGTCATAGAGGTCCGCATGGAATCTTGAATGCTGGACTCCGTCGCCAGTGTCCCAGGTCTCATTCAACGGGGTCCAGGCGATTATCGACGGATGGCTCAGGTCACGCGCTACGACTTCCGCCCATTCCATAATGAAGTTCCTGGCGGCGACAGGATCCTTCACGTCGGTACCCCAGCTCGGGAATTCGCCCCAGGTGAGATAACCAAGCTTGTCCGCCCAATAATGGAATCTCTCCTCGAAAACCTTCTGATGCAGTCTTGCGCCGTTGAACCCCGCATTCATCGAGAGTTCAATATCCTTTTTCAGGGCCGCATCGCTTGGCGCGGTCCATATGCCGTCCGGATAGAAACCCTGATCGAGGACAAGCCGCAGATAATAAGGTTTGTTGTTGAGATAGAGAGTGTCCCCTTCGACGTGCACCTTCCTCATTCCAGCATAGCTCTTAACTGAGTCCACAACTTTTCCAGCGTCGACAACTTCAAACAGGATGTCATAAAGGAACGGACTTTCGGGAGACCATGCCTTCGGATTGCTGACTGCGAGTTGGACTGGCACTCCGTTTTGTGCGGAAAACTCACCCTTTGCTGCAATTTCTTCTCCATCTTTCACAGCAATCCTCAAGTTTAAATTTCTTTTCATACCGTGGAATATCGGTGTGAAAATAAATTTATTACCGTCAAGATCGGGAACAATCCTGCAGGACTTGAGTGAGAACTCTGAAAGCGATTCGAGCCAGACAGTCTGCCAGATGCCGGTAGTGCGGGTATAATGGCAGGCGAAGGACTTGTATACGAAAGATTGTTTTCCGCCGGGCTGTTTTCCGTGTCGTGTATCATCGCTTACATGAACGACAAGGGAATGTTTCTTACCGACTTCCACGTAGTCTGAAATATCATAGTCAAAAGAGGCGCTGCCGCCGAAATGCCTGCCGACGTACTTGCCATCAACGAAGACTTCTGCAATATAGTCCACAGCCCCGAAATGGATGATTATTTTCCTGCCAGACCAATCCTTCGGGATCTGGATATCCTTCTGATACCACATCATCTCGATGAAGTCCTTATGCCCTACGCCGGAGAGTTCGCTTTCCGGACAGAACGGAACAGTGATCTTGTCGGCAAATCCCTTGCTATCCTTCAGACCTCTTTCAGATCCTGACTTGCCAAAATCAAAAGTATAGGTCCACTGTCCATTTAGGTTGATCCAGCTTTGTCTTTCAAACTGGGGTTTGGGATGTTCGGGCCGGGGAACCGTTGAATTCTTAGCCATGATAAAAGTCTCCTTATGGATTAATGGATGTTTGGATTGATGGATTAATGGTTCTGGATATTCAAACCCAATCATCCAGCCATCCACTAATCCAATAATCCTTCGCTGTCTTATAATAATGTGCTATATTATCACTTCAAGAGATCATACCATGTGTATAATTTGCATTTTAATGAGGTATATGCGCATATATTTTTGCAGAAGGCTCTGCAAAAATATATTTTGAGGAAGATTCAATGAAAGAGGACATTGTAAGTTTTTCCGGTTCACGAGCCGAGGAGTTGAATTTCCATCTGGACCTTGCCGGAATTTCATACTGCGATGGAAGTTACCGCATATCCAGGAAAAACTCGCCAATCTTCGTATTCGAATATGTGATCGAAGGCAGAGGAACGCTTATCCATAGCGGCATGAAGCTTCATCCTGAAAAAGGAGATGTCTATATCGTCCACAAGGGAACCGATCACACATATTTCTCCAGCGCGGACAAGCCATGGACCAAGATATGGTTCAATGTAAGCGGGGTTCTTGTTGAAAGACTTGTAGAGACATATGGCCTCAACGTTGTCTGGCTCGTGAAAAACTGCGAAATTCGCAGACTTTTTGAAGACGGCCTGTCCTACGCCAGGAAAAAGCCCGCAGACGTCCATGAGAAGACCGCCATAGCAATCCACAGGATAATACAGGGTATCTCATGTGAACTCAAGAAACGAGAACAAGGTCATCATTCTCCGGAGGGCTTGAATCTCAAGAACTTCATTGATGCGAACTTCGCAGAAATAGACGAACTTGAAAAGCTCTCAGAGCTAATAGGACGTTCGCCTTCCCAGACAATCAGGATATTCAAGCGGGAATGGAACCGCACCCCATACGACTATGTCCTGGAAAGACGGATCGGCGCTGCCAAGTCCCTGCTTCTTGGCACGACGTTCACGGTAAAGGAGATTTCTTCGCGTACCGGGTTCAAGGACCAGTTCTATTTCTCGAACATATTCAAGAAGAAGACCGGTGTCGCACCGGAGAATTATCGGAAGCTTAATTCGCAATATAATTTCCAGTAGGTACGTGCTTCAGCATGTACCATATTTTCTCAAGAAGAATGGTACACCCTGAAGGGCGTACCTACTTTAAAGAACATTCTCCAATGGAGAATTAACTACAAACAAATTCAAATCTAGCAGCGCTTTAACCTTAAATGGCCAATTTTATGCTCTGAAAAGATTGATTTCAGGTATCTCTTAGTGTAATTAATGTAAATGAATTTTGCAGTAAAAATTAAAACCTGAAGCAATAACCTCAGAGAGGCTACCGTGAACATAGATCTTGAGAAATCCTCCGGCCTTATAAAGAAGATAAAGGACAATGTCTCAAAAGTATTCCTCGGAAAAGACGATGTCACGGACAAGGTGATCAAGGCGATGCTTTCCGGCGGACATATCCTGCTTGAGGACATTCCAGGCGTCGGCAAGACGCTGCTTGCAAAGGCTGTTGCCAAATCGGTATCAGGCGAGTATCGGAGAATCCAGTTCACCGCGGACCTCCTGCCCACGGACGTGACAGGTGTCACCGTCTACCAGCAGAAGGATGGCAGCTTCCTCTTCAGGCCCGGTCCGGTGTTCTGCAATGTCCTGCTTGCCGACGAGATAAACAGGGCGACCCCGAGGACCCAGTCAAGCCTCCTGGAGGCGATGGAGGAGCTGCAGGTGACATGTGAAGGGCAGCTGCACAAGCTCAATGAACCGTTTTTTGTAATCGCGACACAGAATCCGATCGAGCTTGAAGGCACATATCCGCTGCCTTTCTCGCAGATGGACCGTTTCATGGTAAGGCTGAAGATAGGATATCCGGATTTTGCGAATGAGAAGAGAATTCTTGCAGAGCAGCGGACAGAGGATCCGATTGAAAAGCTTGTACCGGTGATCGGGATTGAAGACCTACTCAAGATCCAGGAGACTGTGAGGCATATTAAGGTCTCGGATCCTGTTTCCGATTATATTGTAAAAATCGCGCACCGTTCAAGAAACATCGAAAGCGCGGAATACGGGGTGAGCCCGAGATGCAGCCTGGATCTCATGCGTTACAGCCAGGCGGCGGCGCTCTGCAACGGCCGCGATTTTGTGACTCCGGACGATGTCAAGTCCTCTGCTGAAGCGGTGATGGGGCACAGGATCATCGTAAGGAAGGGAAGCCGTCTGGCAACCTCGTCCGAAGTCGAGGCTGTCGACAGCATAGTTGAATCGGTTGAAGTGCCTCTGTAAATCTAAAGCTGCTGCCGCAGCAAGCAAATTCGAAATACGAATATCGAAACTCGAAACAAATAAAAAATATAGAAAATTCAAATGTTTCAAACATTTTTTCAGAATTGAACTTCCCATTCCTTTATATTGTTTCGGATTTCGAGATTCGTGCTTCGGATTTATAAAATGTGCAAATTAATAATTATGCAAAGGCTTTTCAACATTCCGGCGATAGTTCCTACCAAAAAGGGGGTAGTATTCCTCTGTCTCTGCGCCCTGGTCTATCTTTCCGCGACACAGTCACAGTCGGGGCTCCTCTTCCTGGTCCTCGGCATCATTGTCGGTGCATTCGTCCTGAATGTCATGACGTCCTTCCTGCTGATCAGGAAAGTCAAGGTTGACATGGATGAGATCATCAAGGCGACCGAAGGATGTCCTGTCCCCTCGCCTCTGAAGATAAGCAACAGTTCAAAGTTCAGCCTGGGACTCATCGAGATAATTTCGCAGCACGGGGTGTTGACCAGGATCTATTCTCTTCCAGCATCAACCGACTCGCATGTGATGCCTGAGATAGTTTTCCCTCGCCGCGGGATATACCCGCTGAAAAAGCTTCTGCTGAAATCCTCATATCCTTTCGGGCTAGTAAGAGCCACCCTGCCGCTGGCCGGTTCCGGAGAAGCCGTTGTTTTTCCGGACATATACAAATGCCTTCCGGCGCAGGCTTCAGGGTTCGAGCCCATGGTCGGAGGAAGCTGCAGCGACAAGCACAGCAGTCCTTCGGGTTTCGACTTCTCGGGCGTCCGGCCAATGCAGAGCGGGGATTCATTCAGGCACATACATTGGAAATCCTCCGCAAAAGGAGCAGGCATCATGATAAAGGAGTTCAGCGAGGAGCTTTCAGGACGCCTGACCATAATCCTCGACAACAGATCTTCCGCAGGGCGGGATCTCTGCGATGTCGCCGCGCGGGCCGCGGGTTCCCTCGCCTTTGCATCGCTCGACGCTGGGCACCATGTCGAGATGGTCGATCCTTCGAGGGCCGACACGCTTGTAGTTCCTCCTTTTTCCACTGGCGACGCGCTTCTGGAATTCATTGCCCGGGCAGATGTTTCCGACAACTATGATCTTCCAGTTAAAACCATTGAGATACTGGATAAGATCTCCAGCAGATCGTCTGTCGTGATCGTAGCGGTCAGCGCCGAGAGCTTGAAGGAATCCGTTGAATATCTCCTGTCACAGAACAGGAAAGTCTCATTGTATGTTCCAGAGGCGATGGATGAATCATCCCTGCCCGTAAACATCAAGGTACACAAATATGCCGGAAACAACATATTCCAGTGATGCATCCGGACAAGGGACCAATGGTTCCAGGTTCAACCGCATCGCCATGGCGCTCTTCGGAAGGCAGCGTGACAAGCTGCAGGATCCGTTCTATCTCCTATTACTTCTTGGTTTCATATCGCAGGGATTTTTCTGGGAAAACACAGTTGTGCCTATTATGCTTGCGGCCCTGTGGTTCCTTCTCATCCACCTTTCCAGCAGGAAATACGCGATCAATGAAACTACTGAAATACTCTTTCTGCTTCTCGCACTCCTGATATCGATACATTTCGGACGGACGGCATTCATGAGATCCCTTTCCTTCGGAAACGGTCTCCTGGTTTTACAGGCGATGCGAATGCTGAGACCTCTCACCCCGAGGGAAAAATGCCTCTCGGCGGGTATTGCAATCGTCAACATAGCAGTCGGTAGCCAGATGATGCTCGAATACGGGTTCATACTTGTGCTTGCCGCGGCACTTGTGCTCATCCTGCAGACCTTCCACAAGCTGGAAGCTGAATCCTGCGGATTCCATGAATCGAAGTTCTCCCCACGTGCGAAATGGAAGGAATTCTCATTTGTCGTCCTCGCAATGATTATCTTCTTCCTGGTATTCCCGAGATACAGGGCGCTTTCGTCCGTAACAACAAACCTGTCCATCGGCCGCAATGCGCCGATAGCGCCTACCCTCGATCCGGCTTCAGGAGGAATGGAGGGCACAGGCAGGCTCATATTCCAGATTTCCGGGGATGACATCGGCTACCTCAAGACATTTACGCTTGATACATTTGATGGAACGAGATGGGCTGCCGGAAAACATGCCTCCGCTTTCAAAAGAAATCTGAGGGTTGAACCAAAACCGGAACTCAAATACCGCAAGGCGATCGTCAAGGAAATCGCGCTTCTCGGCGGTTCACTGCCGGCCGACGGATATCCTGTCGCACTGAAAGGGAATTTCTTCCAGGATGATTATGTGTCCTGGCAGGGAAGCATCCGCGTATCGCGCTACTGGCCTGCGGACAACAATATCTACGAATACTGGACGGATCTCAACAAGCATCTGGATGCGGACAGCCGCGAGACTGCGTCCTGCCTCAAGCATCCCGAACTTTCCGACAGGGCGAAAAAGATGATAGCTGACACTACGGCCGCTGCCGCCGGGGAATACAACAAGGCCAGGGCGCTGGAAAAACATCTCCGCGATACTTTCACCTATGAACTCGGGACATACGACCTGAACCGCCTGAACCCACTGGATGATTTCCTTTTCAATGAGAAACGCGGACACTGCGAACGCTTCGCTTCGGCGTTGGTGCTGCTTTTCAGGCAGATGGGGATCCCCTCCAGGATAGCTATTGGATTTGTGCCGGTCGAGAAGAACGAGATCGGAGGATTCTTCAACATCAGGGACACGCATGCCCATGCCTGGGTCGAGGCATACCTGCCTGACCGTGGCTGGCTTGTCTTCGACGCCACACCTGTTTCAGACAGGGTTCTCCAGAGACCAGCCAGCGGCTTTGCCCTGACGATGCGTGACTGGGTGGAATTCATCTGGTATCAGAAGATCGTCGGATTCACCTCGAACGACCAGGTGATGCTGTATAAGTTCACCGCCGAGGGCATAGATGTCGCGGCTGAAAAAGTTTCGCGAAATTCTGGTATTATGATACTTCTGACAATACTGCTGCTCGCGTTGACAGGAGGAATCGTAATTTTCAGGAGGTATTCCGCAGGAAAAGCTGGAAGGAGTTCGTCTATAACATATTCTGAAATCTTCGCCGAACACTTCTACCGCGACCTGCTAAGGGAGCTTGCTTCCGCAGGCATCAGACGGGTTCCATCTGAAACTCCCGGGGAAATCTTAAGGAGAGCCTCGATTAAGATACCTTCAGCAGCATCGGAAATCACATTTATAACTGACGAGTTCTGCAAGATCAGGTATGGCGGAAGAAAACCGGAAGAAGACCTGCACGACAAGGTGAAGAGTTCCTTGCATGCTGTAAAATCGGCAATCAAATCACGAAAGACATTTGCCACAGACTTGCACTGACCTGACACCGACCATACAAAAACTCCTTAAGCACGAAACATGCAAGAGAGATATTTTCAATTAACCTTGCTTGACCTGGTCACTTGACCTAGTTATATTGAGGCAATTTCAAAATTGCCGAATTCAAGGTAGGGATGGCTCTCCGAGCCGTCCGTATTGAGGCGGCGGTTTCGGAGAAACCGCCCTGCGTTCGGCAGTTTTGAAATCAGCTCATATTAACGGCATAAGAAGATAAAGCGAGGTTCCCATGGAAACGATGGTCATTTCCGAGTTCAAGGCGAAATGCATACGGGTGATGAAGGACATCAACAGGACCAAGCATCCTCTCATAATCACCATCAGGGGGGTTCCTGTCGCCCGGATTGAACCTGTCAGGAGCAAGGGCGCCAGAAGGACTTTAGGATCCATGAAGGGATCCATCAAGATAAAAGGCGACATTGTATCATCCGACTTCAGCAGCGACTGGGAGCTGAACAGATGAAGATTCTCCTTGATACCCATGTCTGGATCTGGATTGCAGAGAGTCCCGATGAGCTTGGAAGCAATGCCAGAAGCCTGCTTGAGGATCTTGACAACGAGATATTCATATCTCCAATATCCACACTTGAGATAGCACAGCTTGTCAAATCCGGAAAGATAGAACTTAAACATTCTCTTTCCGCCTGGGTAAGGAAATCCATGTCGGAGGTTGATGCGAAGACTGCCCCTTTCACACATGATACGGCGGAGATGGCCTACAAAATTCCGGAACCATTCCACAAGGATCCTGCCGACAGGATTCTTGCCGCAACCGCAATCCTTGAAAACCTGGGTCTCATGACCGCCGACGAGAAGATTCTCGGCAACAAGCATATCCGCACTATAAACGCGAGGAAATGAAATACAGTCATCTTCCCCGCGAATCATCTGGAACAGAAAGACTAAAGAATTTAATCACAAAAGACTGAAGAACGCGCAAACATGCGCTACTACGGACAAATTCAACCATTTCTGAACTCATTTCTAAGTCCGACAGACTCTCCTGAAACGGATTTGCGCTTCCTTTAAAACCCAGACACCCTCAAAAGAGTACACATTGATAAATCAATCAATTAATTTGTGTCTTCACGAGTTTATGGTACATTCTTCGCTTCATTCTAATTTAATTTTATCATGAAAAAACTTCTCAAAATAATATTCTGGGTTTCGTTAAGTCTTATCGGTGCGGTTTCGCTTGCGATAGTCGCATTCAAGCGGGGCGAACCTGTGAACGCCCTCTGGCTGGTCACCGCTTCAGTCTGCGTCTTCGCCATAAGCTACCGGTTCTACAGTAAATGGCTTTTCACGAAAGTGTTTGTCCTCGACCTGAAACGGGCGACGCCTTCATGCGTGAAAGAGGACGGGAAGGATTATGTGAAGACGAATTCATGGATCGTCTTCGGGCATCATTTCGCGGCGATAGCGGGTCCCGGCCCCCTCGTCGGGCCTGTACTCGCGGCGCAGTTCGGATATCTTCCTGGGGCCCTGTGGATCCTGGTAGGCGCGGCTCTTGGAGGAGCCGTCCATGATTCAATGATACTTTTCTGCTCAATGCGCCGCAATGGAAAATCCCTTGGACAGATGGTAAAGGAGGAGATCAATTCCTTCGCCGGGATGATCGCACTAATTGGAATCATATCAATACTCATCATACTTATTGCGGTGCTTGCACTCGTAGTCGTCAAGGCGCTGGCTGAAAGCCCATGGGGTGTATTTACAATTGCAATGACAATACCAATTGCCCTCATCATGGGCGGGGCTCTGAGATATGTCTGTCCTAAAAGAGTCGGCTATGTCACCGCCTTTGGCGTCGCGGGACTTCTTCTTTCGGTTTATCTCGGACAATACCTGACTCATTTCCCGGCAATTGAGAGGATGCTGATGCTGGACGGTAAATTCCTGGCAATTGCCATAATCGTATATGGGTTTGCGGCATCAGCACTTCCCATATGGCTGCTTCTTGCGCCGAGGGATTATCTCAGCACATTCATGAAGATAGGCACAGTGATTTTTCTGGCGGTAGCCGTCCTTGCGATAGCTCCGCAGATGCAGATGCCGGCAATCACAAAATTCATAGATGGAACAGGACTGGTATTTGCAGGCCCAGTTTTCCCGTTCTGCTTCATAACCATAGCCTGCGGCGCCATATCAGGCTTCCACGCGCTTATTTCCTCTGGAACAACTCCAAAGATGATCACCAGCGAAAAATGCGTGAGGACCATCGGATATGGCGGAATGATAGTCGAGATGATGGTTGCGATAATGGCATTGATCGCCGCAAGCACGATGAAGCCAGGTGTTTACTTCAGCATCAACATGAAGGGGGAAGCCGCCGCAGTAGTCAAAAAAGCCTCCGACGCTGGATTTCCCGTGACTGAACAGGAGATGAAAGCCCTGGCCGAAACGCTTGGCGAAAAGACGATGATCGGCAGGACAGGCGGGGCTCCGACATTCGCTGTTGGAATGGCCGAGATGCTTTCGAAGTTCTTTTCCGGCAGCACCGCGATGGCGTTATGGTATCATTTCGCGATCATGTTCGAGGCGCTGTTCATACTTACGACCATTGATGCGGGCACCAGGGTCGGCCGCTTCCTCATGCAGGACCTGCTTGGCCAGATCACGCCCATGCTCGGTCAGAACGGGACGCATCTTTCAAGCATAACCTCCAGCCTGATCTTCTGCGGCGCCTGGGGCTGGTTCCTCATACAGGGCGTCATAGATCCTCTTGGCGGAATCAACAGCCTGTGGCCGATTTTCGGAATCGCTAACCAGCTTCTTGCAGTAATCGCCCTGTCGCTCGGCACGACAATCCTTATAAAGATGGGCAAGGCAAGATACATATGGGTGACATTGCTTCCGCTTGTCTGGCTTTCCGCGGTTACGATGACAGCGGGATTCATGAAGATATTCAGCGCCAGCCCCAAGCTCGGTTTCCTCTCGAACGCCAAAGAAATTTCTGACAAGATAGCTGGTGGCGGAACAACCAAGCAGATTCTAGAATGGGAAACTCTGATGTTCAACAACTATGTGAACGCCGCCGTTTCCGCAATATTCATGATCCTGGTAGTCCTGATTGTCTGCGCCTGCGTCAGGGAATGGTATCTGCTGCTCTCCAAGAAGAAGCTTCCTGTGCTCCATGAATCGCCATATGTCGAGCTGGAGACGGTGTGAGAGGGAGACACTAAGTAGCAAAGGCACAGAGGCACAAAGTTAGTAACCGTTAAGTTGGTCTTTTAGCCTCACACGTAGGGCGGTTTTTAAACCGCCAACTAATTGTCGGGTTAAAACCCGACATACTTTCTTGGAAAAACAGCCTCACTTCACCCAGCTTAACGCTTACCAAAGTTACTGAGAATATTGGATTTAAAACCTCTGACAGGCACATTCATTTGAAGTGCATCACATAAAATAGATAGCCTAGAGCTCCAAGTATAACAAGAACCAAAGCTGCCACGACGAACATCATCGGTTTCGAAATCTTCTGAAATTCAGCTTCTCGTTTTTTTCTCTCTTCATCCCCGAATTCTTGCTTGCAGGATGGACATGTATACCAGTAAGGTTCATCATCAGGGAAGAATAACAATTCGCGCCATTCCTTCCAGGAGACGGTGAACTTATGTCCGCATTTCGGACAGAACAGTTCTTTTTTGTGGATGTAGTACATTGAACGACCTAACTGCTAAGACACGCTAAAGACACGCTAAAGACCTTATGTTAAACATAGAATAGTTAGAAAAAGCCTTCTCCCTTCTTAAATTATAACAGCTTAAGAAAAAGAAAGGAGAAGGACTTATGAAAGCAGAAAGTAACACGGGAAGCGGAAGAG
>Ga0209417_1002199_pt1 | contig 31376 bp, 41 predicted proteins | sample RifGroF2_FD_184002 | JGI IMG/M metagenome (GOLD analysis project Ga0209417, IMG submission 184002) | Groundwater microbial communities from Rifle, Colorado, USA - Groundwater F2 (SPAdes) (version 2) | ecosystem: Environmental > Aquatic > Deep subsurface > Groundwater | place: Rifle, Colorado... | reverse complement strand
CGTTTCCGCATTCTCCAAAGCCGAGGTCTTGTTGACCATCCCATCCCCCACCACCTCTTGTGCGTGGCCGGTGAAATAGCGGTCTGGTTGGTCGCAGTTTGGTGTGATTTTGGTTTTGATGAAAACTTGGGTGTTATCGGTTTGGGGCAACAACTCGGACACGATTGAGCCATTTTTGAATACCTCATTGAAGTAGAGGACGCGCTCGGACACGAGGACATAATCCTTATTTTGGATTTTGATGGTTTTTAATTTAGGCATATTTTTTAATATAGTATTGGACTAGCGACCGGTTAATGTTTAATTTCTCGGCGATGGCTCGTTTACTCTTGCCTTTCGCCCACAAGATTAGGATTTTACTCTTCAGTTTGGTGTTCGGTTTGTTCATGGTGTCGTCTGGCGATGTTAAGGTTGTCAAAATCGGCCGTGTCCATCACTTCCAGCACTTCGCCGGTTGTGTCCTCATAAATCTCAAGCTTGTATTTAATCATTTTAGTATTTAACAGCTTCGTAATAAGTGATAATGTTCCAGAAAACAGTGGCCGCAATAACTGTGAGAATAAACACTGCGACCTCAAACTTGTCTAACTTGAAACCGCCGAACATTTTGCGGTGAGCTTCCTTAATCCTCTGCTTTTGATCTTTCTTAATCGCAATCAAGTCTTGGGATGAATAGATGTCGTCCATAATTAGTCCATTATTTCACGCTGATAATCTTGTCTGTCCACCAGCTCGGCCTCGCGACTTTCCGCGTCTAAAGCAGACATATGGTCATCGCCCTGTTCAAAATCAATAGACATAGTGTTTATTGAGTTAGCTATTAAAGAAGTTATTACACCAACTTGGCCGTTGTGGTATAAGAGAGAGGACTATGTAGTGCCTCATAACCCCGATACCGTCTAACCCCGTACCAGCTCGTGTTTTCAACTTCTAACTAGAGTGTATATTAGGCAGGCAAACCTTGCAAGGCCAAACTGGGGATAACTTTGGCAGGCATTATATGCTTGCATAGTATGCCTTGTGTTCTATAACCTATTGTGGTATCATAAGAGCGTTGGTGGCTTGTCCACCTTAGAGCGTTTTGAGGAATATCGTAAAATAATCCTCCTATAGTGAAATCCGATATCTAGCCAAGCCCCCATTTCTGGGGGTTTTGCTTTACTCAAGCGTTCTGCTATAATTAAGTGATGAATAATCCTGATAAACAGAGGCAATATGCTCTTGAGTATTATCATCGCCACAGAGATAGGATAAATAGTAGAAGAAGAAATTGACTATTGATCATATCATCCCAGTGTCTAAAGGGGGGACAAATGATATAAATAATCTGCAAATTTTATGTTTCACTTGCAATCGTTCAAAATCCAACAAAATATTGACACCTTAAATCTAAAAACCAAGAGAGCCACCTTTTTACGGGTGGCTTCTTTGGTTACCAAGCAAAAGTCGAAAGTTCTTTTGCTAATGTTAGGGGACTATTCGACCAGTCCCTTATTCAAACAGTTCCGCCAGTGGCCCCAACCCCCGTTAAGATAGAGTTGGTGGGCGTAGTAGACATTATTGGCTGGAACTTTTAACCATTCTTCGCTCGGCCTTGAGAAGGCATTATCACCGTAGAGGTTGATTTGGAAAATTCCCACTGAATAGTCCCTGGTCGCAGGGTTATCATTCACCACCCCGGCGTTTAACGAGCTTTCACACTTAGCGATTGCTAAGGCAATATCGTAATCCCAATCGTAACTTTTAATCATCTCTTCTACGCTCGGAGGTTCTATTATAGGCGTGGTGCTTGCTTGGGCGGGTTCGGTAACAGACATCAACGCCCAAGCGATTAAGAATTCTATTATAAGCCATTTGGTTAGACTAGTAATTCCTCCTTAATTATACCACTCCCCTGGATTGAGCAAGCTTTTTATTCACACGCCTTCTTTTGCGTTGCATAGCAAGGTATTTTGCTTTGTTTTTATGGTAATAAGTTTTAAAATAAATTTTCTTGTGGATTTATCGACAATCAAAACAAATGGCATCTGGTCGGTGGCGGTCTCGCATTATTACCTCCCCGCAAACATGACAAATATTCTCCACACCCCAATCTACTTTAAGTGGTGGGATGTAGACATCCCGTTCTCCGGCACAATTCTTACAATAGTCAAAATAGCCGTGATGACAAACCTTGCACTTATTTAATTCCATTAGGTGATTATACAACTAACCACTACCTCCATCACCTTAAAAGTGTTGATAACTTGAAACGATCACAGGTGGTTGTTGTTTCATTTCAACACTCACTACATTCGCAAGTCAGCGAGTGGAACAAACTAACCGCGACAGATGATGGAGCGACTGGTTACTTGGTATTCAACTTCTTAGACACCTCACCTAGCACCAAACCAAGCATCACTACTACCTCCCCGTTAATATAAGGAGCGAACATATCGATATTATCAGCGAGCGAGGTTACTATAACCGCTACCACCATCATCCCCGTCCGCCAATAAAACGATTTGAACCGGTTGCTGGTTAAGGCTTCAATAATTTTTGCCATATTTAATAAATTAACTTTTAATTAACCTTTGCTTCGACTTTTATTTCTAAGGTAATCCCCTATCTTATCAGCCAGCATAGCAATCTGTTCGGCGAGATACTTTATTTTAGCATTGATGTAGAGGACATCTTTAGCAAATAGGTCTGACATAATCGGTAGGGGGTCAATGGGAACCCAAATGCCGTTCACATACTGCTCAACTTGGAAGTGTAGGTGATTGCCGGCCGAGTAGCCGGTGTTGTCTGCCCAGCCGATTAACTGACCAGTCTCTACCCAATCTCCCACCTTGCCTTGGTAGCCTAAGAGGTGTTCGTAGATGTGGTGGAAACGATGACCATCTACCTCCGATTCAATCCTAACATCCAAGCCACTTCTAAGGATTGTATCTACCTTATAGATTCTACCCCGTTGGGCGGCGTAGACCTCCTGCCCGTGATAGGCCATTAAATCAACTCCTGTATGGCCTTTTGCCCCGTAGAGAGACTGATAACCAGCTGGTGGGTTATAACCATCACAAGCAATAATTTTCTGATTACCATCCAAAGAAATACAGCCCTGATTCTCGCCGAAAGCTTGGTTAATCACAAACGGTCTTAATGGTTGATGGAGTAGTTTGTTCATTTTATAAATTTGATTATCGCCCAGATTAAAGTTCCAATAATTCCAAAAGGTGTAGCAATTCCTGCCCAGTAAGAAGCGAAGCTTTTAAGACTGCCAACCGTGGCGACCGCTTCTCTAATTGGGGCCAGCTCATCCACCTTAATTGAAAGGGCTTCTAACTGTTTGCTGTGTTCAATTTGAATGGCTTTAATGTCTCGGAGGTTGCCGTTAATTTTCGTATCGACAATTTCCCCCAGCGCTTCGGCGAGGTCTTCTTTGGTTATCCAGTTTTGCCGGCGTTCTTGCATATTAGTTGAAAGGTATCATATAATCAGCGCCCGCAGGTGGGGGGGCGGTCTCGGTGTAATAAATAGTTATTGCTAGGTAGTCCATTGAAGCATCAACATCATTGCCGGTATCAGTATTTTCGACTTGTATTCTTGAGCCGAATCCGGCCCCGTTGACATCGGTCGGTGTCCAGGTGGTCCCCCATAAGTCAGTCGCCCCGCCATAATTAACCGTCGAATCAGATGTTGGCCAACTGGTGGCAGAGGCCTTATTATCGCCAACCGGAGAACCAGCCTTAAGCAAACTGACGACTAACTCATTAATGTCACTAATTGATTGAGCTTTGTGTTCGTTGGTGTAAACAATACCATCAATTGTGGCATCAAACGGAACACTAAAACCACAACCAACCGAACTAAAGACACCAGAAAAGTCGCCTCTTCCCAGTGGCGCAACGGTATAGATGTTATCGGAGGAAAAAACATTACCGACATTGGTCCAGGCCGTATCACCCCCTCCCGAACTGTTAGAGGCGCAAACAGTCGGTCCCACAGAAGCGGCTAGGGCAACGCCGCTAGTCTTGGTGTCAAAATCGGTCTTGGTGGTGGTGGCCTGTTTAACTTTATACCAGACATCATCCACTGAATACATATTGAGCCAACCCTTAACCATCCGTTTATTTCCGCCTAAATCATAAGTAATGGTATTCGGCGTGCGGGCAACTTCGTTTTTCTCGATCGGGATTTGCTCTTTAGATTTGTAGGCGTAGACCACCGAGGGAACCTGACTAACCAGCACCGACTCACCCTTGTCATTGGTTGTGTAATACTTTTCAAGATACTCCTCGGAGAAAACGATGTCGGTCGCCAAGATAGTCTCCCCTTTGAAGTCTAGGGTTTGAGCATCGCCAGACAACGCCCCGATGGCGAGGCCAGTGGCAACTATTCCAATGGCGAGATATTTTTTCATTATTGTTGTGGAACATTTAGCTTAAAAGAACAACCAAAATAAGATGGAGATGAGGCTGGGTTGCCCGCCCTGATAAATCTCTTTTCTCCGGCGCTGAAACTGTTGTTGGTAGAGAAAGTGAAATGGGAAGGTGTAGATGAGACCCCAATCATATAGTTAAAGAAGTTAGTTCCATCAGACACCACAATATCAAGAGTGCCGGCGTTAGTTGAACATTCCGCCCATTCCCAATTCTCATTAGTCGGTGCCGAGCTTAAAAACATATCAGTCGTGGTAGCGGTCCACGCCGTTGTAGTTGGGGCCATAGACCAAGCCCGATATTCTGTCACCCCAACACAACTTCCTCCTATTGCATAACAACCACTGGTTAAGTTGGTAGAGGAGGCAAAAGTGGAGGTGGCATTTACTCGGAAGTTGATAGTTTGAATACCTGTGTTTCCCAGGGAAAGAATGTTGCCGGGTGTCGAGGTACCGATTCCTAGTCGAGAGTTGGTGCTGTCTACTGTTATAATCGGGGTAGCTCCATTAACAATACGGAAGGCGGTTGTTGAAGCGGTGTCGATTCTCATTCCACCGAATAAGTTAAAAACAGCGTTACGAATGTTTGTTAGGTGGCTACCTATATAAACATTACCATCGTCACCATCGGTTCCCACTCCGGCGACTTCTTCCTCACCACCCTGAGCAAGAAAAATATCTCCAGCGGCACCACCACTATCCCCACCATTGGCCGCGTTACCACCATTTGCAATATAGACATCCGCCCCAGTTCCACCACTATCAGAAGCACCGTATGCTCCATTTGAAATTTTAGTGCTTGAACCATTTAACATTGTCGCTATGCCACCACCAATTACCGACGGGCCAACAACCTGTAAATTACCTTGAATAGCTAGCCTTGAGCCAGGAGTGGTGGTGCCAATCCCGACCCGCCCATCACCATTTATCCTCATCACTTCCGAACTGGCCCCGGCTGAATTAGAAATATCAAACCGAAGATAATTAGACGAGTTAGTTCCCGTGTTGACTGAAGTATAGATATTGTTTTTGTAATTTGCGCCGGTATAGCCGGTCGATAGAGCGATAGCCTCGGCACTACCACTAAGGGGCAAAATATAAGCCGTGCCCGACACGGTGATTGAAGTGGACGAAGCGTAGGGCAGTCGAGAAGCGGCAGTCGAGGTGGAGGTGATGAAGCCACCGATGTGGAGGTTACCACCGCCGATGGAAAGTTTGTAGTTGGCCGAAGGCGAAGTGGTGCCGATGCCAACACTACCAACATCGGATATTCTCATCCTTTCAGCAATAGTTCCGTTGGCGGTAAAAAATCGCAAACCGGCATAATCCCAACTACCAGGATATCTAACAGCCTCAATCCTGGCCACCGACTCTGCTGACCCCATAGTTTGTGCCCAATCAATGTAACCAAAAGTTCCATCTGTTCCGTTTGATTGAGCGTAATTAAATCGCAAATTGCCTTCCTCAATAGTTAATTTATCGGCTAGCGTGGTCGTCCCAATCCCAACCTTTAATACCCCGTCAGCATAATTTATAAAACTAAAATTATAGTCACTGTTAGAACTAACACCTAACTCAAAACTTCTGAGACCATTGTCACTAATACTTATTAAACCGTTGGTGGTGTCTTGGATTTTTAACGACCCATCTAAAGTTCTGATGTCACCCGTTACATCCAAAGCATAAGACGGATTGCTATTACCCACCCCCAACCTTCCCCCAGTCACGGTTAGACCATTTGAAACAGAGATGTGTGTGCTTGAAGCGTAAGGTAAGATACTGGCCACCGAAGTGGTGGCGGTGAAGCGGCCGGCGGTAATCACTCCAGTGGTGGTGCCGGAAACAGTGGTGCCGTCTGAAGCATAATAAGCCAATTGGCCGGCCAGGCCAGAGGAAACGGTGCCGTTATCGCTCCCGCCAACACACACGCCGTTTATCGCGAAGCAACCGGCGGAGATATCGAAGCCGTTCGTGCCGGTACTGGTGGCGGAGGTGACAATTTTAGACAGAGAGATAACTCCGGCCGTGGAGGAAGCGGTGGTGGAGGTGGCGTGGAAGGCGGCGAAGGTGGGCGTGGAGGTGGGGGCGATTACTGTCCCGTTCCACCACAAAGGATTAGCTTGAGAGGTGGGGAGAGACGAGGAGGAGACTTTGTTGTTGAAGATAGTCCAGTCAGTCGAGAGGAGACAACCAAAGACCGAACCAGAGGCCGTGTCGCAGTCAAAATCAGCCGTAGTGAGGGTTAAACCATCGCCGGCGGTGTAAAGGCCATCGGCGGTCAAATCTTGGCCCACAAGGGTCAAGTCTACGGTGTTAGAGTCGGTAACGGTCACGGACGAGTGGAGTTCGGAGTCTCGAGCAATGTTAGCGTCAATAAAGTTCTCGGAAATGGTGGAGGTGGAGGAGACTAGGCCGTTAATCGCTTGGAGAACGCCGGTTAAGACTTGAATCGTTAAACTCTTGGAAACATTTAGGTCGGTGGTGGAAGCGGTAGTAGCGGCAAGGTTGGTGGTGGTGGCGTTGGTAGAGGTTGAACTCGTAACGGCTAAGTTAGAGACTATTAGCCTGTTCCACACTTTGTCCCATTTAAGGTTGATGGAGGAACCAAGTCTTAAAGCCGTGTCGCCCCAGAGCAGTTGGCCCGAGGCGACAGTGGAAGAACCAGTGCCACCTTGGGGGACAGTGATTTGAGCATGGGTTAACTGAACCAAACCAAGAATGATAATCGTTGAAACTATTAAAGCTAAAAGTATTTTACGCATAATATGATTTTATGAAGCCGGAAGCTCCGACCGGCGATAATAATGTAATGGTCCCAGCGACATAAGAGATGTAGATTCCATCACCCTCTTCGTAGATGAGTCCATTAACGTTAATAAAGAAAGGTTCATTGGACACGGTAAAGGAAGTGTTGGTGTCGTCCACATCACCAACGGGAGTTTCTTTGTTAAGAGCGGCGCTGGCACCGCCTGAAATAGTAACTTTAGTCGCGTCATTCCCAGCGTCATCGGTCACGGTCACCCCCGCTCCCACGAAGTTAAGGTTGGTGCGTTGGGTTAAGTCTGATCCTTCGTCTTGGATGGTATGACCACCGCCAGTTGAGCTACCGAGAGAGTTGACTTTATCTTGCAAATTACTAACCTTCTGAATCAAGAACGATGTTCGTTGGTCTACAATCCCAATCGCCCTGTTAAGTATATCATCAGTCAGTTTGGTGGTTTTCTTACCAAAGCCCTTGATGGCGGAAATATCCAAGCGTTCGTCATCCTTTAATAATTCTAAAGAATCTCTAATCTCATCAGGAGAGAGGTCTTTAATATCTCCATCCTTGCCGTCTTCACCATCCCGTCCATCTCTACCATCACGGCCATCAAGACCATCCCTACCAGACCTCCCTTGTTCTCCTTTATCTCCCTTATCACCCTTTTGTGCCTTGACTCTTTTAATAATCTCTTGTAAGACCTTAATCTCATCCTCCATCTCTGATTTAAGAGAATGCATATGACCGTCCATCATCTCCTTGTTTTCCTTGATTTGCCTGATGATTTGGGCTACCACTTTAGCCACTTCTTCAGAAGAAGGGGTATCGGTAAGTTTGGCTAGTTCTTTAGCCATCAAGAGGAGTTTATTTAGTTTGGCTGGGTCTTTCATTGACTTTATTATTGGTGGTGGTATAAAGGGGGGATGATAGCGTTTATCTTATGGTGGGGTTTTATAGGGGGGGTTATTGGATTGATTGGTTATTTGATGTTTGAATACTAATCACTTGAGCCAACAATAGAAGCCCCAACACCTACCCCCGCCGCTCCAACTAATCCAGTAGCCCCAGCCCCAATCAACCATTTGATGTAGGGGTATTCCTGGGCCAGCAACTGCAAATTATTCTTTCCGATAATGTTTTCTGATTTTTCCGCCAGATTACCAAGGGCTTCAAGCGCATAACTTTGGTTTCGCATTGAATTGGCATACTGATTGCCTTTCGGTAGTAAATCGGCAATGTATTCATTTGCTGCCCTTCTGACTGATAGGGAAATTTCTTTTCTGGCGTTTTCTCCTAAAACATCACTTTGTAGTAATTTTTTTATCGCCGGTAATTGGTCAAATGTTTGCCTACCCTCAAATAATCCAAGGGTATCTTTTTTACCAACATTATCCATAAAAGCATCTACGACAGCATTGTAAGTTTTTTGAGCATTGGAGTCAGAGGCAAAGATTAACTTCAAATCCTCATTTCCGGCCATAAGTCTAGACCTTAGTTGGTTAGAATTAAATGGGACTTTATTTCTAGTTATGTAAGCCCTAACACCAGCATCGGTCTGGTCAATCTTTGACCTAATAGCCCCTATGTTTTCTCCGATTGTTGCTTTTGGAGATACAACATCATCAATAGCATCAGCAACTATTTTATCTCGTTTGGAAAATTGTATTTCCGCTTTTCCTAAAAAAGTCGGGTCTGTTAATCTTCCTTGTCTAATCGCTTCCGCCCTCATTTTGGGGGTAGTTTTGGGTGATGCTAAATCTTGAGCAAATTGCTCTGCCCTTAATTTCCTACCCTTGAGACCACCTGTAACACCACCAGCGACGGTACCAACCGCACCCCCAATAACTGCTCCACCAACAGCGCCCAGCGCACCACTTATTAGCAATTCTTCAGTGGTTTTGTTTGCTTCGGCCGCCATACCAGCTCCCTGTACTCCACCCTCAACTGCTCCAGTAGTTGCCCCAGCCCCCAAGCCCCGTAAGGCCCCGCCCGTTATAGTGGTAGCTTTACCAGCTCCAAATAATTGCGAAACTCCACCAGCTTTTTCAAGTCCTTTAGCGGCTTGTAGGGTTCCTGTTCCGCCCCTACTTACACCGCCCACCAAAGAGCCACCAGCAATAGTTCCCGCCAACCTAGCCGCCGAACCAACAACTTGTTTATCAGATACTAACGACTCAGCAAAGTCTGAATTGGCATCGGCGATTTTCTCTATATCAGCTTGATTAAGTTTCAGGAGATTCATCGTCCTGGAAGTATCTTCGCCATTTGCTCGTTGATCTTTTAATTTCATTAACAAATCAGTCTGTTGGTTAGCTAAATTGGTGTAAGCATCATCAAGCGAATTTAGAGCGGATGGGGCAGCGATTGCCTGCCCCAAACCTTCAGCCAATTTCCCTCCACCAATAACATTAGCCGCAAAGTTCTGGGCTTTCTGCCAGAATCCTTGTGGTTTCTGCTCAAATTGATTACCGGCAGTCGTTTCGGTTAGATTAGCTTGTTCTCTAAAGGCGGCGGTTGTTAATGGGTCTAATCCCTCTAAATTATAGCCACGCTTAACCAATCCTTCTACTAAGGCTTGTGGGTTAGTTCCGACTGGAGCCTTTTCTAAAATTGACTTGAATTGTTGTTTGGTGATTTCCATATTATTGGGTTGGGGCCATAAAGCTATTAAGCCAAGAATTAAGTGGACTAGATGTATCTTGTAGGACAGTATCAACATCGTTCAAGTATTCTTCCGTTGTTTGCCCGTGACTTAGTTTCCATAAATCTTCAGCGCCCGAAACACGGGTTTTGGTAGTTGAAACTATCCGATTCTGAAGCTGGTTTAATGCACCATCAATCACAGCTAAGTTAAGGTCCAAACTAGCGGTGGTTCGTGGATTTACTTTTGCGTATTCCCTTGATTCCTCTGGGCTAAAAGCAGCCCCGGTGGCATTAGTTCGATAAGTTTGAAACTCACGACTAAGTTGGGTTGCCAAGGCTGTTAGTTGGGGGTTACCGGTAACACCAGCTAATCGGTTTGAAATATCTTCGGCCTTACCAACCAACAAACCCATATCACCGCCACCATCCGAATATGCTTGGATTGCGTCTTTAAGACCGATCATAGCTTCATAATCAGTAACTTGATTACCAAACTTGGTGGCATTTTCACCAGTCAGTTTCTCCTCAACGGCATTGGAAACTTCATTCCAAGCAGCCTTATAATTTCCACTAGCAATATAACCCGCCATATCAGCCCTAATGGCTTTTCCTCTTTCTGAGCCAACTAAACTGGCTGTTTGATTAACCAAGGTGGACCATTTGGGATCTGATAATACCTCTTGCGCGCTTTCTAGTTGTTCATATTCAAGATTAGCTTTTGAAATTTGGAGATTCTTTAATTGCCTATCTAATGGATTAGAGAGGTAATTAGCCCCTATTCTAGCTGCTTCTTCTGGGGTTTTAGCGCCGAAAATCTGTTGCATCAAGGCAGTGCCCCCACCATTTTGGCCGACAGTTAAGCCAGTTTGATAGATTAGCTCCTTATTCTCCTTCGCCTCATCTTGCGCTCGTTGCCTATCACTTTGAGCAGACTCAAAAGCTCTCTGTTCAGCCTTACTAAACAAGTCCTTGTTTCTTTCGTAATTTAACCCAAGAACATCTAATCTTCTTTGACCTTGTTCCATTTGAACAGCAACCGCTCTGTCGGCAATGGACTTTGCCGAGTCGAATCTCCCTTGAGCGGCCATCCCGATAATGGCGATGTCGGCTTGTTTACGGAGAGATACTCGTTGAGCCTCTTGAGCAGAGGCGTTTCTTTGGGCGGCAGTCGCTGTTCCAGCCCCAGTTTGAATTTGCTCGACTTGTTTTCGTAGGGCTTCTTGTTCGCTTTTTAGTTGCTGGTTGTATTCCTTGACTTGAGCTTCAAGTTCAGGCACGCCGGCTTTTTCTTCAGCTTTAACTGTTAGCTCAGTCTCGCCGGGTGTGGCAAGGGCGGCTTTTAAGTATGATTCAAAAGACTCTTGTTCTCCAGCTTGGGCTTGAACAGCTTTAGTCTCCAGTCCTTGAGTGAAGTCTTGAGTAGAAAATCGGCTTAGCTCCGCCGTGGTAGATGTGTCTAGTTCTTCGGCGGTTAAATTAAAGGGTGTATTCTCTGTTGAGAGTTGATTGGCATCAATGGGTTCTAGGGGATTAAAAGCAACGCCGGTGTATTTTGACGCTTGTCTTCCGGCAATGCTTGCTTTTTCTATCGTTTGTTGAAGTGTGTCTTCCATAATTAAATTATACCATTATTTATAAGGTTATTGAAGGTTTGTTGTCTACCAATAATGAGTAAAGTTCTTTCGCGCCCGTCCATTCCATATAAATCTTAAACTGTATCCAGTTGGCCTCCTCACCGATAGTAAAACCACTAACCGCCGTGCCGGTTATTTCACCTAATTGTCGCCATTTAGCTAGTTTTGCCACCGATGTTCCAGTTGCTCCGGTGATGTTTTCTTTTAAAGCAACATAATAACCCGCCCCGGACTCTACCCGCTCAATCGGTGCTGACATTCCCGAGCCAGTGCCTTGGACGATCTGAACCTCATCACCTTGCGTAAAATCTGACGGATCTTCAGTGGGTTCGAAAGCGTCAGTCCCTCGCCATTCAATTTTAGTGTAGAGTTCCGTATCGTCTATGCGGTATTTCACCACACACCTATCACCGGAGTATAAATCACTTAAAGCGGCATAAATCTTATTCCACTTATCTCGGAAGACCGAGCTGTGAATCTTGGGCGTGATGATGTAACCTCCTTGCTCGGTATCATCGTGGGTATCATTGGTCCATAGGCCATATTGAATGTCAGTGGCGGCGGTCAAATTGTCCCCTCCATCCAAGAAGTAACTCATCCCAAACACCACTCTTCCGCCATCGGAGGGGGTGGGATTTTGGGTCTCAAATACCTTGATTGGACCGGCGAAAGCGACCCTAAACTGCCCGTAATCAGTTAAATTGGTCGTCCCAGTATCAGCTACCGCTTGGTAACTTGGGGAAAACTTATGATACAGGCCATTACGCGAATTCCAGGCCCACACTCCAGCCGGAAAATCGTTGAAGGTGGCATTAACGCCCGATGAGTTGTCCCGCAAGTTGGAAACACAGATTAAAATTTCTTCACCATCTACCGCCATTCCCTTTGAATGGATAGCTTGTTGGTGGAGGTTGGAGGAGGTATTTTGCATTGTCTTGTCGTCTAAGGGCAAGCGGTCTATCTCCGAGAACACCCCACCATTAAAGACCAGTAACCTACCCAACGAATCCATAATGTATGGTACGTCGTCCTTAATCACTCCGGCCATTATTCTTGACGAGTGGAGATAATACTTAGCCGAGGGAGAGTTGGCAGTGATACCATCCCACCCTAAAACAATCGCCTGTCCGCCAGAAATGTTATTCCCGGCACTGGAAACCCCAATCCACAACCTATCCTCACCAGCCACCAAAAAGGTAATCTGATAATCCGGGGCGAGATTTAAGTCTAGGGTATAAGTGCTGGATGTCGCTAGAGTATCACTAGTATTAACACTCCAGACCTTATCCCCTCCTTCGGTAACATATAATCTCTCACCATTACCGTCTGGGGTGAAGGTAGCTAAAAGATGATGGGTATTGCTGGTCAAGCCATTGACTGAAACAGTAGATTCAGATGAACCGTCCCATTTATTTATATCATCGTCCGCAGTCCCGTATATTTCCGAATTAAAATTGACTGCATCACCATCATCAACACCGACCGACATTGGGTCGGCGGTTACTTGGGTCAAAGAATCAAACGGCGAATTACCGCCATCATATTGAAGCCCATTTGAAAAAACTCTAACCGCGTTTGAAAAATACACCAGAGCCGAAACGGGGCCAAAATTACTAATCTCACCATCTCCGGTTGTTATTCGTTTTGTTCGAGTGGTTCTTATTTTCCCGACATTTGAATTGGGGTCTATATTGAAGGTCTCTTTTAAGTCCCCAAGGATATCACTCCGGTTATTCTGCTTCCAGTTGTTTTGAGGTAATTTAAACATATTAAGAGTTCCAAACGGCGACATAACCAATAGTTGTGCCGTCGCTATTTGATAAAAGTTTAAATGAATCTGGTGGCCCCAATACACTGTAAGTTCCAGAACCACCTTCATCGACTGCTTGATTTTCTGAAGACGCGGCCTTGCTTCCGGCGGTGACTGTCGGCACCTCACTTAGTTTAAACCTCCGTGCGAGGGCCTTTTGGACATTATGGGGAATAGAATCGAACCGCCCCAAAATATCCATCACTTCGGCGATTATCTCCTGTTTAAATTGTTCTTTGTCATCCATACTAGCTTTTATCTTGATTAGTCCAAACAGATGAGTTCTTAGCTTGGTTCGACCACTTAGCATCCGCCGTGGCAACTGTCGGGGCTTTAATTGAAATCTCGGCGGCTATAGTGTCGGCCGACACCGTGGCTCCGGCGGCAACTGTTGGCGCGGGCATAGTAATCTCCGTGGCAACAACATCAGGGGAGACGGTAACATTAGCGGTGTCTGAAATCGCTAATAATGCCCCGACGCTACCAGTCCCTAAGTTATCTGTACTGTTGTAATCGACTTGGTAATAACCCGTATTGGTGACTGCTGTTCGGGTGGCGGTGGCAGAACCGCACCTTGAATCAACGGAAGCAGCAAAACCAAAATCGGCCCTCTCTGTCCAAGTCGGGTTATCATTTTCTATTAAATATCCGGAAACAGTTGATGTCCCATTGTTAGTGACAGCTCCACCAGAGAACATAATCATCAAAGCGTTAGCGACGTTAACAATACCAGTCGCGTATCGTGGTTCATCATCAGCTACCTCGGTTCCAATGTCGGATGTAGAAGCAGTAATATTCTCTGCCCCAGCTAATGTCCCGGTAATACGATAGAGGACCCCGGTTTTAGTAACACCCGAAGCATCTATTTGGTTAAATGTAAAATCGGCAGCAGCGACATCGGCAGCGTCAGCTAATTTAGCGAAGACATCAAGTCGTCTTGATGTTGAAAATGATACACCGGTTATAGCATCCCAATCAGTTGGAGTTGTCCAAGCGCTACCTTGACCAATTTGAAAAAGGAAGCCGACCAACAAATCTCCTTCTGCTAATCCAGTAGGTTTAGTGATTGATAGGTTGGCGTCATTTTCCACCGACCCTGAGAGACTGAACCGAAGGCTGCCATATTAAGCTAGGGCTAGAGTGAGGATGCCACTGGCGTTAAAGGTGACCGCGAATGTTCCGGCGGTTGAGGTTTGGTCTGAACCGAAGTCGATCACCGCGATAATTGGGGAAGTCCCAGCGGTGCCAGTCCATTTGTAGAGAACGAGGTAACGAGCGGTAATAGTGGCACCGGTAGCAGAGGGGTCGACGGCGTCCCACTTACCAAGGTCATTAGTGTCATCTGTTGAGGAGGTAGGGGTGATAGTAAAACCATTTCCCGCCCCGGTGGTGTAAGTACCCGAAGTCCCTACCTCGTTAGCGGACACATCGTCAATAAACACTTCGGCATCAATATCCGGCGTGTGACTTGAGGTAAGAAGCATACCCTTAATGGTATCAGCTTCCAAATCGACCGCGGTGGAGATTTGGGCATTATCTCCCACTAACCTGCCCTTCATAGAATTCGGGATGTAGCTTGCCATTTTATTATTTTATCTATTAGAACGATAATAACTTTTAATAATCTTCTGTTCATCTTTGGACCTTTTGGAATACCAATCTTCAATCATTGCCTCCATCTCTTTTACCATTACCGCCAAGTCATTCTTAATCGCTAGGGATTTAGACAAGGCATAGTCTAAGGATGCCTCCAGTGAGAGGTAGCGATGGAAAATAGCCGGCACACCAACTGATTTGGTGGTGTCGGTATGGGTAAAATAGGATGGTTTCCGGCGATAATGCACCGTTAGGCCAGAGGCGATTGAATAGTTAGGGGTGGGGTAGAGCATCACTGTCCCGCCGGTCTTGTCGTAGTAGGTTGGGATACCGCCGTTAGAGGTAACATCTGTTAAATAAACTTTGGCAATCGGGTCGTTGATGTCTATTGGGTGGAGGAGGATTTTATTACCGGAGCTATCCAAGATAAGGACTTTAACAATATCTAAAAACTCCACATCGAAGCTGTAGTCTTGTTGGCTGGAGACCAAGGCGGTGCTACCAATCGGCAGGTCGGTGTAATTAGTATCATCAAACTGCCACCGGCCGTCCACGGACATTATTTTGGTGGCTAACTTATCATAAGCTCGGTTCAGCCGAGCGGTAAAATCATACAGGCGATTAGTGTTGCCAGTGATGTCGCCGTAATTAGAGAAAATGGTTTGCTCACAGTCTTGGATGAGTCCAAGCTTGGTCGAGGTATCATTGAATACCATAAGAGTTGCGTTAGTGATAAACTTGTCGCAACTCAAGTAGCTTGATTATAGCACTTTTTTCAAGTCAATACAAATGAGGGGCTTAATCTACCGCACAACAGTTGCGGCAGGGTTTCCCCTTATTGCACGGTAGATAAAACTCCCCATTACTTGAATTTCTTTTTGAACTCCTCGATGTGATTAAAAGTCTCAATTACTACTTTGCCGTCTTTGGTCCGAGCGGTCTCAATATCATCGTAAGGATTAAGCAGGGGCTTAACCTCTTTTTGGACCAAGGGAATGATTTTGTCCTTGATTTTCTGCACTTTAAGGGCAATCTTATTCCGTTGGCGCTCCAACTCCTCACGCTTTTTCATCAAGGCCAAGTGTTCGGTCTTCATATCCTCGGGGATCGCCGCCAACTTAGACTCGTTGATTTGATTGGCTAACTTGGTCAGCTCAACATTCAATTTGGTTACTTCTTTCACAATCTCTTCCCCTTTATCAGTCAATTCTTTCGGTGGGACCACTTTAGCGGTAATCACTTGTTCTTTTTTCTCAAACTTGAGGATTTTGCGTTCAATCTCCTCAATCTCGCGCGACATGGCTCGCCCCTCGCCAACCACTTGGTCTTTGAGGGTGATTAAATCGTGTAGTTTTTTATTGTCTAGGGTTATCATAGCCGCTTATTGTTAAGTTAAATTTATCATATAAATCTTGATGCTTCTCGTAAATATACTGGTATAACTTCTGGTGATTAGGATGAGTGGTGGCTTGGGTCATTTGTCCCTCGTGGCAACGATACCTAAGGGCGATAAAGTCGGAAGTGTTTACCCGACAACCCAACGCTAACAATCTAATCCAAAACTCCCAGTCTTCCAACCCCAATCTCATGGTTTCACTTTCATCAAACCCTCCACTTTCGACCCACATCCGCTTACTAAAGACCGCGTTGCAGTAGATGGTATTTGATTGGAGGATTCGTTCAAGGTTGGTGTTGGGGTTTGGGGTCATCACAACATGCCGTTCACCAAACTCCATTAAAGCACACTGGGCGATGGTCTTGTCGTCATCTATCAATCTCATGTGTTCCTCAATCGCCCCTGGGACCAACTTATCATCCGCGTCCAGGCACATTAGATATTCTCCGGTAGCCTCTTTAATCCCGGCATTCCTAGCCGAGGACAGACCGCCGTTTTCTTTCTCAATGTACCGCACTCCCAATTCCTTGCACACCTCAACCGTATTATCCGGCGAGCCGTCTGATACCACAATAATCTCGTGGATGGAGTAGGTTTGGGCCTTGATAGAGTCCACACACTCCTTTAAGTAGTGGGCGTACTTGTAGCAGGGGACGATGATGCTAATTGAAGAGGTGAGCATACTTCTCTCTATTATCTAACAAATACTTGGGGAGGTCAAACTCATCAACCCACATTTTGAAGTCCCGACCAATATAATCAGTTTTATCAGCCATTCGACTAACCAACATCGCCTTATTATATTTGGTGTTAATCTCTTGATGAGAGTTACTTTCAAATTTCTGTTTAATCAAATCAACCCCGCCCATATTGGTAAAGTGCCACCCCCCTCGTTCTATTTTCACGAAGGGGGTTATTTCCTTGGCTCGTAAGTGATTCAAACAGTTTTCTTTGATAGTTTTATAAGTAGTGGCGATTGTTCCCGTCCAGTTATCCTTTTCGTTGGTGCGTAGATTCAAAAAATAACAGTATGATAATTGGTCTGGGCGATAAATCTCTCCATCAAGTTGAATCTTGTCAAGAATTTCCGGATTCCATATCTCATCTAAGTCAGAGACAAAGATTAAGTCCGTATCGTTTACCCCAACTAAGGCATCCTTGACAGCCTCTTTTTCAAAGAAATCTCGCATAAAAGAGGACTCCCCGGGCGGTACTTTAGAGCTGGTTAGTGCCGGATGGTCTGAAGGGAAGTCGGCTCTAGTCATTGGGGGGTTGGGGATGATGTGATGAATTATTTTATCCTGCCACTTGCTAAATCTGGCCTTGTTTAACTCATAGTATAAAGGTTTGGGTAGTCCCGAGTGTGTCATGGCAGATTCAAGCAAAACAAACTTATCCACATAAGGATAGAGTATTCCCAGTCTAATCTCCAGTAAATCTAATTCGGCATTAAAGTTAAAGCAGTCATAAATCATAGCAACTTGATTAAGGCTTCGGTTTTTAGTTTGTTATATTCGGGTGTCGCGAAAGGGGGATAATTACTCGCGCTCTTGTAATGAAAAATAAAGTAGTCATCAAATGGCTGGTCTTTGGTTTTAAAAACATCCACCGAATAAGGATGCGGAAAATCTTTAACCAACTGTCTCATTTTAGCATAATTCTTGTGGAAAACTCCAGTATGTGCGCCGTTAAAACTATATTCCTCATCATCTACCAGCGTCCACATCTCAAGCTCTAAAACTTTAGGATGGTGTTTTTTAAGATAGAAGTGATTAAACCCTCCAACATCTCCGCCTAATTCCGAGGCCACCCTCCAGTTCATATCTTCAGGGTGAAGGGTGTCCATATTAAACATCATCAACCCCGTCCAGGGATAGGTAATCAAAGGTCTAAGTTGAGGGACAAACGCCCAATCATAACCCGTCATATCAGGGAGCTGGTTCATTAAGAACATATCGTAGTCTAAATAAACAACCAAACCCTGACGGGGGACCAGTTTCCACATCTCAGTTAGGAGGGAAGCAACTTTACAACTAGGTTCGTCAAATCGCCGATCCCCAACAATCGGGATACACTCCACTCCTAATTGCTCACACTCCTTGGCTATTAAATCACCTTGAGAGCTATCAAACACCGTGTAATTGAAGTCGGTTAAATGTTTCTTCAGGGAATTAAGCTGAAGCTCGATAAAGTCAGGACGATTATGATTTAGGGTGATTATTTCCATAAATTATAAGCGCCTCGTTCCATAATTTGCGCTTCGCCGGGGTAGATTACCCAGTCTAAGTAAGACCTTAACTTAATATACAGCTCTTTGGGGTGCTTGAGGATGGTTTCTTTCGGCAAAATGTAATTAGACCCCGGCGCAAACCGGACATACTCTTGGTGGTCAATACCTAATAACCTCATCATTTCCACGGCGTGTCTGGCCGGATGTGGCCCCAAATACCACCGGTTGTTTATCTCCTCATACATCCCGTCCACATACCGACACACCGGCTCGTAAACCTCGTGATGCTGGGTTAACAAAGGAGTGAAAGTCTTATTGCCTTTAACCAGGTCAAACTCCTCTTTAGTGATGTATTTAAACAAGTTGGCCTTAGTATACACCGCGACTTCGGGGAGATTGTCGTAATTGTCTATGATATAAGTCAGTTTGTCATACCAATCGCTGCCGATATTTGGGACTACTATTGCCCCCTCCAAAGGTTCTTCACTTCGGTCATAAAGGACATAGTCATCGCTGTATTCTTTTAGCCACGAGATGTCGTGATTGTAGCGCGAGAGGATAAATTTCATAGATAGGTAAATTGAGGGTATTCGTTTTGGGGCAGTTGCCAGAGGCCTTTGTTATATCCGGCCCAAAACTTAGGGGCCAGCACTCTAGCCCCACTCATTAAAGCTGGGAGGATAGCGAAGCTGGAGTTGGAGATAATCAGGTTTTTCGCATAACGGATAGACCGCCAATTTAGAGAGATGTCGTGGATAATCGGATAGGGGAAGAATTGTCTGGCGGTGTGAGGGTCGTCAGTGTGGACTTCAAACCTCATCCCCGGCATCATTGCGATTGCTTTATCCCAATAAGACTTGGGAAGAAAGAGGTCTGATACTCCAACATATTCCCCACCGCGGAAATTGATAATACAAAGGTCGTCTGGTAAATCAAGGGGTTCAACCTCAAACCAACTCTTATCCAGAGTAGTAAAGTAACGCTGGTCTTGAAACTCTCCGTCTATTAAAGTAAAGTCCTCTACCTCTTTAATTCTAAGGTCATAAGGTCTAACATCGTGGCCGTCCTTAAAGACCTTGGTTTCATTAAATTCGTGGGCCAAGTTCTCCACCGGCACACCCATATCAAGTTTCATAAATGTCCCCTTAAAGTTCTCGGGGTAAATCATCCCGAAATCGTAACCCTTCTCAAGAGCTAAGCACCGCGTGGCGGTGTAACGGTGGAGCTGGTTGCCTAAACCTGACCCTTGATGAAAAACGCCAGCAATCATACATTATTTAACTTAGCAAAACTGCCAAAATATTTCTTAGCTCCCTTATTGTAAGCTAGTGCCGCTTCTTTTGCTGTTGAGAAATACCCCAAATGCTTCTGCTTGCCATCAATATTTATCTTTGACACCCATCTTTTTAACCTTTTACCATACGGGAAGTAACACACCCCTTTATAGCCAGAGGTATTTGCTTTGCTCAACTTTTGATTAAAAGTATTTTGTTGTTGAGTACAAAATCTTAGATTTGACCTTCTATTATCCAGCCCATCGCCATTCTTGTGGTCTATCTTCATACCCTCAAGGCCACTCATAATAAGAGTGTGCATAAATAGGTTTTTATTACCTCTGGTTTTCTTAGCCGCGTAACCATTTGAAAAACACCAGTTCAACTCGTTTATGCGAGCAAAATCCCCGTTATCTACGATTGCTCTTTTTTCTTTTGTTAGCGAGATATATTTCATAAAGAATGAAAACAGAACGTGTTCATTATATCACGGTTCTCATCGATAATGTGTTCTTTGGAGAAGTGGATTGCCGCTTCAAGGGGAGCGAAGTTACAACCCTTAGACTCAAGCCAGAGTCGGTTGTGGCAACAAATAAATCCATCCTCATTAGTGTTGCCGAAATAGGACTGCCATTTTCTAGTCGACGCCAAGTCCATTAGTTTTTTACTTCTAAGGGACACGCTGTTACCCACCCTTACCAACCCGCCTTCTTCATCCCGGTAAGAGTAGTCATCTCTCGGTAGGGGCCACGGCGCGCCGATGAAGTCATAATTCAACCAGTCGTTGTCCCATAGTTCGGGGTGGATGATATAACCATCGGCATGAATTAACAGTGCAAATTCGGTGTCAATATGCTTAGGAAGTTCTTTAATCACCGCCTTGTTCCATTCGTCTATGCTGTGAGTGTTTAGATCCAAGAGTTTAACCGCTCCAAACTTTATCCCGTCCTGACTCATTCTTAACGCCGCTTCGTGGTTTTCTTTGTCCACTGAAGTAACGGTTACTAAAGTAACCTGAGGAAGGTTAAGCATAGTCTAAAGGGATGGGCGCACCGGTTTTCTTAATATAATCCTCTACATAGTTAGGCTCAACATCTGGTCTTGTTTTACGGGCCAATTCGTACATGGTTTTCCGTCCGGTTCCTAGATATTCAAAGGCTGATTTTTTGTCCCAGGATTTAATTCGCTCCGCCAGTAATTTAGCAATTACATCGACATAGTCGCCTTGAGTCCATTGGTTAATATACGCCATTGGAAAAGGCCATGGGTTAGGTTTGAAAGAAGTCCTTAAGATTAAGTGATTGGGATGGGTTTTTACCACTTCCTCACCTAATTGTTTAGTCAAAGCATAAGCCCCCATTGGATTCTTGGCATACTCGGTTGAGATATATACAAACGGAGTGTCAAGGTACTTCATTACTAACTGGAAAGTGCCAAAAGTGTTGGTTTGGAAGCATTTATTTTGCTCCTTTTCGGCCTTTTTAACATCGGTGTAAGCGCCCATGTGCAATATTAGGTCATACTGACCGTCAGGAATAGGGTAAGTGATGTCCCAATCCTCTATCCCAACATATTCACCTTCAAGGTGTTTCTTTAATTCGGCTGCTAATCTGCCAGTTCCACCAGTAATTAAGATTTTAGGCATAAAATTCCTTTACCTTACTGATAATGTAAAGTTGGTCGCTGTCGGTCAGGTGGCTGTAGACAGGCAGTGATAATAATCTCCGCCACACCTCGGTTTTAGGTAGGGGATTTTTAGCAGCCTTCTTCCAGTAAGTCAGTTCAGACAATGGTTTGAAGTGGACGCTGGTTGAAATGTCATTTTCAGCCAAAAACTCACTCAAACCATCACGATTATCAAACTCTGGGGTAAAGTATTGGACAGTATGAGAGTATTCCGGGGCCACAAAGCCCGGAATGTCCTTAAAAGCTTGGTTATAAAGGTCAGCAATCTCTCTTCTCCTGGCGTTCATCTCATCCAAGCGTCTTAATTGACCCAAACCAATCACCGCCTGGACATCGGTCATATAAGCTTTAATCCCCAAATGAGTAATATCGTAGTCCCAGGTGTAACCTTTCTTGCCCACTCGGTCGTAAGTAGTCTTTTCAATCCCCAACCAAGTCAAAGTGCGAAGTTTTTTGGCAATCTCCTCGTCATTAGTGGTAATCATCCCGCCGTCAAAAATAGGCATCGTTTTAACGGCTTGAAAACTATAGACCGTTATATCCCCTTGCCCTACTCCAGGAGTAAACATAGCGTGAGCGGCATCCTCAATAATCAAACCGCCAAACTTGCGTTTTAAGGCCGGTATATCAGCCAACCTGCCGTGGGAGTCAACGGCAATGATTGCTCGTGTTTTAGGGGTAATTTTGACCGCTTCGGGGTCTATACAAAGGGTTCTTGGGTCTATATCAGCAAAGGTAACATCCATTCCGTTCCATTCGCCCACAATCGCGTCTGATACAAAGGTCATCGGGGTGGTAATCAGCTCTCCGTCCTTAATGTCGTAGACTTTCAAGCACAAGTCTAAGGCCGAAGTGCAGGAGTTGGTCGCTACGGCATACTTAGCCCCGACATACTCGGCAAACTTCTCTTCAAACTCTTTAACTTTCGGCCCTTGGCCTACCCATCCGCTATCAAGCACTTCTAAAAGCTCTTTTTTAGTTTGGTCATCAAACGAGGGTTTGCAGACTGGAATCATAAATGTTTTTTAATTAAATAAAGTTGTTCGTCTTGTTTGGTTTGGTCGTCTAGCTGGTGGGTGGTTTGGTGTTCACTTATCCCGATTACGACATTTAAGTCGTTAAGGATGATCGGCGGACCATAGCGAGAGTGAAGCCTAGTATAATAGTCGCAATCCAACATCCAAGTCATCATCTCGTCAAACAATAAAGGGTCTTGGTTTTCAAAAGTTAACACCGAGGGGGAACCGATAGTGTTCTCACCTTTAACAATATCCTCATTATAGTACGGCAAATGCGGTCTGCCAACCACCATTTCATCGTGGAGACAACCCGTGACTAACCAACCGCCCTTAAAATTGTCCACAATCTCTTGGAGAGCGTCATCGTGAGCCAGGTAATCATCCATATAGAGGATTTTAATTATCTCACCCTTGCATTTTTTAATCGCCGCGTTGGTATTCTCGGCCATCTTGCCCTCCATAGTAATAACTATCTCATAATCCTTATAAGTTTGACTCTCAATACTAGCCAAGCACCGACCTAAAAAGTAGGCTGCGTTCGGCATATTGTAGAAGGGGATAGCGATACTAATCATATTGAGACTTTATCCACCAATAAGTCTTAGTTAGCCCCTGTTGGAGGGAAACTTTAGGCCTAAAGCCCAGACTTTTAATCAGTTCGTTGTCAGTATTCCGCACTTTCCCTCCGGTCGGGCCGGGGATAAACTTGATTTCAATCTCCTTGTCCTCAATAAAGCTGATTTTAGTCACTAAATCTTTAATTGAGACAGTTTCATTGGGGCCGATGTTCACCGGGCCGGTCAGATCAGAGTTCATCAAAATCTCAATCCCGTCTAAAAGGTCGTCAATGTAGATAAACGGTCTAACTTGCTCTCCATCACCCCACACTTCTATTTTGTCAGATTGAATCACTTTACGACAAAGAGCGGCCGGGGCTTTCTCTCGTCCTCCGTCATAAGTGCCGTAAGGTCCATAGGTATTGTGGAAACGAGCAATCTTAACATCCAAACCGTGGTTCTTGGCATAAGAGAGGTAGAGTTGCTCACTAAACATCTTCTCCCAACCATAAGCGGTTGGGGGGACACCAGGGTCGTCCTCACGGCCTGAATGCTCATCGGGGTAGACACACACCGAGGAGGAGTAAAAGAGCTTACCACAGCCCATTTTAACGGCTTGGGAGGCGATATTAAGGTTAATCGAGGCGGAGTTGTGCATAATGTCGGCATCATTATCGCCGGTAAAGATAAACCCCGCGCCGCCCATATCAGCGGCTAATTGATAAATTCGGTCATAGTGTTGGTCTAACTCCCACCCTGAAGCGTCAGCAATCACCACCTCATCAGCCGGACTGTTTTCGTATGGACAATGCTTCAAGTCCACCACCTTAACCCACCAACCCTCGGCTTTTAGGCGTTTAACTAGGTTGTGGCCGATAAATCCCGACCCGCCTATGACTAAGCATTTCATATAGTTATCCAATTAGCTGGTAATACTGTCCGCTCTAATCCGTCTGGATGCCACAGGGCCGGAGCGATGACTTTCTTGTTGGGATTGGGGTTGAGATAGGCCGCCCACCACGAGAACGAGGAGTTAGCGATGATGTTGTGCTGACAAGAGGCCATTAAGTTTAAGTCCGTCACTTCGTCATTCCCCTCTGAGAACTCACACTCTTCAAACAGAGGTTGTCTCTTGCACCAAGCAATATCATCAGAGAAAACCAAAAAGTTGGCATCTGGGAACATCTCCATCGCTTCTTCATAGTAACCACTTTCAAACAAATCAGTGTAGAAAGGATTATTCACATAGTCTCCCCGGCGGACATGGATTGACACTTGGTCTAGGTGGCCGATTCCAGTACTAAAAATGGCCTTTATCTCTCGGTTGTAATCCTCAAAATACTCCTCACTTTGGAGATAGATGTCTGGGATTTCTCCTCGCTTAACTTGGGCAAACAAATAGGCATATTGGAACATCTGATTACCCAACCGGCCCCCTAATTTCCACATCGGAATCATAGCAGTTTAGAATAGGCTTCTTCCCAAAGGTGGGCGTTATTGTTGATATCGTAATTCTCAAGCACATACTGCTTAGCTTTTCGGCCCATCTCTCGGCGTTTCTCCTTGTCTTTAATCAGCTTTTCAATCTCTGGTATCCATTGGGTGTTGTCGTTTACGAGCACTAGGTGGTCAGCGTCTTTTTGATAAGGGCTTAGACCATCAGCGAAGCCTTGACACACACATGGGATTTTGAACATTGATGATTCAAGAAACTTCAGGTTGCTCTTAGCTCGATTGAAGTAGTTATCAGCCCGAGGAATAACCATTAAGTCTAGTTTAAGCGAGTTGAGCTTGTCGTAGTAGAGGTCGGCGTTGACCAACGGATGCCACTCGACATCCACCGAGTCTAGGAAGTTGTATTCGTTCTCGTAAGCCCGAGTGATGATGGGATTGGAGTCACGGTTGGCCGGAAGCGAGAAGAACACTATCTTAACCCGCGGGTCTTTCTCGTAATGCTTGATGATTGGGGATAAAACATCTAGATCAGACGACATCCCAAGGGAGCCGGTGATGCCTATCCGCACCACATCAGTCTCGTTTCGTAACGGCTCGTCAAAATAGAACGGGTCGATGAAATTAGGTAAAACCACGACTTCTTTATTCAGCTTTTTATACTCATCAGCCAAGAATGGGGTGGTTGTTGTGACTAAATCAGCCTCAATCACAAACTGGTCAACAATTTTATTCACATCACCCAACCCTTTACGCACTCTTTCTTCGTTGAAGTAGGTGTTTAGTTTAATCGACCCCTTGTCTTTGTAGGTGTCGTCATTGTCCATCACGATTTTCTTGCCTTGTTTCTTGAGGAGGCGGGCTAAATCGAGTTTCCGGGGGTCTTCAGGACGATGGAAGACCACAATATCAGCATTTTGGGCGGCTAAAGCCTTATTCTCGGGAGTTTTCTCTAGGGGATGGATGGAGGTGTGGTCGCCGTCCCAACCATTAGCCACTAAAGGTAGGAGACTTCTGACGATATAGCACCCAAAGCTACCACTGCTCACGAAATAAACCCTCATGATTGGTCGGCTTTACGGATAATCTGCTTGGTCCTAAAGTCAATAACATTACCATTAGCATCTAACATCTCCCTAACCCTCACCGGATTGGGGTCAATGAATACGGTCTTTTTATTCGGTTTTGTGTTGATTTTCATAGATTGCTTCCAAAGTTGTGGGGTAAGGAACTTTGGAGACCAGACCCCACAACAATCTTAAAGATTAAAGATTGTTACTGTCAGTGGTCGCTGGAGTCAAAACACGGACTCCGGCAACATCACGGTTTTCCACTACACCGTAGAGGATGTCAGCGGTCGTAACCGTTGAGAGATACTCCGGAATGTAGTTGGACTGAACCCGAATGCCACTTGAACCAACCATCGCTCCCTCTGAGCCACCAGCTCCCAAGGGAGAGGTTGCCCAGTGAATAGCGTCAGCGTGAACAAAGGCATTGTTGCGACCAGCCGTACCAGACGGGACGTGGTAAGCAATCTGGGTGGTCAAATATACGGGCTGACCGTACAAGTAACCAGCCGGGCGCTTAGCCGTCGGGTCATTAACTGGTGAGTTAACAGCGAGAGAGAACTTGTCAATCCGCTGAATTTGTCGCCAGAAAACGGTTGGGTGGAAGAACCAGGCCGCTTCCATTGAGTCAACATTATTGGCCTCAAGGTAAGCAAACGCCGAGCGAATGTCCGAGTCTTGGAGGTTGGTGATTGATGAGCCAACAGAATTGCTAAAGTCGGCAAACAAAGCAACAATCGCTGTATCAAGGGTCTTCGCGATAGCGTAACCGCAGTTCTTGGCGTAGCGTTCCATAACCGAGTATGAGCGCTTCATTTGAGCCGCATCGTTATCTTCGATAGCGAATGAAGATTCGTACCAGTTACTTACCGTCAAAGTGACCTTAGTATCAGTCGGGCTGTTTAAGGCCACGGCGACACCAAGAGACTTAGCAGTAGCGGTGAACTCCGTTGTATTAGGAGTGTAAAGCGTATCACCACCACCTGCTAACTCATCACTTCGGTCGGTAAAGAAAGGAGCGGCGACCAAACGGGCCCGATAGAACTCGTTAATGCGCTCACCCCAAATCTCTGGAATATAGCTTGCCAGCGAAACGCTGGACTCTGTGCCAGTTGGGAATGCCATATCGTTTTTTGCTATTTAATAATGGCTCCCCCACTAGGTTAAGATAGATCTTTCACCATTGCCTTGTGTTCTTCTCGAGTTAAACCTGGAGTCTTGAAGTCTTTTTTAGGCTTCACCCCCGATGAACTGCGAGAAGCAGGCAAGCTGGCTTCTTCTTGCTTCTTATTTTTGTCAAATTTATCCTTCACCGCAACGAAGATAGGATCAGTTTGAGCTTTAATGAGAGAGACCTTTCTAACTTGGGCGACGGCCTTCAGTTCCCCTAGGAGTTCCTCGGGCATACCGCCTACTAAAAGGACGGCCTCTTCCACGCTAAGCTGTGGAGAAGGTGCTTCGGCTGGTTTCGACTTGTCCGCGTCTTTCAACGCTTTTAAATCAGCTTCGGCCTTCTTTGCACGCTCAAACAATTTCTTGTTTGTAGCCTGCAGTTGTTCGACATCTACCGCTGGAGTTTCCTCCTCGGTCTCAGGAGTTTCAACAGTCTCCCCGTCTGTCTCGTTTGAAAGGTTGAGGTCCTTATTGTCATCATCCATATAAGCTATGGTTAATCGGTTTAGAGAGTTTTCCTTCTCATGGACTGGCTTTTTATATGAGGTGGCCCTGTCCTAAAGCCCTCGCGGTTTTACCGTCTCTTGGCGGCTTCCTTATCTAAACGCCGTTGGGCGTTTCTTTTAAGGATGTCATAGCGCCGGCGCTCATTAGCGTCCATCGGGACAACTTCTTCCGGCTCGACTTCCTTTTTCACTTTAATTTTTTTAACTTTAGCCATATTTAGCGTGGATTATTGATAATTGGTTTCTCTATTTTACCATACAACTCCTCTAGTCTGTCAAAGGTGCGGTCAATTAACTTGCTGGTTTCGGGGATACCGACCACTGATTTACCCTCAAAAGCCAGCTCAACCGTCATTTCCTTTAAGGTCTCAACCATAAAGACTTTAACGGCTTCCCGTTGGCCCTCGTTGTCGTAGAATTGTTGGAGAGTAGCGTTCATATTAGGCAGCTAAGGGAGCGGACTCTGGGGTTGGGACTGGGGTGGTGGTTTGCTGGGGAACCTGCTTGGTTGGCCTAGCCCCCTTACCTAATGAAACAGGTGAGATGCCAGACCCACTAAGCTCGACAATTTGATTAAACACCTTAGAGAGGACGGGGTCGGCTAAGACACCAAACTCGCCGGTGTTGGGGTTAAACGAGGCAATCACTGCCCGCATAATCTCCGACAAGGACTGGAGGATGACGGCCTTATTCATCTGCTCACCAGTGGTAATGACTGTTACCTTACACTCAATTTCCTTGAAGAAATCCTCAGGGATCTTAATAAACCGCCGTTTGCCATTCTTTCTGATTGATGTTTTATACCCGTCTATCATCATCTCCTGCTCTTCCGGGGAGACTAAAATGCCCTCAATCATTTTCTTCTTAATTTCTTGGTTGGAGCTGTACACTGCAAAGCTCTCGTCAATCTTCTCCAACTCTTCATCGGAGAACTCGGTGACAAGGATATGTTCGGCTTTAATCTTCTTGATTAAGTAAGGGATAACCCATTTATCAAAGATTTTGGTCAAGTGAATACCCCACTCCTCTCGTTTGTAGTCAAAGGGCTTGGTAGCGACTTGATTTAAGAGGGCGGTTTGCGAGTAAGGGGTGCCGGACGGTGGCTGTTCACCAGTGATAGCATTAAAGGACGAGGTAACATTATCTGCTTGGGTTCGCCATTTTTCAATCTGGTTTTGATACTGACCCAAAGCCGAGGGAGCCAAGTTAAATGAGTTGATATCCGAATCCTTCTCCAGCTCGTAAATCTTGCCGTGGTCGTGTTCTAAGATATTATTTCCCAGTTTTTTGGAGGTGGTTTTGATTCCTACCCGACCGGCCAAGGACATAGCGATAGACTCGTTAATCACTGAGTCGTTAGTCCAGACTTGAGCTTCTTCAGAGTCCTCAATCACTCCTCGGCCCAACCCGTAACCGTTATCTTCCCAAGCTAAGTATTCGTAATAATCCTCCATCACCCCGGGGATTTCATCAGCACTCATCAGGAAGTGCTTACCGTCTACCTCGGCGACAAAGTATCGCTGGAGAGTGAAAGTAAACTCATCGGCTTCGGTGGAGTCCTCATTTTGCGAGTCCTTGAAGACCTGGACAGGGAATTCGCCGGTGATTTCATAAACATCAATATCAGTCTTGTCTTTGAGCTTCCGGTTGGCTTTTAACACCTCGGTTACATTATCCCAAACATCGTCTTTCTTCTTTAGGGCAACTGGTGAGAGGTAATGATGTTCTACAATCGGACCGCCCAAAATATCATTCTGGTCGGTGAAAACATTGGTCCAACGGACAACCTCGATCTTTAACTTACCTTTAGGAGTGGTCTTTTTGAGTAAGTAGCCACCGTATTTAGGTCTAGTGCTACCCATTTGGTTGAAGGTTCGGGAAAACTCGCTTTCTTTCATCCACTCGTAAGCCTCGCGGTTCAAGAGCATTGAGTGGACTTGATACTTAGGATTGTCCGAGATGATTTGAATGTCCTTAATATCCAAGTCGGTGGCGGTTTTAGCTAGGGCAACCCGATAATTAACGATATTATAAAAAGGTCGGGGTCGGCCTAACTTGTCTAAATTCACCCCTGATTTGCCGGTAGCGTCTTTGTTTTGTTCAAGATAACGGGAGTCGGAGTAAAACTCACACATTCGGACAATTTCAAACTGCGAACGCTTTAGGCCGTCAATTTTCTCAAGACTGCTCTTGTGGTAGTTGGTGTCTAAAGTCTGTAATTCGCTAAAGATTTTATATTGCTTGGTTTCCATTTAGAGTTGGGCCGCAACTCTGATTGTTAATGTCTTAATTATACCATATCTAACGGGCATTGCTAGTCAAATTGCGTCTAGCTTCAAAGAATTGCCTTGCCCGCTCCTCTTGGGTGAGGACATTGTCGCTGTTATTGGTGCTTAGAGCATACCGCAGGGCATCGAGGGCGTGGTCGTTCTCTTTAACTGGGTTCTCTTCCTCGTTATGGTCTGGCCGTTTCTCTGGATAGGTGTAGGTTTCAAACTCACTGATTAAATTAACGCAAGACTTGTGGATGTGGAGCTTGCCCATTTTAAGCAACTGCCTGATTCGGTTGATACCGTTCTTGACCGAGTCTTTATTCTTCACCACCTCTACCACCGCAATCCCCGAGCGTTGCATCACCTCAATCGCGCTTGGTGATTCGGGGTCTGGGTACACTCGGTTAAACCCACAGGATTTAACATAATCCTTAATCTGGTCTTCCGTCCGGCCGGTTTTATACCACTCGGCGACCACAGTGTAATTCTCGTCCCCGTCCCGTTTAATATGGACTACGGCGGTTGGGTTAGTGAAGCCAAAGTCTATCCCGGCGATATACTCATCGCATTTGTCTGGGATTTCATCAATCACGTGGCGGTCCCGGTTAAACTCTTTATAAACCAGACCTTGTTGTTTTCTAAAGTCAGCCAGATATTCCTGGGCAAAGGTGTCCTCTGGTTTGGAGAGCTTTTCCCGCTCAATTTCCTCTGGAGGGATGAATGGGTTGTCGTAAGAGGTGAAGTGAAAAGATTTATAGTCTGGGTCTTTAGCTTCCATCCCGTATAAATCGTAGAAGTGGTTAAACCCTTTAGGGGTGGAGATAAACATCGCTGATCCTTTACGGTCAATCAAAGTCGGGGATAAAACCTCATTCCAACCAAGCCAAAAGTTACGGTAGGATGACACCTCATCGCAGACAATAAAATCATTAGCCAATCCTCTACCCTTACCTCGTTCTTGGACAGATTCCCAACCATATAGAGCAATCAGAGATTCTCCCCCATCTTCGGTCATTATCTTTATTTGTAAAAGTGATTCGTTTTTGTAGGTGATGATGTTCTGGCACTTGGCTAGAAGCATTGCCCAAGTAATCTCTCTGGCATCATCTCTGGTGGGAGCAAAGTAAGCCACCCGGCGGTTCTTCTTCTTAATTGCCACCCCAACCATCTCTTCGATGGCTAGGACTGTTTTACCGAAGCGTCTGCCACAGTTTAGAACTCTAAAGCGGTGGCGATCACTGGCTATCTGACTCTGACTGGGTGTTAATTTCATTCTTCTCGATTATCTCTTGAGCTAGTTGGATGATTGGTTTTCCTTGAGAGGTGATGTCAGTCGCGTTAGCTGGGTTGCCTTCGGCCATTTTCCAAACTATCTCAGTTGGTAGGGAAGCCAAAAAATCAATTTTATCTTCCTCTGATAGTTTAAGTAAGTATTCCCTAGCAAAGTCCTTTAGGGATTTACCTTTAGGGCGACCATTAGGGTTTCCCGACTGACCTTTTTTCCACTGAAATTCTTTTGGTGGTATTTTGTAAGGCATTTCGTTGTTTTATCACTGTATTTCTGCGATTACTCATTATACCGCTTTTCTACCTGTCTATCAAGTTGCTCCTCTATCCGTCCAAGTAATCGTTCAAGGACATACTCTACTCCCTGAACGCGGAAATAGACGGCGGCGGCTAGGTCTTCCTCACTTAACGGTTTACGCCCAGTCAGTTTTCGTTTAACATCTTCCGCCCATAAGTTAAAATGTCTCTCCGCTTTCTCAAGGTGGATTAAAAGGTCTTCTTCAGTTATCCCCTTCTCCCAATTTCTTGCCCCGTAATGGGGAACACCCTTAGAACAAAGCGAGGCCCAGCGTCTAAGCATTGGGTTCTCCAT
>Ga0209417_1002197_pt1 | contig 31420 bp, 28 predicted proteins | sample RifGroF2_FD_184002 | JGI IMG/M metagenome (GOLD analysis project Ga0209417, IMG submission 184002) | Groundwater microbial communities from Rifle, Colorado, USA - Groundwater F2 (SPAdes) (version 2) | ecosystem: Environmental > Aquatic > Deep subsurface > Groundwater | place: Rifle, Colorado... | reverse complement strand
TAACGCTGTTTGCAACTCTTGTGTATTCTTCTGCCCCATAGGCCGTCGCCGGGAATACCGTATATAGTATCATCACAGGCAGCATTACATAACTTAGTCTCTTCCGGGTGTTTTTGTTCATTAACATATTAGTGCCTACTTTTTTTATAATTTATTGAGCTAATTGCAAAACTAACTATTTGTGATGAATTTAAGATCAGGAGTGTCGATCTTTTACATCGGCTTCTTTTAATTGCAGTTGAAAGTTCTCTAAAAAACCCATCACCCATCCATTTTCAATTATCAATTATCAATTATCAATTATCAATTATCAATTATCAATTATCAATTATCAATTATCAATTTTCCATTTTCAATTTTCAATTTTCAATTGGATCAAGTCTGTCTGCCAAGATTACTCTTTGCTGACTAGACTTGCCCGAAGTTTTGTGATGGGTTATATTTGACGCTTACGTTGAGATCGAGGTTTATCAATTCTTGTCCGGGTTAGTCTCTCCTGCCAATCTCGAAGGGTCTATGTTAATCATTCTACGTTAAGGTAACTAACCTGTCATTCATACTCGGCCCCCCGTCCTAACACCCATCCTACCTTTTTAACGCGGCCTATTCTTATTCGTTGGGCCCTTCGCGGTGAGGATATTCGTTCCGTTGTCACAGGGGCTAGACGATTCTAGCCCTTCGGTGTCACAGGAGGTTATCGCACATTCATATATCAGGTTCTCGCTCGAACTCTCCGTCCAACTCATATAATCGCACGTTATGATTTCGCCCCCTTTGTTCCACACGTGGGTGCTAGTCCCCTGTAATATCTTGAGAGGATTAAGCGCCATTACTGTCGGAGTGTTTGTCCAGCTGGTCGTTATGTTTTGTGGTGCGACTGGAGTCTGTGGTGGAACATTTGTGGAATAACTGTAAAAGGCCAACGGAGCTGCTTGATTATCAGGACTATTCTGCAAGGCTAATTTAGAATTAGGGTACGAAGTGGAACTGGTGTACAAACTTCCTATCACACAAGTCGCCAACTCGGTTCCATTTTCGCAGTCTGTTATATTGAAGGTTACAGTGGCCCCATCATCCGACGAGAGATTACCCGTCCATTGCAAAATATAATTGATGTCGGCGTATGAGCCTGGAGTAATAGTAAATGTGTTCTTCTGTCCCAGTTGAGGTTTGAACTTGGCGTTAGTAGCGCCTTGGTAGGTAAAGGTTAACCCGTAACTTAATGTATTAAAAACTCGTAGCGTTTGTGAAATATCCTCGTATGCCTGAGCCTGTAAGGTCATCGCCATTGTGGCCATCGTGATTAAAGCTATTAAAATGCCCTTACTTGTCTTCACCGTAATCTTCATAATAACCCCTATGATTTAATTTATTAATACTTGCGTCTATTATAGTAAACATGGTTTGCCATTGTATTCTATCTGGCTATCGATTGCAATAATAAAAATTCTTATTTATATATTTATATGGCTATTTATACATATAATTAATCTTGTCTTCCATATTCATTGCATCCACTTATGGGAAGACCGTTAGATTATTTTGTCTTTCGAACCATTTATAAAAACACCCTTGTACTATTCCGCCTATTTCTGAAAATCTGGTTATCTCTCTGAGTTCATATTTCTGTTTAAAATCATTAATAAAATCAGCCTTTATAAAGTCATTAGAGGGACTCTCTTTGCAATAATCGTAAAAGTCGGCGAGATATCCGGAATATTTAGCATCATCTTCCATTTCCCTTTTCCTGGCTTCCTGCACTCTGGTTTCGGCAACTAATTCTTTTTCCCTGGCAAATTTCAGATCGGCTTCTTCCCTTTTCCTTTTAGCTTCATGTTCCTGCATTAAAAGCACCGTCTGGAGCTTTATCGCTTTGACTCTCTCCCGCAGTAGGCCAATGGGATTATTAACGCCGGAAGTGGCTTCTATGGCCTTTAAAGTTATTTCTACAAGCTCTCTGCCCTCTTCCTGTATAAATGTCTCAGGGTCGCCCATAAAACCCATTTTTATTAACTTCTGCCCTAGTTCGCTGTATTGAGGTTGTGAAGCCATGTCAAATAACTCACCCTGGTATGACCCTCCATCTTTCGAATCCGGAGCAGAAATTGGCTCTACATCTATAAAGTCCATTGGAGCGACAGGAATCTCTTTTGTTGAAAACTCTTTCCTCTGCCTTAATATGGTGAACTCTATCTCGGCTACCTTGTTGCCGTGTTTTATTTCCAAGTACTCGAAATAAATCTCACAGTGCTCCTTAAGCTCTGTTTTGGCTCTTTCAATAACATCTTTTTTAAAATCGGTGTACAGTTTATATTTGTCCTCTATCCCAAACATCTTCTTTAATTCATCGAGTTTTATGCGATAAGTTTCACTTTTCCAGGCATTCATTTTTAACATCTCAAAAATACGAATAGAGTAGCCCGACTTTAAAGGTTTGATGTTCTCAATATGATACTGAGTGAAGTTCTTTTTAAGCCCTAAAATAAACGGCCGCATTTCTCTGTTTATTCTTAAAAACAGTTCGCCATCTTTATATTCGCCTGTTGGAATGAGTTGTACAGGCGGTGGAGCCATGAGGATTTTTCTTCTGTCGCAATCGCAAGTTGGGCCGTATGTTATCCTTATAAACTTCTTAAGATAGTATTGTTTCTTCATGCAAACCTGCCATGACACGCTCTCGAGGCCATCTAATTGCATTCTTTCTTTGCCGCATTTTGGACACTTGTTCTCTTGCAATATCTCTTCAACTATCGGAAGATCCGCCGGTATCTTTCTGCCCTTCCCGATATGCCCCTTCTTCGCTCCTCTGGTTTTTTTCCCTGTTTCTTTTTCCTGAACTGCATTATTATTGATTTCTTTGCCTGAAAATATGACCTTCTCGCTTTTTACACCGAAAAGCATGGAAGCAAATTTGTCAGCCTTACTTTTTTCCTTTATGAGCTCTGTCTTGATCTTGTCATTTTCAAGCGTCAGTTCTTTGACTCTTTCCTTAAGAACATGAATTTCCCCCGCTCATACTCTCAAAACTCAGAACAGCTTGATCGAATATGCTTCTTAACCGCGCGTTTTCCTCCCGCAGCTTCTGTATATCGTCAATTCTGTTTTCTAAAATCCCAACCAAAGTTTTCCCCCTTCTTAAAATGGATTCTTCTTTAGCCAGGAAGGTTATTCAACTGTTTTTTTTCGCGTAATATCTTTCCGTACCATTCGAAGCGATTTTTTTGAGACTACAGTCCATTCTACTGTTTCTCCCTTCTGAAAATTCATGGCCTCCGCCAATGCGTTCGGGAAATTGACATACCACTGATTGCCCTTGTTTCTTGAAATAAGCTGTATTCTTGTCGGATATCCCATTTTTGCGCCTCCTTATAGCCTCTATGGATATCCATAGAGTTTATCAGAAACAAAAAAATCAACAACCGGTTTTGCAGTTTTTTTTTAAAAAATATTGTGATATTATGTGTTTAGTGAATACTTACGAATTTTTCAGGAATATGCTAAAAAATGGAATATCTAATAGATAATTATAAATCAGTCAGAAAAAAGGCTGCTATTGCAATAAGTCTGCTTGTGGTCTTCAACATTGCCGCATGGATTATTGCGTATGCGGCCTTTCATGATTCGCCTAAACTTCTTATTTTATGTCTGATTGCTTATGGTTTCGGACTCAGGCATGCCGTTGACGCTGACCATATCGCCGCTATCGACAATGTTACAAGAAAATTCCTCTACAATAAAAAATACCCGGTTGGGGTTGGTTTCTTTTTCTCTATCGGTCATTCAACCATTGTAGTATTGATGTCGTTGATAGTTGCGCTGGGAACGATTTATATGAAATCACACCTTTCCAATTTTCAGGAAATAGGCGGATTGATAGGGACACTGGTTTCATCAGCTTTCTTATTAGTTATCGCACTTATAAACTTTATGATATTTATTGATACTTATAAATCTTTCCTTGCTTACAGAAGAAGCGGCGGACAGAGCGATGACATTCAGAATATTCTTGTCCAAAAAGGAGTCATGACTTCCTTGTTCAGGCCTCTTTTCAGATTTGTCAACAAGTCCTGGCATATGTATATCGTCGGATTTCTGTTTGGGCTTGGCTTCGATACTTCCACAGAGGTTGCACTGCTTGGAATTTCCGCCACGCAAGCCGCAACTAACCTTTCTGTGTGGTCAATCATGGTTTTCCCTGTACTATTCATGTCAGGAATGTCACTTATCGATACTCTGGACGGAATACTTATGATAAATGTTTATGGATGGGCAATGGTCAAACCCGCCAGAAAATTATTCTATAATATGGCCATTACTCTTCTTTCTTTCTGTGTCGCGCTTTTCATAGGCTCTCTTGAAGCGCTTTCTATTATCTCTGAAAAACTTGGTCTCAACAATGGTTTCTGGGCTTATATCAATAGCATAAATAACAATTTCGATTATATGGGGTTTTATATTGTAGGAATATTTATTCTATGCTGGGTGCTGGCTATCGTGGCTTCAAAGTTCATAGACAGACAATCCCCTCAACCTTGTAAATACAATTGACGCTATAAATGCATATCAAAGATAAAATTAACAAGAGAATTCTATCAAGAATTCTTTTAGGATTTGTATTAATTATCTTTGCTATTCTTGTTTTCTTTCTGCTTTCTTCTAGAAAACCGCCATTGGAATCTGCCTCGCAACAACCACTTAAACTCCTAATGGCCATACCTGCAGCTCCTGGTTCCTATCAGGTCACTGAAACAGGTTACGGCACCATGCAGAGTGAATTTATTATAAAAATAAGTCCTGAAATCGGAGGAAACCTTACTTACCTGAATGAACTGGAAACAGGAGATATTGTGCAAAAAGGTGATCTGCTGGCAAAAATAGAAAAAAAAGACTATCAACTCAATTTTGAAAGAGCAAATATTAAAATTGAGACTAATAAAGCAGAATACGCCTCCCTGGAGAAAATAATAGAATATGATAAGAGTGTCCTTAACTCTTTGGCTGAACAGCTTAAACTTCAAGAATCCGATTATAAGCGCTCAAGAAGCCTCTATGAAAAATCAGCTCTTTCTAAAAAAGAATTTGAAGCTTCGGCCATATCATATTTTCAAACGCAAAAAGCATATATAACAGGTATGACTTCACTTGCAGAAAGACAATACAGACTAACTTTGGTAAAAAACACCATTTACCAGGCTGAATTAGATAAACAAGATGCAGAACTTGACTTACAGCGATGCGAAATTTTTAGTCCGATATCAGGAAGAGTCGAAAGCGTATCAGCCGAACAGGAAGAGAATGTTTCCATCGGACAAACTCTACTATCTATTGCTCAGGAAGAAACAATGATGGTTTATGTCTCATTAACCGCTTTTCAGATGCTCAATCTGATTGGAACTTATGAATCGGGAAAAACCAATGGAACTAACTGGCTTAAAATGCCCGAGAATATTGAGTGTAAAATTTTCTGGACTGATTTTCCTGATAACTATGCATGGGAGGGCAAAATTGTTAGAGTAAAAGATTTTGATGCTAAAACAAGTACTGTTAGCCTAGCAGTAAAACCAGAAACTTATATTGGGATTTCAAAAACCAACAAACCGCTGTTCGAAGGCATGTTCTGCAAAGTTATTTTCACTGGAAGAACTTTAAATAATGTTGTTTCCCTTCCATGGGCAGCTCTTCAGTTATATGGGAAAATCTATGTTGTAGACAAGAATGGCATCCTCAGGGAAAAAACTGCTAATATTATTTCGTCTTCATCTTCCGATCTTCTGATTCCTTATAATTTCGAAGATGGGGATAAAATAGTAGCACAGCAGATGCCACAGGGTCTGGTCGACGGAATGGAAGTAAAAGTTTCAGAAATTGAAAAATCTTGGAAATAAAATCGCAGGGGTTTAAAAAGTGTTCACAAGCTTAATAAAAGCAGCAGTCAAAAACCCTGTCCTCTCGAATCTCCTGGTCATTCTCATAATAATTGGCGGCTATATCGGCACCAAAACAATGAACAAGGAGGTATTTCCAAATTTCTCCATGAATCTCATTGAGGTGAGCGTAGCATATCCGGGGGCAGATCCTGATGAAATTGAAGAAGGCATATGCCTGAAACTTGAAAGCGCGCTTGAGGGCATAGAGGGAATCAAGGAAATTTCCTATGAAGCAAAGAGAAACATAGGAAAAGCTCTTATCGAGTGTAAAAACGGTGCGGATGTTTTCAAGGTTAAAGATGAAGTTTCCTCAAGGATAGATGCTATCAACAACTTTCCAATTGAGTCTGAAAAGCCAATAATACGGGAACTCAAATTCAAATCAGATGTACTGACTCTGGCCATATGGGGTGATTTGCCTGAGTATCAGCTAAAAGAATTTGCGGTGGAGCTTAAGGATAGAATACTGCTTCTTGATAATGTCACTTATGCTGATGTATCCGGAACAAAAGACTATGAAATATCACTTGAGGTTCCGGAAGAGAATCTTATTAAATACAATATCAATTTTAATGACATAGAAAATGCTGTAAGAAACAATTCCTTAAACCAGCCGGCCGGCGAAATTAAAACGGGTCTGGAAAAAGCCAATGTAAGGATAGAAGGCCGTAAGTATTCTGCAGAAGAATACTCAAGAATACCTGTAATATGCACTCCTGAAGGAGAAGTAATAACCATTGGCGACATAGGTAAGGGCAAAGACACATTTGACCCTGAAAATAACTCTATTACCAGGTTTAACGGCAAACCTGCCGTCCTTGTAATAGTCTATAAGGCAGAATCCGAAGACGCTATTAAAATCGCAACCGAAGTTTCCAAACTTCTTGATGATATCAAATCTCAAATCCCTCCGCAAATACATATTACTAAATTCAAAGATTATTCCGGTTTTATTCAGAGCAGGTTAAATCTACTTATAAATAACGGGATTATAGGTTTTTGTATTGTTATTTTTATATTGTGGCTGTTCCTGGACATCAGATTAAGTTTCTGGATTACCATGGGCATACCTATAAGCATTGCGGGAGCTTTAGCTATCATGTCCATGACAGGTTCAAGTATAAACATGCTGACCATGTTTGGCCTTATTATGGTTCTGGGACTTATAGTGGATGATACAATAGTTATCGGAGAATCTATCTATACAAGAAGGGAGAGCGGAGACTCTTCATATGACGCGGCTATAAATGGTTCTTCTGAAGTAATCATGCCGGTAATTGCCGCTGCGCTTACTACAGTAATAGCTTTTATACCTCTTTTCTTCATACCTGGAATAATGGGGAAATTTATAATGCAGATTCCTATTCCGGTCGTCGCGGCTCTTTCTGTCTCAATAATTGAAGCTTTATTTATCCTCCCCGTTCATCTCAGACACCTTCCCGAAAAGAATTTTGGGGGTAATAATTTTCTATCCCATATATCCTTAAAGATGAGAACATTTGTTAACAAATCTCTCTCCTTTATAATAAACGGGCCTTATAACAGAATCCTGAATTTATCGCTAAATAACTACTATATAGTCATAATTATAAGCTTGGCTCTCTTACTCATTTTCGCGGGACTTTTCAAGGGAGGTTTTATAAAATACTTTTTCATGCCTGAAGCTGACAGCGATTTTATTTACGCGAAAATAGAACTCCCTCCGGGCACGCCGTCCCAAAGTACTATTGAAATCAGCAACAAACTCCTTGGCGCTCTTAAGAAAGTTGAAGATGAATATACACTCAGAACGGCTAAAGAACTGACCATAGCACAACTATATAGAGTAGGCACAGAAAACAATATTCTAAATGTTGAGGTAGAACTTATTCCTTCTGAAAAAAGAAACTGGTATTACACCAATGTCCTTAACGCATGGAAAAATGAAGTCGGATCCATTCCAGGAGCCTTCGCTGTAAAGTATGATTCAGCAAAACGCGGCCCTGGCGGAAACCCTATTGATATTCAGCTTCTTGGAAAAGACAGCGTAAATCTGATGGCCGCTTCTAATGAACTTATAGATAAACTTCAAGACATTAAAGGTGTTATAGATCCTCAATCGGACATGCGCTCGGGCATGAAGGAATATGTCGTTAAAATTAAGGATTCAGCTTACTATTATGGAGTAAGCATAAGCGATATAGCCCAGCACATTAGAGGAGGCCTTGAAGGGGCTGAAGCGCTAAAAATACAGAGAGGAAGGGATGAGATCAAGGTAAGAGTCAGGTATCCGGAGGGGCAGGTGAACTCTATTGACTACCTGAAAAATCTTAAAATAAAGACAAAATACGGAGATCTAGTTCCTCTACAGAGCCTTGTAAATATTACGCTCCATGAGACTCAGAAGGTTGTTAAGAGAAAGCATCAGAAACGCACAGTAAATGTGACTGCAGACATAGATAAGAGCGAAGCCAACGCTCAGGAAGTCCTGGACAATCTCTCATCTTCATTTCTCCCTGTTTTAGCTCAAAAATACAATCTCTCATATAACCTCGAAGGCCAGGCAAAAGAGTCCTCTCAATCTTTCGAATCTCTTATACGCTTCGGAATTCCCTTTGCTCTTTTTGCCATATATTTTATTATTGCTTCACTCTTCAAGTCCTATTTGCAGCCGATCCTGATTTTATTTACTATTCCTTTCGGGATAATTGGTTCAGTTCTTGGTCATGTTATTTTCGGAAAAGATATAACTATCATGAGTATCTTCGGGATGGTAGCCGTTGCTGGAATTGTGATTAATGACAGCATTGTCCTAATAGAGGCTTTCAACAATAACCTGGAAAAAGGATTTACTATGAAAGAAGCTCTCAATCTCGCCGGCAAAAGAAGATTCAGAGCTATTATTCTTACCACTCTTACAACATTCTTCGGCCTTTCCCCGCTTATTCTAGAAAAGAGCGTCCAGGCTCAATTTTTAATACCGATGGCAATATCGATATCGTTCGGAGTACTTTTCAGCACAATAATAACCTTAGTGGCAATCCCATGTTATGCTCTTATGGTAAACGATATAAGAAGAGTTTTTTCATATCTCTTTACAGGATTGTTGCCAAGCAGGGAAAAAGTTGAACCTAGATATGAAGACCCGAATAGAAGTTAACAATGAGCTGCCAATATGAACTCTAAAATATCTCAAAAAACAGCCTGGGGAATATAGTTTATTGCAGCCTTATTCTATTTTTACGATAGAACAATATATGAATAAGATATCTAAAACAATTTATAAAATTTAATACAAATTTTAAGGCTAAGAAAAAACCATATCCCTATAAAGTTTCTCTGCTTCTTTTTCCAAACCTAGATATCTGGCAACTTCAAGCGCAAATTCAGCCGCAGCTCCAGGCCCTTTAGCGGTAATGATATTGTCACTTATTTCCACTCTTGAACCAGTGTAAACTGAATCAATAAATATCTCTTTCACAGAAGGATGCGCTGTATGTTTTTTGCCCTTCAGAATTCCGGCCTTGTAAAGAGCTATCGGAGCTGCGCAAATCGCCGAAACAAGTTTTCCAGTATTGTAGCAGCGCATGATAAGCTCAATAACAAGTTTATTATCACGCAACTTAGCTGAACCTGGCATACCACCGGGAAGAAATATCGCGTCATACTCTAAATCTGTATTTTCTAGCTTTCTGTCTGCTTTGACAACAATATTATGCGATCCCTTCACTTCATCCTTATTATCTATGCTGGCAGTATGAACTTCCATACCAAGCCTTCTCCAGAAATCAACAGGCAAAATAGCCTCAACTTCCTCAAACCCATCTGCTAGCAATACTAAAATCTTAAGCATATATCTTTCTACTGTTCTTAATGTTATATAATTTTACTGGTTATATTCAAATTCCGTACTATAATAAAACATTTCTAATAAATATAACTTAAAAATTGAAATATGAAAACACTGCAAATTTGTGAAACTTTTACAAGCATTCAGGGTGAAACAACCCATATTGGCAAACCATGTTTCTTTATAAGGCTCTCAAAATGCAATCTTAATTGCCGCTGGTGTGATACAAAATACGCCTTTTCAGACCTGGATTCAAAAGAAATAAAGATCGATGAGCTCATAGAAATGGCAATCCTATCAGGTGTTAAACTTGTTAATGTAACGGGAGGAGAACCTCTTCTACAGGAAAATACCATTGAGCTGTTGAACAAATTAATTAAAAAAGGTTTCACCGTTTTGCTTGAGACAAACGGTTCAATCCCGATTAAGAAAGTCCCGGATAAGGTAATAATAATTCTTGACTTCAAATGCCCCTCATCAGGATACTCTGAGAAAATGTTCCTTGAAAATTATCAGATGCTGAAAAAAATGGATGAAGTTAAGTTCGTAATTGAAAATGAGAAAGATTACAGGTTCGCGTTAAATAAAATAGAAGAATTAAACCTGCAGACAAAAACTCAAAACATTCTCTTCAGCCCGGTTTTATCCAAACTGGCACCAAGATTCCTTGCGAACTGGATGATAAAAGACAAAACACCTGCTATCCTACAGGTTCAGCTCCATAAATTCATATGGCCTGATATAGAACGAGGCGTCTGACAGCATGCGCCTGTCTTAAATAAAATATTGAATATAAGCATTTTTGCGCAGAGTCCCGATATACTCGTGATAAGCCTTTTCTTTCTCTTCGTCAAGCATTCTTTCGCGTATTTTAGATTTAGCCTCTTCGTAAGAAACAGTATGTGATTCTTTATACTCTTTTATAAAGAAGAAGTATATTGCCTCGTCTGTGGTTGCGGGACCAAAAACCTGTCCCTTTTTATACTCTGTAATAACCTTAGAAAATTCTTCTCTGAGATCTTCAACATTTACCCAATTCAATTCACCCCCCTCCTCCAGATTGGGTCCATCTGAATAAAGGGAGACTGCTTCTACAAATTCTTCTTCGGATTTTCCTTTCATTTTTTTTTCAAGATGAGCTGAAAGGGGTAATGCGTCTTCTTCATGTATGCCCTTCTTTTTAAGAGTTAGAATTCTAAGTTTGATGGAGGACTTGGAGGTAAAATCATTCTTGTGCTCCTGATAGTAATCAAAAACATCTTTTGGAGTTACAAAGACCTCTCTGTAACAGCGTCCGTAAATAAGGGCATCAACTGCAATATTCTCATAAACTCTATCTTTAAATTCATCCATTGTTTTGCCGTTTTCTCTAAGAATACTTTCCATCTCATGTCTTGAGGTAACATGAAATGATTTAAGCATCACATCCATATTATTCTCAACAAAATCTCTTGGAAGTTTAAAATCATGAGCTTTGAAATCCTGGTATACTAGTTTTCTGGCTATGACAGATTCCAAGACCTCTTTACGGAGTTTAAGGATTTGTTTATCTAGTTCGGCTTCCTTATACATCACGGCCAATTGGGCTTCTTGCGGAGATGAAATCTCCAATACATCAGCAAGCGTAATTGGAGTGCCATTTACGCTAGCCAGAACCCCTATGTCTTCTGTTTCAGACAAAGCAGAGAACACAATTGTTATGAAAAAAAAGAGAAAAGAGAAAAATTTCACATTACTTAAACCTTAATTGTCACTGACGGAGGCTTTAAATAAATAAGATCCTCAATACAGGTATAGTTGCCTTTAAAATCACAAAACATTTTTTCAATAGGAAATCTGTTTAGAAAAATAACTGAGGAATTCTTTGGGAGACTTGCTCGTATTGCCTCATTCTCATTAGCTACACACAGCACCGCAAATCTTTTATAGCTCTCTACATATTTTAGCTCGCTCTTTGCCAAACAGACAGGAGTATTTTCCATAGACAGAGAGCCGTTTTCATCTGAAAAGATAGTACAGAAGTAAACAGCTTCTTTAGAGGAAGGGAATATAATACCCAGTTTTTCTCTCTTTTCGATGGCTGATTCAATAGCTACCGGGAACGCAGATGAAATTCCTACAGCCTTCTTGAATGAACCGTATGTTATTCCCATGACATATGCTGAGGCAATTCTTAATCCTGTAAAACTACCAGGACCTGTTCCAATAATCCACTTTTCTATCATTGAAATATCAATTTCATATTCAGAGCACTTAGAAAAAAAAGAAGAGAAAAATACAGCATTGTTTCGATTCTGAAGTATAAACGATTCAGCCAGAACCAAATCCTTTCCTTTTGTTAATGCAAAAGAAGCAAATGATCCGGATAAATCCAAAGCGCAAATCAAGTTTTCAGGCATTGAGAACCTATGAGGCAAGTGTTTTTATAGATGTTATCATAAAATATATTAACACTATCAGGACAACAGTCAGAATCCCAAGAAAAATCATATTCTGTTTTTTTTTCGTCTTAGGCTTTCCATATGCACTATCAACATTAGTGGGAATAGTGAAATTATCATCACTTTTAAATAAAGCTGCTCCTTTGTCTGTAGGGAAATCTTGTACTTTGGGCATCTGAGCGCCCATATCAAGCGATGAAGGCGGTTTAGTCTCTATTTCTTTGGTTATTGGCGAAGGGATTTTTATCTTATTGGCATCTTTTTCAGGATCGCTTATGGGCGCAGATACGACTTCCCCCCGAGGCTTTATTTTTAGCTTGATTGTATCTGATATGACTTTATTAATCTTGGGTTCTTTCGCGCCATAATCAATATTAGGTAGAGGGGGAGCTGCTGCTGCCTTCTCTTCGGGTTCTGCAGTTTTAGTCTCCTTGTTAAGGTCAATTTTCAAAGCATTCAAATCTATAACAGGTTTTTTGGGAGTTGGTTCAGGCTCAATAAACTTTTGAGTTTTGCCCTTGTAATCTTCTTCTATTTTTAGTGACGGTGAAGTTGCATCGGACTCTGCCTGATCTGGGACATTGCCTCTGGCGTAAGCTGGAACAGGCGCTGGCATCTTAGTTCCATCAACTGGAGGAGCTTCTTCGTTAATTTTTTCCTGGTTTACTTTTAGTTTAATATCCTGAAGCTGGGGTTTTTTCAAAGTTATCCTGGTCTTTTCTTCCAATCCTGCAGAAGGAGCATCAACATTGATCTTTGGAGCTTCAGAAGGCAAAACGACAGGAGGTTTAGTCAATATTGGCTTTATACTTAAATTGGCTGTCTTTTCGGGTGAGAAATTATTAGAAGCTGAATCTGTCGAAGCAGAAGGAAGCTTAGGAGCCAAATCATTTAAAGAAAGTTTTATTTTTGCGCTTTTTGAAATATCTTCAGGCATTTATGCACCTCAGGCAATATTAAAAAATAATTTATTTACAAGAAGAATTCTAGCTAAAATAAAATCAAAAAAAAGCATTAAATAATAAATTTTATCTTTCTTGACTTAAGATTCTTTTTATTTATAATTCAATACAATCCCAAAATCACTCATTCAGATTAGTAACATCAAAAGCTTCTTCCAAACCTTTTTTCGAGTTCTTTGATAGATATATTTATCACTGTTGGCCGGCCATGGGGACAATTGAAAGGAAGGTCGCATACAGATAAGTCTGAAACAAGTTTTTGAGCTTCCGGAAAGGAAAGATTATCATTGGCCTTCACTGCCAAAGAACATGCTATGCGCGCTATTTCTGTTTCATCAATTTTGCTTCCGGATTTATTACTCTCTATAATTGAGTTGAGAATATTTGAAATAAGTCCTGATATGTTGTCTTTCCTGATAGCTTCAGGTACACTATGGACAAGTACTGTAGTATCTCCAAAAAAATCTATTCCGAAGCCTAATGCGCTTATCAAACCTATAAGTTTTTTCATAAGATTGATTTCAGGTCTGGAAAGTTCAATCGTAACAGGAATAAGCAGTTCCTGTCTCATTTTTGAAACGGAATAATCCTTTAATAGTCTTTCGAAGATAATCCTTTCGTGAGCGGCATGCTGATCTATTATTACAAGCCCTATGTCCGAAAGCGCCAGGATGTAAGTCTTATTTAAAATATCTATGATTTTAAGATAACCGCACCCGGGCAGTTTAAGCGCTGTTTTTTCATTGTTTGATTGAGGAAAAGCTGCCATATTCTCCTCCGATTCTGTTTTTGTTCCAGGCATCAGGCTTTTCTCGGAATGAATAACAATCAAGGAAGGTTCTACTGGTTTTTCAGTTTTCAGGTAAGTGATCTGAGATGAATCTATTACTGAACTAATAGGCAACCTGGAAATTGAAACAGATGCTGCAGGCTGTATAGAAGCATTAAGAATTTCTCTTATCCCTTCAGCAAGGATATTTGATACTAAACTTTCATTTCTAAACCTTACTTCATGTTTGGCAGGATGGACATTCACATCAACTTCAGATACAGGGACTTCTAGAAATACTGTTACCGCTGGATAATATCCATGCATTATATGAGCACCATACCCTTCCCTTACTGCAGAACTCAATACAAGAGAGCGGATAGGCCTCTTATTAACAAAAAATCTCTGCTCTCTCCTCGTATTTCTGGTTACCGATGGTTTAGAGATATACCCATGGATTTCATAATTATCTCTGCTTTTTTTTAATTCCAATGAATTATTAGCTATCTCTCGCCCGCTTAAAAGAGAGAGGCGCGGCAATAAATTAGTATCACCGGTTGAATTGAAAACAGTTTTACCGTCAACCTTGAATTCGAATGAAATTTTAGTATTAGCCATGGCAAGAAGAAGAACGGTTTCATAGATGTGTTTCTCTTCGGTTATTTCTCCTTTGATGAATTTCTTTCTTGCAGGAACATTAAAAAAAAGGTCTGATACAGTAAGTTCTGTACCACAGGCGCAGCCAACTGGATTTTGAGACAAAAATTTTCCGCCATTAACAATTACTTCAACGCCTTCAATAGAGCTATGCCTTTTTGTCTTTAGCCTTACCTTTGAGACAGACGCGATACTCGGCATAGCCTCACCTCTAAATCCCATCGTAGAAATTCTGAATATTTCTTCTTCTGATTTTATTTTGCTGGTCGCATGAGGCTCAAAACACAAAATAGCATCATCATCATCCATTCCGCATCCGTTGTCTATAACAGTAATAGACTTAAGGCCTGATTTTTCAATGCTTATTTTTATTATTGAAGCGCACGCGTCAACTGAATTTTCAACTAACTCCTTGACGACGGAAGAAGGTCTTTCTACAACCTCTCCGGCAGCTATCTTATTAAATACGCTCTCAGGAAGAAGACTTATAAACCCCATGATTTAAACCTAAATTTGAATTCTGTAAGAATTAGCCAATGTGATTCTTTAGTTTAGAGAGCTCTTCTTCAAGAAGTTTAAGATTCTTTTCAATTTCGTTGATCCTCTCTTTCTGTCTTTTTACTTCTTCAGGGCTCAGTAATAGTTTCATATATTCCTTTGAGCTTGTTGCAGGGGTACCGGCCCATCTGGCATTCGGAGGAACATCCCTGGTAACTCCTGCCTGCCCGGAAATCATGGCTCCATCTCCAACTTTTACTCCATGGCTTACACCAGCCTGTCCCGCTACTATTACCTTATTGCCTATTTTTGAACTTCCGGCAATGCCGCTTTGGGCTATAAGCATTGAATCTTCTCCGACTTCGACATTATGAGCCACATGAACCAGATTGTCTATCTTAACTCCTTTTTTTATCCAGGTCATGCCGAACCTGGCTCTGTCAATAGCGGAATTAGCTCCTATTTCTACATCGTCATCAATTCTAACTGTCCCCACTTGAGGAATCTTTATAATCCCTGAAGGCGTAGTCTCATATCCAAATCCGTCGCTTCCTATTATTACGCCTGAATGGATTATCACATCATTGCCTATTTGTGTTTTTTCCCTGATAACACAATGAGGGTATATAATGCAGTTATTGCCAATTCTACTTGCTTCTCCAATAAATGTACCTGTCAGAATTATAGTGTTTTCTCCAAGGACAACTTCACTTTCTATTACTACATTAGCCCCGATATGACAGGATGCCGGAACATTAACTCCAGACGCAATAATGGCAGTAGGATGTATGCCAGTCTTATAACTGGAATGAAGGGAAGCAAACATGCTGACTATTCTGCCGAAAGTTATATTCGGATTATCGCAGTAAATATATATTTTGCCTTCAGGCAGATTGCCTTTAAATTTTTTAGGAGCCAGAACCACAGATGCTTTTGATTCTAGCAGCAAATCCTTATATTTTTCGGAAATAATAAAAGTTATTTCATTGTCATTGGCTTCAGAAAGAGAATTCATGCCTTTAATAATGAAACTTCCGTTGCCTTCATACTCGGCATCCAGCAAGCTTGATAAATCTGAGACTGTAATAGTATTCATCTGGTTTCTTGTATTAAAAATAGTTTCTTAATTATCAGAGTTTGCTTCAGCCATTGCAGCAGCAGTAGCCTCATTGCCAAGGTTTATTTCCTTTATTATCTGATCTGTTATATCCATACTAGGGTCAAAATAAACAATAGCAGGAATATTATTCATAGTATTGCCTGATGAATCCAGAACCAATCTATAGTCCTCTCTTTTGGCTTTACTTAATATTACAGTTGTTATTTCTCCAGTAAGTCCTTTTCTTATTCTTTCATATTCATCCACAAGAAAGGTTCTTTTCTGCTGATTATATTGCTGAATTTCAGTATCCTTTGCCTGAAGTTCCCGGTATTTATCAAGGGATTCTACTCTCTTTTTCTCTCTTTCAGCATCGCTCAAAGCGATATTCTGTGAAGCATCCCGCAGCTCAATATATTCTATTTGTATCTTTTCTCTAGCATCATTTAAAGTTGTAAGATACTGTTTAAAAACATCTGTTTGCTTTTTGAGTTTTGCATCTTCTATCTTTGTCTTGTAATATTCGGTAAAAACCTTTTCCATGTCTATGACAGCAATTCTCTGTTCTGCAAACAAAGCAGTAGACATGCCAGCAAAAAGCGTCATTAACAGTAAAACATAAAGCTTGGAATTCCGGTTTTTCATTTCGACTCCCTCTCTTAGTTATTTTTTAAAAATTGCATATCATAAAAATATTTATATCTTCCGTCTGGTTTCGCAAGCAATTGATCATGTGTGCCAACTTCAACTATGCGCCCCTTCTCAAGCACAAGAATAGTGTCAGCGCTTTTTATAGTGCTTAATCTGTGAGCTATAGCGAAAACCGTCCTATTAATCATTAATTTGATAAGCGCTTCCTGTACAAGTCTTTCAGTAACTGTGTCAAGAGCGCTGGTAGCCTCATCAAGAATAAGTATAGGCGGATTTTTAAGTATTGCTCTGGCAATGGCTATTCGCTGTTTTTCCCCTCCGCTTAATTTGAAACCTTTTTCTCCGACAACTGTATCATATCCTTTTTCATGATTACCACCCACAATAAAATCATGGGCGTTCGCCTTTCTTGCAGCTTCGATAATTTCCTCTTTCGACGCATTCGGGTTTCCGTAAGATATATTGTTTGCGATAGTGTCATTGAAAAGAATCGTATTCTGAGTGACTATTCCGATCAAATCCCTTACATCACTTATTTTATAGTCTCTTATATCAATTCCGTCTAAAGTAATCCTGCCTGAGCTTACATCATAAAATCTGGCCATCAGATTGGCTATAGTAGTTTTTCCTGAACCGGTCTCTCCAATTACCGCAACCATTTTCCCTTTGCACAGTGAAAAACTTATATCTTCAAGGATGATTTTTGATTCTTTTCCGTAAGCGAAAGATACACCTTCAAATTTTATTTCATTCTTAAAGTCAGACATTCTCACGGGATCTTGTCTTTCTTCTATTTTTGTATCCATATCGATGAGTTCAAAATACCTGTCTGCTGCTGCCATTGCCTTCTGGATTCCGGAATTTACCCTTGAAAGCGCCTTTAGCGGCTGATATGCAAGAAGCGCCGGAATTATAAGAGTGACAATATCGCTTAAAAGGAGATTAGTAAAAAAACTATATATAAAGAAAACTCCTATCGCAGCGACACCAAAAAACTCAGTAAAAGGGCTCATAAACAGCTCAGGTTTCATTGCCTTGATGAGAGATCTGAAATAAGTGCTGTTTGTCCTGTGGAACTTATTCTGTTCGTATTTTTCGGTATGATACGCCTTTACCAGAAGAATTCCTGAGAAAACTTCATGCATATTTGACATCACTTCAGCTACTTTCTGATAAGCTTTGAAATAAACTTTTCTTACCCGCTTACCTATAAATACAATAGGAATCATAATAGCAGCTCCGCCGCCAGCTATTATTATCAGCAAGGCAAAATTATTATTTGTCAGACTTACAAAGATTATAAACCCAAGACAGCCCAATATTTGAAAAGGGCAGTTTGTCAAATCAGCTACACTGGTAGAAACAGCCGATTGGATCTGCCCAGTATCCTCTATGCAGCGGCTGATTAGTTGCCCTACATCAGCCGTACCGTAAAAAGTCAGTGACTGGTCTAGAAGCTTATTAAAGATATCGTTTCTCATATCCATAACAACTCTAGTCCCAACCCATTGCATACAATAACTATTTATGAAATCAGTTAATGCCTTAAGAAACCAGATAATAACAAAAGATCCGACAAAAAGGAATAGACCAAGAAGCGTCAGCTTCCCATCGTAGTCCTGCATCTTAATCCCGCATCTCTGAGCCAGAGTTAAAACAGAATCCACCTGCGAAGCTGTACTCTTAAGCTGTTTATTAACTCCACCTGCAAAGCTATTATTATCTGAATACTTTAAGACAGGAGTTTTAGAGTTATCTTCTGCTTTAAAAGCAGTAGATGACATAGTTTCCTGATGCCTTTCAAAAGGTTGAACAAAACCCTTAATCCAGAAGAAGCTTGCGCCAAAAAAGCCACCGGTAAAAATACCTGCGGTTATTCCGGCAATCAGAATTAAAGAATAAGGCTTTACATAACTTAACAGCCTGATATATGACTGAGTTTTAACAATGCCTGTATTCATTCAATCTCTTTTTTCTTTATTCAGACAGAATTTCTTCTGTTTTTGATACAACATATTGTCTTTGCTCAAAAGTTGTTTCAGGATAAACAGGCAGAGCAAGAATTTCTGCCGCAATCGTTTCACTAACAGGAAAATCACTCTTCCTGTATCCTAAATATGCAAAGCACTTCTGCAAATGCAAAGGAACCGGATAGTATATATCTGAGCCAATGCCAACTTTATTGAGTCCGGCTTTAAGAAGATCTCGTTTGCCATTTTTGACCCTTATACAAAATTGGTTGTAAATATGCTTTGTTGCGTTTCCTGCAATTTCAGGAAGAATTATTTTCCCTGATATTGAAGAGCGAGCAAAAAGAGTTCTGTATTCATCGGCATTTTTCTGCCTGGCAAGATGCCATGAATCAAGATATTTGAGTTTGACCTGAAGGACTGCTGCCTGAATTGCATCTAGTCTGAAATTACCGCCGATATGGTTGTAAATATACTTGTTATTCGAGTCTGCTCCATGATTCCTGAAAGACTTTAGAAGATCAGATTTATCCTTACAGTTTGTAGTGATAATTCCTCCGTCTCCAAATCCTCCAAGATTTTTGCTTGGGAAAAAAGAAAAACATCCATAGTCGCCAAAAGAACCTGCCTTGCATTTGAGGTATTCAGAACCTATTGCCTGAGCTCCGTCCTCTATAACAATTAAATTATGTTTTCGTGATATATCAATAATCTTGTCCATTTCTGCCATTTGCCCAAAGAGATGAACTGGAATTATTGCCCTGGTTTTATTTGTTATTTTAGATTCTATCAGGTCAGCGTTTATATTGAAATCAGCCTCATTTATATCAACAAAAACAGGTTTCGCGCCTATTCTTGCAATCGCTCCTGCAGTAGCGAAAAACGAAAAAGGAGTGGTTATTACTTCATCTCCAATTCCGATTCCCTCAGTCATCATCGATGCTAGCAGAGCATCAGAGCCTGATGTTACACCGATTGCATATTTACATTGACAATATTGAGCAATACTTGTTTCAAAATCCTCTACTTTTTTCCCTAGGATAAAGAGCTGTGTGTCACACAGCTCTTCAATCGCTTTCATAACTTCAGCTTTCAATGTTTTGAACTGGAGTTTTAAATCAAGAAGAGGAACCTGCATGTAAAAAACCTCTGTTGAATAAATATCAGTAAGAAAATATAGAATTAATATCAGTCTGCAATGAATTCAACTCAATTATTGTTTTAGATTTAAACAAAATTTACTTTGATTTAATTCTCTCTACTTTAGTTTTCAGAACTTTGAGAAGTTCATCAGTATTTTCTTTCAATGATGCGCTTATCGGAACTATCTGCGTTTCGTAAACCTCTTCTTTGAATTTCTCCAGGTTTTCCTTTGAATCGGGAAGATCCATTTTGTTAGCCGCAATCAGAGAAGGTCTCATTGAAAGACCTTTCATATAAAGTTCCAATTCATTCTTGAGAGACTTATAATTCTCAATAGGATCAATTCCTTCCTGTCCTGACATATCTATCACATAAAGCAGAATTTTGGTTCTCTCAATATGTTTAAGGAAGCTATGCCCCAATCCAATGTTGTTATGAGCTCCGTCAATCAAACCCGGAATATCCGCGACTGTAATCCTGAAAAAATCATCAAAATCAACTGTCCCTACAATAGGATGAAGAGTAGTAAATGGGTACGGAGCAACTTTCGGTTTAGCAGCTGATACTGCTCCGAGCAGAGTTGATTTTCCCGCATTAGGAAAACCTACAAGGCCTACATCGGCAATGGTTTTTAGCTCAAGTTCCAATTTTTTCTGTTCGCCTTTCGTGCCAGGATCGCATCTCCTTGGAGCCCTGTTAGTACTAGAAGCAAAATGTATATTGCCTCTTCCGCCAATCCCCCCCTGAGCAAGAATAAAGGGTTTTCCCAGTTCTTCAAGATCGCATATTACTTTGCCTTCATCATTGAGATCTCTAACAACTGTGCCTGGAGGTACTTTTAATATTATATTTTTCCCACACTTTCCATATTGATCCTTACCTCGTCCGTTTTCTCCTTTTTCAGCCTGGTAATTAGTCTGATAGACATAATCAACCAAAGTCTGCTCATTGGATTCAGCAATAACTATTACACTTCCGCCATTGCCTCCGTCTCCTCCATTGGGTCCCCCATAAGGGATAAATTTCTCTCTCCTGAAACTGGAGCACCCATTGCCGCCGTCACCAGCTTTTATGGTAATTCTTACTTTATCTACAAACATTGTTCCTCCCGAAACAAAAAAACCCGACTTCTTGCCGGGTTTCTAATAGGCGGTATTAATTAAGCTATTAAGCCTGTTCAATAACGCTAACTTTTCTCTGACTCTTGCAGAATTCAACAATCCCGTCCTTGAGAGCGAAAAGCGTAAAGTCACGACCTGTTCCGACATTTTTTCCAGCATGGAATTTAGTACCGCGCTGACGAATTATAATACTGCCGGCTTGAATCATTTCTCCGCCGTAAGATTTGACACCCAAAAACTTGGGTTTGCTGTCGCGACCATTCTTACTGCTGGATTGACCTTTTTTATGTGCCATAAAGACCTCCAATACATAACTTTCCTAAGAGAATTAAAGAACTCCTAGAATATTACAAAAGTTAAAATTTACAAATTTAAATAACTTTTTACTTTAAACTATTTTTTAGTTGCCGTATCTGTAGCAGCAACTGCTGCCGTCACAGGAGCCTGAACATGTTGCGCAGGTGCGCTTATTGTTGATTTTTCAAGCATGTTGTCAAGCGAAGATTCATTTCTATTTAACCCTCTCCCTGAAATTATCGCAAGAGCGAGAGTAACAACTAGAAAGATAGCTGAAAAAACAACTGTGAGCTTACTCAGGTGCGAACTTGCATGAGCTCCGAAAAGTGAATCCGAGCCTCCCCCTCCGAAAGTCGTCCCCAGTCCGCCTCCCTTTTTAGACTGCTGCACAAGCACCAGCGCGATAATCAAGATAGCAATTAAAACATCAAATATTGTTAACAGTGTTGTCAGAATACCCATGATAAAAACTATTTAAATCCTTTTATTACTTAATGGCGTTTGCCACGAGATTATAGAAGCCTTCTACTTCAAGACTTGCTCCACCTACAAGAGCTCCGTCAATATCCTTCTGACTCATAAGCTCTTGGCTATTGTCAGCTTTAACTGAGCCTCCGTACTGAATAATTACTTTTTCTGCTACAGCTTCTCCATAAGCTTCAGTCAAAAGCTTTCTGATTAGTGCATGAACTTCCTGTGCCTGGGCAGGAGTAGCAGTCTTTCCTGTGCCTATAGCCCATACCGGCTCATAAGCAATTACTGTCTTTAGCATTTCATCATCAGTAAGTCCTGCAAGTGATCCCTTTACCTGGGTAGTTATCACATTACTTGTTTTACCTGCTTCGCGTTCCTGTAGCGTTTCGCCGATGCATACTATTGGGATGAGCCCTGACGAAAGAGCTTTCTTTGCTTTTGAATTGACATATGCGTCTGATTCAGCGTGATACTGTCTTCTTTCGCTATGTCCGACAATAGCATATCTTACTCCGATATCGAGAAGCATTTTTGCTGAAACTTCACCTGTAAAGGCTCCGCTGTCTTTTGCGGAAATATCCTGAGAACCTACTCCGATATTTGACCCATGAAGGATTCTAGTTGATGTTTCAAGAGCTGTAAAAGCGGGACAGACTGCCAAATTGAGCTTACCGCAAAATGGAGCCAGTTTAGATTTAAGATCCACAAGGAATTTTTCTGCCTCACTTGAAGTTTTATTCATCTTCCAGTTGCCAGCAATAAAAAGCATTCTCTTCTTCATTGATAACCTCTCCTTAAATTCATAATATATACAAAAATTTTCTGAATATAGCTTAGAGTTCTCATTTTACGAACGACATAAATAAATAAAAGTCCTTTCTGTTTATTATCGTCTTCGCTTTACTTCTACCGTAGAAGACAAATCTTCTGATGGCAGTTTAAGGAATCTATAATAATAAATTGCAGCTTTACCAATAATTATTCCAGTAAAGCATCCCGAAACTATGTATGTCACGGCAAGAAAAAGAGCATTCTTAAAAAACTCAGGATGCACAGCATGTTCATATCCAAAAAAATAACCTTTTGCAAAAATAAGTACAATCAATACAAGTGCAAGCGCTGAGCCTGGGACTCGTATTAGTTTATTCTCTCTGTCAATTCTAAGTTTGCTTCTGGAATATATTGCAGCACCTACCATAGCTCCTATCATAAGAAAAACCCCGTATATAAAAGGGTCTTCAACATGATTTACAGTCAGTATAAGAAACAGCACTGGCATTATCAGGAGTTTTTTGATAGCTAATGTATTGTCTGAAAGCATTTTTATGCCTTTATAAATTACAAGAACTAAAACAACCCAAACCCACATTGGGGTGCCTTTTATTATTCCAACCATATTTTTTTGTCTCCTTTTTTTATAATAATCTCCTGATTTTAAATAAACTTTCAGCTTTACTATAAGTTACAATACTGTTAATAAAGCTTTGATTTTGTTTCAATCCCTATACCTTTTAACTTCTATATGCTATTTTAAAAGCTTTATCTTTAATAAATTTATAAAACACTTTGAGGTTATATAATGAGCGGAATCAGGAATGTGGCAATAATTGCCCATGTTGACCACGGCAAAACCACACTCGTGGATCAGATTATTAAACAGGCTAAACTTTTCAGAGACAATCAAGCAATGATGGATTGCCTTCTGGACAGCAATGACCTTGAAAGAGAAAGGGGTATAACTATCCTTGCTAAAAATATCAGTGTAACTTACAAAGATACAAAGATAAATATCATCGATACTCCCGGGCACAGCGACTTTGGCGGTCAGGTAGAAAGAGTTCTCAACCTTGCTGACGGGGTACTTCTGCTCGTTGATGCTGCTGAAGGGCCGATGCCGCAAACAAGATTCGTTCTTGACAAGGCTCTTAAACTAAAACTCAAACCGATTGTAATAATAAATAAAGTTGACAAACCTGATTCCAGAGAAGAAGAAGTATTGAACAAGATTTATGAACTTTTTCTGGAATTAGATCCTGAAAACGAAGATATTCTGGAATTCCCCGTTCTCTACGCAAGCGGAAGAAGCGGATGGGTAGGCACAGAAAGGGATCCTGAACAGAAATCAATTATCCCTTTAATGGACGCCATTATTGATCACATACCTTCACCAATAATAAAGGAAGGGCCTGTTCAAATGCAGGTAGCCACTCTCGATTATTCGGACTATGTCGGAAGGATAGGAATAGGACGAGTTTACAGAGGAACTCTCAGCACAAAAAAACCTATCGTTGTAATTAAAAGAAATGATACAGTCAAACACACTTCCATCAAACAGCTTATGACTTTTGACGGACTTGCAAGAACTGATGTTGAAGAAGTTCGCTGCGGAGACCTTTGCGCTGTTGTCGGAATTGAAGACATTGATATAAGCGATACTATTACTGATTCCGAAGTTCAGGAAAAACTTCCGCCAATCAGCATAGATGAACCTACAATTTCCATGATTTTCAGAGTAAATGATTCACCATTGTTTGGACAGGAAGGCAAATATGTGACCAGCCGCCATCTTCGTGCACGACTTCTCAAAGAAGCAGAAAAAGATGTAGCCCTAAGAGTCAACGAAATGGACGGCGATTCCTTCAAAATAAGCGGAAGAGGAGTCCTGCATCTCTCTATTCTTATAGAAAATATGAGGCGTGAAGGTTATGAAATGACAGTTTCCCAACCTCAGGTAATCCTAAAAGTCGTTGATGGGACTAAATGCGAACCTATAGAAATCCTTTCTGTTGATGTTCCTGATGAATACGCAGGCAAAGCAATAGAACTTGTCGGCATCAGGAAAGGTGAAATGGTTAATATGGAACAGAGAGGCAAGAGAAAGCTTATCGAATTCCACTCCCCTACCCGCGGACTAATAGGGCTCAGAAGCAAAATGATGACTGCGACGGCTGGCGAAGGAATCATAGCTCACAGATTTATCCATTACGCTCCTTTTAAAGGTATAATTCCCCAAAGGACAAACGGCGTAGTCCTCAGTATGGATCGGGGCAAGGCTTCAGCTTATGCTATAGATGGTTTGCAGTTAAGAACTACCTTCTTTATCTCGCCTAACGAACAGACCTACGAAGGGATGATCGTCGGCGAACATTGCAAAGAAGGCGACCTGGTTGTCAATCTACAGAGACTTAAAAAGCTCACCAATGTAAGAGCTTCTAGTTCAGATCGAGCATTGATGATTATCCCTGCTCAAAAAATGAGCCTGGAAGAAGCTCTTGAATACATTGCTGACGATGAGCTTGTAGAAGTTACTCCTCAAAATGTCAGGCTTAGGAAAAGATATCTTACTGAACTCGAAAGAAAGCGCCTCTATAAGAAAGAAGAATCTGATAATTAATAAATACTTTATCAGCTTAACTTTTCACTTTTTTTTGGTAGTGCTCGTTGAAAAGTTGAAATGCCGCTAAGCAAGGACTATATACTAAATGGCATTTAGCTTAATATTAATTTTAGACTTAAGAATAAAGTTTAAATCTATAATAAGCACGACATAATAAAAAAAGATTTAATCTTTAGGATGATTTATGCTGGAAATTAGAGAAATCAAAACCAATAGAGAGCTAAAAGCGTTTGTTAACTTCCCTCTTGAGCTCTATAAAAATAATACATACTTTGTACCTCCCATACTCTCCGACGAAATAAAAACATTAAGAAAGGATAAAAATCCCTCTTTTGAATTCTGTGAAGCCAGATATTGGATGGCTTACAAAGATAACAAAATAGTTGGCCGTATTGCAGGAATTATAAATAATAAAGCCAATGAGATATGGAAACAAAACCACATTCGATTTGGATGGATAGATTTTATTGATGACCAGGAAGTCTCAAGCGCTCTGCTTAATGAAATAGAAAATTGGGGGAAGGAAAAGGGATTAACTCACATTCAAGGACCATTAGGCTTTTGCGATCTTGACAAGGAAGGAATGCTTGTTGAAGGTTTTGATGAGATTTCCATGATGCACTCTTATTACAACTATTCATACTATCCTAAGCACCTCGAGAAATTTGGCTACGAAAAAGAAGTAGATTGGGTCGAGTCCAAGATAAGCGATCCAAATTATCCCGACAGACTAAAGCGTATGATTTCGATAGCCAAAAAAAAATTAAGCAATTATACTTCCGTAAAATTCAAGACTCCAAAAGATGTTTTCAAATACAGAGCAGACATAGTTAAACTGCTCAATACTTCGTACGAATCTATTTTCGGGTATGTTCCAATCAACGAGAAAATTTTTGACCATTATTTCAAGAGTATGATATTACATACTAACTTAGAATATATAACTGTAATTAAAGATCCTGTTGGAGATACGGTTGGATTTGGTTTAGCTATGCCTCTCTTATCATATGCATTGCAATCAACAAAAGGCCGTTTGTTTCCTCTTGGATTCATTAAAGTTCTAAAAGCGTTCAAAAAGAACGATTATGTAACATTGCTTCTAATAGCCGTTCGTCCAGATTTACAGTCTAAGGGTATACCAATTGTTATCATAGAAAATATTGATTCTAATTTTATTAAAAATGGGGTTAAAACTGTGGAAGTCAGTCATATGCTGGAATCTAATGAAGATGTTCAGCATCTTTGGACTCGCCAGTTTAACGCAAGACAACACAAAAGAAGACGCTGTTATATTAAAACAATTAAGTAATAGCTAAACATTAGTAAGTTTAGAAGAGTATTTAAAAACTGTTTTAGGATTGAATAATTTAAAAGTTGACGAAATAAAAATACCATCATTACCATTTTTGCTGCATGACTTATATCCTTTTTGTAAAATATGCCTACTGGGTAATGAGTTTTTACTTTTTACACCCTAAAAAATAACACTCTCCCTGAAGTTATTAGGCCTTATTAAACCCAGATTTTGCAGTTGGAAATACTTATATTTATGATTTATAAAATTTAATCAGGTTTTCATCTATAGAATTCAGTTTCTCTTTGACTTCCTGAACTCTGTCAGAGTTTGATTTAAAAATAGGTTTAATCTCTTTTCTAGATTGGGAATCCCCGTTTGAAACTGATTTGTTTTGTTTGAATTGATTGTTTTTAGGTAGGAATAAAAAATCTATTTTTTCTTACTAAATCAGAGTTATTTTCTGCAGGGCAAAGTCGAGACTGAAAGCGTAGGATAATAAACGCATAACAAGGAAGCTAAAAAAGGAGTAATGAAAAACTTAACCCGACTTTGTTTTTTAGACCTCTCTGAAAAAATATTTCAAAAATATATTTGAGGCTAAGCCTTAAAATCTTTTGAGGCTGACAAGTCGTTTTGTAGGTACCTAATATTATTTGACATGCTTGATATTTTTATTTCCCGAATTATGCTTTCTTCATATGTATATCAAAGAAATCAAAACCAAGAACCGTAAGACGAATAGAGCCCGGCAGCGAACTTGGCACACGCCCCATCTTCCACCAGATAGCCCGGAGAACAAAAGGCCATCTCTTCATATCCATACTGGCATATCATATTCTGATAAATATAGAATATAAACTCAACGCATCCGGAGACACACGGAGATGGTCAACTATCTGTGATACTCTTAAGACGCATCAGAGCTCTACAGTGATAATTACTGACACTAATCAGCAGATACATCATCTGAGAATCTCCTCTCAGCCTGAAGTCTGCCACCTGAAAATATATGGAACATTAAAGATCAAACCGGTAAAATTCCTGAAAAAGTATATCGTAGCAAAAAGGTTGTAGGAGCCTAAAAAATCAGCTCTAGCCTCATTTTATGCGCTTAATAAACAAACTTCAGAAATCCTTACCCTGATAAACAATTTAACCTTAAGACAGAACAAATAGCAGGAAATTAAACATGGCACTTTTTCTATTTGGTAGGGCGCCTTTCTCCGAAAGCGCCGAAATCAACGGACGGCTGCGGAGAGCCATCCCTACCCACAAAAACCAATATAAAGACGAGTCCACAGGAACTCTTTCTCCTTTGGTTTGGTGTCATCCTTGTTTTCCATGGGATCAAGATTTCTGATTTTAGCTTCTTCCATAACATCATTCCTTTAATATTTTCAATGTCTATTTTAGCCTGAATAATATTGAAAATAATATACTTCATTTACTAATCGAATACATATAGTTTTTTGCTTTGAAGAGGGCTGTGTAAAGAGCTGACTTGCTCCGTTTACCTGATCCACTCCATCCAGACTCTCTGGTCAATGAAAGGAATGTTGTTAATACGACACATATTCATAAGATGTCCGGTTCCTCCTGAGCAGGAAAAAAAGTTATTCCTATTTTTAATATTTTGGAGTGCTATGGCATGACATAGCTTTCATAATCTGAGGCATGTCTCAGATAGCAAAGCTGAAACAAGTCTCAGCTCCCCAAAGAGACGACTGTCTCAGGATGACTGCAAAGAATCGCCCCTACCCCTTTTGTTCCAGGATAAGAAGAAAGACGCAAGATATTGCATCTCTGCATTATTTCGTGTCCGTTCGTGAAATTCTTAGACAGAAATAATTAAAGATATATTAAGCTACCTTAACCTGATGACAATAAAATATCCCGATAAGGTATAATATTTATATAATAGGCCTTGATGAATGTGTTTTCATTGCTATTATTATAGGCAATAAACCCTATCAGGTATAATTATGACAGATTTTTCAAAACAAGTTGCAGCATTAAGAAAAGAATTCGGCTTGACCCAGAAAGAGTGCGCTGAAAGATCAGGAGTGGGATTAAGATTTCTAAGAGAACTTGAGCAAGGTAAATCGACTGTAAGAATTGATAAGGTAAATAAAGTTCTTCAGTTATTTGGAAAGAAAACAGGAATAGTTAACGAAAATGAATAGAAAAGGAGAGGTATATCAGCACAGTCAGCTTGCAGGAATAATATCTGAGATTGAATATGGTTATTCCTTTCAATACGATGAGCAATTCCTGAAGACAGGAACAGCTATATCATTTTCTCTTCCATTGCAGAAAGAACCTTATAAAAGCAATAAACTATTTCCTTTTTTTGAAGGGCTCCTTCCCGAGGGATGGACTCTTAATATTTACCTATCGGTTCTAAAAATAGATGAAGATGATAAATTCGGACTCCTCCTGGCAACATGCCAGGATTGTATCGGAGCAGTTTCAATTAAGGAAATAAAGTAATATAACTATGGATTACAGCAGCATACAATTAAGAAGAATGTTTGGCAAACCCTTTCTTCCGAAACTTTCACTTAGCAGAAGTGAGATTGCAGTAAAAGTAAGAGATGCAGCAGGGAAACTATCAATTTCCGGTGTTCAGCCCAAACTGTCTTTGGTTTTACAAAAAGATGAACTCTTGCCTGTATTTGAAAAAGGACAGTATATTCTTAAGCCTCAAACAGAAGCCTTTCCCTATCTGCCTGAGAATGAAGCATTGTGCATGTCTATCTCTGAAATGCTCGGCATTGACACGGCTCCCAATATCCTGATAACATTAAAGGATTGCAGTAATGCGTTTCTTGTTAAGAGATTTGATCGCCTTTCCTATAACAGAAAAATTCAGACTGAAGATTTCTCTCAGATTCTCGGAAAGGATAAATATGATGGCAGCTATGAACAGATTGGTAAGTTCATGAAAGATTGCCCGAATATCAACCTACTTCAGTTACAATATCTCTTTGAGAGAATAGTTATTAACTTCCTGGTTGGCAATGCGGATGCTCACCTAAAGAATTTCTCACTTCTTACTCAAAAAAAAGGAACCTTTCTATCCCCTGCTTACGATATTGTTTCTTCCAGACTGGCAATACCTGAAGAAAAAGATGAAACCGCATTAACCCTATGCGGCAAAAAGAGAAGATTATCAGGAGCAGACTTCATTAAGTTCGGACTCATCCTTGGAATTATCGAATCCTATATCCAAAAGTATCTTGATAAATGCATAAATAGTAAAGAAAAAATTTTCTCTCTAACAGAGAAGAGCCTTCTTCCTGAAGAGGAAAAGAAAAGATTCATAGAGATAATAGACTATAGGATATTGGCCTTAAAAAAATATTGAACTGTCCGGAATTTCCAGATAGTTGAAATCACAAATCCGCTATGCACAATACTGCAGTGATGAGGCATGCCGCAAAGCAAGTAAAAAAGCCTCAGATAAGAAGTACCGCAGAAAGATGGCAAACAGCCTGGAGTACCGTCAAAAGGAAAGCAAGAGGGCACAGGAATACCAGTCAGAACACCTCAATTATAATAAGAAGCGTAAAGAAATTGCAAAGAAAAGTTCCTGAAACAGAAGACTTACGCGATTTCGTTCCAGTACAAAAACTGCAAGAAGACATGAGAGTCTTACGCGATATCGCTATTTGGCAAGACACTGTATTTAAAGGTCTTATCTCATACTTAACAGATGATGTCTTACACGATGACATTGGTTTGAAGTGTAACCGCCTTTATGATAATGGAATGGAAGTTTCGGGCATGGCGCCTGAAACAGATATCCTAAGTAAAATCATAAAAAGGCAGGAATCTTTTGAAAAGGACTAAGACAATCTTTCTCAAAGATGCGTATGATGTATTTCTTGAAAGCAAAAGGCGAAGACAGACTACCACAAGTGGCACACTTCTGAACTACAAAAGAATATTCAACCGTTTCGCTTCCTGAATTAAGCCAAATCATCCGGAAGTTCTCCATGTAAGCGATGTAAATGAAACTATTGCTGAGGAATACAGCAAGTATCTCGCTAATGTCGGAATCGGCAAATGTCAGGTTAAGGATAAAATTTCAGCCAACACTTACAATTATCACATAGGCGCATTAAAGCTGATATTCTCGATTGTTCTTTCAGAAGAAAATAATCCTTTCAGGAACATTAATAAAAGGCCTGAACAAAAAGCCACTCATAAACTCCTAACCAAGCCAGAAGTAAAAAGAATCAACGAAGCTTTTAATGACAATGCTTTTATTATCAGAGATAAAGAGGTTATTATCCCTATCAGCAGCAAATTAAAGCCATTATCGGATTAAATAAGAATCAATCAGGTTATGTCCTCCCTACTTTGGCTGAAAGATACCTAAAAAATCCCGACGGACTTAAAGACGACATTAAAAAAGTTTTTGCTAAAGCTGAAATCATTTCCACTAAAAGTGAAATTGTAGGCTTCCACTCTCTCCGCCACTCCTTCATTACGGAATGCGTCATCAATAGAATGGAAATCAATATCTTATCAAAAATCACCGGGGACAACATCAGAACTCTTGAGAAGTATTACATCCATCTTAAAGAAGACATAATCCGAAAAGCCGAAGAGGAATTGCCAGATTACTAACATCAGGCATCCTTACCTGACTAAAATTGTTTAATCATGGTAAGTGAATAAACTGTAAATGAATAAAAATATTTTTAGGATTTTTTTGGTTTAGAGTATGGGGAACATGTAAAAGACACCTTCTTTTTAGATAATCGCTAAAAAACCCAAAAGAAAATATCTTTTACACTATGCAAGAACTATTGCCTTTAATCCCTGCCGGCGCAACTCAGATATCGCAAATTCTTTCAGTTGTTTCAGAAAATGCGAAGTG
>Ga0209417_1002194_pt1 | contig 31469 bp, 30 predicted proteins | sample RifGroF2_FD_184002 | JGI IMG/M metagenome (GOLD analysis project Ga0209417, IMG submission 184002) | Groundwater microbial communities from Rifle, Colorado, USA - Groundwater F2 (SPAdes) (version 2) | ecosystem: Environmental > Aquatic > Deep subsurface > Groundwater | place: Rifle, Colorado... | reverse complement strand
GCATGGGTTTCCAGGAGAAGCCCTGCGCCGAGTGCAAAGTGATCGGCGAGCGGCTGGAGATCAACGGTCGCCAGTACGCGCCGGAGATCAAACAGATGTTGCTCGAAGGCAAGGTGTTCGAACATCTCTTCGTCAAGGAAGTGCTGATCGAATCCACCGCCAGGACGCTGACTCCGCCCGCGAAGATCCGGAGCGAATGCCGATGACGGGGGCGGCATGCTGAAGCGTTATCTGGCGCTGGCTGCGGTGCTGCTGGCCTTCGGTTTCGGTCTGCACAAGGCTTGGCAACGGCCCGCCCCAGCGTTCGGTTTCCGCATCCCGGTGCCGGAAGCCGCACCCGCGCAGCCGGTTGCGGCTGCAAAGAAACCGCTGACGCGGAAACAATACCGCGAACTCCTCGCCGAGAAGCAGCGCGCCGCGCGCGGCCGTTATGCCAGCCATCTCGCCTCGTCCAGATTGCATGCCCAGACCCATGCCTCCTCGCTCATCGAATTGAAGGACGGGCGCATCCGCGCGTTCTGGTTCACCGGCAGTCGCGAGGGCGCTTCCGATGTGACCATCAACAGCGCGCTGTTCGATCCGGCCAAGGGTGAGTGGAGCGATGAGCATGTGGTGGTGGACCGCAAGGGCACGCAACGCGCGCTGCACCGCTATGTCGCCAAGCTCGGCAATCCCGTGGTGGGACGCGCGGCCGACGGTAGTCTGCAGCTGTTCTATGTGACCGTGTCGCTGGGCGGCTGGGCAGGCAGTTCGATCACCGTGATGCGTTCGACCGACGAAGGCGCGAACTGGAGCGCGCCGCGCCGCCTGATCACTTCGCCGTTCATCAACATCAGCACGCTGGTGAAGGGCGCGCCCTTCCTCTACGCCGACGGCAGCATGGGCCTACCGGTGTATCACGAGTTCGTCAGCAAGTTCGCCGAGATGCTGCATCTGGATGCGAGCGGCAACGTCATCGACAAGCAGCGCCTCGCGCGCGCCGGGCAGGGCACCCTGCAACCGGTGGTGATGGTGCGCAACGAGAACGAGGCGCTGGTGCTGACGCGTTATTCCGGCAAGGACAATCCGCATCTGGCGCGCAGCCTGCGCAGCGAGGACGGCGGCAAGAGCTGGGGCAAGGTGGAGAAGTCGTCTTTCCCCAATCCCGATGCGGCGTTGTCCGGCATCACGCTGCCTGACGGCCGTATGCTGGCGGTGCTGAACCATCTGGAGCAGGGGCGTGACAGCCTGTCGCTGATGCTGTCGGAAGACGGCGGACAGGACTGGAAAGAGTTGCACCGTCTGGAAGAGATGCGCGTGGTGCGCGACAAGAATCTGGACGAGAAACAATGCCTGCACATCGTGGAAGAATTGTTGCAGAACTCCGACCGGCGGCTCGCCCATGCACCGGCGGCGACGCTGAAAGAGTATGTCGAGTCCGCCAAGGCGCGTGTGCGCGCGGACGGCGGTTGTGGCTTCGAGTTCTCCTACCCGTATCTGATCCAGGCGGGCAACGGTGATATCCACCTGAGCTACACCTGGAACCGCGTGTTCATCAAACATGTGACGTTCGACCAGACTTGGTTGCGCAAACGACTGAACAAGGAATCATATGCATTGGGACACTGACCTGAGCGGCCTCGCGGGCATCACGCTGGCGGTATTCGCGCTGCTGTTGCGCCAGCGGCGCGTGCAGGCGCTGCCTTGGCCGCAGCGGATGGCTGTGCTGTTGGCGGTGCTGCTGGTGTTGCTGGTCCCCGTGGCGGGCTTGTCGCTGGCCGGTTTGTTGCGCGGCATCACCGGCGACCTGAGCATTCTCACGCTGTTGTTCCTGCTGCTCGCCAGCGCCCGCACCCTGAGCGGCTGCGGGCTGGTGCTGGACGAGAATCGCGCGCGTGCTGTGCAGGCGATCGCCATCGCTGCATTGCTGTTCTATCCTCTCGTGCTGGGTCTCGGCTCCTTCGATCCCTATCGCCTCGGTTACGGCAACCTGTGGTTCATGTTGGCCTTGCTGGGTTTTGCCGCCTGGGCGGCGCTGCGTCATTCCATTCTGCTGGCGCTGGGCATCGCGCTGGCGGTGGCCGCGTGGAGCATCGGCTGGTACGAGTCGCCAAATCTGTGGGATTACCTGCTCGATCCGTGGCTGGGCATCTATGCGCTGGCCGCGCAGGTGAGGCACTGGTGGAAACAAAGGAGGGGAACTGTTCATGTCCAGCCTGAGCCGTAACGATTACCGCACGCTGACGCTGTCCGCCCTCGGCGGCACGCTGGAGTTCTACGACTTCATCATCTTCGTGTTTTTCGCCGGAGTCATCGCGCAACTGTTCTTTCCGCCCGACATGCCCGAGTGGCTGCGCCAGACGCAGACCTTCGGCATCTTCGCGGTCGGTTATCTGGCGCGTCCATTGGGCGGCATCATCATGGCGCACTTCGGCGACCTGCTCGGGCGCAAGAAGATGTTCATGCTGAGCATTTTCCTGATGGCGATCCCGACGCTGGCCATCGGCCTGCTGCCCACCTATGCCAGCATCGGTATCGCTGCGCCGCTGCTGCTGCTCGCTCTGCGCGTGATGCAGGGCGCGGCCATCGGCGGCGAGGTGCCGGGCGCGTGGGTGTTCGTCTCCGAGCATGTGCCGCAACGCCATGTCGGTTTCGCCTGCGGCACGCTCACCGCCGGACTCACCGGCGGCATTTTGCTGGGTTCGCTGGTGGCGACCGCCGTGAACCGTTCCTACGATCCCGTTGCGCTGCTGGAAGAAGGCTGGCGCATCCCCTTCATCCTCGGCGGCGTGTTCGGTCTGGTGTCGGTGTGGCTGCGCCAGTACCTGCACGAGACCCCGGTGTTCAGGGAGATGCAATCGCGCCAGCAACTGGCGAACGAATTGCCGCTGAAGACCGTGGTGCGCGAACATCGCCCGGCCATCGTGCTCACCATGCTCATGACCTGGCTGCTCTCCGCCGCCGTGGTGGTGATGATCCTGATGACGCCGACGCTGATCCAGAAGCTGTACGGCATTCCGGCCGTGACCGCCTTGCAGGCCAACAGTGTCGCAACTCTGTTTTTGAGTATCGGCTGCATCGTGTTCGGCGCACTGGCGGACAAGTTCGGCGCGGGCCGCGTGCTGGCGCTCGGCTGCATCGCGCTGGGGGCAACTTCGTGGTTGCTTTACCAGCGCCTGGGCGTAACGCCGGACGACATCTACTGGGCATATGCGGTGTGCGGCTTCTTCGTCGGCGTGATTGGTGTGATCCCGAGCACGGCAGTGATGGCCTTCCCGCCCGTGGTGCGCTTCTCCGGCCTGTCGTTCTCCTACAACGTCGCCTACGCCATCTTCGGCGGTCTGACGCCCATGCTGATCGGCGCGCTGCTGCCGCTGGATGCGCTGGCACCCGTGCACTACATGGCGGTGCTTTGCGTGGTGGGGTTGGGGCTGGGGCTATATTTGAGACGGCGCGAGGTGAGAGGCGGTTGATCGCCACTTACGTGCGAACCGCCGGGAGCTATGGTCTGGTTTTGGGAAATTAAATGCGAAGCTGAACCCTTTGATCTGTCAGCTAATAGAAAAGCCCGGTGATGCCGGGCTTTTTCATTGGAAAGTATTTTGATGCTAACCCCCTTTAGTTCTTGCTTTTTGGGGCAGACACAAAACCATAAATATGGTACGGTTATTATCCGGCTGATCGTAGATAGTGCAAGAAGGTCGAAAACATAAAAACAAGATCGCCGCTTTTGTGAAAACCCTCAGGAGGGGAGTTCATGCAAAAATTTTGTTTTTCCATAAAGACGCGCGATGGTCTGCCAATCGCGCGCCTAATGATCTTGGGCAGCAATCAAGAGGAAGCTGAACGCAAACTAAAGCAGATGTACCGCTTCTGTGAAATAGTCAGCTGTGCATTGGAGCATCGGGTAATGGCAATAAAAGGGCAGACCACCTTTATCGATGGCGTCGCCCCTTTTCTCGCCAAACAAGAAAGCACTTCCGGGTAGCAAACGAAACCTCTACTTGAGCAGAACCAGAGGGGGAAGCGTACGGTTTAAGCCAGACTTGCGTTGTAAGGGGCGCGCATGATGGCTGCCGGGTCAGCGCAGCACCATTTCAACGCGCCGGTTCTTGGCCCGGCCCGCTTCGGCGGTGTTGTTGGAGACCGGGGCGAAGGAGGCGACGCCTTCCGCTTTCAGTCTTTCGGATTTGATGCCGTGCTGCTTGACCAGTGCGGTGACTACTGCCTCGGCGCGGCTGCGCGAGAGTGTGAGGTTGTGTTCGACGCTGCCCTGCATGTCGGTGTGGCCGACGATGAACACGTTGTTGGCCGGGTTCTCTTTCAGCCATTTGGCGATCTCGGTGAGGGTGGGGGTGGATTCCGGCTTGAGCACGGATTTGTCTGTGTCGAAGTAGAGTCCGTAAAAGACGGCCTTGCCTTCATCCATGATTGTCTTCGCGATCTGCTCCGCCGAAACCACGACAGACTGCTCCATCGCGGCGACGCGCACGATCTTGTGCATCACCGCCGAGCAGTCATCGCCGCCACGGCCGCAACCCGATTCGCCCCAGAATTCGTCGCTGCCTTTTTTGATTCGATAAACCACCTTGCCGGAACTGGCGTTCAGGATCACGCCCTTGGCGCTGCGGACCGCATTCTCGAAGTTGCGCTGCACCTCCAGCTTGCCAGGATGCCGGCCTTTGGCATCCGGTTCGATATCGTTGAAGTAATACCAGTACTCGCCTTCGACGTTGAACGGACGAACCGGCGACTTCGGATTCTCCGGCGCCTCCTTTCGCCCCCAGAGTTCAAGTGCCTTGAAACGCGCCCGCTCGCAACTGCCCATCACCTCTCCGGCGAATCGCTTGAACACCGGATTGGGTTCACACTTGGGATTGTCGTTTGCGGAAACGGCAAGTGAGGTGGAAAGCAGCAGAAAACCTGCGATGAAGAAGGCGATACGATTTACAGAGAGATAACGGGTGCGCGTCATGACTTTGCTCCTGATTGACCTACGGATTGACGTAATTTTCCTTTTCACTGCCGCGCAATGTTCTCAGATGCGCCATGATGCGTTCCAGCAATTTGTCCACCTTGGCGTCGTTGGCCCTGACCATCGCTACGCTGGCCGCATTGGCTTGGCCTGGTGGCATCGTTATGCCGCGCTTTTCCGCCATCACCACGGCCCTGCTGGACAACAGGGCCATCGGCATCAATGACATATCCTTGCCGGTGATCCGGTGCTTGTCGAGGATGCTCTTGATGCCGGGAACGCTTTCCAGGCGTTTCGCCGCTGCGTCCAGTGTGCTTGTACGGGTGTTCTTGTCGCGAAAGAGCTTTGTGTCGTCGGGATGGGCTTGGGCCCATTGGACCAGGTCGGCCAGTGCCGCTTCGTAAGCCTCGACCTTTGGCAGGGCGACTTCGTAGCCGACGACGGCGCGGGTGAGTTCATCCTGCGTGTCCGCAAAGGCGGTGTTGAGAACGACAGACCACAGCGCAAGGCAGGTGGTAAGCAGTGCGTGCTTCATCTGAATCTCCCTGTATTTCCCCGAGCTCGCGAAACTTATTATTTTCACTGCCCGCACGCTAACCCACTCCGTATACAGGGTCAAGGATTTGCAAGGCGTCATCGGGGAGCCCGCAACGGCCTCGGCACGAGGCGCTTATCAGCCAGTACGGCTTTGTGCGACAATGCGCCCCCCATAAGAGCGCACAGACGCGCCCGGCAGTGAAATCGAATTCGGAATAGGAATACCTTGAACAATCTCAAACAGTTGCTTGCAGAGGATATGGCAGCGGTGGACGCGGTGATTCGCACCCGGCTGCACTCCGAAGTGGCACTGGTCAACCAGGTCGGCGAGTACATCATCAACAGCGGCGGCAAGCGTTTGCGTCCGGCGCTGGTGCTGCTGTCGGCGCAGGCTTTCGGCTATTCCGGCAAGCATCATCACGAATTGGCGGCGGTAGTGGAGTTCATCCATACCGCGACCTTGCTGCACGACGATGTGGTGGACGAGTCCGAACTGCGCCGCGGGCGCGAAACGGCGAACACCCTGTTTGGCAATGCCGCGAGTGTGCTGGTGGGCGACTTCCTCTATTCACGAGCTTTCCAGATGATGGTGAACGTGGGCGAGATGCGCGTGATGCAGACGCTGGCCGATGCGACCAACGTCATCGCCGAGGGCGAGGTGCTGCAGTTGCTCAACTGCCACGATGCGGATGTGGATGTGCCGAGCTATATGCGGGTCATCCACTACAAGACTGCCAAGCTGTTCGAGGCCGCGATGCGGCTGGGGGCCATCCTCGGCAAGGCATCTGCTGCGGACGAAGAAGCTGCAGCGAAATACGGCATGCATCTGGGCACCGCTTTCCAGTTGATCGACGATGTGCTGGATTATTCTGCCGATGAGGCCGAGACCGGCAAGCATCTGGGGGACGATCTGGCCGAGGGCAAGCCGACGCTGCCGCTGATTCACGCGATGCAGCATGGCACATCGGCGCAAGCTGCGGTGGTGCGCTGCGCGATTGAGCAGGGCGATGTGGGCAAGTTTGCCGAGGTGCTGGAGATCATCCATGCCACAGGTGCTTTGGAGTTCACGCGCCAGCAGGCGCTGCGTGAGGCGGCGGCGGCGAATGCGGTGATCTTGGCATTTGCCGATTCTAAATATAAGCAGTCTCTGTTAGAATTATCCAACTTTGCCGCTACGCGGCAATTTTAATCTCACCGATTCGGGGCGTAGCTCAGCCTGGTAGAGTACTGCGTTCGGGACGCAGGAGTCGGAGGTTCGAATCCTCTCGCCCCGACCAATTCATGGCCGCCATTGTGCGGCATTCTGTGGAGTAAGACGCATGAGTCGCTTGCTTTTTCTGCTGGCCGTCATCGTGGTGGTCTTCCTGCTGTTGCGTGCATTCCGCAAGCGGCCTCCCGCTCAGCAGGATGTGCCGGCAGCGGCGGAAGAGATGGTGCGCTGTGCCAAGTGCGGCGTGCATCTGCCCAAGGGCGAGAGCATCCTGGCCGGGGGCAATTTCTACTGCAGCGATGCGCACCGGCGCGAACATAACCCCAAGTAGACCCGATGCGGGATAGTCTATCCCTCACCGGCCTCTTCCCTGCCTTGCAGACGGCTGCGCCGTTGACGCAAGAGAGCCAGTGGCGTTCCATCAGTTTCTTCAATCTCTACCGCCTGATTCTCGGCGGCGTGTTGCTGCTCGTGCCGAGTCTGTTCGGCGAGATGTTCGGGCAGGATACTTACCATCAGGCGTTCTTCTTCTGGGTCGCCGCGGCCTATACCTTGCTGGTGCTGCTTTCTGTCCTTGCAGTCGCGCTGCGCAGGCCGCGCTCCAACCTGCAGCTGGCATTTCAGATATGTACCGACATCGGGGCGGTCACGCTGCTGACTTATTTCAGCGGCGGCATCCAGAGCAATCTGGGTATGTTGCTGCTGGTTTCACTGGCGCTGGCCGGGATGATCGTCCGCGGCCGCATCACCCTGCTGTTCTCCGCGCTGGCCAGTATCGCCATGCTGTTGGGGCACGGCTATGCGGTGTTGGCGCACGACGGGGTCTTGTCCCAGTTCTTCCAGACCGGCATCCTGTGCGCGTCCTATTTCGCGGTGGCCTGGCTGGCCCACACCATGTCCAAATATGCCGTTGCCAGCGAGAATCTGGCGGTGCGTCGCGGCGTTGATCTGTCCAATATCACCGAAGCCAATCGTCTGATGATTCAGGATATGCCAGACGGTGTGCTGGTGGTGGACGAGCGCGGGATCGTGCGGCAATCGAATCCAGGTGCGGAAAGGCTGCTGGGGTATATCTTTCCCTTTGGCGGCAAGACGCCGCTGGCCGAATGTTCGCCCCTGTTGGAGGCGATGTTTGCGGCTTGGCGGCAGAACAAGGCGCTCGGTCACGAAGTATTGCGTCTGCCGGGCACCAACCATCCGGTGAAGGTCAGGTTCCTGCCGGTGCAGCGCGGCGGTTTCTGGGGGGCGGTGGTGGTGCTGGAAGACTTGCAGCGGGCGCAGGAACAGGCGCAACAGGTCAAGCTGGCCGCGCTGGGGCGGCTGACCGCGAACATCGCGCACGAGGTGCGTAACCCGCTGTCCTCGATCAGTTATGCGGCCGAGTTGTTGAAGGAGCAGGAGCATGACGTTGTGCAGGCGCGCCTGTTCCAGATCATCCTCGACAATACCAAGCGTCTGAATCGCATCGTGCAGGACGTGATGCAGGTCAATCGCCGCGACCGGCTGGAAGCGGAGCGGCTCAATCTGCAGGTCTGCCTGGAAGATCTGCTGGAGAACATCTGTCAGGTTGAGCAGGTGCCGCGCACGGTATTTGCGCTGCAGATCGAGCCGACCAGCATCATCCGCTTCGACCGCGGCCACTTCGAGCAGGTGTTGTGGAATCTGTGTCGCAACGCTTTGCGCTATAGTCAGCGGCGCGACGGTAGTGTGCGTCTGCGCGCATTCACCGCCGACGACGGCAGAACGGTGCTGGAGATCACGGACGACGGCCAGGGGGTGTCCGCCGATGCGGTGCAGAAACTGTTCGAGCCTTTCTTCACCACAGATTCCGGCGGCACTGGGCTGGGACTATATATAGCCCGCGAGTTATGCGAGGCGAATGGTGCAATGATCGAGTACAGGCGCGCGCCGGATGGCGGCGCGTGTTTCCGCATCCAGTTTGGGAGCAACAATGAAACGTGAGGCAAAACCTATCCCGCGCGTGCTGGTGGTGGACGACGAGGCGGACATCCTGGAGTTGCTGGAGCTGACGCTGGTGCGCATGGGGCTGGAAGTCGTGCGAGCGAGCGGAGTGCAGCAGGCCAAACAGCGTCTGGACAGCGATCGTTTCGACCTTTGCCTGACCGACATGCGCATGCCGGATGGTGATGGACTGGAGGTGGTGCGCCATATCGCCGAGCGCGGGCTGGATGTGCCGGTGGCAGTGATCACCGCGCACGGCAATCTGGAGAACGCGGTGGCGGTGCTCAAGGCTGGCGCTTTCGACTATCTGTCCAAACCGGTGGCGCTGGACCAGTTGCGCACGCTGGTCACTTCGGCGCTGCGCCTGCCCGCGGCAGTCTCAATGGCCAAGCAAAGCGAGCGGGTGTTGCTGGGCGATTCCCCGGCCATGGCGCAGGTGCGCGAACTGATCGGGCGCGTGGCGCGTAGTCAGGCGCCGGTGCATATCTGCGGCGAATCCGGCAGCGGCAAGGAACTGGCCGCGCGCATGATCGTGGAGAAGAGTGCGCGCAGCGAACAACCCTTCGTCGCGGTCAACTGCGGCGCGATCCCCGAGAATCTGATGGAAAGCGAGTTCTTCGGCTACCGCAAGGGGGCGTTCACTGGTGCCGACAAGGACAGAGAAGGGTTCTTCCAGGCGGCGAATCACGGCACCCTGTTGCTGGACGAGGTGGCTGATCTGCCGATGGCGATGCAGGTCAAACTGTTACGCGCCATTCAGGAGAAATGCGTGCGCCGGGTCGGCGCGACGCAGGAGGAGCCGGTGGATGTGCGCATCCTCAGCGCGACCCATCACGATCTGGCGAAATGCGTGCAGCAGGGCACTTTTCGGCAGGATCTCTATTACAGGCTAAACGTCATTTCTATTCAAATGCCGTCCTTGCGCGAGATGCGCGAGGATGTGACGGGATTCGCCAGCCGGATGCTGGAGCGTCTACGAGGCGATATGCCAGCCAGTTTCTCCGCACAGGCATTGCAGCAACTGGCAGCCTACGACTTTCCGGGCAACGTGCGCGAACTGGAGAACATCATCGAGCGTGCCTTGGCGCTATGCCAGGATGGCATCATCACGCCGGAGGATCTGCAATTGATTCCGGTGCAATTGACGCAAGGCGAGGTCAGGAATGGCGGGGCGGGCAAGTACCCGCTCACCGACTATCTCGACCGGATCGAACGCGAGGCCATCCTTGAGGCGCTGCACCAGACGCGGTTCAACCGCACGGCGGCGGCCAAGATACTCGGGGTGACCTTCCGTGCCCTGCGCTATCGCATGGAGCGCCTGTCCATCACCGACAAGGACAATACCGATTGAAGCTGGATGCACAGGGTTGGCTGAGCGGGGTGCGGCGGGTGGCCTCACCCAACCATGATGCGCGTCCGCCACACACCCCGATAGACCTGCTGGTCATCCATAACATCAGTCTGCCGCCCAACGAGTACGGCGGGGATGCCGTCGAGCGCTTCTTTACCAACACGCTGGATCATTCGGTGCACCCCTACTTCGAGCAACTCAGGGGCGTTCGGGTCTCTTCCCATTTCCTGGTGCGGCGTGACGGGCAGATCGTCCAGTTCGTGCCCTGCAACAGGCGAGCCTGGCATGCCGGGGTCTCGAACTGGGCAGGGCGGCAGCGCTGCAACGATTTTTCCATCGGCATCGAGCTCGAAGGCAGCGACTTCGAACCTTTCAGCGAAAAACAATATGCCGCATTGATACGACTGACCCGTTATCTCAAGCGGGCGTTCCCCATCCGCGACATCGCCGGCCATTCCGACATCGCCCCCGGGCGCAAGACCGATCCCGGCCCGTTCTTTGAATGGGGCAAACTCCCTAAACGCTCCGTCTGAGCGCAGCTCTCCCGCTGCATTCTCAATAACCCGCCACTGCTACAGGATTAAAAAGATATAGGCCAAAATTTATCTTGCATAAAAATATTCATGCACTAGAATTAGTGAAAATTCAGGGTTGGACCACTAGATGTAGTGGTTTTGTAATTTTCACCGGGGCTGCTGGTTATTTCGAACTGCCCCAAGTAAATAATAATAAAGGGGAGTTTTATGCTGCTTGCTTCTGAAAGTGTGTCTTCTTCTGTTTCTCCCATGCTCGCGCATCAGAATTCCGAATCCGTCGCCTCCTCCGGCAGTCTTCCGCTAGACCAGTACAAGGTGATCCGTCGCAACGGGTCCGTGGTTCCGTTCGAGCCGAGCAAGATTTCCATCGCGGTGACCAAGGCTTTTATCGCCGTCAACGGCGGGCAGGGTGCCGCATCCGCGCGTGTGCGCGAACTGGTCGAACAATTGACCGCGAACGTGGTGAATGCGCTGGTGCGCCGCCAGCCGCATGGCGGGACGTTGCATATCGAGGATATCCAGGATCAGGTCGAACTGTCCCTGATGCGTTCCGGTGAGCACGACGTGGCGCGTTCTTATGTGCTGTATCGCGAACAGCGTAGCCGCGAACGCAGCAAGGGCAAGAAAGAGACTGACGTAGCCCATGTATTGAATGTGAAAGTGGGCGGCAATCTCCGTCCGCTAGACGTGGCGGAATTGGCCGGTCAGATCAAGGCGGCTTGCGCGGGATTGGGTTCTGCGGTCGATGCGGAGCGGGTCCTCAAGTTGACCCTGAAGGATCTGTACGATGGTGTTGCCATCGAAGAAGTTCGCAAGTGTTCAATCCTTTCTGCTCGTACACTGATCGAGCACGATCCGGCCTACAGTTTCGTCACTGCCCGTCTGCTGCTGAACAACATCTTTTGCGAGATCCTGGGCGAAGAGGTATTGCAGGCCGATATGGCGGCGCGTTATGTCGACTATTTCCCCAGGTACATCAAGCAGGGTATCGAGGCCGAACTTCTGAACGAAGAGCTGGGCCATTTCGATCTGGAGCGCCTGGCCAAGGCGCTGGATGCGAGCCGCGACCAGCAATTCAACTATCTGGGTCTGCAGACGCTGTATGACCGCTATTTCCTACATATCGAAGACAAGCGTATCGAATTGCCGCAGGCGTTCTTCATGCGCGTGGCGATGGGTCTGAGCCTGAACGAGATCAACCGCGAAGAGCGTGCCATCGAGTTCTACCGTCTGCTGTCCAGCTTCGACTTCATGAGCTCCACGCCGACCCTGTTCAACTCGGGCACGCGCCGTTCGCAGCTGTCTTCCTGCTACCTGACCACGGTGGCGGACGATCTGGACGGCATCTATGAGGCATTGAAGGAGAACGCGCTACTGTCCAAGTTCGCCGGCGGTCTGGGCAACGACTGGACCAATGTGCGCGCGCTCGGCAGCCACATCAAGGGTACCAACGGCAAGTCTCAAGGCGTGGTTCCCTTCCTCAAGGTGGTGAACGACACCGCCGTGGCAGTGAACCAGGGCGGCAAGCGCAAGGGCGCGGTGTGTGCCTATCTGGAGACCTGGCACCTCGATATCGAAGAATTCCTGGAATTGCGCAAGAACACCGGCGATGACCGTCGCCGTACGCACGACATGAACACCTCGAACTGGATCCCCGACCTGTTCATGAAGCGCGTGATGGAAGGAGGCGAATGGACCCTGTTCTCGCCCTCGAACTGCCCCGACTTGCATGACAAGTTCGGTACCGAATTCGAGAAGGCCTATACCGCCTACGAGGCCAAGGCCGCCAGCGGCGAACTGAAGCTGTTCAAGAAGGTGCCCGCGCAATCGCTGTGGCGCAAGATGCTGACCATGCTGTTCGAGACCGGCCATCCCTGGATCACTTTCAAGGACCCGTGCAACATCCGCAGTCCGCAGCAGCATATGGGCGTGGTGCACAGCTCCAACTTGTGTACCGAGATCACGCTGAATACCTCCGACAGCGAGATCGCGGTGTGCAACCTCGGTTCGGTCAACCTCACGGCGCATATCTTCCCCAAGGGGCATGCCAAGGCCGGACAGATCGATCACGACAAGCTGAAACGCACCATCGGCACGGCCATGCGCATGCTGGATAACGTGATCGATATCAACTATTACGCGGTAGCCAAGGCACGCAACGCCAACCTCAAGCACCGTCCGGTCGGCCTCGGCATCATGGGTTTTCAGGATTGCCTGCATGAATTGCGCATCCCGTACTCGTCGCAAGCCGCGGTCGAGTTCGCCGACCGTTCCATGGAGGCAGTCTGCTATTACGCCTACTGGGCATCCAGCGAGCTGGCCGCAGAGCGCGGTCGTTATGCCACTTACCGCGGCAGCCTGTGGGATAAGGGAATTCTGCCGCAAGACAGCCTGAACCTGCTACGCGAGCAGCGCGGCGGCTTCGTCGAGGTGGATATGTCGTCCAGCATGGATTGGGACGCGCTGCGTGAGCGCATCCGGCAAAACGGCATGCGCAATTCGAATTGCGTTGCCATTGCGCCTACTGCGACCATTTCCAACATTATCGGGGTGTCGGCTTGTATCGAGCCGACCTATCAGAACCTGTTCGTGAAATCCAACCTGTCCGGCGAATTCACCGTGATCAACGACCATCTGGTGAGCGATTTGAAGGCGCTGGGTCTGTGGGACGAAGTGATGATCGCCGACCTCAAGTATTTTGACGGCAGCCTGTCCAAGATCGACCGTATTCCGGCCGAGTTGCGCGAATTGTATGCAACTGCTTTCGAAGTCGAGCCGACCTGGTTGATTGAAGCCGCCTCGCGTCGCCAGAAATGGATAGACCAGTCGCAGTCGCTCAACATCTATATGGCCGGCGTGTCCGGTCGCAAGCTGGACGACACCTACAAACTGGCGTGGCTGCGCGGCCTGAAGACCACTTATTACCTGCGCTCAATGGGCGCGACCTCGGCCGAGAAGTCCACTTCGCGCGCCGGTTCGCTGAACTCAGTTTCCAGCGACGCTGGTGCAGGGGGTATGTCTGCGGCTCCGGTGGAAGAAACGAAGTTCTGCTCGATAGATAACCCCGAATGCGAGGCTTGTCAGTAAGAATGCATGTTCGCCGCATCGTGCGGCGAATACAAAGTGGTAAAGGAAAAATATGCTTAATTTTGACGAAGAAATGACACCGTCCGCCCAAGCGGGCCTGCGCATGGCAACCATGGATATGGGCGCTACAGTAGCCGACAAGAAGGCCGAAAAGGATAGCGCCCTAGCCCCGAAACCCTTCAGCCGCATCCGCGTGGAAGACAAGCGCATCATCAACAGCAGCTGCGATGTGAACCAGCTGGTGCCGTTCAAGTACAAGTGGGCGTGGGAGAAGTACCTGGCTGGCAACGCCAACCACTGGATGCCGCAAGAGATCAATATGTCGGCGGATATCGCCCTGTGGAAGAACCCGAACGGCCTGACCGAAGACGAGCGCCGAGTCGTGATGCGCAACCTTGGCTTCTTCAGCACTGCAGACAGTCTTGCTGCCAACAATATCGTGCTGGGCACCTACCGCCACATCACGGCGCCGGAATGCCGTCAGTATCTGTTGCGTCAGGCTTATGACGAAGGCATCCATACCCATTCCTACCAGTACATCGTCGAGTCGCTGGGCATGGACGAGGGCGAAGTCTTCAACATGTACCACGAAGTCCAGTCGATCCGCGACAAGGACGAGTTCCTGCTGCCGTTCATCGACACTCTGACCAATCCCGCGTTTAAGACCGGCACGCCGGAAAACGACCAAAAGCTGCTGCGCAGCCTGATCGTGTTTGCCTGCATCATGGAAGGCATGTTCTTCTATGTCGGCTTCGTGCAGATCCTGGCCATGGGCCGCCAGAACAAGATGACCGGCGCTGCCGAGCAGTTCCAGTACATCCTGCGCGACGAGTCGCTGCACCTGAACTTCGGTGTCGACATGGCCAACCAGATCAAGATGGAGAACCCGCACCTGTGGACGCCCGAGTTCAAGGCCGAGCTTTCCGGCCTGTTCCGCAAGGCGGCTGAGCTGGAATCGGCTTATGCGGACGACACCATGCCGCGCGGCATCCTGGGGCTGAACGCGGCCATGTTCAAGGAATACATGCGTTTCATCGCGAACCGCCGTTGCCAACAGATCGGCCTCGACGTGATCTTCCCCGGGGCGACCAACCCGTTCCCGTGGATGTCCGAGATGATCGACCTGAAGAAGGAGAAGAACTTCTTTGAGACCCGCGTGACCGAATATCAAACTGGCGGCGCGCTGTCCTGGGATTGATCAGGGCTGGTTAATCGGGCGGAATGCCTGCGGAAACGCTCCCCTCGCGGGAGCGTTTTCATTTTTGGTCTGAGGTCGTCATGAGATGGCGGCTTGTGCTGATGACGTGCGGTGAAAGTGCGACAGATGTCTCCCGCAGTTGGGCGGTGCCGGCGACGGATGGAGGCGAGAGCGGAAAAATTTCTGCGCGAGCGAGCGAAGGAAAAAATTTCACGGCGACATAACAAAAAAATGCATAAACTTCAATTTATATATTGACAGCAAACATATTTAAGATAAAGTTGCAACCGCAAGATGTAGTAAAAAATTTCTACGCCAGACACTAGCTGTAGTGTTCAAAAGAGGCATAAAAAGGCAAAAGGGGACTTCGCTTGCGCGAACTTGAAGCTCGAGATTCAACTTACATAGCGCCGCTGGCGCAATTCAAAAGCGAGATTCTTTCTCAGGGGTTCCCCTCCCTCCAAATTTCCAGATCGTCCGCAGAGTCGCCAAGCTGGCTTGGTGATCGTCTTTATTGCTTATCCATTCCGCAGTTGGCTATGAAGCATGGCCTCTTGGCGGCTCCAAATACAGGTTCGTTCGAGGTCGGGATATTCCCGGGGCTGAGTCATGCTTCTTTGTCGGGGAATGGCGCGAGGGTTGCGGCAGTCAGGGAGCGATCTTTCGCTTACCAGGCGGGTGTGGCTCTGTCTTGAGATGAGGATTTTCAAAGGCTGCTTCGGCGGCCTTTGTTGCAAGAGCTTCAGTCACGCCGCTTGCGGTGTGTTGGAGGTGTAGTAGTTGTTTTGTCGTAGTGTTGTTTTTTGTTAACTTTCACCACTCAAGGAGGTTGAAATGGTAGCAGCAAAGAAAGCTAAACCCGCAGCAAAAAAGGCGGCTGCAAAGAAGCCCGCAGCCAAAAAAGTAGCAGCCAAGAAACCGGCAGCTAAAAAAGTAGCAGCCAAGAAACCGGCAGCCAAGAAAGCAGCAGCAAAGAAGCCCGCTGCCAAAAAGGCCGTAGCAAAGAAGCCAGCCGCTAAAAAAGTAGCAGCCAAGAAACCGGCAGCTAAAAAAGTAGCAGCTAAGAAGCCAGCCGCCAAAAAAGTAGCAGCCAAGAAACCGGCCGCTAAAAAGGCAGCAGCTAAGAAGCCAGTCGCTAAAAAAGTAGCAGCCAAGAAGCCAGTAGCCAAGAAAGCAGCAGCCAAGAAGCCCGCTGCCAAAAAGGCCGTAGCGAAGAAGCCAGCCGCTAAAAAAGTAGCAGCCAAGAAACCGGCAGCTAAAAAAGTGGCAGCAAAGAAGCCGGCAGCTAAGAAGCCCGCTGCCAAAAAGGCTGTAGCAAAGAAGCCCGCAGCAGCTAAGCCGGTTGCAGCTCCGGCCGCAACGTCGTTGGCTCCTTCTGCTCCGGCTCCTGTGCGTCCGGCTGCGACCTGGCCTTTTCCCACACCCGGCATCAGCAAGCCGAACTAATGTGGTGGGAGGCTGTGAAGACAGCCCCGATCGGCTAGTTTAGAGAGGGGCTGATTCACGGTTGTCGGGTAGCGAGCCGGACAGGCTCGGAAAGATGTTTTTCGCACTTGCGAAAGTGCGCGGGGCATTGTCCCCTCTGGGAAGCGTAAGGTAGAAATACTTGGCGTATCGTGGTGGTCTGCGTAGTGCAAAGGCTCGCACCGCTGTCTGACAACGACAAGTTCGGAAATTATTTTGGCCACGAAGAGATGGAGGGGTTTGTGCCCTCTGTTGAATCAGATGGCCGTCAAGCATCCAAAACGCTGGAGGGGTTCTGCTCCCTCTGAAAATGCGAAACTCCCCTGGCTTCGAATTTCAATCCGTAACCGCCTGAAAAACCGGTATTAAGCCAACTTCACCTTGTACAGGGTGATGGGTGTATCACTGTTCTTGTCAAAAGCAATCCCGGTTTCAACGCCGGCGCGCGCGATATCGTCGGCATCGTCGTGACGCGCATAGGCCTGGTGCATGGCGCCCAGTGCGAACTCATGTCCCGAGCCGATGGCCCAGTACTGGGTGTACTCGAATACTTCACGCATCGAGTAGATGGCATAGATGCCGCTGCTGTTGGCGATCAACGCGGTGATCTGGCTGGACTCGTACGGGTCTTCCTCGTCCTCCTTGGGATTCAGGAAGCACTCTTCCTTGAGGATGGGGTGCAGCTTGCGGAATGTTTCAAAGATCGCGGCCTTGCTGTTAAGCTGCACATCGGGCATCTTGGCCAGCAGGCTGGTCAGTACCAGATGGTGCGCGGCACTGCCGCAGACGCCGACGAAGCTGTCGCCGACTTGCAGTATCTTGTCGTGCGAAGCATCCAGATTTGCGTGCAGGCGGGTATTGCCGAAAGTGGTCAAGGTATCGGCCGCGATGGCGGCGTAACCGTTCTTTTTGACAGCCACGATGGTGGTCATAGTAGTTTCCAATTTGCGATAACGCGATTTTATCATTGATGCTGTACAGCACCCCTCTTCCCTATCGGGCCGATGCCGGCGCCTACTTCTCCGTGATCCGCGACTTGGCCTGGGCGGCCTGGCTGGATAGCGGTGGCGGCGGGCGCTACGATATCCTTGTGGCGGGGCCGGTCGCCAGAGTGCTCACCCGTGGCGGGATTACAGAGATCAGCGATGCGTCCAGCGTACGCCAACAGAGCGGTGATCCATTCGAGGTCGTGCGCGAACTCCTGGGTGAGCCGATATTGCCCATGGCGGATATCCCGTTCGCGGGCGGCGCGCTGGGCTACTGGGGATACGACTTGGCGCGGCGTTACGCGCGCATTCCTGACAGTACCAACGATACGGAGCATCTGCCCGAGATGGCGGTCGGTATCTACGACTGGTCGATCATCATCGACCATCAGGAACTCAGCGCGCGGCTGGTATCGAGGCTGCGGTATGCGGGAACTGCACAGGTATTGGTGCAAGTCCTGTCGCGGTTACAGGCGGCACCGGCGGCCCGCCAGCAAGTCGAACCGCTATGTGTGCAGGGTGAAATCGTTTCCAATTTCACTCCCGCCACTTACCGCAGCGCCTTCGAGACAGTGCAAAAGTATCTGCATGAAGGTGACTGTTATCAGGTCAATCTCGCACAGCGATATTCGGTGGCGGCGACAGGAGATGCATATCAGGCCTACCTTGAACTTCGTTCGATCAGTCCGGCACCCTATTCAGCTTTTCTTGACTGGCCGCAGGCGCAGATCCTGTGCGCTTCTCCAGAACGGTTCTTGCGTGTACAACACGGTGAGGTGCAGACCAGACCAATCAAGGGCACGCGTCCGCGCAGTGCCGATGCCGCAGAGGATGCAAGGCTGGCGGAAGATTTGCGTCGACATCCCAAGGACAGGGCAGAGAATCTCATGATAGTTGACCTGCTGCGCAACGATCTGGGCAAGAGTTGCGAGCCTGGCTCGGTGCAGACAACCAGAATGTTCGAGGTGGAAAGCTATGCCAATGTGCATCATCTGGTCAGTACCATTGAAGGCAAATTGCACAGCGGTAAAAGCGCACTCGACCTGCTGCGCGACTGTTTTCCGGGCGGCTCCATCACAGGTGCGCCCAAGCAGCGCGCGATGGAGATCATCGAACAGCTCGAGCCGGACCGGCGCGGCCTGTACTGCGGTGCAATTGGCTATATCGGGCACGATGGCGATATGGACACCAACATCGTCATCCGGACACTGGTTTACTCGGGCGGGGATATCCGTTGCTGGGCGGGCGGCGGTATCGTTGCCGATTCGACCTGCGAGGCCGAGTATCAGGAGACCAGGGACAAGGCGAGCGCGATGCTGGAATTGCTCAGACGCTTTGGCGGAAGGTCCGGCAACGGCGGTTGACTATATATAGGTATGCGGCGGATCAGCGCTTCAGTTTCTCGCCGACCTTGGCATCGAACCTTTCCTTGTTGACGATGTAGCGTTCGTGCCGCCCTTTGGAGATCACGTCGACGCCGTCGTGTGCCTCCACCTGAAAGACCAGCCGTTTGCCATCCACCTCGATCAGTTCGACGTTTGCGGTGACCTCCATGCCGGGCGGCGTTGCGGCCAGATGGCTCACGTCGATATGCGTACCCAGGGTCATCTCGGTTGGCCAGTCGATATGCGGGTTGATGCATTTGATGCAAGCCCATTCCAGGAAACCGACCATGAACCCGGTGGCGAAGACTTCCGGCATGGCGAGAAATTCTTCCGCTTCCGGATAAAGCGCCGGTACCGTCTTGGTCGGTGGCAGCAGGAATTTGTGTTCGTACTTAATGCCGGGTCGCAGGCTCGCTTTCATCGGAATCTCCTGTTGGAAACTAGGTCGGTATGCTCTTCACCCGCGTGATGCGGATGACTTCCTGGATCTTGCGCAGATCGCGCATGACGGTGGCCAGATGCAGGCGGTTGCTCACCTGCAGAGTGAAATACAAGGCGGTGTAATCGCCCTCGCTGGTGAAATGCACGTTCTCGATGTTGGACTCGGCATCGGCGATGGAAGAGGCCACCTTGGCCAGCACGCCGCGCTGGTTGGCGACGATGAGTTTGATGCTGACTTCGAACAGCTTGTTGATGCTCTTGTCCCACACCACGTCCAGCCATTCCTCGCTGCTGCCGCGCCCCTTGCGCAAGGAGGGGCAGTCGTGGGTGTGGACGATGAGGCCCTGACCGCTCTTGATGACGCCGATGATGGGATCGCCCGGGATGGGGCGGCAGCACTTGGCGTATTGCACTGCCATGCCCTCGGTGCCGAGCAGGGTGATGATGCCGCTGGGGTTGGATTCCGGCCGGGTGGCTTCGCCATCACTCAGCTTGGCGAGCTGCCGCGCTATCACCATGTTGAGGCGCCGTCCCAGACCGATGTCGGCGAAGATCTCCTGGCGCGATTTCGCACCGGTCTCTTTCAGCACGCGTTCCCAGCATGACTCTTCGATGTCCTGCAGCCTGCGCCCCAGCGTGGCAAGCGCCTGGCCGAGCAGACGTTCGCCGAGTTTGGCTGATTCCTCCAGGTGCATCGTTTTGAGTGCGTGGCGAATCTCGCCGCGCGCCTTGCTGGTGACGACATAACTCAGCCAGGCGGGGTTAGGGTGAGCGAGCGGTGCGGTGACTACCTCTACGCGGTCACCGTTGCGCAATTCGGTGCGCAGCGGAACCAGTTCTGCATTCACCTTGGCGGCGACACAGCGGTTGCCGATGTCGGTGTGTACGCTATAGGCGAAGTCCACAGCTGTCGCGCCGCGCGGCAGCGCGAAGATCTTTCCTTTCGGCGAGAACACATAGACCTCGTCAGGGAACAGGTCGACCTTCAGGTGCTCGAGGAACTCGACCGAGTCGCCGCTCTGCGCGAGACTTTCGAGTAGGCTTTGCAGCCACTGGTGGGTCTTCTGGTGCAGCTCGTTGATCTGCGTCTCGGAGGATTTGTACAGCCAGTGCGAGGCCACGCCGCTCTCGGCCAGCTTGTTCATCTCGTGCGTGCGTATCTGCACCTCGATCGGTGTGCCGAAGGGGCCGAACAGCGTGGTGTGCAGCGACTGGTAACCGTTGGCCTTGGGGATGGCGACGTAATCCTTGAACTTGCCGGGGAAGGGTTTGTACAGACCGTGCAGCAGACCCAGCGCCAGATAGCAGGAAGGCACATCCTCGACCAGCACACGGAAACCGTAGATGTCCAGCACCTGCGAGAAGGCCAGCGATTTGGTTTGCATCTTCTGGTAGATGCCGAACAGATGTTTCTCGCGCCCGCGCACTTCGGCCTTGATGTGGCTGTCGTCAAGCCGCTGGCGGATGGCCTCGAGGATCTTGCTCACCACTTCGCGGCGGTTACCGCGCGCGACCTTGAGCGCTTTCGACAACACTGCATAACGGTTCGGGTGCAGATACTTGAAGCTGAGGTCTTCCAGTTCCTGGTACAGCGTATTGAGGCCGAGCCGGTTGGCGATGGGCGCGTAGATGTCCATGGTCTCGCGCGCGATGCGCGCGCTCTTCTCGCGCGAGACGGAATCCAGCGTGCGCATGTTGTGCAGGCGGTCGGCCAGCTTGATGAGAATCACGCGCACGTCGCGCGCCATCGCCATCAGCATCTTGCGGAAGTTCTCGGCCTGCGCGTCTTCCTTGGTCTCGAACTTGAGCTTGTCCAGCTTGGAAAGACCGTCGACCAGTTCGGCGACTGGTTTGCCGAATTTCTCGGCGAGTTCATCGATGCTGATGCCGGTGTCTTCGGCTACATCGTGCAGCAGTGCGGCACTGATGGCCTGCGCATCGAGATGCAGCGGGGTGAGGATGCGGGCTACGGCGATAGGGTGGGTGACGTAGGGCGCGCCGGATTCGCGCAACTGTCCCTGGTGTGCTTCGATGCTGAAGGCGAGCGCAGCTTCGATCTGCGCCACATCCTTAGGCTTCAGATAGGCGGAGACCTCTTGAACGAGCGTTTCGGCATCGGTTTGCGGCATAAGACATGAGATACGAAAGCCGCCGGAAATACTCCGGCGGCACTGGATCAGGCCATGCCGCGATTCAGGATCTCGATACCGACCTTGCCTTCGCTGATCTCGCGCAGGGCGACAACGGTGGCTTTGTCCTTGGTGTTCTCGACCAGATAGCCGGCGCCGTTTGCCAGCTGGCGCGCGCGGTAGGCTGCAGCAAGGGTCAGCTCGAAACGGTTGGGGATGTACTTCATGCAATCTTCGACGGTGATGCGTGCCATGGTGTGCTCCTATTTCTGCAATTGATTGATGAGATGCGCGTGACGTGAGAGTTGGCTATCGCGATGCAACCCGGCGGCGGTGACCACCGCGGCGAGTTGTTGCAGAGCCTCGTCCAGCTTGTCGTTGATAATAACATAGTCGAACTCGGCCACATGGGAGATGTCCTCCTGTGCGGCCTGCAGGCGTCGGGCGATGACCTCGGCGCTGTCCTGTCCGCGTCCCTTGAGGCGGGTCTCCAGTGCGGCCAGCGACGGTGGCAGGATGAAAATGGAGACGGCATGCGGCATCAGCTTGCGCACCTGTGCGGCGCCCTGCCAGTCGATCTCGAGCAGGATGTCGTGCCCTTCGGCGAGTTGCCTCTCGATCCAGGGTTGCGAGGTGCCGTAAAAGTTGCCATAAACCTCGGCACTTTCAAGGAAATCACCGTCCTTGGCCATTTCCAGGAACATCTCGCGACTGACGAAATGGTAGTCCTTGCCGTTGGTCTCACCGGGGCGCGGCGCACGCGTGGTGTAGGAGATGGACAGGGCGATCTGCTGGTTGCCCTTGAGCAGGGCGCTGACCAGGCTGGTCTTGCCGGCCCCGGAAGGCGCGCTGATGATGAAGAGATTGCCGGACATGCTGTTCTCCTATTCGATGTTTTGTATCTGTTCGCGCATCTGCTCGATGAGGATCTTGATCTCCATCGCGGTGCGCGAGACTTCCGCATCCACGGCTTTGGAGCCGAGCGTGTTGGCCTCGCGGTGCAGTTCCTGCATCAGGAAATCCAAGCGCTTGCCCACGGCACCGCCTTTGGTCAATACCCGCTGCATCTCGGTCAGGTGGGACTGCAGGCGCGAAAGCTCCTCGTCCACGTCGATCTTGCTGGCATAAAGCGTGATCTCCTGGCGCACACGCTCGTCATCGTCGCTGCCAAGCGCTTCAAGCAGTTTTGCGCGCAACTTGGCCTCATAAGCAGCGATAGCGCCGGGAATACGGGGGGCGACGGCTGTGCGCAAGGCCTCGATCTGGGTCACGCGCTCCAGCAGGAAGGTCTTGAGCTTTTCGCCCTCGCGCTGGCGCGAGGCGGCAAAGTCTTTCAATGCCTGTTGCAGCAAGGCTTGCAGCGTAGCCTGCAGGGTCTCGGCGCTGACTGCGGTACTCTCCAGCACGCCTTTCCAGCCCAGCACCTCGGCTACGCTGAGTTCGCGGGCATCGGGCAATTCTTTGCGGACCAGCGCGCTCCATTGCGCCAGTCGTTGCAGCAGATCGATATTGGGTTGTGTCGTGGCCTGAGTGACCTGCCGCGCGGCGAAGTTGATGCGGCATTCCGCCTTGCCGCGGCTCATCTGTGCCGAGATCGCCTCGCGCAGGGCGGGTTCGTGCGAACGGAACTCGTCCGGCATGCGCAATTGCAGGTCCAGATAGCGGCTGTTGACCGAACGCAGCTCCAGCGTGAGCGAACCGGTCTCCAGTTCGGCGGCGACGGCGGCAAAGCCGGTCATGCTGTAGATCATTGCGGACTCCGGTAGGTAGAAAAAACATGGGCTGAACGCGGCGCATTATATTACGATTGGGGCTTATAACCGCTTCCCGGACAGTAACGGGGGCAATAAATCAGGGATAAGATGAAGTTCGCCGTCCACCAGACCAATCATATCGGTGCCCGCAAGTACAACCAGGATCGCGTGGGATATGCCTATACCAGTGACGCGCTGCTGCTGGTGCTGGCCGACGGTATGGGCGGGCATTTGCATGGCGAGATCGCAGCGCAGATTGCGGTACTGACCTTCATGCGCGCCTTCGGCCGCCTCAAGGACGGGCGCGTGAAAGAGCCGGAAGTCTTTTTGCGCGAGACCATGCGCGCCGGGCATGACGCCATCTTCGACTATGCGCGCCAGGAGGAACTGGGCGGCAGTCCGGGCACCACCTGCGTCGCCGCGCTGGTACAGGATGGTCATATGTGGTGGGCCCACGCGGGCGATTCGCGCTGCTACCTGCTGCGCGGCAATAAGGTGGCCGATGTGACGCATGACCACTCGGTGGTTCAGCAGTGGGCCGACTGGGGCATCATCGGCGCGGACGAGATGAAGACACACCCCGACCGCAACAAGATCACCAATTGTCTGGGCGGAGTGGAAGACATCTTTTACGTCGATGTCTCGCCGCCGGCTGCGGTGCAACCGGGTGATACCCTGTTGCTGTGCAGCGACGGTTTCTGGAGTCCCCTGGAGGACGGGGAGATGGCAAAACTGTCTTCGGTTGCCGACCTGCAGGAAAGACTCGTTGAATTGGCCGAAATGGCGGTGTTGCGCGATTCCATACGTGCAGACAATACCACCGCGGTGGTGGCGCGCTTGGGGGAACAGGAAGAGGAACACACGACCGACATGCCGATGTGCATCATGCTGGACGAGCGCCCAGAACCCAGGGGCTTCTGACAAGTCCGCTATAATCCCTGCCGTTCAATTCCAATTCCGAGGTTCCGTCATGCGTCCAAGTCAGCGTAAGCCAGACCAGCTCCGTGCTATCCGTATCACCCGCCATTACACCAAACATGCCGAAGGTTCCGTGCTCATCGAGTGCGGCGATACCAAGGTCATCTGCACCGCCAGCGTGGAAGAACGCGTGCCGCCGCACAAGAAAGGCAGCGGCGAGGGCTGGGTGACGGCGGAATACGGCATGCTGCCGCGTTCCACTGGCGAACGCATGGGCCGCGAGGCGGCCAAGGGCAAGCAATCCGGCCGCACACAGGAGATACAGAGATTGATCGGACGCAGCCTGCGCGCCGTGGTCGATCTTGGCAAGCTCGGCGAGCGCACCATCACGCTGGATTGCGACGTGATCCAGGCCGACGGCGGCACGCGCACTGCCAGCATCACCGGTGCCTATGTGGCGCTGCATGATGCAGTGAGCACGCTGATGCAAAAGGGGCTGGTGAAAGAAAGCCCGCTCAAAGATTCAGTTGCCGCCATCTCGGTCGGCATCTATCAGGGCACGCCGGTACTCGATCTCGATTACCCCGAAGACTCCGATTGCGATACCGACATGAACGTGGTGATGCTGGGCAGCGGCCACTTTGTCGAAGTGCAGGGCACGGCCGAAGGCCATCCCTTCTCGCGCGAAGAGATGGACACGCTGCTGGAACTGGCCAAGCACGGCATCATGCAACTGGGCGAGATGCAGCGGGCGGCGTTGAGCAAATGAACAAGCTGGTCATCGCCTCCAACAACCCGGGCAAGCTGCGCGAGTTCGAAAGGATGCTGGCGCCGCTCGGCATCGAGGTGGTGACGCAGGCGCAGTTGGGCATCTCCGAAGCCGAAGAGCCGCATTGCACCTTCGTCGAAAACGCCCTGGCCAAGGCGCGCCATGTCAGCCGCGCGAGCGGCCTGCCTGCACTGGCGGACGATTCCGGTATCTGTGTCGAAGCGCTGGGCGGCGCGCCCGGCGTGCAATCGGCGCGTTATGCCGGAGAGAATCCCAAATCCGACCGGCGCAACAACGACAAATTGATGCAGGACATGCAGGGCGTAACGGATCGCCGTGCACATTACTATTGCGTGCTGGTGCTGGTGCGCCATGCCGACGACCCGCAACCTGTGATCGCCGAAGGCGAGTGGTGGGGCGAGATCGCGCACGAGGAACGCGGCGACGGCGGCTTCGGCTACGACCCGATGTTCTGGTTGCCCGACTTCGGCAAAATGAGTTCCGAGCTGACTCATGATGAAAAACACGCGATCAGTCACCGGGGCAAAGCGATGAAGGTGCTGCTGGAAAAACTGAAATTGAAACACTAGGCGCAAAACTGACGCACATGCCCGCCCACCCGTTGCAACCCGTCGGCCTCAAGTCGCAGGTGGTGAACTTCCAAGCGTTGCCGCCGCTATCGCTCTACATCCATATTCCCTGGTGCGTGCGCAAATGCCCGTATTGCGATTTCAACTCGCACGAGGCGCGTGGTGGTGGGTTTCCGGAAAAAGAATACGTTGAGGCCTTGGTGCGAGATCTGGAGCTGGCATTGCCGCAGATATGGGGACGCAAGGTCTATACGGTGTTCTTCGGCGGCGGGACGCCCAGCTTGTTGAGCGGCGAGAGCGTGGAAGAAATCCTGCGCCAGGTGCGCATGCTGCTGCCGCTGGATCTCAACGCCGAGATCACGCTGGAGGCGAACCCGGGAACGGTGGAGGCGGACAAGTTCGCGCAGTTCAAGGATGCCGGGGTTAACCGGCTGTCGCTGGGTATCCAGAGTTTCAACGATGCGCACTTACAGGCATTGGGACGTATCCATTCTGCCGATGAAGCCAAGCGGGCAATCGCGATTGCGCAACAGCACTTCGACAACATCAACCTCGACTTGATGTACGCGCTGCCGCAGCAGACCTTGAATGAAGCGTTGCAGGATGTGCAGACCGCATTGCAGTTCAAACCGCAACACCTTTCCTGTTACCACCTGACGCTGGAGCCGAACACGCTGTTCGCGCATCAGCCGCCGGAAGTGCCCGACGACGACGCCAGTAGCGAGATGCAGCAGCGCATCGAGGAGATGCTGGCCGCACACGGCTACGAACATTACGAGACTTCCGCCTTCGCTCAGCCGAAAAAGCAATCGCGCCACAACCTCAACTACTGGCAGTTCGGCGACTACCTAGGCATCGGTGCGGGTGCGCACAGCAAGCTGAGCTTCCACGACAAAGTGATACGGCAAGCGCGCCCCAAGCAACCGCAGGCCTACATGGAAAGTGTCGCGCAGGACAAGCAGTTGCTGGGCAAGGACGATCTCGCCTTCGAGTTCATGATGAATGCCCTGCGGCTGAATGGCGGCTTCGACGAGACGCTGTTTCAGGAACGCACCAGCCTGCCCTTGCTGGTGATACGGCGTGAGCTGGAAGAAGCGGAGAAGCGCGGACTGTTGCTGCGCGAAGGACAACGCATCGCGCCGACCGAGAGGGGTCGGCGCTTCCTCAACGATCTGCTACAGATCTTTCTTGCGGCGGAAGACCAGGTCCCACACGCCATGCCCGAGGCGTAGTCCGCGCTGCTCGAACTTGGTGAGTGGACGGTAGTCCGGGCGGGGGGCGTAATCGGCCGCCGTGTTCTCCAGTTGCGGTTCCTCGCTCAGCACGCGCAGCACCTGCTCGGCATAGTCCTGCCAGTCAGTGGCGACATGGATGTATCCACCGGGTTTGAGTTTCTGCACCAGTTGCGCGATGAACGGCGACTGTATCAGGCGCCGCTTGTTATGACGGGCCTTGTGCCAGGGGTCGGGGAAGAAGATGTGCACGCCGTCCAGCGTGCCGTCCGCGATCATGTCGCGCAGCACTTCCACGGCATCGTGCTGCATGATGCGGATATTGTTCAGATGCTCGGAATCGATCAGCTTGAGCAGGTTGCCCACGCCCGGCGTGTGTACTTCCAGCGCGAGATAGTCGATTTCGGGATGCGCCGCGGCGATGGTCGCGGTGCTGTCACCCATGCCGAAGCCGATCTCCAGAACCTTGGGCGCTTTGCGCCCGAATGCCTGGTCGAGATCGAGCTGTCGTGTGATGTAGGGGATGCCGTAGCGCGGCAGCCAGGTGTCGATGGCACGCTGCTGCGCGACCGAGACGCGGCCAGCGCGCAGCACGAAGCTGCGGATATGCCGCTTGCTGAGGTCTTCTGTTTCGCTCATCAGCTGCGTGTCGAGGAGATGATGCCCGCTGTCGGCGAACTCGGGCTGGCGCTGTACAGTTTCTTCGGCATGCGCCCGGCCAGATAGGCCTCACGTCCGGCCTCCACGCCTTTCTTCATCGCGCTTGCCATCAGCACCGGGTCTTTCGCACCGGCGATGGCGGTGTTCATGAGGACGCCGTGGCAACCCAATTCCATCGCGATGGCGGCATCGGAAGCGGTGCCCACGCCCGCGTCCACGATCACCGGCACTTTCACGCGCTCCATCACCAGCTGCAGGTTCCACGGGTTGAGGATGCCCATGCCGGAGCCGATCAGCGAGGCCAGCGGCATGATAGCGACGCAGCCGATGTCTTCCAGTTGCTTGGCGACGATGGGGTCGTCCGAGGTGTACACCATCACTTGGAAACCTTCCGCTACCAGTGTCTTCGCGGCGGCGATGGTCTCGATCACGTTGGGGTACAGCGACTGCGGATCGCCCAGCACTTCCAGTTTGACCAGCGAGTGACCGTCCAGCAGTTCGCGCGCGAGGCGCAACGTGCGCACTGCATCTTCAGCGGTATAGCAACCCGCCGTGTTGGGCAGGTAGGTGAATTTCGACATCGGTACGGAGTCGAGCAGGTTGGGCTCGTTGGCGTTCTGGCCGAGGTTGGTGCGGCGGATCGCCACGGTCACGATCTCGGCGCCGCTGGCGTCCAGTGCCGCGCGCGTCTCGGTGAAGTCCTTGTACTTGCCGGTGCCGACCAGCAGTCGCGACGAGTAGCTTTTTCCTGCGATGATCAGATTGTCATTCATGGTTGTGTACCTGTAGGTTCAGCCGCCGCCGACGGCGACGACGATCTCGAGCCTGTCGCCATCGGACAGGCGCTGGGTGGGAAATGTGCTGCGCGGCACGATCTCGCCGTTGCGTTCGAGCGCGACACGCTTGCCGGTCAGCCCCATCTCGTCGATGAGGGCGGCGACGGTTAGTGTGCCGGAAAGCTGGCGTGTTTCGCCGTTGATGTTGACGCTGATCACAGTGGTTGCCCGTGTTAGAATTCGCGCCGCATTCTACACGCGGGTGTAGTTCAATGGTAGAACGGTAGCTTCCCAAGCTGCATACGAGGGTTCGATCCCCTTCACCCGCTCCACATCCTCTCAGCCGTTTTATCATTTCCCGTCAATGACATTGGATCACCCGTCTGGCGGCAGCACTATTCATCCCTTGCGCGGCCTGAGCATGGCGTTATCCAGGAATCCGATCATCGTGCCGATGTGCCGCTCCATTTCGGTGTATTCGTCGTGGCTGCCCTGCATCGGCAGCAGGCGTACCCGTCCGTCCTTGCGGTTGGCATAGATCTCCCGCGCCTCGCTCACCGGCACGGTCTCGTCCTCGGTGCCGTGGGCCAGCAGCACCGGACACTCGACGCTGCGGATGGTGTGTGAAGGCGCGATGTCGTCGAAGCGGTGACCGATGACGCGCTGCACGTAGAACAGGATGTAGGCGCCCAGCGGCCAGAACGGGATGCGCTTGAACTTCAGCCAGCGCCGCATCATGCCTGCCGGATGGGCGAACGCTGCCAGGCTGACGACCGCGGCGATATCATGCCGCCGTGATGCCAGCAACAGCGCGGCGCCCGCGCCCACCGAATGGCCGATGACGCCGACGCGGCCTTCATCCACCTCGCTCTGCACCCCCAGCCAGTCGACCGCGTGTTCGAGATCTTCGGCGAAGCGCGGCAGGGAAGCGAACGTGTCGCCGTCGCTGCGGCCATGACAGCGTGCATCGAAGAACAGCAGCGCATATCCGGCTGCATGCAATCGTTTCGCCAGCGGCAGCATCATCTCGGCATTGCCGCCCCAGCCGTGCAGGATGGCCAGTGCCGGTGCGCGCTTGCCCGCCGGGATGAACCAGCCGAACAACTGTTTGCCGCGCACTGTGGGGATGCTCACTTCGCGCCAGGGCAGGCCGTCGGGCACGCCGCTTTCGTATATGCGCGGTGCGGCCAGGCTGACCCGGATCAGCCGATTGAAAAGCAATACTGCCAGAGCGCAGGACAGCAACAGTCCCGACAGCCATGCTATAGCCGTGTAGCCGCTCACGCGATCCTCCCTGTCTTAGCGGAATTCACGCAGGTAGTGCCCCTCGAAATAGCGTTTCGCCCAGTGGAACAGGCGCGAGGACGGCAGTACCCAGTTACGTTTGAGATCGCGATACACGAGTATCCCGGCATCGACGCTGTCGACGATGCAGATCAACTCGGTGCGCGGGCGCGCTTCTGGTGCTTTTCCTTCGAGCGCCAGCAGCAGGTTCTCCGCTACAGCGACAGCCTGTAGATCGGCCATGTGCGCCTGTTTGGGCAACCAGTCCGGCCCCGGATAACTGCCCGCGTCGCCGGCCACGAACACGCGTTCCGTGCCTTTGACCGCACAGAATTCGTCGGCCGGGAAGAAGCCGCCTTCGGACAGCGCGATGCCGCTGTTCTCCGCCCAGGCCGGGCCGGTGAGGCCGGGCATGAACAGGATGAGGTCGGCCGGGATGTCGGCTGCTTCCGTGCTCACGCCGGTCGCCGAAAACGATTTGATCTTGTGTCCGAGCTGGGTGTCCACGCCGCGTCGGTTCATTTCGGCGAGCAGGCCTTTCACCGCCTTGTCGCCCAGGCGCTTGCCCGGCTCGGCGGCGGCGTTGAAGAAGGTCAGTTGGAAGCGCTCGCGCTTGCCTTGCTGGCGCAACCAGGTGTCCACGCCGAACAGCAGCTCGAACATCGGGCCGCCGCGCATTGCGGAAGGCTCTTTCGGATTGGTGCCGAAACCGAAGGCGACGCTGCCGCTGTTCATCTCGCGCAGCCGCTTGCCGATGGCTTCGGCGGCAGGCACGCCCTCGCACAGCGTCAGCGCATGCTCGATGCCGGGCATGCCTTTGAGGAAACGACCGCCGGTGGCGATGACGAGCGCATCGTTCTCGAATTCGCCGCTGTCGGTCAGCACGGAGCGGCCGCCGTTCCTGAGGCCGGTCACGCTGCAGCGCACGTGTTCGATGCGGTATTTCTTCAGGAAATGCGCCAGCGGAATGATCAGGTCAGAACCCTTGCGGATGCCGGGCGGTATCCAGATCAGGCTGGGCAGATAAACGAAATCGGTGCTGGGCGAGAGCAACGAGATGAGGGCTTTGGGTGAGCGCTTGCGCAATTCGCGCGCCGCGGTCAGCGCGGCAAAACCTGCGCCCAGAATGGCGATGCGGGGTGATTCATGGGACATGAGATAGCTCCTGTGTTCGGTCTGTGGAAGGGGAAGGTTGGTAACAGCGCACAAGATAGGCGCAAAGCGGCTGCATGTCTGTGACAAAGGTCACCCGCCTTTCTCTTTAATATCCGGGAAAGGTGACACACATCATCGCACCGTGATCACGACATGACGGGTCACCCATACAAGACGGGGAGCGCGCAAGCGCACTCCCCCGTTTCGGCTAGCTACCCTTGCCCGTCATTCATGGTACTCATGCCAGATGGCATTGACGACGGCGAGCAGGATGGCCATGGCGAGGCCCAGCATCCAGGTGAAATACCACATGTGAATCTCCTTAAAGTGTCCGGTATCAATAAGCGGAATGATCGTTGGCCTGGATGTGGGCGATGGTGATCTTGCCCGCCATCATCCTGTAGGCCCAGCCGGTGTAAGCGATGACGATGGGCGTGAAAATCAGGGCCGCCCAGAACATCACCTCCAGCGTGAAGTGGCTGGACACGCTGTCCCATACGGTCAGGCTGGAACGCGGATCGCTGGACGACGGCATGATGAAGGGGAACATGGCAACCCCTGCGGTGCCGATGACGCCCAGTTCGGCCACGGCGCTGCCGACGAAGGCCAGCACCGGCTTCTTCATCCAGGCGAACAACAGGGCCAGCAGGCCGCCCGCGAAGGCCGCGCCCGGCACTGCCCACAAAGCGGGATGGCTGGCGAAGTTACCCATCCATGCACCGGCCTGAACCGCGACCGTCTTGTCCAACGGGTCGGGCAAGGCACCGTGATCTACCGCCGAGGTGATGACATAGCCCGGCATATCCGAGGATACCCACACACCGGCTCCCGCAAAAGCGACCAGCATCACGGTGCCGAAGATCAGCGCGGCAATGCGCGCCCGCGCCTGCACGTCAGCCTCGGTGCGTATCGTCAGGTAATTGGCACCGTGGAAAGTGAGCATGGACAGACTCACCACACCGGCCAGCAACGCGAACGGATTGAGCAAGGCCCAGAAGGTGCCGGTATAGACCGGCATCAGGTTGTCTTCGAAGTGGAACGGTACGCCCAGCAGCAGGTTGCCGAAGGCCACGCCGAAGATCAGCGCGGGG
>Ga0209417_1002193_pt1 | contig 31480 bp, 31 predicted proteins | sample RifGroF2_FD_184002 | JGI IMG/M metagenome (GOLD analysis project Ga0209417, IMG submission 184002) | Groundwater microbial communities from Rifle, Colorado, USA - Groundwater F2 (SPAdes) (version 2) | ecosystem: Environmental > Aquatic > Deep subsurface > Groundwater | place: Rifle, Colorado... | reverse complement strand
AGCTGGGGCTTTTCCTGATTTGAATGCTTATGATGCTAAGAAATTACTACAATCTAAGCTCCTTAGAAAATCTGTATCCCTTAAACCACAGGCTAAAAAGATGTGTGCCTAATTACTGTAAAACAATTCCATACTCTTCTCACTTGCCCTAAAGAATACTTCCGGCTCCACGCCCTCGCATTCAGAAAGCAGCGGACCTTTGTTGGTCAGGATTATGTCAATTCTTAAGTAGAGAGGATTGTAGCTTGAGGTGATTTTGGGCAGGTTATTTTGTGCAAATTCAATAATATCAGACGGTGGATCAGAAAAACTAACGCTTCCGCCTTTTTCCGCCTGAACCAGGATGCTGTCTGGTGCGGGTTTTTTATGAACAGCGTGACTGTAAATGCCATCAATAAATACTAATGACCATTCCCCATGGGTTTTGATTTCCTCAATATAAGGCTGGAGAATGAATGTTTTGTTTTTGCATAGTTCGTTGTATTCAGGCTGGAGTTCCTCTGCTTTTTGTGCGGAATCTATCAAAAACAGGTTTCTCCCTGCTGCTGAAATGCTGGCTTTCAATATAAAAGCGCCACATGAGGCATAGGTTTGGACTAAATCTATATCTTTTACCAGTTTTGATGACACAATGGGCACGCCCGCTTCTTCCAGATCAAGAAGGTAGCTTTTATCAATCAGCCATCTCATAAAATGCGGGGAATTCTCAATTTTTACATCTTCGGATTTAAGACAGTCCAGCCATTTTATGAATTTGTGGATGGATTCGTCCGAGTGAGAATAATCCCACGGCGACCTCATAATCACTAAATCAAATTTTTTTAATTTTTCAATATCCTGCCCCCATTGGAAATAAGACACTTCAAAACCCTTTCCCCTTAAAAAATCAACAGCTATTTGATCATCAGGAGTAAAAGGCAATTCTTTAGGTATTAAATGAGGCTCTGAAGGGGTTGGATAGTAGTCTTTTAATGTTTCCGAGTCCGATGTAATAAAACCTACGTGGTATTTTCCGTCTTTTTTATTCATAAAATTCATTTTATCACAGGCTATGTGTGTAAATCTTTTGTAATATTTCCAATTTTTTGGGAAATATTTTTTTTTATGAACTTGATATAGGTAGATTATAAAAACATGAGGTAATAAAATAATGCAAGTTGGATTTAAAGGTTATTTTCTTGCACAAAAAGAAGGTTTTCACAAAACTGAAGAACCTAGTCAAATTTGTAAAGAAGTGGATTTACGAAAAATGGATAGAAATGTTGGTCTTTGTCGTGGTGAAATAACTATGGCAAAAACCGGTTCTATAGAAAATGATATAAAATTAGCAACGTATTTTATTAAACAAAGATTTCCTTTTAATTATTCTCCTTCTGAAGAAAAGGATTAAAAATCGAACACTTACTCAAGCCATTCAAACATACGCATAGAAGTAGGCTTGCCAAGTGTCCCCTTGAGTTTAACTGCAAAATCCTTGTCATTTTCAAGAGGCTCAGCATTTAATGCCGGAATTCTATGCCTGTTAGGATATTTGCCTATTGGTAACACTTCCGTCAATAGCTGCCCCCATTGCCCGGGAATCTTCTTAGTCAGTTTATTAATTGAAAGATCAGCTACCGGGCCTAATTGTGACACAATTTTGCCTGATAATTTACCAAGGACTGTAAGATCAGCATAATTGTCCTTCATTCTGACAGTGCCGGACATAAAAGAACTTAAGCGCTTACCCTGTACAGTTATATCCTGTACTTCCAGCATTCCACGATTAATTAAAACCAGGCCCTTCAGGGTGTCGAAATGGTTTGTCTTATCCTGTTCCCCGAACTTTAACGCCACAAGTTTAAATAAATACGTTATATCACCCAGTGGCCCCAGGTATCCGTTGGTTATAGTAAAATTAGCTTTTCCAACTGCGTTTTGAGTCATTAATTCAGGCGTTTTACCTATTGTAGAAAGCTGAATATGCCCTTTCATTCCTCCGAAGATCTGGTCGCGCATATTTGCCAGCTCAGACGCAAGCGCATTTATTTCAATGTTATTGGCATCAAGATCAACATTCAACTTTGTGGTTTTTAAATTCATATCAGCTTTGCCAGTTGCGGTTCCGCCTGCGATATTGGTCGACAGGTTCCTGATATTTAACATATTTACAGGGTTTATAGTGAAGTTGAACGATACATCGTTATTCAAAAGTTTATTTACAATTAACTGCTTTGCGAAAAATCTCCCGCTATTAACGATTACAGGCACATCCTGATCTTTTGATTTTCCTGCTTGTGCTGACGACGACCCTCTTTGCTGTCCTGCGGAATTTACAGGTTTCTGCTCCAATGCCTTGCTCAACCTGTCAACATTCATGAAATCAGAATTAATCTCTAATGCTTTCACAACAAAAGGTGGGGCTAACTTGTTTTCAAGAACTGCATCCAGCTTAATTCTTGAATCCTCCATGTTTAGAACGCCTGTTGTAAGAAGGATAGCATCACTTTTTAAAGTTACGTTAACGTCATTTGTCCTGAGTGATAGGGATGGAATATCAAGATTTGTCAGGCTCAGCGTACCAAGAGCTTTAGGTGCATTCGTTTTACCGTTCACCACAAGATTCCCGCTTACCTGAACTTTTCCTTTAGGCTCTTTAATGTTCAAATTTAAACCGGAAATGGTAACCTTGACGTCATTTAAAATATTATTATTAATACTGCCGTCTACTGATACCAGCTCTTTTGTTCCTGAGTACAGGGCAGTTTTGCTGATATAAACAGATTTTGGGCTGCCTGTTGCATTTATTTTTAAGGTATTTAAACCGTTTATAAACTCAACATTGCTTATAGGTGTTTCCGCTGAAAGGTTCCAGTTATTTGCGTCACCTTCAAACTGGCCGTTTATATCCAATGGTATTTTCGCCAGCATTGTTTTTATGTTTTTAAATGCAACTTTCCCTTTATCATCAACCCTGACACTGCCTCCTTCTATTGATATTGGATTTTTAGAAGGGGCATGATATGCGGAGGCTTTATGGATTGTGGCATTTATTATGGGGGTAATTTTCTTATCAATCTGGCCTTTTACAAAGACTTCAACACTTACATTACCATTAACCGCAGATAAATCTTTCAATTGAGGCTTCAAATCCGCAAAGAGCTTGCTATTATTTAAAATACTGTATACAGTTTTCAAATTAACGTTAGGTATGCTTATTTTTATGTCGGAAAAAAGCTTTGAATTAATGTTACCCGCTGCATTAAAGCCTATATCAGCAAGTTTTCCTGACGTTTTGATTAATTCAACCTTATCCTTATTAAAATTCAGCGTGCTATTGAATTCTTTAAGGGGCTGGGAAAGGTCTTTAGTGAATACACTTGCATTTGTAATGTTTAGATAGCCTTTGTAATTGTTTTTTTGCAGATTAAAGTCAGCTTTAATTTTTCCAGCCATATCAGGTAGATTTAATGTTTTCATGTCTGCATTTGCTAGTTCCGCAAAGGAATACATGAATTTTTTAACGTTTTTCAGTTCTATATCTGTGGTTTTAACATTTAAATTAAAGTCCTGCTTGAGCAGATCTTTGATATTCCCGATTACTTCAAGGAAAGAGTCGGATGTTATGAATAATTTAGAATTTATATCAATGTTTTTACCTGAGAAGTTGAATTTTCCATAACTTGCCGGCAGTTTTTGACCGTCTACTTTAAGAGAAAGCTTGTCAAAATTCAAAAAACCTTTAACCTCAGGCAGCTTCTCACCAGGCTTTAGTTTTAAATCAGCTATTATATCCGTAGTGGGGTCGTATTTTATAATATTTTTAATAGGGTCAAACCTTTTAAGCATTTCAGCCTGTAGCTGAGCCTTCTGTTCTTCAGTAAGTTTTAGATACTCAGGCCCCCATACTTCATCAGGGATTTTTATAGGAAGTACACTTGCAAACTTAATATCAAAATTAATATTCGGTTTATTTTCAACAAGCAAACTGCCTTTTGTGGCTAATTTAATGAACTTATGCTTTTTAATCTTAGGAATTTCAAATATATCGCCTTTTAAGGCAAAATGTCTTTCTTTACCGCCAGAGAAATCTGTTAGATTGATTTTGTAATCACTTACATAAAGCTTCATTCCGTCAAATACCGGCTCAATACCTTTTGACTTGGCTTTCTCTGGGTTGCTTTCATTAGCGTCAGAAGATTTGGCGGCGTCATGTTTTTTGTTAATATCTTCAATAACTTTTTCTATATCATATTTGCTGTCTTTTTGCCTTGTGATGAATGCTTCAGGTTTATCTACCCTGATTTCCTCAATTTCCAGCTTTTTGAACAATAAAGGAACAAGAAGCACTCTCACGCTTGCATTATCAACGGTTAAGTATTTATCTACCTTTACATTTTCAGTAGTTAACTTTGCGCTAAAGTCGTAATATGTGTGGAGTTTAAGCCTGCCGAGGTCGACTTCAAGCCCGGTTGCTTCTTTTACTGCTTTTTGTATTTCAGGTTTAAATCTATTTAAGTCTATTAAATTAGGAATTATAAACAGATAAGTGGCGTAAACAATGGCTATAATGCTGAATATAGTTATCAGTGCAATCTTCGACTTCTTATTCATTTAATTTCCCCAACTCTTTATATTAATTAAATTACCACACTTTCATCACTTGTTGCCAATAATTTAAGAAGATCAAATGTAGTTACGATGCCGATCAACTTGTTATATTCCGTCACAAGCAGGCGGTGAATTTTCTTTTCATACATTATTGCAGCCATTCTAGCAATGGTTGCATCAGGCTCAATGGTATACAACTCCTCTGACATTATTGTTGAAACAGGCTGGTCAAAAAACTTTGAATCTTCAATAAGCTCTAGCACAAAATCTTTTTTATAAGGCAAAGTATAAAAAGTATGGACGCTTTCATTTTGTAAAATATCGCTCGCGCTTAACACACCTGTTAATTCATCATCCTGATTCGTTACAGGCAAGCCGGAAACTTCATTGCTTGAAAAAATCTTTATAGCATCCCGGATAGTGGTATTTTCCTGTATTGTAACAAGGTCAGTGGTCATTATATCCTTAACATAGAACTGCATTGTTATACTCCTGTCAATCCTGTTATACTATAAGTAATACCAGATGCCCTGATTCATTTCATTAGACATGAGTATACTCAATCGAGAATTTTATAAAAAAAATACCCTGGATGTTGCCAAAAATTTGCTTGGCTGTAAAATATTCAGGAAAATTAACAATGAAATTTTAAGCGGGACAATTGTTGAAACAGAAGCTTACATGCAGGATGACCCGGCCTGCCATGCTTTCAATGGCTACACACAACGATCAGCAACACTTTTTAAACAGGCAGGAATTGCCTATGTATATCTGATTTATGGCATGTATTACTGTTTAAACTTTGTAACCGAAGCAGAAGGAACTGCTGGTGCCGTACTGATAAGAGCTCTGAATATGCCCAATGCAAATGGCCCCGGAAAGCTGTGCAGGGAATTAAAAATTGACAAAAGCCTCAATGAGGCAGACGTTACAAACAAAAAATCCGGCCTCTGGGTAGAAAAAGGAATAACTGTGCCACCTGAAAACATAGTTACAACAACTCGTATCGGGATTAAAAAAGCTGCGGATTATCCGTGGAGGTTTTATATTAAAGATAATAAGTTTGTATCAAAGTTATAATGGAATATTCAGTTCTTTAACCTTTTCCTGCCATTCCTTCTGATCTATTCTGCACGCATGACTCCAGAATTTCTCTATTGCATAATAGCTTCTTTCTTCATGGTGCATAATATGAACCACTACATCTCCATAATCAAGAAGATACCAGCGATTTTTTGAGTCTGCTTCCTCTTTTTGAGGTAAAATTTCATATAATTTTTTTATAGTTTCCCTGACATGCCCTGCAAGAGTCCTGACATGCGTACTGGAAGTAGCGCTGCATATCACGAAATAATCAGCAATTACTGATATATTGCTAATGTTAAGTATATCTATGTCTTTAGCAAGCCTATTATCTAATATCCCAGCGACTGCACAGGCAAATTCACGGCTGTTTGGTGCGTTCAATACTACTCCCCCTGTTTTTTAAGAATTTTAGACCATGAATCACGTAATGTCACGATCCTGTTAAAAACTACTTTTCCCTGTTCATATTCTACCGGATCAAGGTAGAAATATCCAAGTCTTTCAAACTGAAACCTGCTGCCTGCAGGGGCTTTTAATGCACTTGGCTCAATATAGCAATTACTCAATATTTTAAGTGAATCTTCGTTAAGGTCTGTGTCCATATTTTCCGGCATTTCAATTTTAAAAAGCCTGTCATAAAGCCGTACTTCCACGTTTCCGGCATGAGCTGCAGAAACCCAGTGTATGGTTCCTTTTACCTTTTTCCCGGAATTATCCTGACCGCTTTTTGTTGAAGGATCATAAGTACACTTTAATTCAACTACTTCGCCTTTTTCATCTTTTATAACCTGCTCACATTTAATTATATAAGCGTGCCTGAGCCTTACTTCCCCACCGGGACATAATCTGTAAAACCCTTTAGGCGGATCTTCCATAAAATCATCTTTTTCTATATAAATTTCCCTGGAAAACGGCAATGGCCTTGAGCCTGTAAGTGGGACATCATGCGGATAATATGAGGCATCAAGCATTTCTGTTTTTCCCTCAGGGTAGTTTTCTATAACCACCTTAAGCGGTTGCAGAACACATAACACGCGCGGCACTTTTGTATTAAGGTCATCACGTATGTAATGCTCAAACTGTGCGTAATCAACAACGCTGTTAGCTTTAGCTATCCCTATACTTTCACAGAAGTTTTTTATTGCCTCAGGCGTGACACCTCGGCGCCTTAAACCTGAAATTGTAGGCATTCTAGGGTCATCCCAGCCGTTTACATATTTTTTTTCAACGAGTTCAAGGCATTTACGCTTACTCATTATCGCATAATTAAGATTTAAGCGGGCAAACTCGTACTGATGAGGACTTGGCTTTTCCACTTCACACTCTTCAAGAATCCAGTCATAAAGTTCCCTGTTATTTTCAAATTCCAGGGTGCATATAGAGTGTGTAATTCTTTCTAATGAATCCGACAAACAATGAGTAAAATCATACAAAGGATAAATGCACCATTCGTTGCCCTGTCTATAGTGCTCAACGTGACGTATTCTGTATAAGAGCGGGTCACGCATTTTCATATTAGGGTTAGCCATGTCTATTTTTGCCCTGAGTACGTGCTCACCGTCTTTAAATTCACCAGCCCGCATTTTCCTGAATAAATCAAGGTTTTCTTCTACTGTACGCTCTCTATATGGACTTGGTTTTCCGGGCTGTGTCACAGTACCGCGGTATTGCCTGATTTCTTCTTCTGAGAGGCTGCACACATAAGCCTTACCTTTTTTTATAAGAAATTCCGCGTATTCATACAATTTTTCAAAATAATCCGAGGCAAAAAACAATTTGTCGCCCCAGTCAAACCCTAGCCATTTAACATCACGTTTTATGGATTCAACGTATTCATAGCTTTCCTTTGTAGGATCTGAGTCATCCATACGAAGATGACATATTCCTCCAGAGTAATCAGCAGCTATACCAAAATTTATAAATATAGATTTGGCATGCCCAATATGAAGATATCCGTTAGGCTCAGGCGGGAATCGCGTCACAACCCTGTTACCATATACCCCCTGCTCCAAGTGTTCATCTATTATTTGTCTTAAAAAATCTTTCTTGCTCATAAATTCTCCCAATATAGTTTATCATTTTGGGAATTTTTCGGCAATTGTTTAAATTTTGGAAGTGGTTAAATTGTAACTTATTTGTTATTTTTGGGCGGGTCGGCTTCGCCGACCCGCCCAAAAGGCTGAGGGGCGCCTGCGGCGCCCCTCAGCCTAAATATAAATTTTAAATTTATCAGTCATAAAATCTCCACTACCTAAATTTTTACATTTCAGAAAAGATTTTGAAATTTTCTAGAAACTACAAAATGTTATTTTAGATAAATAAGAAATTTAATTTTTACAAGATCGTGCAGAATAGTATAAAGGTAAGAGTATGAACAGAAAATTATTAACAAGAGTAAAACAAGAGGAAATTGCTCCGGATAAGCCGGTTTTTTCTATTAGCATTGTTGCTGATATTCTTGAAGTTCACCAGAGAACCCTGCGTATTTACAATGAAGAAGAAATTCTGGTGCCTGCCAGATCACCTAAAAACAGGAGACTTTATTCCTTAAATGATATAGAAAAAGGGAAATTCGTACAGTATCTTTCCAGACAACTTGGTATAAATATAGTTGGAATAAAAATGATATTTGAACTATTACAAGAGTTAAATATTAGTTCTCAAAATTATAAACAACACCTTGATAAAATTGCTACAAAGTTAAAAATAACTGAAGAAATGCAGCAAATGAACAGGGAAAAACTGTCAAAAAGAGGAAGAAAGCCTTCTAAAGTTTCCTGAATACTATATCATCATTTTCCAGATCTATAAGTATTTTATCTCCTTCTGTGAATTCCCCTTCAAGAATTTTTCTTGAGAGCGGATTCTCTATGTCTTGACGTATAACCCTTTTAAGCGGCCTTGCACCATACGCAGGGTTATATCCTCTTGCTGCAAGCACTTCTTTTGCATCATCAGTAATTTCTATTTCAATACTACGCTCTACAAGGAGTTTTTTAAGTCCCTGCATTTGAATATCAACAATTTCTGTAAGCTGATCAAGGGTAAGGCCTTTAAAGAACACTACCTCGTCAATTCTGTTCAAAAACTCCGGTTTAAAATGCTGCTTCATCAGCTCCATTACTGATTCTTTAACTGCTTCAAAATTCATTATTCCTTCAAGGATTAAATGACTGCCTATATTGCTGGTCATAATAATCACAGTGTTTTTAAAGTCCACAGTTCTGCCTTTAGAATCAGTCAAACGCCCATCATCAAGTATCTGGAGCATTATATTAAACACGTCATTGTGCGCTTTTTCTATTTCATCAAACAATATAACGCTGTAAGGTTTCCTTCTTACAGCTTCTGTAAGCTGTCCGCCTTCTTCATGACCTACATATCCCGGAGGCGCACCAATAAGCCTTGCAACTGCGTGCTTTTCCATGTATTCAGACATATCTATTCTTATAAGGGCATTTTCATCATTGAACAAAAACGCTGCAAGCGCTTTTGCAAGCTCTGTTTTCCCCACTCCTGTAGGCCCAAGGAAAATAAATGAACCTACCGGCCTGCTGGGATCTTTCAAGCCTGCCCTGGCTCTTCTTACCGCTTCAGACACTGCAATAATAGCTTCATCCTGGCCAACAACTTTTTTATGCAGCTCATCCTCCATTTTTAACAGTTTTTGAAGTTCACTTTCAATCAATTTATTTACAGGGATGCCCGTCCATTTTGCAACAACTTCAGCGATGTCTTCCTCATCGATTTCCTCTTTTAAAAGGGTGTTTTCATCTTTATGCATAAGGATTTCTTCTTCCTGCTTAAGCTTCTTTTCAAGCTCAATAAGTTTTCCATACTTTAATTCAGCCGCTTTTGCAAGATCAGCTTCTCTTTCAGCTTCCTCAATCATTTGCTTTGTTTTTTCAATTTCTTCTTTTAAATCCCTAACAGCTGAAATAGCGCCTTTTTCCTTTTCCCACTGGCTTTTTAATGCATCAATTTTTTCTTTTAATTCCTGTACAATACTTTCAAGGTTTTGTATTTTTTCAATACTTGCCTGGTCAGTTTCTTTTTTTAGCGCCTCTCGCTCAATCTCCAGCTGAGTTTTTTGCCTTTCTAAAGTATCAATTTCAGTTGGCATGCTATCAATTTCAATCCTCAGCCTGGAAGCAGACTCATCTATGAGGTCTATAGCCTTATCAGGCAGAAACCTGTCAGTAATATACCTGTCAGATAATTTTGCAGCAGCAATAAGGGCTGAATCTTTTATCCTCACGCCATGATGCACCTCATAGCGCTCTTTAAGTCCTCTTAAAATACTGATTGTATCCTCAATAGAAGGCTCATTTATTAAAACAGGCTGAAAACGCCTTTCCAGCGCCGCATCTTTCTCAATATATTTCCTGTACTCATTAATTGTGGTTGCCCCGATACATCTTAGCTGGCCTCTTGCAAGAAGCGGCTTAAGTATATTTCCGGCGTCCATAGAGCCTTCTGTTGCGCCTGCTCCCACAACTGTGTGCAGCTCGTCAATAAACATAATTATTTCGCCTTCGCTCTCCTGCACTTCCTTCAAGACAGCCTTGAGCCTCTCCTCAAATTCTCCCCTAAACTTTGCTCCTGCAACTAATGAGCCCATATCAAGAGAAATTAATTTAGTACCTTTTAAGCTTTCAGGCACATCTTCCCTGATAATTCGCTGGGCAAGTCCTTCAACAATAGCGGTTTTACCCACTCCGGGATCGCCTATCAGCACAGGATTGTTTTTTGTTCTCCTGTTTAAAACCTGAATGGTGCGCCTTATTTCTTCATCCCGGCCTATTACCGGGTCAAGCTTGCCTTTTCTTGCAAGTTCTGTCAGGTCAACGCTGTATTTTTTGAGTGCCTGAAACGTTTTTTCCGCATCCGGGCTATCAACTGAAGATGAACCCCTTATTTCCTTTATTGCTCTATATATTGCTTCTTTTGTGATTTTATTTTGCTCAAGAATCCTTCCTATATCTGTTATTCTTAAATCAGCCATAGCAAGGAGGAGGTGTTCAAGCGTAATATAGCTATCTTTAAGCCGTTTAGCTTCTTCCTCTGCCCGATCAAACACTTTATTAGTGTCAAGACTAATATATACCTGCTCTGTTGAAGCTTCATAAGTTAATTTAGGCTTGTTTGCAAGAACTCTTTCCACCTGGTCTTTTATTATCGGTATATTTACGTTTAATTTTTTTAAAATGTCAGAAACGAGGCCTTTTTCATCTTCCAGCATAGCTATAAATAAATGTTCAGGTAGCATTTGTGGGTTTTTATACCGGTTCATTACTTCCTGAGAAGCGATTACAGTGTTACGAGTCTGTTCTGTAAGTTTATTAAAATCTATCATAATGTTACATTTCCCCTAAGATAAAAATATCACTACAATAATATTAAATTATTATAATGATATTTTCATTTTTTTAATAAATTATTTATCTTTCAGGCTTTTATACCGTTAAAGGCTCTTTATCAGCTTGTTCGCACGACATACAACCGCATCCGGCTTTTTCTTCCTTTTTCAGCGTGAGTGCTATTAGCGAAGCTATCAGTATAGTGCAGCCGCCTACTATAAAAGCAAATTCCCAGTGGTTTGTCCAGCCGGTGCTGATTTCCATAGGGCTTGTATTAATCAGGTATCCTATTGCTATTGATGATAATATCTGCGGCCCGGCCACAAACAAATTAAATTTACCGAGTGATGAACCTTCAGTCCCTTTTTTAAGGTTATCCATCAACAATGCAAACGGTATGGTAAGAGTTGAAGCCCAGCCAATACCTGCTAAAGCCATAAACAACACTACATGAAGCGCTGATGTAGCAAAATATGCCATTCCTATAAAAGCTATACCCATACAAATAAGGGCAAAGCAGTGCATATTTTTCTTTCCAAATTTATTACAAAGGAATCCAAGCGGAATTGAAACAATAACGCAGACCAAATTAAACATTGCAAGCGCTAAACCTGACATATTCGTTGCTGTAAGTTCAGCAGCCTTAAATGTTTCTTTTAATTCAGGGGTGGCGTTGCTTAAATCCGGCACTAAATATATATTGTGAACAACATAGTTATTGAAATAAATAAACATACACATTATGCCAAGCCATGTAAAATAGTGCATAGCGCATATTTTACCGATTTCAGGGGTAAAGAAGCTTTTTAAAGCCATCCCCAGCATCGGGAAGCTAAGTATAAGCACAAACCAGGACAGTACGTTAATAATAAAATCTTTATCAGCTAAATTAACCAGCCCAAATGCGCCTGACATAATCACTACTGACATAATAACACCTGAAATAAGGCAGCTTATCAGGAACATTTTTATTGAAGCAAACGGGCTATCCTTGCTGGTTTCTTCTGTTGGATCCGGCCTGTTATTTTCAGGTGTTGTAAACACTGTCCATAACATTGCAGCAGTGAGCGCAATAGCTCCAATCATAAATTGGTTCTGAATACTTATTTGATAGTTAAATATTTTTTCAACAAAGAATGACATTCCGAATGCGATAACTGCACCAACTCCAAACGCAAAACTGATGAAGGAGTTCGCCACAGCGTGCTGTTCTTTAGGCACATTATCAGGGATTAATGCTCTGTGAGGCCCCATGCTAATATTTACACAGGCATCAATTATCCAGAGCATACTTGCTGCCATAAGCAATGTAGGCGCATAAGGCATAAAAATAAGTGCAAAGCTGCCTAGTATAGCGCCAACTAGCAAAAATGGCCTTCTTCTGCCAAACTTTGTCCATATATTATCACTTACAGCACCAATAATTGGCTGTACGATAATACCGGTAATCGGGCCTGCAAGCCAGATTAACCCTAAAATAAGCGCGGTTGCGCCTAACGGTTCAACTACGCGGCCTGTAAGGTTTATTTGCATTGACCATGCAAACTGTAAACCTATTGCGCCGATACAAAGGTTAAGAAGCTGCCATATTGTATACTTAGGCAGCTTTTTTTGCACACTAGCTTCACTCATACTAAACTCCCTCTTTCTTACTTATTAATAATATAAAAATATTATCTAATTATATGTGAAAAGTTATATCTGAACATTATTTAATATATAAGAAATAACAAGAATTTGCGGAACTGTTACAAATGGAAGGAAAAACGCAATCTTCCAAGATCTAGTTGTTTCCTTTAATGCCATAATTTCGGTATAGTCCGTGGATGCCCCTCCCATAAGGAAAAGAAAAGCATTTCCAGGCGCTGCCGCTCGAGAAAATAAATCATAAGCTATAGGCACACTTCCTTCCGAGCACACTTCAATAATTGTTGCCGCAACAAGCGTTAACCCCAAACCCAACAAAGTCGGGCCAAAGAAAGTTGTAAATGTTTCGGTTGGAACAAAAACTCGTATTAAAGCTGCTGCAATCACGCCCAGAAATATCCACCGCATTATCATCTCGCTTTCTTTAAATGCAGTGATAACTAGTCCTGGTGTAATTCTTTGAATTAATTTTTGACCTTTAAATTCATCAACTTCAATATAATGATGTGGATTATCAGGCAACATACCTTTTGAAACAAAGAATTCCGCAACTAACCCCGAAGCAACCGCTATTAACATTGACAAAATAATATATGCAATTGTCCATTTCCAGCCAATAAAAGCAATAAGAATAACCGTAAGCGATAAAGAATTCCACGGACTTGCCACAAGAAACGCCACAACCTGCGACAATCTGGCTCCTCTTTCATACAATTTCATTGAAACCAGCAAAATACCATGTGAACAAAGATCAAGCAGAATTCCAGCCACAGTTGCCCGAAAAATACTGGTTATACCTTTTTTTCTGCCTAAAAGATTTATTATCACATCTCTCGGAATAATGCCTATTAAGCCGACAAATATTACTCCAAGTAAAAGTCCCCACCACATCTTGTTAACAAGTTCATACACACTATGGCTGAACTCACCCAATGCGGGTATAAACTCCATCACGGGCGGATTTATGACATGCAAAGCATAGGCCAGCATTGTAGCGCCAAATGTTGACCAGAATAAATAATCTATTTTACCTTTTTGTTTACAACACTGTGTCATATATCCTCCAATTTTATTTTATTCTAAAATGATGATAATGGCGAAATTTACTAAATATCTGATTTGTTATTGTTTTTTAATATTTATTCTATCGTTTCCCGCTTTTTCTCAACAGGTCATAGAGGGCGGAGTAGAGCTCGACTGGCCACTACTGAACCAGGAAGCACGCGAACAAACTATTAACTACTATAGAGATCTTTTATTTAAGGATGTGACATACAAGGTAAACAAAGAACAGGTCAAATCACAAAAAAAAGACCTTAATGTCTGGGAAAACAGAGACGCCTTAAAAAATGAAATCAGAAAACTGCCTGATCGGGAACTGGCAGGGTTTTACCTTTTAAACAAACTGTTGATAATTTACGGCGTTAAATATTACGAGGATAAATTTCACATTTATTATTATAACGCGGCTGGAGGACTGGAATATTTTGATATACTTGATAAACCGCATGATGAATACCCACATATCGCTTATCAATACAGAAAAAATGGTAAGCTAGTGGGTTCAAGTTACTATATATCAGAATATGACCAGTATATTTATGATGAAAAAGGTAAATTTAAAGGCCGCTGGTACGAGGAAAGGCTTTATGATAAAAAGGCAAAGATTATTATGACCAGAAAATTACCTTAAATCTGCATATCAATGCATAAACCTTACATCCCACGCAATAACCAAAAACCAACTCCAAACTCGCAAAAAACATCAACATAACTGCAGCAAAATTTGCAAAAAAGCTTAAACCTACAAAATACAGAGCTGCAATTAAAATACAAAACACAAAACCCATTCCGGCTGCGAAAAATTTAGGAGTTGCATCCACCATTTCGGGTTTTAACTTTAAAACATCTGCCAGCGACCTGCTCAAGAAAGCTATAAGGCTGTATTTGCCTTTATTCGCTGCACGCAGGCCAAAATCAAGAATTAAAAAGAATATAATCCACTTTATTGGAGTAAAAATAAATATTAAAATGCTGGTTATTACGAAAAGGGCGTTTAAACGTGCAACTTTTTCATTTATTTTTATTGATGATATAGGACAAACTTCATTCATTCCTGTTTCCAAATATTTCTTTAATCTGACGTAACAAAATTGTTTCATTAAACCTTTCAAAATTCAAGAAACCTTTTTGAATTAACTCCGTGCGCTTCTCCTGATTATTGATTAGTATTTCTATTGCTGCCGCAATACCCTGAGAATGAGGTTCACAAAAAATAACACTATTTGCGGCAACTTCCCGGAATACAGGGATATCAGAAACAATCACAGGCAATCCACTAACTTGCGCTTCAAGGATAGGAATTCCAAAACCCTCATACAAAGATGGAAATACATACATCAGCGCATTTTTAAATAAATAATGCAAATCTTTATCCGACAAATATTCAGTTAATATTATATTTTTATTTTTAATCCCTTTTAGCTGGCCATTATTTTCGGATTTTCCAACGAGTACAAGCTTTATATCAGGATATTTTTCTGAAATACTTTTAAACGCCTCCATGCACGCAGAAATGTTTTTTCTTTTACTGTTTTGCCTATTCATAGTAGAAGCAGTAAGTATGAAATTATTAGGTTTAAGCAAGAATCTTTCAAGAATTTCTGAGTTATCCGGCGTATTATTGTTTAAAAAAATATTTCCTACAGAATTATAAATAATTTTTACTCTATCCTCAGGTATTTTAAACTGTTCAATAATTTCCTTTTTAATAGTTTGCGACACAGTAATTATCATATCTGCGTTCCTGACAGCAAATTCAATTATAAGAAGATAAACCAATTTATAATAAAAACTAAATAAACCGTTTTTATAAGGCGCTAAATCGTGTATAACTGCTGCATATTTTGTTTTTTTCCGCCGTAAAACAGGAAAAATATAAGCAGGAAAAACTATTATGTCAGGTTTTTCTTTTAATGTTTTAAGGTAAAAAATTACATTAAGCCATATTAAATAAGGAATTACATTAAAAACAAAGGGACCTCTCTCGTTATATCTTAATATTTCAGTATTTATACAGGCAGAATGAAACTTATCCTTGAGATTCAATAGATAATTCCCTATTCCTGTTTTTTTGTTCAATATAAAAGAGCCGTCAAACCAAACCTTCATTGAAATATTTTACAATCACCGCACACGATCCCCACCTGTTCACCCGGGCAAATAAATTTTTAATTTTTAACTTAACAGATATTAGACAGATCACTAATAAGATAACCTTATCTGCTTAATTCTGTCAGGTTACATATAGGATCACTTTGTACCTTAAATCCCGAAAACCCTGAAAAGATGGGTTTTAAAAATATTACCGTTTTTAAGGATCAAAATATGTTGTTACTGGAGTAAATATATAAAACAAGATAATTTTGACCCAATGCTAATACTTTTTAAAAGGAGGAGAAGTAATGAAAAAATATTTAGCATTCGTAGTTCTTGGTTTGATGCTTGTACTGGTACAGCCTGCGTTTTCACAATGTGGAATAGGCGGATGCCCAGTATCAATGAATCCATGTGATCCATGCATGACCGGCGCAGCATATCCTGTAGCCCCAGCATGTCCAACATGCCCACCAAGACTAACCTACCAGCCCGTATACGAACCTGTTGCACCTGTTATCCAGACAGTTTATGAACCTGTAACAACTTATCAGGCAAGGCAGGTCGCAAGCTGTCCAACAGCATGCCCAACTCCATGTCCAGTAGCAGTGAACCCATGTGATCCATGTGGCGCTTACGGCTTCACAGGAGCAGCAGCACCTATGTACGGCGGTATGTACTATGGCGGAGCTGCACCTATAGTATATGAAGAAGATGAAGGCTTCTTTTCAAACTTATTTAGTTTCTAGACAGTAATTTTTCGAAAAACTAAAAGCGGGTTAACAGCCCGCTTTTAACTTGTTTGTTAATAGTTATCCGACGTTATCATTTTGGAAATTTCACTGATAACTTCTGCTAAAGCTTTATTTGTCTGGATTTCTTCCCGCATTTTTTCATAAGAATAAAGAATAGTAGTATGCTTTCTTCCTCCAAATGCATCACCCAGCGTAGGGAAGCTTAAATTTGTCATATCCCTGGATAGATAAACCGCTACCTGCCTGGCATGCGCAATATCCTTAAAGCGGGATTGTCCCTTTATTTCAGAAGATTCAATTGAAAAATACCGAGCTGTGGTTTCGATTATTTTTTCTACATTCAGGTTTTTTACTCTTCCTGAAAAATTCAATATTTTTTTAACTGTATCAAGCGTAAGCAACTGGTTATTTATGCTTATATAAGCAACCACCCTATTTAATGCGCCTTCAAGTTCCCGAATGTTATTCTGGTAAGCAGTTGCTATGAGTTCCAATACATCATCAGGCACTGATAAATTATCCCGTTCAGCTTTATTTCTCAGGATTGCAATCCTGGTTTCCAGATCAGGAACCTGAATATCAGCTAAAATGCCCCACTCAAACCTGCTCCTCAGTCTTTCTGTCAGAGTAGATATTTTTTTAGGATGCCGATCACTTGTCAAAATAATCTGTTTGCCTGATTCATATAAAGTGTTAAATGTATGGAAAATTTCTTCCTGTGTGTTTTCTTTTCCTTCGATGAATTGAATGTCATCAAGCAATAACACGTCAATTTGTCTGTATTTTGAGCGGAATGCAGGCATTTTATCTGTCCTGATTGAATTTATAAGCTCATTTGTGAACATTTCAGTACTTGTATACTTAATTTTTAAATCAGGGTGCTTTGAATAAATATAATGCCCTATAGCCTGCATAAGATGAGTCTTGCCCAGCCCGACTCCACCATAGATAAACAGGGGATTATGAGCTTTTGCAGGATATTTTGCTACAGCATAAGCTGCGGCATGGCCGAATTTATTATGCGGACCCACAACAAAAGTATCAAAGGTGTATTTTAAATTAAGATTATTTGATAATGTTTTAAGGGAATCTGCCTGTGCTTCAGTAATGGAAGTTGTTTTATTTATTGAAGCAGATTCAGTCTCTTTTGTTTTTTCAACTTTTACCTTTAATTCCAGAGATTTACCTGTTATTTCATATACAGCTCGTTTAATAAGCCCGAGATAATTTTTATAAATGCGTTCCTTACCGATATTGCTATTTGTAGATATGACAATTTTTTCATTGTCTATAGAATAGATTTTCAATGGTTTTATCCAGGATTCATACGCAGGAGTTGCCAATTCTTGTTTAAGCTTTTGAAAAAGCTTATTTTCTATATCCTGTTTGTCAAATGTCTTCAATGCAAGCATGCCTAATAACTCCCCGATTTGGACGTTATTTTATTTTATTACGAGCAGGCATACTTGCAACTTAAGTTTTGTTAAAATTTTGCTCTCAATAATGGTTTAAAATTTGTTTCCATCATTCTCAGCCATGTCTGATCATTGTGCAAAACACACTCATAACCGTCATATTGACCTTTTGCGAGTTCCGCTTTCTGTGCTTCCAATAATTTTTCAAATTCCCCCTGGATAAACAACAAAAATTCATTTTTATCATTTATTCCGCCTTTTACAATTATTGGCTTTCCTATTTCCACTAAGATTTCCGGCTTTTCCTTTCTTAAAAAAAGGTACTGATAAACAATTGGGATAAGATTTACGCCGTCCAATTTTTTACAAATATGCGCTATGCCGCTTTCAAACTTAATTGGAATGGAATTAGAAGGCATGATATTTCCCTGAGGAAATATCCACAGTGAATGTGCAGGGTTTTCAAGCAATTTTATACTGTAATTTACTGCTGTTAATGACCCACGAAAAGCATGCTTTTCCACGGAAAACCCTCCTGCATATGCAAGAGAGGTAAATCTGTATAAGTCCTTTATCATCATATGGAAATTACAGTTGTATAAATTCCTAAATATAAATGTAGCTAAAATACCATCCCACCAGCAACTATGTGTCCCATAAAGTATATTAGAATAGTTTTCGTCTCTTAAGTAGAAATTGTGTTTATTTTTTACCCTTACAGCATAAAAATTCTTCTCTAACAGCCGTTTAAAAGCAAAATCAAAGAACTTAATCGCAAACTTATTTTTTCTTGCTGATATTTCAGGCTTATGGAGTTTCATAATATCTTATTATGAACTTAAAATTACTCGGAATCCTTCACCCTGAAAGGTAATCTATCCTGATACTCTTTTTCCAGAAATTCAATAAATTTATCTGAAATATCCGGATTCTGATTCCATTTTTTTGAAAGTTCAATAAAAAATTCCATTTCATAATTGGCATGCAAAAGATTTTTTATATATTCATTAACTCCAGCCCTAAAATCTTCCTGTTCTATCGGCCGTGGGCATAGTCCGTAAGGCAAAGCCTGCCAGCGTTTATTTTCCGGGTCTGTATGTTCATAATAAGGGTCAAACATATAAAGTTTACCATCTTTATCAATTTTTGAAGGATAAGTCCTGCAAGTAAGGGGGCGGCAGTCATAAATTCCGCACCTGCCAATGATTCCGTCAATTTCCTGAGAATTAAGCTCTTTAGCGTCCCACTCCTGCAGGAAAATACATTTTCCGTGAAAGCCAAAATATTTACCTTCAACAGATTTTAAATATATTTCAAAATATTTTGGTTCACCCCTGTCAGTGAACAAGAATAAAGGGTCTTTCCCCAGTGCCTTTTCAAGCCTTTCACCTGTTATTTCCTCTACTCCACAAAAGAAATAAGGGTCTATATCTATTGTTCTCATTATTCTTAAAATATCAAAACCGGTAACCGGCACACGAAATGCCCTGCAGCACCCGGCATTACAAGTTTTACATACTTTCATAAATACCCTTTCAAAAAGTTTGCTATAATCTAAATATTATATATGTACTTTTAAAGGAAAACAAAGCTGTTTAACATAAAGATCAATCCTTCTCTTGAAGAAATAAAAGAAAAGCTGCCAACAACAGGCAAGAAAACCTTTGTACCTGTGTGGACAGAGTTTATTGCTGATCTGGAAACGCCTGTTTCCGCATATAACAAAATAAGTAAAGACGAAAAATACTCATATCTCCTCGAATCAGTAGAAGGTGGCGAGGCAATGGGTAGATATTCCTTTATTGGGTTTGACCCTACCTTTATTATTAAGTCTGATGAGATGAATTCTCCTTATGATGCTCTTGAAAAATTTCTGTCTGAATATGCGGTCCTTGATTTTAATGTACCTTTACCAGCAGGCGCAGTTGGTTACTTAGGGTTTGACACAATCAGGTTTATTGAACCAAAACTGCAAAAATCATATGAAAACATTGAAAAATGCGAAAGCTTTCCTGATGCTTATTTTATGGTAGCTGGAATGATGCTCGCTTTTGACCATGTAAAACATAAAATCTATGTTATTAACAATATTCTTGTGGAAAACATAGAGGATCTCGAAGATTTATACAACAAAGCAGAACTAAAAATAAAAGCCGTGCTTGAAAAACTGTCCTCTCCGCATAATTTGGAACCATTCCAGCTATTGGTTGAAGAGCAAAAAACAGGCATATCTTCAAATATTTCCCGTCAGGAATGGGATGAAGCAATATTAAAAGCAAAGCAATACATAGAAGCAGGCGATATTTTCCAGGTTGTTCTTTCCCAGCGTTTTTGTGTTGACAAGGGAAGTGTGGATGATTTCACTATTTATCGGGCGTTAAGAAGTATTAATCCATCTCCGTACCTGTATTACCTTGACTTTAATGAGTTTAAAATCATAGGATCCTCGCCGGAAGCACTTGTTAAATGCTCTAAAGATAGAACTATACATACCAGACCAATTGCAGGCACAAGAAAAAGAGGCAGAACCTCTGAAGAAGATGTTAAACTGGCTGACGACCTCATTTGTGACCCGAAGGAAAGGGCTGAGCACATTATGCTGGTTGACCTTGCACGCAACGATATTGGCCGGGTAAGCGAATACGGCACAGTAGAAGCCAAGAGATTTATGGCAATTGAAAAATTCTCACATGTCATGCATATAGTGAGTGATATTTCAGGCAAATTAAAAGAAAATTTCAGCTCTGTTGATCTTTTAAAAGCCTGTTTCCCTGCAGGAACAGTATCAGGAGCCCCAAAAGTGCGGGCAATGGAAATTATATATGAACTGGAGAAATCCGCAAGAGGGCCTTATGCAGGCTGCATAGGCTATATAGGTTTAAATAATGAGATAAATGTTGCAATTACCTTAAGAACAATGCTTGTCAGGGGAAATAACGTATTTATCCAGGCAGGTGGAGGGATTGTTGCGGATTCAGAGCCGGATTTTGAATTTCAGGAATCACAAAATAAAGCTGCTGCTTTAATTCAGGCTGTTCTTAAGCTAAAAAATTCTTAGAATTATCATTTTTCCCCTTATTTTTTGCAAGTAAGGTAAGGGCATATTGTGCAGGTTTTGTAATGCCATCCTTTTTCTTAGCTATCAAGAATGAAGCTTTGCCGGGGTAATATGGGGATCCTTGATTAATTTTACCAGTCACTTTTTAATTCCCTTACATTCCATATATATAAAAACATTTCATGTGAAAAAATTAACTTGATTTTTATTAAAAAAAGATTAAATTTTGTTTAATCAGCACAAACTCGGGAAATATTTTTTCCAATATTTCTTTTTGCAAGCCATACAAGAAGGTCAGTTTGATCTAGATATCTGCATTTTTTATGTAATAAAACCGCAGCCTTGGCGGGTACATCGTTTATTTTCTTCTTATCAGGCATGTTAGTTACTCCCTAACTGAACTATTTTAAGCCTATATATTTATAAACATAATTTTAAATGGAATATTACCCTGAATTTCCTTAAGAAAAGATTAAAATTTCAAAAATATTTCTTTAATAAGAACAAATTCGAGATACATTTTTTCCAATGTTCCTTTTTGCAAGCCATATAAGAAGATTAACTTGATCAAGATGCTTACTTTTTTCATGCAGCAAAACCATAGCCTTTGCTGGCACATCATCTATTAATTTCTTTTTGCAAGACATTTTATTGCTCCTCCAAAATTTTAGAAAAATTTTCATACAAATTAAATGTTTTTTATTGTCCTTATATATATAAACGCAATAAAAGGAAAGAAATTGCCTTTTATTTTAAAAAAAGATTAAAATCTTTGAATTTATATTTTTTGTTGGGTGGGTTGCCTTCGGCAACCCACCCAATTTTAGAGAGGTACTGGCTACGCCAGCACCTCTCTAAAATAATAATCAAAATCAATTTACATTTTAGCCACTATCTAAAATCTTAAAAATATCTCTTTAATTAGAAAAGCTGACTGTGTTGAAGTTATTTCTTCAAGTATTCTCCATTCACCTTTTTCATTCTTTCCAACAAGTATAGAAACTGGAGCTGTATATTTATTTGTATTAGCTCTTATTCCCGTTATTCTTACATTTTCACCTTCTGCTTTGTAATCAAGATTTTTATAATAATTTTTATATCCTTGTATTTTTGCAAAGAATCCTACAAATTTAAGGAATTTTTTGTATTTATCCGTAGGAATAATTATTTTTTCGACTTTCCCATTTTTATGTTCCAAATTTCTGATAATCTTTGCATTATCAGCATACATACTGATAAGTTTTCCATCATAGTTATGAGACAATCTTTCAAATTCAGCTATAAACTCCTGTGCTTCCTTAATTTCCTGGCCATCTGCTGAAACGCTGATGCCAATAAAGGACATACACAAAGTAATTATTAAAAGAGTTATGATTTTATTGAGTCGCATATTGATAGTATAATATTTAAACACAATTTTAGGGCAGGAGAAATAATAATGGAAAACCTGGCAAAAACATATAACCCACATGATGTAGAAGAAAAAATATATAAATTTTGGGAAGACAACCAGTTTTTTAAAGCTGATGCAAAAAGCAAAAAAAAGCCATTCAGCATAGTTATTCCACCTCCGAACGTTACAGGCATTCTGCACATGGGGCATGCTCTTGACGGAACTCTACAGGATATCCTTGTCAGGTATAAAAGAATGAAAGGTTTTGAGGCTCTCTGGCTGCCCGGCACCGACCATGCGGGTATTGCAACTCAGAATGTGGTTGAAAAGAAACTAAGAAAAGAAGGAAAAACAAGACATGACCTTGGCAGGGAAAAGTTTCTTGAAATTACGTGGGACTGGGCTAACGAACACAGAAGCAGGATTCTGGAACAATTTAAAAGACTAGGGGCATCATTTGATCTATCAAGAGAACGGTTTACCCTTGATGAAGGATGCTCAAAAGCCGTTAAACAGGTTTTTGTGACTTTATACAATGAAGGCTTAATTTATAAGGGAGCATACATTGTTAACTGGTGTCCACGCTGCATGTCTGCGATTAGTGACATTGAAACAGAATACCTGACTGAGCAGGGACATCTCTGGGAAATAGCCTATCCTTTCAGAAATGAATTTGGCGCAGTAGTAGTAGCAACAACACGCCCGGAAACTATGTTCGGGGATGTTGCTGTAGCGGTAAACCCAAAAGATCCTAGATATTTGCACCTTATAGGCAAAAACGTGGTTATTCCAATGATTGGGAGGGATATCCCTATAATTGCTGACGAAGCGGTTGAAATGGATTTTGGAACCGGCGCATTAAAAATAACTCCGGCCCATGACCCAAATGATTATGAAATAGGCAAAAAACATGGATTTTCTCCAATATGGGTTTTAGATGAAAACGGAAACATGTCTTATAATGAGTACGTACCAGCAGAATTAAGGGGGCTAGACAGGTACGAGGCAAGAGAAAAAGTCCTTCAACAGCTTAAATTACAGGGGGAATTAGTAAGAACAATTCCTTATGAGCATAATGTTGGACATTGCCAGCGGTGCGGCGACACCATCGAACCTTACCTTTCAGAGCAGTGGTTTGTTAAAATGGCGCCGCTCGCTAAAAAACCCATAGAAGCAATTAGCAAGGAAGAATTAAACTTTATTCCGCCCCGGTGGACAAAGATTTACCTTGACTGGATGAATAATGTCCGCGACTGGTGTATAAGCAGGCAATTATGGTGGGGACACCAGATACCGGCATATTACTGCGAAGAATGCGGCGAAATGATGGTATCTGTTGAAAAACCTGAAAAATGCACTAAATGTTCCAGTTCTTCAATAAAACAGGATACAGACGTATTGGATACCTGGTTTTCATCAGCGTTGTGGCCATTTTCAACAATGGGCTGGCCTGACACAAAAAGCCCTGATCTTAATAAATTCTATCCCACAAGCGTTCTTGTTACAGGGTTTGACATAATTTTTTTCTGGGTAGCCCGGATGGTTGTAATGGGTTACAAATTTACAAACAAGTCACCGTTTGAATACGTATATATTCATGGCTTAATCCGTGACGAAAAAGGCCAGAAAATGAGTAAATCCAGGGGTAATACCATTGACCCGCTGGAAATCATTGATAAATACGGATCAGATGCTTTGAGATTCACCTTAACAAACCTTGTTACCTATGGAAGTCAGGATATCAAACTTTCTGACGAGAGGTTTGAGTTTGGGAGAAACTTTGCAAATAAAATATGGAACGCTTCAAGATTTGTAATGATGAACCTTGAAGGCATGGAGGACAGTCCCATTGATATGACAGCCTTAACTGTTGCGGATAAATGGATATTGCATAAATATGCGGTGTTGACTGATGAAATAAACAAAAACCTTGAATCATTCAGGTTTTCAGAAGCTGCACAGTTAATGTATGACTTTTTCTGGAGTATTTACTGTGACTGGTATCTGGAAATTGCAAAAATCCAGCTTCAGAATCCAAAATTAAAATTAAATACTCAAAAAGTGCTAAGATTTGTGCTGGAAAATACTTTAAAAATGCTGCATCCTATTATGCCGCATATAACCGAGGAAATATGGCTTTTAAACAATAAAAACACTATCATGTTTGAACAATACCCTGAATATGATCCGTTATTAAAAAATGAACAGGCTGAAAGAAAGATAAATAAAGCCATAGAAACAATAAAAGCTTTAAGGAATATAAGGCAATCGTTTAATATTCCTGTTTCCGCAGGCATAAAGGTTAAAATTTTCTGTGAAAACGCTGAAGATAGGGAAGATTTTGAACTTACTGATATATATATTAAAGACCTTGCAAAAGTTGAAAGGATATCCTTTGAATCCGGCCTGCCGCAGAAGATGCCGTCTCGTTCCGCAACAGCTATGATTGGCAAATCACTTATTATTGTTTCCCTGGAAGGCTTGATTGACCTTGAAAAAGAAGTCGAACGCCAGAATAAAAAAATTGAGACTCTGGAAAAAGAACTTAAAAATCTTAGCGCAAGAATAAACAGCCCGAAATTCCTTGAAAACGCACCTAAGGAGGTAATTGTCCAGACTAAGGACCGTATAAAGGAAATTGAGCAGCAGAGCCAGGCAATAGAGGATCTGTTAAAATCGCTGGTGGCGTGATTTTAATTCTTTAATTCACACTCATATTTTTTTAAGACATACCGCATACCTTCTTCGATTAATTCATTAAGAGGAATTTTCTTCTTTTCTTTTTGTGAAAGCTTTAAGGCTAAATTTTGTAAGGAAAAATATAATTCCTCATCCAGTGTTGTTGTAAATCTGATTCTAGACATAGCGCATCATCCTTTAAAAAATTCATTCTTGACAAGTTTAAAGAATAATTTAATATATGTTTATACTTATGTATGTATATGCATACATAAGGTTGCATTACTTAATAAAAGGATTCCAGAATGAACGTAGAAGAAAAACTCTATAAGCTTGATGAATTAACCGCTGAGGCTGATATGCTCTGCGATATTATGCAAGAAATTTTATCCGCTAATGAAGAAAAAATCGGCATATCAAAAATACGCTACCTCTCGGAAATTATTTGCCAAAAATTCAGGGAAATAAGAGCATTATTTTAAAAAAATAATGATAAAATTTATACATTATGTATAAAGACGCAATCTCCCTCCTGACCTCACAAGAAAAATTTCACATAAAACTTGGACTTGAGCGGGTTCAGAAATTGCTTAACTACTTTGGGAACCCTCAGGACAAAATAAAATGTATCCATGTTGCCGGAACTAACGGCAAAGGCTCTACATGTGCCATGCTGGAATCAATTTTACGGCATGCCGGGTATAAAACCGGCCTATATACCAGCCCACACCTTATTGAATACACAGAGAGAATTAAAATAAACGGGCAGGATATTTCGCAGGATGAGTTTGCACAGGTTATTTTTAGAGTAATGGAGCAGACTGAGCCGCAGAATATTGTTTATTATAACGAAGTGGAGTTGCCTGTTTTTGATGGGGATAAGTCAAGGTTTAACAGGAAAATTAAAGAACTTTATAAAGAAAATTTCCAGGGGAAAAGCGTTAATCATAAAATTCTTGGAGAAATCCAGCTCACTAAAACAGGTATTAAAAAAACCATTAATACTAATCAAATAGAAGATTTAAAATTAATAATTAAAATTGATGAATTAATTAAAAACGGAAAATATATAAAAACAGAACTTTCTTATAAAGATAGAGTTGACGGAATAATCAAATTTCATACCCTATTAACAAAGGTCAATGTATACAGTTCTGTTAAAAATTTAGAAATAAAAATTGGTGAAGATAAAAGAGGAAGAAAAATTTACTTTTATAAAGAACAAAACCCCAGCATTTTACCCGGTAATATGGGGATAACTAAGGCTTTTGATAATCGAAACCTCAGCACTTTACCAGGAAATACCGGGGTGACTGAGGCTTCTGACTATATTATACCAGACCACCATGCACTTTTCAATCCTACATACCCAAAGGCCAAAATCCCAGCCACAGAGTTCGAAATCCTCACAGTTGCCGCATTTGTTTACTTTTTTGAGCAAAATGTGGACTTTGCAATTATGGAAACCGGACTGGGCGGCAGATTGGACGCTACCAATGTTATTAAAAAGCCTGAAATGTCAATTATTACATCTATAGATATTGACCATGCCGACCGGCTCGGCAATTCAATTGAAGAAATAGCCTTTGAAAAAGCAGGAATTATAAAGGAAAACACACCCGTAATTGTCAATAAAGACAATAAGGGCATAAATATTATAGAAAAATCAGGCAATGTTGTTTTGGCCGAAGATAAAGAAATAGAAACCAATTTAATGGGACTCTGGCAGAAAAAAAATGCTGCCCTTGCGTATAAAGCCGCTGAATTATTAAAAATTCCAGAGCATGCCATAAAAAGCGGTCTTAAAAATGTTAAGTGGCCTGCAAGATTTCAATACATAGAAAGCGAAAACATTATAATCGATGCCGCACACAACCCTGCTGGGGCACTAGCACTCAGGCAGAGCCTGGATTTTTATTTCCCCGACATGAAACGGGTAATTGTTTATTCATCATTAAAAACAAAAAATTATAAAGAAGTAACAAATCACCTCTTTAGAAAAGAGGATATTGCTATATTAACAAAATGTTCTTCACCCTCGGCTGTTGAACCTGAACTTATAAAAGAAAATTTAAACTGCCGCAAAATATATATAACCCACAATGTTAAAAAAGCTGTTGAATTATATAAAAAATTTAATTCCAAAGGCTATCTCACAGTATTTACAGGGTCAATTTATACAATAGGCGAGATTTTCTCTGCACGGACATTAGCCAGTCGGGTAGATTTAACATAATTATGTTTTTAAGTAATATTCTTATGTTAGTATAATATTTAATACAAAATATAAATTATTAAATAAATTGATACAAAACTTGTATGCAGAAGGGGCGGAAAATGACTATTACAAAGAATGAAGTTATTAAGGTACTAATCGTTGAGGATTACAAATTAACCCGGGTAGGACTAAGATCTTCCTTGAATGAGTTTGAAGGAATTAAGGTTATCGCAGAAGCAGAAACCGGTGAAAAAGGAGTGCAGTTTATTAAGGAACTCAAGCCAGATGTAGTATTAATGGATTTGGGACTGCCTGGGATAAACGGTATAGAAGCAATTCAGGAAGCAAAAGAATTTGACGAAAATATTAAAATTATTGTATTGACTTCCCATGAAAGAGATGAAGAAGTACTTGCAGCTTTAGGTTCAGGAGCTAACGCATATTGCCTGAAGGATATTGAACCTAATACCCTCGTAAATGTAATTAAAAACGTAAATCAGGGTGCGGCATGGCTTGATCCTAATATTGCAGGAGTAGCTCTTAAATTATTCCCAAAACCGGAATCAGCAAGGATATTAAATTCCGGGACTATATCTGATGCAAGGACACAGTTAACAGAAAGGGAAATGGAAGTTTTAAGGCTTTTAGTAAAAGGAAAGAGCAATACTGAAATAGCTAAAGACCTTATAGTCAGTGTACATACAGCAAAAGCTCACGTTTGCAGTATTCTTCAGAAGCTTTGCGTTGATGACAGGGTACAGGCTGCGGTAAAAGCAATTAAAGAAAATATAATCTAAGAAATACCCATCATATTACAAACTTTACTCTTTAATTTTAAAGCCTGTATTTTTATGCTTGAAACAAATCCAAGGCCAACCTGAGGGGTATGATAAGGTGAGTATTCATACATGGAAGCATCCCTTGACCTGTATGTTTCTCCTACTTTTTGCCTTAATTTGTGCGGATTTTCCCTGTATAAGTCTGCTGCATAATCAAGCTCAGGATCTTTTATTCCATTGTTGTGGGCTATCCAGAATTTAATGGATTCTTCATAAGCGTCCTGTTCTTCCCTTATCGAAGAGATACCGTCTTTATCCTTGGCATGTACTGCTTCATGAACTATATATGATGCTGTTATCTCAGGAGCAGTCCATATATAATCACTGGTTATAGCTATCTTCCTGCTGTTATTTTCATACTGGGCAATATTTTTATGTCCGGCCAGGGAATCCGTCTCATCAAAGATAATAGCTAATTTATGAAGGTCTTTGGTAAGATGCGGTGCGGCATGCGCGTTAACCAGGACTAATGCATCTTTAAGATTTTTTTCAGCAGTTTGCTGCTTTATAGTTTCTGCCCGTCTGGGATCTCTACGGGAAAGGAGCCGGTAATCTATTTCCTTAAGGGCTCTTGCTGCAAAGTCATATTTAGGATCAATCTCCACAGCTTTGGAATACATTTGCCGCGCTGTGTCGTAATCTCCTTTTTCCTTAAAGCAATTACCCAAAAGAGTCTGGGCTTCAACTTCGTCAGGTTTTATCTGAACCAGGTTTTGATAAATATTTATAGCTTGATCCAGTTTTCCTGCTTTTTCATATATTCTTGCAAGATTGTAATAAGGAGAAGCATAATCAGGTTTTTGTTGAATAGCTTTTTCATAGTAGTAAATTGCTTTTTTTTCCTGATTATTACGGGCATGCTCATCTGCGACTTCTTTTAATTTTTGAGAAAGCCTTTTTTGAATAAATGTATTTGAAAAAACAAAAGCATCCTGATTCTTTGCTTCCGGAAAAGCTTTAAAATCAAGCTTAGGGCAGGTTTTATGATACGTTCCCGTTTTTACCCTAAAAATATCCATAATATGTTTAAAAACAAAAGAAATTAATTTTTAACAATATTAGTAGAATTTATAAATATTTATTAAGATGTATTATAATGGTTTCATAAATAATTATTCTTAATTATGCTAAGGAGAAAAAACGTGGTAGCTGAAAAAACAACAAAAAAAATGCCTAAAGGGGTAGGAAAACGTATTATTGAAACTTTAAAAACCAAAGGGACAGATGCTGAATATAACGAAGATATTAAATATGAAAATGAAGTAGAAGAACGAATAGAATCCGCCCCGGAAATCGAAGAAGTTGAAAATATTACGGAAGAATATTATGTTGAAAAACAAGAAGAAATTGAGGCTGAGCCCGCATATAAATACGAAGAACCTTCCACTATAAGCTATACATGCACTCCAAAAGCTCAAAAAAATACCAATATGTCAGCCAATATGTCAGATATTGACACGCTGCTGAGTTTAATTTCCCAGCTTCCTTCCGGCGTAACCAAGCAGACCGGCGCTTTAATAATCAGGCAAACTATGGAAGCAATGGGCATTTCCATGAATAATGTACTCTCCAATGCACAATCAGTTCAGGAAGGTCTCGAATACAGCATTAGAAACAACGTTAATGTTATAGAAGAATACAGAACAAAAATAAAACTCCTTGAACAGGAAATCCAGAGATTCAGAAAAAAATCTCACGAACTAGAAGATGTAATAAGCCTTTTTATTCTTTCAGACGATAAAAAATCACACTAATGAACAAAGACAAAGATTATTACAAAATACTCGGAATTAGCCAGGATTCTGATAATAAGGATATTAAAAAAGCTTACAGACAGCTTGCTAGAAAATTCCATCCTGACATAAATCCGGGAAACAAGCTATTTGAAGAAAAATTCAAGGAAATTGGCGAAGCATATTTTGTACTGGTTGATGACTCTAAACGTTTAAAATACGACACCTTGCGAGGGATTATACGTATACAGCCTGATTCTGAGCAGGCCAAGACGCAGGCTTCAAAAGCCTATTCCGAACCCCAGAAAGATACTTCAAAGGAAACTCCAAAAAAAGATTTTGAAGGCATTTTCAGTAAATTTAGTAAAAATTTTACCAGACCTGATGCTCAAAAAGGCGATGATATAACAACAGACGTTCATATCAGCGTTGCCGAGGCGTATAATGGCACAGTGAGAAAAGTTAACATTCTCAGGACTGAAAAATGTTACAAATGTAGGGGCAACCGTGTAATAAACCACATGGCATGCGATAAATGCAACGGAACTGGTGAAATTTCTACACATAAGCAGTTAAATGTTAAAATACCTCCTAAAGTTAAGGAAAATTCCAAAATCAGGATTGCCGGAGAAGGCAATAAAGGAGTAAACGGCGGGGAAAATGGTGATTTATACCTTCTTATCCACACAATCAAGAGTTCCTATTTTACTTATGACGGTTTGCATGTACATTGCGAAGTCCCGATTACTCCTTCTGAGGCCGCATTAGGCGGGGAAATACAGGTTCCTTCAATTGAAGGTTTTATTAACATGAAAATCCCTGCTGAAACCCGCTCGGGTCAGAAGTTTAAGCTGGCAGGAGAAGGTTTGCCGGATACCAGCTCTAATAAAAGGGGCGATCAGATTGTCACAGTTAAGATTGAGATCCCGCCCAATTTAACTGAAGAGGAAAGAAAGTTATATCTGGAACTTGCGAGGGTGCGGAAGTTTAACCCGAGGGAGCATATTATTTTTGATAAATAACTTGAAAACTTTATTATGTTAATTTATAATTTGTGAACCAGGGGGTTGTAGCTCAGTCTGGTTAGAGTGCCTGCCTGTCACGCAGGAGGTCGCGGGTTCGAGCCCCGTCAACCCCGTTTTTATTAGATTTTAAGCCGGTTACATATGTAACCGGCTTATTTTTTTGGATTATCAGAAAAAATGTCGATGGAAATCGGACGAAATCGAACGATTTTTAACAAAAAATTTTTTGTTGTTTTTGATTTTCGGAAATTATCGAGTATTTTGGTTTTCAAGGTTCATATTTGTTGTAAACATCATTATACCATAGTTTCTTGGAGTTTTTATAGGGTGAGAGGGCGGCGGAGGGGTTTAAATTCTATTTTTTGGTGGGCTTCAGCCCACCCTATAAACTAAAATTTTTGGTAGTGGTTAAATTTCAAGTGATAAATTGTAATGGATAATAAATATATGTGTAATAAGGTCATGCCAGAAGTCAGACTTTGAAAATGCCAGTGTTTTTCTGGTATATCGTGCCAATCTTTGCCTT
>Ga0209417_1002192_pt1 | contig 31484 bp, 24 predicted proteins | sample RifGroF2_FD_184002 | JGI IMG/M metagenome (GOLD analysis project Ga0209417, IMG submission 184002) | Groundwater microbial communities from Rifle, Colorado, USA - Groundwater F2 (SPAdes) (version 2) | ecosystem: Environmental > Aquatic > Deep subsurface > Groundwater | place: Rifle, Colorado... | reverse complement strand
TGATTCAAATAAATAGTAGTATTTTTGTGCCATAATTAAAAAGTTCTTTGATATGATACAATTTAAAAATTTAAACCCTACTTCAAAAGGTGGGGTTAAACAGATATTGTTTTATATAATAAATAAATTGTCCTTGAAAAATATTAAAAACTTGCCACGTTAAAAATAAAATTATCTAAGTATTGGTTTGAAATAATAATTCTAATTCATTTAATGTTCGCAAAATAAGACGTAATGCAAACAAAATCAATTTAATACAAGCTTAGCTTGACGGCTATGACTCTAAACGTACTCTAATAGGTTGTATGAGGTTGATTTTTAGTTTATTATGCAAATTGATGATTGTCAGGATGAAAATTCTATTACTGTACATGAAAGGAACATAAAAGGTACTATAAAGGTATTTAGTTAGCAATTTGGATTAATTAAATAGTTTTAATAAACAAACAGCATTGAGTATTATAGTTTTTTTTAATAATTTTAAAGATAAAGAAAGAAAAAAGTGTATAATAAAGAGCATATTACGGGATTTTTTTAATTATGAAAAAACATAAAAAGCTAATATTTTAAAAAAAACATGTATCTTCACAAGCCTAATTTTAAATTAATAAAAACTAAAAAAATTAATTAATTATGTTGAGTAAACTTTCGGATTTGTATAATTTAGCAAGTAATGCACAAAAGAAGAGATTAGTACTTGCTGCAGCGCATGATGATAATGCTTTTGAAGCTGTTATAAATGCTTATAACAAAAAATTGATTGAGCCTATTTTTGTTGGAGATATAGATAAGTTACAACAAATTGCAAAAAACAAAAACGTAAATATTGATAATTTCGAAGTGATAAATGAACCTAATTTAACTAAAGCAGCAGAGCTATCTGTAAGAATGGTTAGAGAAAAAAAAGCGGATGTCTTGATGAAAGGATATTGCGAAACATCAACATTATTAAAAGCTGTATTAAATAAGGAATTTGGTTTACGCTCAGGTGAATTACTATCGCATATTGCTTTATTTGAGTTGCCAACTTATCATAAAGTAATTGCAGTTTCAGATGCAGCAATGAATATAGCTCCATCATTTAGCGAAAAAGTGTCAATAATAAAAAATGCTGTAGATTATTTAACAAGATTAGGATACAATAATCCTAAAGTCGCTCTTTTGGCTGCAGTAGAAGGAGTAAAGGAAAGTATGCCTATCACAATGGAATGGTCTGCAATAGCAAAAATGAACGATAGGAAGCAATTAAAAAACTGTATTATTGATGGACCTTTAGCTTTAGATAATGCTGTAAGTAAACATAGTGCAGAGCATAAAGGAATTATTAGTCCAGTTGCAGGGAATGCCGATTTATTAATTGCTCCAGATATTGTTTCATCAAATATTTTATACAAAGCATTAATTTTCATGGCTAGTGCTAAATGTGCTGCTGTTATTGTTGGTGCTACTGCTCCTATCGTATTAACTTCTCGATCAGATTCTGACGAAACAAAATTAAATAGCATTGCGTTAGCAGCAGCAGCAGGATTTTAATAATAAATAATTAAACAAGAAAAAAACAAAATGGAAAATCATTTAATACTAGCAATTAATCCAGGTTCTACATCTACAAAAATTGCTATTTATAACAATACAAAATGTATCTTTTCTCAAAATATAAAACATTCTCCAGAAGAGATAGCAAAATATGACAAAATATCAGATCAATTTGAGTTTAGAAAAGGGGTAATATTGAAAGTTATTGATAATTCAGAAATAAGCATTGCCGATATTAAGATTATAGTAGGTCGAGGTGGATTGGTTAAGCCTATAAAATCAGGAGTATATGAAGTTAACGAGCGAATGAAAGAAGATCTTAAAATAGGAATATTAGGACAACATGCAAGCAATTTGGGAGGATTAATAGCAGATGATATATCAAAGAGTATTTCTGGGGCGCGAGCATTTATAGCAGACCCAGTTGTTGTTGATGAATTAGAAGACGTTGCAAGAATCTCAGGGCATCCTGATTTTGAAAGACTATCTATTTTCCATGCTCTAAATCAAAAAGCTGTTGCTAGAGCTTATGCTAAATCTATTTCTAAAGAATATAATGAGTTAAACCTTATTGTTGCTCATCTTGGCGGAGGAATTAGTGTTGGCGCACATCGTAAGGGCAGAGTAATAGATGTAAATCAAGCATTGGATGGAGAGGGACCTTTTTCTCCAGAAAGAAGTGGAACTTTACCTTCAGGCGCATTAGCAAAAGCATGTTTTAGTGGAAAATATACATTAGATCAAATAAAAAAAATGATAACAGGTCAAGGAGGGTTTGTAGCCTATTTAGGGACAAATGATGCTTATGAAGTAGAAAAAAAGGCAGAAGCAGGAGAACCAAAAGCAATACTAATACATCAAGCTATGGCTTATCAGGTGTCTAAAGAAATAGGAGCATGTTATGCTGTTCTTGATTGTGAAGTGGATGCCATAATATTAACAGGAGGTATTGCTTACGACAAAAAATTTGTTGATTATATAAAAAATAAAATAAAAAAAATGGCTCCTCTTATTGTTTACCCAGGTGAAGACGAAATGAAATCTTTAGCAGAAAATGGTTTGATGGTATTGACAGGAGAAGTCACTCCTTTAATTTATGAATAAAAATTTCTATGATATTGCTATCAGCTTTATTCCTTATGTCGGAGACATTACGGCAAAAAAGCTGATAGCATATTGCGGAAATGCAGAAAACGTTTTTAAAGAGAATAAGAATAATTTACTAAAAATTCCTAAAATAGGAGAGCGTGTTGTTGCTGGTATAAATGATAAAAGTGTTTTTGAAAGAGTAGAAAAAGAATTAAAATTTATAGAAAAGTATAATATAAAGGTATTATCATATCTTGATGAAGAATATCCTTCAAAACTAAAAGAATGTGAAGATTCTCCAATAATCCTTTATCTTAAAGGAGAAAACAAATTTAATAATAATAAAATAATTAGCATTGTAGGAACTCGTAAGTCTACTGAATATGGAAGTATATTATGCAAGTCTTTTGTCGAACAAATAAAAAAATATTCCCCAATAATAGTTAGTGGATTAGCTTATGGCATAGATGTCTGTGCTCATAAAGTAGCCATAGACAATCAATTAAGTACATATGGAATTGTTGCTCACGGATTAGATACATTATATCCTTCTCAACATAAAAATATTGTAATAAAAATGTTAGAAGAGGGCGGCGGGTTAGTGACAGAATATCCAAGTGAAACAAAAATGGATAAAGACTTATTCCCAAGACGAAATAGAATAATAGCAGGTGTTGCGGAGGCAACAATAGTTGTTGAGGCAAAAGAAAAGGGTGGGGCGTTAATCACTGCTTATTATGCTAATAATTACAATAGAGATGTATTTACTTTTCCTGGGCGTGTTAATGACTACACAATGAAAGGCTGTAATAAATTAATAAAAACTAATCAAGCTCATCTTATTGAAAATGTTGAAGACTTTGAATATATAATGCGTTGGAATGAAAATAATTACAAAAAAAATATAAAACAGCAAACATTATTTGAAAACCTATCAGAACAAGAAGAGCAAATAATCCAATTTCTTAAAGATAATAACGAAGCGTCTATTGATGAAATTGTTATTAGCCTTAACATTCCTATAAGCAAAATATCATCAATATTATTAAATCTTGAATTTTCAGGATTAATAAATCAATTACCAGGAAAAATATATAGACTTATTTTATAATACTTAGATGATATTAATTGACAATAATTAAAAGAACTAAATAAAATCAAAGTAAATTTATTTAGGATTGATTAGTTGATAATTATTTTTTAGTAATTTTGCATCATTATGTATATACAAGTTTTAAAATCAAAGATACACAGAGTTCAGGTTACTGATGCTAATTTAGATTACATCGGGAGCATTACTATTGATCAAGAATTAATGAATGCCGCAAATTTAATTGAAGGAGAGAAGGTTCATATTTTTAATTTAAATAATGGAGAACGCTTTGAAACTTATATAATTAAAGGAGAAAAAGGAAGTGGAACCATAGGTTTAAATGGCCCAGCAGCAAGAAAAGTATTAATAGGAGATATTATTATTATCGTTTCTTATGCTACAATGGATTTTGAAGAAGCAAAAACATTTAAGCCTTATTTAGTATTTCCCGAAAACAATAAAATACATTAAATTGAAGAATTTTAATCAAATTATAAAAAGCATCTTATTCTTATTTTTAGGTGTTTTGTTGTTATGGTATATTTTGAAAAATCAGGATATTAATAAAATAATCACTGAATTTAGAAATGCAAACTATATTTGGCTTTTAGCTTTATTTGGTGTTGCATTATTAAGTCATTATTTTAGAGCATTAAGATGGAATCTATTGATAAATTCAATGGGTTATAAAACAAAAGCAAGCGAAACTTTCTATGCTGTTATGCTTGGCTATATAGCAAATATTGTTTTCCCTCGTCTTGGCGAAATAACTCGTTGTGGCGTTTTAAACAAAAGGGGCGATGTGCCTTTAGACAAACTTATAGGAAGTGTTATTGCTGAACGTTTGTTTGATTTCGTTTGTTTATTGATAATAATATTTTTTACTATTCTTTTTCAATTAGATTTTTTAAATAATTTTTTAAATAAATATATTGTATTTCCATTACAAAATAATGGTTCGCCAAATCTGAAATATGTTTTAGGATTTTTTTTGCTATCTCTAATCATAATGCTTGTATTTATAAAACCTATTTACAGGAAAATTAAGCAATTGAAATTTTATGCTAAAGTTGAAGAAATAATAAAAGGATTAATTGCAGGTTTTGCTAGTATCTTAAAAATTAAAACAAAGGCATTATTTTCTTTATATACAGTTTTAATTTGGTTACTTTATTATTTCATGGTTTATTTTAGCTTTTTTACTTTAGAAGGAACTTCTCATTTAACCGTTATTGATGGATTTACAATACTTGCTATTGGTAGCCTTGGAATTGTTGCTCCAGTACCAGGGGGAATAGGAACATATCATTGGCTTATTATTACAGCTTTAGTTTCTATTTATTCTCTTGATGAAACGGTTGCGTCTTCTTATGCATTTATTTCTCATACAGCGCAAATGCTTACTATAATAATTTTGGGAGCTTTTTCTTATTTTATGCTAACTCTTGGAAAGAAAAAATGAACAACATAGAATTAATTACACAAAAGATTTTTAGTATAGAATTTTTAAATGAAAATTTAGCAAAATGGAAGAATAATAAAGAAACTATTGTTTTTACTAATGGTTGTTTTGATATAATTCATCTTGGGCATATTAAATATCTGGCTCAGGCCGCCTCATTAGGCAGTAAACTTATTATAGGCTTAAATTCAGATGCGTCTGTAAAACGATTAAAAGGGAATGATAGACCTATAAATAACCAATATGCTAGAAGTTTTGTTCTAGCAGCTTTATTTATGGTTGATGCTGTTATTATTTTTGAAGAAGATACTCCTGAAATTTTAATTAAAAATATTTCTCCAGATATATTGGTCAAAGGTGGAGATTATGAGGAAAAAAACATAGTAGGAGCGGAATTTGTTAAAAATAATGGTGGAGAAATACAGATAATCTCGTTTATTGAGGGATATTCTACGACAAAAATTATAAATAAAAAAAACAAGTAATTCTTATCTTTCAAAATTTTTTAATAAATTTGCAAAAAAAACATATAAAAGTGAAAATTAGATTTATTATTAAATTAATTCTGTTAGTTACCATTATTGTTATTAGTGGGGCGTGTAAAAAAATAAATCAAGGAAGTATTGTAGGTAAATGGCGGTATATTAATATGTATGTAAATAATAGTACAAAAATGGAGGAAGTTTGGGAATTTACTAAAAGCCGAAATTTGTATATTTATCAAAAAAACCTGGTTAGTGGAGAAGAAATTTTGATGATGGGTAGTTACAAGGTTGTATGGATGTTAGATAAGACTGTAGTTAAGGTGGAAGGCGTAAATGAAGGTATTTGGAACGTTAATTGGCACATTAAGAAAATGGATGAAAATGCTTTAATGTTATATTCGAATGTAGGCGGAAATTACTTGTTAAAAGAATTTGAAAAAATAAAATAAATAATTCTCCCTAAAATATTTCTATTTATAAATTTAAAATTATTTAATACTGTAAAAAAGTGTAAAATATTTAAATGGTAAAAATAAAAACAGCTTTTTTCTGCCAAAATTGTGGAGCTCAGTCTCCTAAATGGATAGGTAAATGTCCTCAATGTGGAGAGTGGAATACTTATGTGGAAGAAGTTATAAAAACAGAAAATAATAGTTCTAAATTTTCTAGAAGTTTAACACCTTCGGCATTACCTATACTTGTAGAAAATATACCTGAAGCTACAGAACATAGAATTAATACTAATAGTGAGGAATTAAATAGAGTGCTTGGAGGAGGACTGGTTGCTGGTTCTATAGTGTTAGTTGGCGGTGAACCTGGTATTGGAAAGTCGACGCTTATGCTCCAGATTGCTCTAAAACAAAAAAATCATAAAGTTTTATATGTATCTGGAGAAGAAAGCCTGCAACAAATAAAAATTAGGGCTGAAAGAATTGGTTTGAAAAATTCGTCTTGTTATATTCTAAATGAAACAAAAACAAGCAATATATTTGAACAAATAGAAGAGTTAAAACCTCAAATTATTATTATAGATTCTATTCAAACTTTAGTATCAGAAAAGATTGAATCTCCTTCTGGAAGCGTTTCTCAAATAAAAGAGTGTACAAGTGAATTACTTAAATATGCAAAAGAAACAAATACTCCTGTATTTCTTATTGGGCATATAACAAAAGAAGGTTCTATTGCTGGTCCAAAAGTATTAGAGCATATTGTTGACACGGTTTTATATTTTGAAGGAGATAGAAACCACTTATTTAGAATATTAAGAGCCAATAAAAATAGATATGGTTCTACATCTGAAATTGGTATTTTTGAAATGGTTAATACAGGGTTAAGAGAGGTGATTAACCCTTCTGAAATGTTAGTGACAAATCATGAAGAACAATTGAGTGGGACTATTATTGCTTCTACAGTTGAGGGGTTACGACCAATACTTATTGAAGTACAAGCATTAGTTAGCTCTGCAGTTTATGGAATGCCTCAACGGACTTCTACGGGTTTTGATTTGCGGCGACTTAATATGCTGTTAGCTGTTCTGGAAAAAAGATGTGGGTTTAAATTAGCAACAAAAGATGTTTTTATTAACATTGCAGGAGGATTAAAGGTAGAAGACCCAGCTATTGATTTAGCTGTAGTTTGTGCTATACTTTCTTCCAATCAAGATGTTGCAGTAAATCCAAAGTTTACATTTGCTGGAGAAATTGGATTATCAGGGGAAGTTCGCCCAATTAATCGTATCGAACAGCGAATTAGTGAAGCAGAGAAACTTGGTTATGAGAAGATATTTATTTCAAAATACAATCTTAAGGGTTTGGATTTAAATACTTCCAAAATAAAGATAGTTCCAATAAAAAAAATAGAGAATATAATGCCTTTATTTTTTTAATTAATTTGCTTTAAAATAACTTTTGAGTTTCTTACTTAATTACTATAGGTTTTGCTATAGAGAATTTATTAGTTTTTATATTTAATATATATAGCTCTGGTTTTAGATCTATTTTTATCTTTAATACATTTCCTAAATCAAAAGAAGAATAGTATTTCTTATATAATTCATTGCCCCTGAGATCTATTATACTTACAAAAAGATAGTCTAAAATATCGATGTCTGAATCACTTATTAATACATTGATTGTTTCATTTGATTTTGCAGGGTTAGGATAAATATTAACAAAATCATTATTACTTTTTGTAAAATTAACGAATATAGGCGAATATTCTATAGTTTTACCATCATAATCAGTTTGTTTTAGAATATAATAATTTGCCGATACAAATGGACTAGAGTCTATCTCTAAATAGGTATTAAGCATATTTGAATTACCATGCCCTTTTATTTTAGATAACAGTTCGTAGTGTTTAGCATCACTTGATTTTAAAATAGAGAAATAATCGTTATTTATTTCTGTTGCTGTTTTAAACTTTAATTTAATAATATTACCTTCTTGTTGCCCCGAAAAATCTATTAACTCAACGGGCAATACTATGGGTACTCCAGCTGATCCTATAGTCCAATAAGCAGTTGGATTTGCTGCATTTTCTGCTAATTGAACATATCTTTCTTCACCAATGTCATTAACGTTTATTCCTGTATTAGGCATACTCCATTGCTCTGTAGGAGTTGAGACCTTGTTATTTGCCATTCTTAGGTCCGTAACACGTTCTCCTGTTGTTAAGTGAGTAAAGTCTGTAGATTTATAGTATAATCTCCTCCCAGGATTAGGCCCTGCTATTTGACTATGATACCAATAAAATGTGTCTGAAATACCTCCTGGTAGATTTGTCAAATCTATATAATCATAATTAGGTGGTTTCCTGTTAAAATACTGTACTTCATGAATTCCTGTACTTCCTCCAGAAACATGGTTAACTCCAAACATTCTACACATACCTCCATCTCCAACTGGGAAGAGAGTAAATCCTGTATTTTTTAATACTTCTCTTGATATTATACCATTAATGTAAGAATCATCAGAACATGGAATTTCTTTTTGAATAGCAATAGAATTCATCAATAATTTTGAACCAGAACTTATCGTTAATACTCCATTATTGAGCACTAAAACAATACTATCAGCAGGAACACAGTCATCTAAATCCAAGTCTTGAGTTGTAGATGCTCCTGCAAATCTATTTATTGTAAACTTTTTTAGTTTTTGTATGCCTGAAGGAAAAATAAATTTTGATTTGCCAGATATATCTTGTATAGAAAGAGAAGAGTTACATGTTGAGTTTATATTTCCAGGTGAATTAGTAGTTAAATTTCCCCATATAATTAATTCGCTTGAGGCTAAATTAAGAATACCTCCTATTGTGCCTCCATCTAAAGTTAAATCAACACACTCTGCATCTGCTGTAAGGTTTATAACATCTCCATCTAATATTCTTGCATTACTGGCCATTGTTGGTATGATTCCTCCAATCCACGATGCTGGATTATTCCAATCCCCACCACCTGTTCCATTACTTGTTATTAAAGGAATGCCGATGGTTCTTGCGCCTGCTAACAGAGAAACATCAGGAGAATGCGTTACTGCATTAACTACAATATTTTCTAATGTTCCATCAACAACATTCAAATCTGTAGCTCCACTTGTTAAATCATATACTAACCAAAAATAGCTATAATTAAATGGCAACAATTGGTTGCAATTTATTGTAAAAGCTCCGTTAGGTGAATCGTAAGTCCCTAAAAGGTTTGTTGTGGCAAAAACAGATGAAGATCCAGTATAATAAAGTTTTGCTTTTAAAATATCATTAGAAGGGTCTGTGGATCCTGTTGTTGTAAAATTAAATGCAGTAGCATAAAGAGCACTTCCACATGCCCCAAGCATTCTTACTCTAATATAAATAAGTTCATTATCAACAGAACCTGCTATTACATTTGATAAATTTTTATGTTCAATTCTAAGATTGTTTACGTATCTATTATCTGATTGTGTTAGTGCCCCAAAAATAGCTCCAACTCCCCCTCCATCAATTGTTCCTGTTCCTGCTGTTCTTGTAATATTTGCAGTTGCGGCTATAGGCAAAGCGGCACTTGCTTTTACTTGAATCCCACTAATTGTCAAAATATCAGCTTTATTTTCAGCAGCAGCAGTATAAGTTATTGTAATTGTTGTAGAGGTAATTCCTATAGAAGCAGATGTAATATTTCTTGCTGCTGTGTATGAAACAGAGCCAACACCAGGATTAAATACATAACCAGCAGGGACAGAAAGGATTAATGTTACATTCGTACCAGCATTAAAATCTTTACTATTATTTTCAGTCAATTTAATATCTCCAAGCGTAGTGTAAGCATCACTACATAATGCTCCTCCTCCTGTTGCCTGTGTTATAGTAATAGCACTTTGAGCAAAAATAGAAGATAGAAACAACGATAATATATACAAAAACCTTCTCATTTTATATTTTATTGAAAAAAAATTTTACAAAGATACTTAATTAAAGATTAAAAAGCAAACTTTAATCTATTTTTTTTTGCAAATAGTGATATTTTTTGTTGTATTTATACTAAAAGTTAATCAAATTTGTAATTGTTTGTAAAATAATCATTTATCTTTGTTATGCAACAATATGCTAGCATTAAGGTGATAAATTTTATTCTCAATCAATAAAATATTGAATAAAATTATTATTTTTGTATAATTGAGCATCCTAATGCTTAATTATAATTTTATTATAAAACATTATGTTAGGGATAATTGGACTTAATCACCAAACAGCTTTAGTTTCTTTAAGAGAAAGATTATCTTTTAATGAATCGGAAATAAATGATTTTTTTAAAGAATTAAAGAAAAGCAAATATATTACAGAATCAGTTGTTCTTTCTACTTGCAATAGGACCGAGATATATTTTAATATTGAAGAGTGTTGTATTGCAGGAGGAATTAGTATAGTGTTTAAAAGTTTATTAAAATACAAAAACATTGAAGACTCAAAAAAGAAAAACTTTTACGAATATACAGATGAAAAAGCCATAGAACATCTTTTTAATGTTGTTTCAGGTATTGATTCTATGCTCATAGGAGAATATCAAATAGTATCTCAAGTGAAACAAGCTTTTAACATTAGCAAGCAAGCAAAATTTTCAGGAAAAATTTTAGAAAGGCTTTTTATAAAGGCTCTTGAAGTTAGTAAAATAGTTAGAAGTAATAGTAATATTAATTTTGGGGCAATGTCCTTAGGGTATGTTGTTGTGGAGAAGTGTTATAATTTGTTAAAAAATTTAGATGACAAAACCCTATTATTGATAGGAGCAGGAGAAACTGGAGAAATTGTAATAAAACACTTTGTGAAAAAAGGATTAAAAAATATTTATATTTCAAATCGTACAAACTCTAAAGCTATTGAGCTTGCCAATAAATATAACGGAAATACCATACCTTATGATGAATATGAAAATTTTATTTCTAAAGCAGACATAATTATAACTTCAACAGCATCAAAAAATAATATAATAAGTAAAGAGGATATTAAGGAAACTTTAAATTCTAAAATATTTTTTGACTTATCGGTGCCTCGCAATATTAATGAGAATATTATTAAAATTACAAATATAAATCTTTACAATATTGATGATTTAAAAGAAGTTATTATTCAAACTAACGAAAGGAAGAAAGAAAAGATAGAATTAAGTAAAAATATAATAAGAGAAGAAGTTGTAAAGTTTTGTGAATGGATGAGTGTTCAAAATTTGAATCCTGCAATAAAAAACATAAACATAGCATTAAAGTATATACATCACAAAGAAATTAAAAAGTTAAGAAATAAAATTAGTGAAGAAAATTACGAAAAGATAAATGAGTTTGGGGATATATTAGCCAAAAGAATACGCAAAGAAATAATATCTCGAATGAAAGATATAACAGAAGGTGGTAAGAGAACGGAATATTTAAAAGTAATTAATGACTTATTTCTAGTTAAAAAATAAGCAAACAATATTTAGAATTTTGTTAAAAATCCAGTAAGACTTTGATTAGGCTTAATTCCTAATTTTTTTCTAAGTCTAGATCTTGCTATTTTTAAAGCGTGCATACTTTGGTGAGTAATAGTTGATATATCTTTTGTTGACATTGATAATTTAAGAAAAGATGAAAGTCTTACTTCATTATTTGTAAGATTAGGGTATTGTTTATACAAATTAGTATAAAACTCTTTGTGTATTTGTTCAAAACGGATTTTAAACTCATTCCAAACGCTGTCTCTATCTGTTATTTTTATGTCATTTATAACGTTGTTTATCTCTCTTATTGCTGGTGATTCTTCTGGTAGTTTTAATTTGATATTTTCCAAATTATTAAGTAGCTTTGAATTTAATTCGTTTTTTTGAAAAATTTGCATTGCATGCATCGTTAATTCATTGTTTCGCATTTCTAGTTCTTCAGTTATTTTTTTCTCTTTGGCATGAGTTAAATCGTTTCTAATTTTTTCAAGTTTCTTTCTTTCACTAATATCTCTTATTGTAACAAGAATTAGCGGACTGTTTCCATTATACATTACATTTACTTGCACTTCTCCCCAAAATATTTCTCCATCAAACTTTTTTAACAACCATTCAAAACAATGATTATTTTTTTCTAGTATTTCTATTTTTAATTTTTCCATTTTTATGACCGTAGCTACTCCATCGTTTTGATATTCGGTGGAAATGTCATACATGCTAAGTCCGATAAACATGTCAACTGATTCACAATTAAATATTTTTTTTGATACTTGATTTGCTCTTATAATCTTTAAGTTTTTATCAAGAATAAAAAGACAATCAAGGTTATATTCAAAGATAGCTTTAAATTTAGCTTCATTTTCTTTTAATATTAATTGTACATTTTTTCTGTCATCAATATTTCTTGTGACGCCTTGTATTCCTATAATATTATGATTTAAATCATAAAATGGACTTGCTGTTAATTCTCCCCAAACTATAGTTCCATCTTTTCTGTAATATTGAAGTTCTAAAGTGCAAGTTAAAATATTTCTATCTGTTTCGCCTTGTTTATGTTTTGCTAGGTACTCTTTTATTGTTTTGCTTGCTATTTCTAAAGATTCAGGAGTAAGTGATTCTTTTATATCTATATTTAAAAATTCATCAACATCATATCCTTGAAATTTTTTAATAGATGGGCTTATATATATGTGTTTTAAATTTAGATCTGTAACCCAAATAACATCTACAATATTTTCATTTATTAATCTATATTTTCTCTCTTTCTCTATTAGCTCTATATTTTGATTTTTTATGATGTCAATATATCCTTTAACTTTAAGCTGTAACTTTATTCTTTCTAATAATTCCAAAGCTCTTACAGGTTTTGTAAGGTAATCATTACCTCCAGCCTCAAACGCTTTTTGAATATCTGCTATGTCATTTTTGCCAGTAATAAATATTATAGGAATATCGGATGTTTTATTGCTGCTTTTTAATTTACTGCAAACCTCATATCCATTAATTATAGGGATTTGAATGTCAAGTAAAATTAAATCATATTTAACATCATTTAATTTTTTTATTACATCTAATCCGTTCGAAACTCTTTCTATATTAGGATATGTGCCACTTAATACTTTCTCTATTAATTTTGCAGTTATATCATCATCTTCTGCTATTAATATTTTAGCATTTTGTTTTGTAGCAAAAGCTACCTTCGCTTTATTATTATTAAAAAAATCTAGATAATTTAATTCCTCCATTTAATCCGCTTATTTCTTGCAAAAATATAAGTTTTTTTTAATACGGGTTTATATATTTTCTTAATTTCGTATAAAAGCCTTGTTTTAATCGCTTTATTGTTATTTTTTTTAATTGAATGATTTAACTCTAATTTTTTTATTGTAGAGATGCAGAAGTTACACATCTCTACAATAAAATTACATATCTATTCTTTTATTATTTTGACTGAATAGTTTGTTTTAGTATTTTTTATGTTACAAAAATACACGCCAGATTTAAGATTATTTAATGATAATTCTATTTCTTTTTCGTCATTTGCATATTTATTTCGATAAACTTCTTTCCCAAGAACATTATGTAATATTATTTCAAATTCTTCATCTGTATTAATTTGAATAAATACTTTATCTTTTGTAGGGTTTGGATATATTGTATATTTAAGATTGTTTTCCATCTTTTCAACCCCTAATGGAGCAAAATGAGTTTCGTCAAAAACAATTCCATTAAAATAATAATGGTTTTGAACATTAACAGGTCCCATACTGTTTGATATATCAACTGTTGTTGCAGGAATTGTATATAATGAACCAGATTTTATTGCAATATTCGATGTGTATAAAAAGAAGTTATTATATTCATAATCTGTATTTTTTGTAAAATTTTTAATTGTTGTCACAAGCCCTGTATTAACATCAATACCCATGGCCTTAATGTCTGGGTGAACGTTAATATGAACAGAGTATATAGAAGCATCGTATAATTCCCATTCAGTATCAGTCCAAACGCAAAATATTTTAGATCCATTTTTATCTCTAACTGCGTTTAATCTATGATCCCATCCTACAGATTCTGTTGTTCCTCCAACATTTGATGTAAATGCATTATCAGTTTCTTTCACGTTATTAGCAATTACGCTATCAATAAATATTGCATCAAAATTTAAACCGTCAAATTTAAATTTATATAACATTTGATTAGTGATCCAATAATAGTTTAAAGAATCAGGGTGGGATGACGATGCAGATGCTACTATAGCAAAAATATGCAAATTATTGTTTGTGTCAACAACTAATTTGGCTCCTTCATTAAAAAATGGACGTTTTGTTACATTATCACTAGTATATCTTAATTTGCTGTAAAGTTCTGTTAAGTTTGAAAAATTATATTTTATAATACTCCAAGAACTTCCTCCATTAATTGTTTTTAAAACTATTGGTTGAGGTGAATAGAAATTATTTTCAATTATGCTATCATTTATTATTGTATCATTAAGATGTTTACCTGTAAAAACTATATATCCATTAATACCATCATTAGCCCACGCCATATTATAATCATATATTTCATATTTTCCGTTTAAATTTATAGGGTATGGGGTCCAATTAATTATATTATTTTCATAAATACCTTTATTAAGTATAATTCTGTTTTGCAGAGTATCCATTCCTAATACGTATACAGCTGTTTCAGTTGCAACTAATCCAACTCTAGGAAATAATTGCATGCTATCTAAAGATATTTTTTTATAAACAACACTTTTATTGCTTCCGTCAATTTTCACTGAGGCGTAATAATTTTCTTCCCATTCAGTTGTTTCTGAAGCCAAGGTTCCAGTCCCAATGGTATTTGAACCTGTTACAACCATTAATGCTTGAGAGTATTGCTCATTTCCGGCAGGGTTAAATAGAACTCCAGATGGGTATCTGCAATTTTTGACATCAACATTATTTTCTCCATTTACGATAATATCGAAATTAGTCCAATTAGCACCATTGTTAATTGAATTTTGTATTTTCACATCATTTCCTGTCCCTCCTAGTTCGCCACCAGCTCTGTATGTATAGCTTATAACATTAAATTTAGGAGAATAAGAAAGACATGAAGAATTTTCTAATATTGACGTATATATGTTAACAGAACTTGCAATTTTAATTTTAGTTGCTCCATTAGATTTATAATTTTTTTTGTTAATTTTATTAATCATTGGGATTTTAAATATATCTTGTGCTGATGTTTTAGGCAATTCAGGCTTGAACGTATAATTAATTTTTTCAATTTTTGAGACCTGATTTTTATAATCTGTTTGAGAAAAAACAAATAGTGATAAGTTAACAAATAAAAGCAAAAGGGTATATTTGCTGATTCTAATATGAAAAGACATTTTATTCATGGTTTTACTCTGTTTTTAATTATGTTTATAAAAAATAAGATTTTCAAAAATATACATTTTTTTTGAAATAAATAAATTTTTATAACACTAAGGCTTAATGATATTTTATTCAAACACATAAATTTGCTAATAACGATTACAATAAAATTATTATTTTTGTGAAATTATTTTCAATAATTTAATTGGAAATGCGTTTTAGTTGATGTTTTATAAATAACTTTAAATGTATAAATTTATTTTTTTCATTTTATTACTCACTTTTTTTTCTTGTAAGAAAGATAAATATGATACAGATTATAATAGTGGATTAAGTTATTCTGTATCAGAAATATCTTTTGACACAGTTTTTACTACAGTAGGAACTATAACAAAAAATTTTCTAAAATAAAAGTAGGGAGTGGTAAAAACTCATTTTTTCGAATTAATGTAAATGGAGCAAGTGGATATGAGTTTTCTAATATAGAAATTTACCCTGGTGATAGTATGTATGTGTTTTTAAATTTAACAATAGACCCAACAAATCAAAATAATCCATTGTTAATCAAAGATTCATTATTGTTTTCTTTTCTTAATACAACAGAAAAAGTTATATTAAAAGCTTATGGACAAGATGCTTATTTTCATACCCCAAAATACCCATCAGATACTACTCCATATTACTCTATTATAAGTAAAAATGAAGTTTGGACATCCGATAAACCTCATGTTATTATGGGATATCTTTTTATAGATTCTTTAGCTACTTTAAGGATTGAGTCTGGAGTAAAAATATACATGTATAATGGAGCTTCTCTAATTGTGTATAATGGAGGATCGCTTAAGATTAAGGGAATTAAAGATTCTCCTGTTTTGATACAAGGATTTAGACAAGAAGAGTATTATAAAAATGAGCCAGGGCAATGGGATAGAATATGGCTTTCAAAAGGAAGTATAAATAATACTATAAGTTATGCTATAATAAAAAATGGTACAGTAGGTATTCATGCTGATACTGTTGGAAATTATAATCCCACATTACGAATAAATAACACAATAATAAGCAATATGTCTGTTAGTGGAATATTTGCTCAGGGAGCTAAAATAGAAGGGTATAACTGTGTTATTTCAAATTGTGGAGAAACTTTGCTATCATTAACTATTGGGGGCGAATATGATTTTAAACATTGTACTTTTGCAAATTATTGGATTAAGTCAACGAGACAATCTCCATCTATATTTCTAAAAAATTATTATAAGGATATAACTGGAACCACTCAGATTAGAAATATAAATAAGGCTTATTTTGGAAATTGCATTGTTTATGGAAATTTTGAAAATGAATTTTTAATAGATAAAGTGTATGACCCTTCCAGTGTATTAAATTATAAGCTTGAATATTGTTTAATGAAGTATAATATCCAAGATGCTAATATATTTAATTGCATTTTAAATCAAGATCCTCTTTTTGTTAATAGCGATAATAATGATTATAAATTAAAGGAATCCTCTCCTGCTGTTAATTTCGGTAATATTGATATAGCAAAAAACATCTCAAATGATATATTAGGTGTTTCAAGATTGGCTGATAATGCTCCAGATGCAGGAGCATATGAATTCAAAAAAGTAAAATAAGATTAAAAAATAGAGCAAAATGTTAAAAATATTAGGATTTTCTTAATCATATTTATAATCTATCCCTGCTTCTTCAAACTCTTGAATAATTGATAAATAACTTGCATACCTTGATGCTTTTATTTCTCCCTTATCCAAAGCCTCTATTATAGCACAGTTAGGCTCATACATATGAATGCAATTTGAATATTTGCAATTGTTAATATATTTTTTCATATCTGGGAAAAAATGTGCTATTTCGGGAAGCTTAAAGTTTAATATACCAAAGCTTCTTATTCCAGGAGTATCTATAATATTCCCTCCGAAAGTCAGTGGATACATTTCTGCAAAACTTGTAGTGTGCTTACCTTTCTCATTAAAATTAGATATATTTGCTGTTTTTAAGTTCAAGTGAGGTTGTATAACGTTAATTAATGATGATTTACCTACTCCTGATGCTCCAGCGATAAGATTAGTCTTATCTTTTAGCTCATCTATTATTAAATTAGTATTTATATTTTCTGTAGCTGATGCATATATGCATTTATATCCCATAGAATTATATAATTCAAATAATTCTTGCATTTCTAAAATTTCTTTTTCTTTATAAATATCATATTTATTAAAAACAATCATTGCAGGCACTCCATAAGCTTCTGCGGTAAGTAGAAAGCGATCAATAAATCCCAGAGGTGTTTTTGGCATTTTCATTGATACTATAATCATTAGTAAATCTATATTGGAAGCTATTATATGTATTTTTTTAGAAAGATTTTTTGATTTTCTAATAATGTAATTTTTTCTTTCCATAATATTAGTAATCCAGAAATCATTATTAATGCTTTCATATTTTACTCTATCGCCTACAGCAATTGGATTCGTTGATTTAAGGTCTTTTATTCTAAAATTACCTTTTAAGGATGCAATAATAATTTTACCATCATTAGTTCTTAATATGTATTCATTACCTGTAGATTTTACAACTAAAGCTTCCATTTTTAAATCATTACTCTTCATTTTTATTTATTGCAAACATACATTTTATTTCTTTTGATTATAAATTTCAATATAAAAATACACGTAAACATAATATAAAATATGTTAAAGTAATTAATATGCAATAAAAACACAAGGTTAAAAATAATTAATAAAAAATTAATATAACTACTAACCAACTAAAGATAAAATTAGATAAGACTAGCTATCCTCCCTAAAACTCTAATATGTTTGTATTAAAAACAAAAACGTATAACATGAACCTAAATTACACATCTAAAAAACATAAGGCAATTATAAGTATAATTGGTAATTTAAAATTGCTAAAAAAAATTTTATTATAGGAAAAAATAATTTTGTCATTAATATTTTATACTTTTGTGCTACAAAATCAGGTTTTATAAAAAATAAACAATTATAATTATTTATTTAATTGAAAAAAATAATGTATGTTTGAAAAAAATGTAATAATTATAAAAAAATGAAAAAAGCGAGCTTTGTTCTATTAAAATTAGCATTATTCTTAGTAATATTATTGTTTAATATCAATATTAGTTATTCACAAAAGTTCAAAATAGATAGCCTTGAAAATGTATTAAAAAAATATAAAGAGGATGATACAAATAAAGTAAATATATTAAATGATTTGTGTTGGTCTTATGGTAGTGTCCAGCCAGATAAGGCTATTGAATATGGAGAAAGGAGTAATATTATATCGCAAAGGATTAATTATAAAAAAGGTATAGCTGAATCTTATAAAAACATAGGCGTTGTTTATTACAGAAGGTCCGATTACAAAAAGGCTTTAGAGTATTTTATTAATTGTAACAAGTATTACAAAGAAATAAGAGATAAAAATGGAGAAGCAAAATCACTAAATAATATGGGGCTTGCTTATAAGGAAATTGGAGATTATGGTAAGTCCTTAAAGTATTATATTCAGGCAATAAAGATTCTTGAAGAGTTGGATGATAAATCGACGCTTGTAAAATCACTCAACAATATTGGATTATTGTATCAAAAGCAAACCAACTTACCTAATTATCTAGATAATGCTTTGACTTATTATCATAGAGCTTTAAATATAGCGGAAACTATTAATGATAAAAATTCCATAGCTTTTTCTTATTATAATATTGGAGATATTTATATAAACAATGCAATAGCAATAAACAATAGGCCAGATAGGGATAAAGATTTACTTGAATTAGGAAAAAAGAGCAAAGAAGATTCTATTAGAATAAGAAAGGAAGCAGACGCAGAAGCAAAAGTTATTCTATTAAAAGCATTAGATTATCTTAATAAGTCATTGAAAATAAGACAAGAAATTAATGATGTAAGATACACAGCTATAACTTTAAGCAATATTGCAAATGTTTATGCTTATCTAAAAGACTATGATAAAGCTCTAAATAATTATATGTTAGCTTATAAAAAACAAGAACTTATTGGAGACAGAGATGGTATAACAAATTCCATGTTTAATATTGCTGTATTATATTACAAGAAGAAAGAATTCCCATTAGCAATTGAATATTATTCAAAAAGTTTAGCTATCGCAAAGCAAACTCGGAGTTCTACACTTAAAGATATTTATATAAGTTTGGCCAATTTATATGAAAATATAGGTAATTACAAGTTGGCTTATGAAAATCAATATTCTTATAGTCAAATAAAAGATAGTTTGCTAAACGAAGAAACATCAAAGATGATAACTGAAATGCAGACTAAGTATGAAACAGAGAAGAAAGAAAAAGAAATACAGATATTAAGCCAAGAGAATAAAATTAAGGATTTAAAAATTACTGAACAAGCTATTATAAGAAATTCATTTATAGTAGGGTTTGTATTTGTATTGTTGATTGCAATATTGATTTTTAATAGTTATAAGAGAAAGAAGCGAGATAACCAGATAATTTCTTTGGAAAAAGCTAAAACTGAAAAACTATTACTAAATACGTTACCAGCAAAATGTGTTAGTGACTTAAAGTTATATGGGAAAACAGAACCAGAAAGTTTCGAGAATGTATCTGTTTATTTTTCTGATATTGTTGGGTTTACAACAATATCGTCAACATTAGAACCAAAGAAGCTGATAAATGCGCTGAGTGAAATGTTTACGGAATTTGATGATATTATGATGCGAAATAGTTGTGAAAGAATAAAGACTATAGGTGATGCTTATTTAGCAGTTTGTGGTATGCCAGAAAAACATGAAGATCATGCTTATAATATGGTTAAATCGGCGTTGGAAATTAGAAATTATATGCTAGAAAGAAATGAAAAGGCCGAGATAGTTTTTAGAATAAGAATAGGTGTTAACTCAGGAAAGGTTGTTGGAGGAATTGTAGGTGTTAAAAAATATTTGTATGATGTGTTTGGAGATTCAATAAATACGGCCGCAAGAATGGAGAGTAATTCAGAACCAATGAGAGTTAATATTTCAGAGGACACATATAAGTTAGTTAAAGATAGATTCGTTTTTGAAGAACGACCTATTACAGAAATAAAAGGCAAAGGCCCTATGCGAATGTATTTTGTTGAAGATTTCTTATAAATTATTATGCTAATATTTGCAGTTTATGAAATTTGAAAAAGTAAAAGAATATGTAATAGGTTTATTACAAAAAGATTTAAATAAAAAGTTGCATTATCATTGCCTTTGGCATACCTTAAATGTAATGGAAACAGTTGAACTATATTGTAATATTGGAAAATTTTCGGATCATGATACAATTGTTGTAAAAACAGCTGCATTGTTTCATGATACTGGTTTTTTATATGCATACAAGGGGCATGAGCATGAATCAATAAAATTAGCAAGAGAAACTCTTCCCAAATATGGATATATTGAGGAAAACATAGATATTATATGTAAAGCAATAATGGCTACAGAAATTCCTCAAGAACCACTTAGCTTCTGCTCAGAGATTCTTTGTGATGCTGATTTGGATTATTTTGGAAGAGATGATTTCTACATGATAGCTCACTCTCTAAAAATGGAATGGGCTGATGTTTTAGATAGAAAGCTATCTTTAAAAGAATGGTATGTGCAACAACTAAACTTTTTAAAAATACATAAGTATCATACAAAAATAGCAGGAGATTTAAGAAATGGCAAAAAGTCATTGCATATAACGCAAATGGAAGAACTCCTGAATATAACTAAATGATATCGCACTCAAAGATTAAATTAATAAGGTCATTAGATAATAAAAAGTCTAGGAAAGAATTTGGTTTATTTGTTGTTGAAGGAGAGAAAATAGTGAAAGAACTAATAGACAACAATAACTATAACATTCAAGAGTTGTATGCTTTACCTGAATGGATATTACAAAACGAAAAGCTTATCAACGATAGAAACCTTATTGTGTTTGATGTAAATAGCCAAACGCTTACTAAAATAAGCAATTTGAACAGCCCTAACAAAGTATTAGCATTAGTTAATCAACAATCAAAACAAATAGATCTAAAATTGCTAGTAGATAAAATTACACTAATGCTTGATGATATTAACGACCCTGGTAATTTAGGAACTATTATTAGAATTGCTGATTGGTTTGGTATAGAAAATATTATATGCTCAAAAGATACTGTAGATTTTTATAATCCTAAAGTAATACAGGCAACAATGGGCTCATTTGCAAGAATAAATGTCTATTATACTGACTTAATGAATTTCATAAAACAGAATAACTCTTTTTTTAATTTATATGGTTCTTTTATAGAAGGTGAAAATATCTATAAAACAGAATTAAAAGAAAATTCCATAATTATAATGGGAAACGAATCTCGTGGAATATCAGAGGTTTTGAAGCCATATATAGCAAATAAAATCAATATCCCTTTGTATAATAGCAATACAAGTCATGCAGAATCATTAAATGTTGCTATAGCTACAGGAATTATTTGTGCTGAGTTTAGAAGAATTAATAACTAATTATGCTATACGTATTGGTCGCCTTTTAACACCTTAACATCATTAACAAACTGTTTTATCTTTTGCTCTTCACTCATACTACATATTAGTAAAACATTGTCAGATTCAGCTACTATGTAATTTTCTAAACCATCAATAACAACAAGTTTATCATCAGGAACATTTATGATGCAATTTTTTGTATCGTATGTTAAAACATTTTTTCCCTTAACAGAGTTAAAAACCTCATTTTTATTTGAATACTCAAACAACGAACGCCAAGTTCCCAAATCAGACCATCCAAATTCAGATTTTAAAACATAAACATTTGCTGCTTTTTCCATTACACCATAATCTATAGAGATGTTTTTACATACAGAGTAAGCCCATTTTACATATTCAGATTCTTCTGTCGTGTTATATTTATTCATACCATCTTTAAATGCAATACTTATCTCAGGAAGAAAATCATCCATAGCAGATATTATACTTTTAACATTCCATATAAAAATACCAGCATTCCACAAAAAATCGCCACTTTCCATAAATGATTTAGCAATCTCTAAACTAGGTTTCTCCGTAAATGTTTTTACCTTTTTTATATCTGGATTTTTTGAATAATTAATTTCATCAGTAAATTGAATATATCCATAGCCAGTGTCAGGACGAGAAGGGGTAATCCCTAATGTAACAAGCCAATTGTTCTTTTTTGTTGCATCTAATGCAGATGCAATTGTATTTAGAAACTTGTCTTCTTTTAATATTATATGGTCCGAAGGAGAAACAACAACATTAGCGTTAGGATTAATTTGTTGTATTTTATAACTAGCATAAGCTATGCATGGAGCCGTATTTCTACGATTAGGTTCACACAAAATATTAGACTCACTTAGCTCAGGCAACTGGCTCATCACCATGTTTTTGTAATAAATATTTGTAACAATAAAAATATTTTCAGGCTCGATAATTCTTTTAAAACGATTGAAAGTCTGTTGAATTAAAGTTTCCCCTGTTCCCAAAATATCAATAAATTGTTTAGGATGTGATGTCTTACTCATTGGCCAAAATCTAGCACCGATTCCCCCAGCCATAATTATGCAGAAATTATTTTTATTTTTCATGATAATTCTGTAGTTTCATTTTTTTTAGTTTGGCAAATGTATAAATTATTTCACTATCAACCGCCTAAACTATAAATTTTCTCAGAATATTTTGTAATGTTATGAAAAACTAATCATTACATTTCCATTTTTTAGTTTTTCAAAACATACCCCTACATTTTTATAACAACGAATGTTGTATTATTGGACTTTTATTTCTATGTTAAAATTTTTTTATATAAATTCTTCTGCAATTTTTTATCATTCAATATAAATTTAAATGACTTATTAAATTTATTCTTATTAATGCAACTACAATTTAAAATGCTTTTTGTGTTTTGACTTTGAGTATAGTACTTTCAATTAATACTTCTTGCATCTCATATACATAATTATTCTTAAGCTAACAAACAAAATTCATTTATTCGAATGTCCATTTGGAAAACAACAAGTAATGGTTGTAAGCTTTGTCAAAGACTATACTGTTTGCTGTTAAGATTAAATAGGTCAAAAAGATTTTATAAAATTACTTTGCTTATTTTTTACGAACCAAGACATCAAATTTTTTATTGGGAGAATATTAATTATTTGTTTGAAAATAAACTGACCGACTAACTTTTTTCTTTAAAATTTTAGTCAGTTAGTAGTGTTAAAATATAATTTTGTAAATCTAATTTTCAATTAGATCTTTTAATTTTGCATCCATTTGGGGATATAGACTATCAAACATAACACTGTGAACAATAGCTTCATCAATGATTATACTGTAATCACTAACAAAACGTAAAGTTGCTCTTTTTTCTGTATCCATATACTCTACAATTTTAATAGAATCAAGCTTCCCAGACTTAATATCTGCTTTCAATGTTTTTAGCTGCTCTAAGGTATGTTCCAATTCATCTTTAAATCTTTGTTCGTCTTTCACTAAATTTTTAAGAGGACGACGTATTAGCGCATATTCTAAAACAGACTTATTCATAACGCTATCGTCACTATTTACATAATCTTTAATTAAGTCCAAGTGCTTTTTATATTTACTATATTGTTCATTAATTTTATTAAAATCAACGTTATCTGATTTTACTTTTAATTCTTCTGTCAATGTTATTAGTTTATCTATTTCTGCAATTTCCTTTGAATATTTATTATTACAATTTGTAAAAACAATCACAATAGTAAATAAAAGTAAATATTTTAATATTTTCATAATCAATAATATTTTAATATTTAATAATTTCAAAACCTGTATATTTAGTTAAGCATTTAGGAATAATAACGCCATCTTTCGTATTATTATTTTCTAAAATAGAAGCAACTATTCTTGGCAATGCTAAAGCACTTCCATTAAGAGTATGTAGTAATTGAGTTTTTCGCTCTTCATCTCTATATCGCAATTTTAGACGATTACTTTGAAACGTTTCAAAGTTTGAAACAGAACTAACCTCAAGCCATCTGTCTTGACCTTTTGAATACACTTCCATATCATAAGTCATTGCTGATGTAAAACTAATATCTCCACCACATAATCTTAATACTCTGTAGTGTAAACCAAGTTTAGATAATAGTTTGCAGACATAATTTCTCATTTCTTCCAATCTTTGATATGAATTCTCAGGAGTATCTATTTGAACAATTTCTACTTTATCAAATTGATGTAAACGATTTAATCCTCTAACATCTTTACCATACGAACCTGCCTCCCTGCGAAAACAAGGTGTGTATCCAACGTATTTTATAGGTAGTTTGTCTTTTTCAATAATAACATCTCTAAAAATATTAGTTATAGGAACTTCTGCTGTTGGTATTAAGTAAAAATTATCAACACCAATATGATACATCTGGCCTTCTTTATCTGGAAGTTGCCCTGTTGCATACGCACTATCTTCATTAACAAATAAAGGAACTTGTTGTTCTTCAAAACCTTCATTAGTTGCTTCATCTAAGAAAAAATTTATTAAAGCTCTTTGTAGTTTAGCTCCATGATTTCTATAAACAGGAAAGCCTGCACCTGTAATTTTATTACCTAGTTCAAAATCTATTATTTTTAATCTTTCACAAATTTCCCAATGAGGACGAAATTCATTACCTAAAGATTCTATTTTTTCTTCAATAACAATTTCGTTATCTTCTGATGTTTTGCCAGGCTTGACTAATTCGTGAGGAGTATTTGGAAGTTGTACTATAAGGCTATTAATTTCTTCTTCAAGATTATCAAAAAGATCACTCAATTCTTTTTCTTTTTGCTTGAGAAGTTTTGTTTCTTCCTTTTTTTGCTCTGCTGCTTCTTTTTTCCCTCCTTTATAAAGCAATCCTATTTCTTTCGCGATATTATTTTGAGAGGATAATACAGAGTCTAGATCTGATTTTATTTTTCTTTTTTGTTCGTCTTTTTGTATTATTGATTCAATTAACTCACTTGCATTGAAGTTCTTTATTTTTAAACGTTCAATTGCTTTGTCTTTATTTTGCCTGATATATGCAATCTGTAACATGTTTTTATTCTCCTTTTATGATTAATTGTCTGTAATTTGAGTTATTCCAAATATCCATTATTTTCTTGAAATCATTATAAAATTCAGGTTTAATTATGTCTTGTGACAATTTTATTTGTCTTTTTACTTTAATTTTATCACCGTTTTGCTTTATTTCAATAAAAACGCTACCTGCTTTTCCTTCTTCTTCAATATTAATGTTTTGATTAACAAAAGTTCTTCCTTCAGATAGAGTTAGTTCCCAGTCATATTCTTCTTTAAACCCTAGAGGTAATTCAATTGGGCTAATCCGATTAGAAGATAATATTTTTATACCATAACTATCAGCTCCATTTTTTATTTGAGGTAATTCAAAAATAGAGAAGTTCCCACTTTTATATGCTTTTAATGTTTTGTCTGTAATAATATATTCTACACTTGTTTTTTCTGATTCTTTAGTTGCTACTTTAATATTTTTTATTTCGATATCATCTAAATAACAGTTTAGAAGTTTACCTAATTCAGTAGAGTCTTTTAATATTGCTAAATATGGGTTTAATCCTTTAGTAATATCTATTTTTATATTTCCTTTTAATTTATTATCTTTAGTTATATTCAAAGTTCCTTTTAAAGAAGAAATATTTGAAAGAGAATTTTCTCTTCCTATTGCTACACTAACATTATCTTTTTTTAAAGGAATTATTGTTTTCCCTGATATTTGGTATTTGTAATTTTGATTATGAAGTTGAACACTTGATAAAAACATTGTTGTGCTTCTGTCTTTAGGATTTATTTTAATTAAATGTAGCCCTCCATTCATCAAATTTACTGCCTCTGTTTGAATAAATTCAGAGGCAAACACTGCTACTATTTCTGAGTTTATGCCTGAATAATTTAACATGGCATTTAATAATATTGCTTTTTCCAATTCATTTCCACCATTGCTCTTATAAACTTCTTCAATATTCCTTAATTTAAACCCAGAGCAATATAAAGGAACATGATAGTATCGTATTTCATTTACTACATAATTCTGTAATTTTAATGCTTGTTTTAATTCATTTGTTTCATTCTTAATTAAACTATCAACCAATGATTTTATATCTTGATTAATTTCAGCATTAAAAGCTTCTTGAGTGATAAAGGTATTAAATAATTCTCTGTAATCTTTTGCTGTATTATATAATAGTCTTGGTAAGTACTCTTGTTGATTTTGTTGATATACTTCATAAATGTGAGGTGATATATTTTTAAAAACCCATTTATATGTAGTTTGTTTATCGGTTTGAGTTATTTCTGGTTTAACATTTATGTTTAAAGTAGCATAATTAAAAGTTTTTCCTTTAGGAATTTTTATTATATATATTAATTCTTTTATAGGGCTACTTTCTGATAATACATCGCTACCCATTAAAGCAGGGAAAAAATCTTTATCAGTTTTTAATGTGTAGTCTAAATCAACTATACAATTTCTTTCCAATCCAGTATGTGTCACTACCATTTCCCTTAAGTTATTATAAGCTGGAACTTCGCTTGCAAATCTTGGCAAAACTTCATTAAAAGAATTTTGAGGAGCTATAACTTTTTTTCCATTAGCCATAGTTGTCATTGAGTTATTAATTTTTAGTTTTTGATATTGCGGGTTATAAACGATAAAAGTTTCCCCATATTTACTATTAAAAGAATAATAAGTAAGATATTTTAATTGATGTTGGTAATGAAAGTCCAGACTTCCATCTTCATTTAATTGATACTCTCTAATTTGTTTTAAAAATACAGCATCAGCATCTTCTTCTTGTGCTATAACATTAAGCGATATTGCCAAAATGATTATAAATATTGATAAATATTTATTTTTGAAATTATTAATAAAAGTCATAATATTTTTTTTAATAGAAACATCCAATTTTAAATAAACTTTATTCATAAAATATTTTATTTTACCTTTAATATTATTTTTTCTTCAGCGTATTTATTTTGAGCTAATACGGCTTCTTTAAAAGAATTCCAATCCTCTGGTTCATACATACGTTTTTTATATTTCGCTTTCAGATTAAACTTTAAAATATTGCCATTAATAATATATCCACCATTAACAGACGCTCCAGTTCCATCATTACTAACATTATCTGGCTTGTGTAAAACATCTTTATACATAGGCAGTTTTACTGTTTCATTTATATCAATAAGCTTTGTGCATCTATCTCTAAAACCATATTTACGTTCAGTTAAATTAAGGTCAAATAGCAATTGTGATTGATTGTTTTTAAATATATTTGCACTTATTGGTGTAAACAACATCTCATTATCAGTTAACAAACAATATTTATCTATTTTATATGATATTGTTATTTTGATTGGTTCATTGTAATTATAAGGATACCCAAAATCATAATTTATTATTTGAGCATTTGGATGTAATCTTAGCATTTCTTGTTCTATGATATCTTTCCATTTATTTTTAAAGTTCCTAACAAACATTGAGCGAAATGCTGCATCTGATTGACCTTCTGCTGTAATTGTAATTTCTCCTATAATTGTTCCATCAACAGCAATTTCACTATTCCCATTGATTTTTACATAATGATTTTCAGGCGCAGAAATAGGTGTTTCGCCTAAGTCAGCTCCCTCTGGTAAACCCATCAGGTAATTTTGTTGTTGTTCTGCACTTGACCATAGTTCTCTAACAAAAGGAACCCATGTTGGATCTAGTAACTCATATTTTCCACTTTTTAGCTTTACAACAGTTACACTATGGTTAAAGTAATCTGCAGGTATGTTTTCTATACGAGAACCTGCCATTGTCATTGCTGCATAGGATTTAAAACCTGCTGCACGTAACATTGTAACAAGCATGCCTGCCTTATCTTTACACACTCCGCATCTGTCTGTAAATGTCATATCTCCTGTATGCAAAGTGTATCCTTCTCCCTTACCCATAGAAATACCTGAATATCTTATTTCATCGGCAACCCAGTGTGTTAATTTTCCCACAGAATCCATTTCATTTTTTGCACCTTTTAATATTTCATTTACCTTGTCTTTTATTTCTTTACTTGCTTTGAAACTACCAAAATCCTCATTTACTTTATAAAACCATACCGATTTTGCCTCCCAGTCTGGGCTTGTTGTTAATAATAATTTTGGAGCAACATCTGATACACCAACCATTCTGTTTTCTGTTACAAAAGGAACAACATTACTTTTCGTAAAAGCATATATAGCCTTCTCTCCTATGTATTGTAATGAAGAATTAATTTCTCCATTAAAGAATTTATATTGCAAAAATTTATTCTTTGATACAGTTACTTGGTAAAACTTTGTTAATATTCTATCTTCATTCCAGAAATCAACAATATCATAGAAATGGCCTCTCATAGGAGGAATAAATCTGTCATCATCATCTTGCAATAATGCGTAAGTAAAACCTTTCCTTGATAATTTTATTTCAATTGCATCGCCCAAGTTTAACCTCCCAATGTTTATCATTTTTTCTCGTGCACCCCAATATATACTTCTCGCTGGTGCAGGATAATCCATTATATCTTTAATGTTGATATTTTCTTCAATTCCATTGCTTCTATAAATTATAACACTTTTAATTTCCACATTTGCTGAAAGTGGATCATAACCAAACTTAAGCACATTTAATTTTTTTGCCCCATTGTTATTAATTACCTTATATAGTACGTGTATGTCACTGTAACTAAGACCTGATTCTTTTACGTCAACTTTAGTGCTGTCAAATATTATTAAAACATTATCTTTTGGATTTTCTTTTTGTCCTCCAACACTTTTAATTAAATCTTTAATAGAGTTTGAATATCCCAAAAACGTTATAATCAATAACCCAAATAATATAAAGTACTTTTTCATTTCTATTTTATTTTTTAATAACAAAAAATTGATTTTCAAACCTACATATTTTTTACAAATCTGCAATATAAATTTTAATATTTTATCCTTATATAAAAAAATACGTATAATTAAATTTACACACCTATCCCTTATTTAATAAACTGTTTTGACGAAAACTTAATAATTAAAATTAGCTATTAGAAATTTAATGTTATATTTTTCTAATGCGTAATTTGGGTTAAATGTAAAACTTCAAATGAATCTACATTTGAATCTAGGTTTAAATGTTTTTTCATATAGTTATGATTTAATACAAATTTACTACTTTTTTTGTTAATATATCCATAACCAAATGAGCGCATCCATTGACTAATAGATCCATGATAATCATTACAACCAGTGTATTTATTCCAAATGGATTTTTTACTAGCTCCTGAGGTCAGATAATCATTAATAATTGTGTGTTTCTCGGAAACACTAAAAAAACGTCGCGTTTTTTGCTTTGTTTTTGATTCAGGTAATCCTGAAATAAGTTTACAGTCTTTTTTTATAATTCTATTTTTATGTGTAAACCTATTTTAGAACGATACACCTTTATAGTACCTTTCATGTACAGTAATAGAATTTTTGTGCTGGAAATCAGCCGTTTACACAACTAACTAAAAATCAATCTCGTATAACCTATTAGAGTACCTTTACTTTACCTTTACTGTACCCTAACAGTACCCTTAATGTACCAAAAAGCTACTTAAACCACTAAGTAGCTGATTCTCAATAATAATAAATTATTAAGCAAAATTATTAAAAAAATACTTGCATCCTAAATAATTATCTTATATATTTGTTGTGATTTTATTAAAAATTTAGCTATTTCAATTATTAAAAAATTAATAATATCCTTATCAATTGTGAGTTTTCTTATCTCTATTAATATTTTTTCTTTAAGTAAAATATGAAAGCAATAATAAACAATAAAATAGTTGAAATGATAATTGGATTTATTATTTCAATATTAGAATTTTCCTTGTATTTATACATAATAAATTTCGATTTTTTATATTTGTATAAAATTAATGCAAGCAATGATTTAAAGAGACTTGCTTTTATTGTTATATTTATGACTGTATTTGCATCTTACTATTTTAAACAAAAGAAAATAAGCTATTTTTTAACAAAAGAATTTTTCATTTCTTTATTTAAAAGAATTTTTTATGCTGTCATTATCACTGTTCTTTTAATAAACTTAATTGGATATATAAATTTATTATAAGAATAAAATTTTAATTTCACTGAAGCTTTTTATTCTTCAATTTTTAATTCAAACCAAAAATTCTTTTACAAAGTTTTCGTGTAAACTTCATTATTAATTTAAGATATTTGCTGTTTTAACAAGTTCATAAAAATATTTGTTAGTTTGCTATTTTTTGTTTATGTTTGTGGTATTATTTATGATAAATTATCAGCAATGAATTCTTTATATAAAAACACACTCTTTCTTTTGCTATTCCTTATTGCATTTAATTTTTCATTTGCCGAAGGAACTAAAGAAATTATGAAAAAATCTACAAGCAAAGGAAAAATTATTATTGATAAAAATGCCAGTTTGTTTGCTTATTCAAACGCACCTAAAGATTTTAGATTAAATATTCGAATTAATGAAATAGGAGAAAGAGTTTTTCTTGGCTTTGGAGTTGTTACAAATGGTTATGACCCATCTGTTTTTTCCGTATATGAAGATGCTACTACATCTTATGATTTACAAGATGTAGAATTTCAAATTGTATCTCCAGATGGTAGTGTTTATAGTTCTTGGACAAATATATATGGGTTTTACCCAGGAGGATTTATAAATAGTTATACAGAAGCTGTTGCAGGTCCAAATGTTATAAACCCGTCAGGATATGAACCTGTATATTTTGATGCAGCACAAAAAGGAGATTATTACATTGAGTTTCGGGTTTTGGGTTACTATCCTTACTCTTTAAGAAGAGAATTTTTAAACTTTGATATAACTGTAGCTGATGCTACAACTAAGTTAAAACC